>Ga0209985_10001960_pt1 | contig 19259 bp, 16 predicted proteins | sample NOAtaG_FD_187305 | JGI IMG/M metagenome (GOLD analysis project Ga0209985, IMG submission 187305) | Freshwater lake microbial communities from Lake Erie, under a cyanobacterial bloom - NOAA_Erie_Diel6S_1000h metaG (SPAdes) (version 2) | ecosystem: Environmental > Aquatic > Freshwater > Lake ...
TCGGCAAGCACGACAAGGATCTCGAGCGGCAGGTGAGGAGGGCGATGACGAGCGTCGTGCTCAATGGGCGCGAGGGCGAACGGCAGGGGCGCGGCAAGGGGCGGCAGCGCTTCGAGGACGCGATGGGTTCGGCCGACGAGGTGAAGGGCGGGCTCGAGGTCGCCGAAGCGCTCGGGTATGTCGAGGTCGAGGCGCAGATCGTCGCGGAGTGGACGCGGGTCGCGCGTGTGTTCTGGAAGCTGCGGGGATGAACGCAGCGCGGCGGCGGGCGTTGCGGCCCGCCGCCGCGGGCGGCCAGCGGCTTCCGCTGGCGGCGGCCCCGGTTGCGGTCGCGGCCCCGGTCGCGGTCGCGGTTCCGGTCCCGGTCCCGGTCCCGGTCGCGGCCCCGGCCCCGGCCCCGGTCGCGGTCTCGGTCGCGGTTCCGGTCCCGGTCCCGGTCCCGGTCCCGGTCCCGGTCCCGGTCCCGGTCCCGGTCCCGGTCTCGGTCCCGGTCGCGGTCGCTGTCTCGGTCCCGGCCCCAGCCCCGGCCCCAGCCCCGCGGGCACGCCGTCCTCCCGCCCGCTATATGCCGCCTGCGTGCCGGTCGACCTCTCCACCCTGAACTCTCCGCAGCGCGAGGCGGTGCTCCACGAGGCCGGGCCGCTCGTCGTCTTCGCCGGCGCGGGCTCGGGCAAGACCCGGGTGATCGTGCACCGCGTCGCGCACCTGGTGGAGCGGCACCGCGTGCCGCCGTGGCGCATCTGTGCGGTCACCTTCACCAACAAGGCCGCCCAGGAGATGCGCGAGCGGCTCGAGGCGATCGTGCCCGGCGCGGGCCGCGAGCTGGTGGTCGGCACCTTCCACGCCACCTGCGCTCGGTGGCTGCGGCGCTTTGCCCGGCGGGACGGCCGCGGCCGGATCGACCTCTCGCCCGACTTCACCATCTACGACGACGCCGATCAGAAGGCGATGATCCAGCGGGTCCTCAAGGCCCTCTCGCTCGACGACAAGAAGATCGCCCCGCGCACCATCTCGGGTCACCTCGACCGGGCCAAGAACGAGCTGCTCGATCTGTCCACGATGGACCTGCCCCCGACGCCCGACGCGCCGCACATCCGCGCGGTGCTCCTCGAGTACGAGCGGCGCATGAAGGCGGCGGGCGCCCTCGACTTCGGCGACCTGATCGCCTGGATGGTCCGCGCGCTCGAGGCCGACCCGATCCTCCGCTCCGAGCTCGCCGGTCGCATCCAGCACCTCCTCGTCGACGAGTTCCAGGACACCAACCACGCCCAGCTCCGGCTCGTGCGCGCGCTCGGCTCGGTGCACAGGAACGTCTGCGTGGTCGGCGACGACGACCAGAGCATCTACCGGTGGCGGGGCGCGGATCGCCGCAACATCCTCGATTTCCGCCAGCACTACCCCGACGCGCACGTGGTGAAGCTCGAGCAGAACTACCGCTCGAGCCAGCGCATCCTCCGGGTCGCGCACGCCGTCATCTCGCGCAACCGCGACCGCGAGCCGAAGGAACTCTGGACCGAGAACCCCGTCGGCGCGCCGATCCGCGCGGTGCAGGTCGAGGACGAGCGGGCCGAGGCGCAGCTCGTCGTCGACGGCGCCCGCGCCGCACGCTCCGAGCACGGCACCTACGGGGCGCTCGCGATCTTCTACCGCGTGCACGCCCAGTCCCGCGTGATCGAAGAGGCGCTCCGGGCGGCGAAGATCCCCTACCGCCTCGTCGGCGGCGTGCGCTTCTACGACCGCGCCGAGATCAAGGATCTGCTCGCCTACCTCCGCGTGCTCGCCAACCCCGAGGACGACGTCTCCTTGCTGCGCATCGCGAACGTGCCGACGCGCGGCCTCGGCAAGACCACGCTCGACCGGCTCATGGACGCGGCGGCCGCCCGCGGCACCGGGGTCTGGTCGGCGATGAAGGAGGCCGCAGCGCAGAAGCCTTCCGGTCCGGTCGGCCAGTTCGTCGCCCTGATCGAGCGCCTCGCGGCGGAGGCCGCCCTGCCGCTCGGGGATCTGGCCGAGCGCGTGCTCGCCGAGAGCGGCTACCAGAAGGCGCTCGAGAACGAGGACACGCCGGAGTCCGACGCGCGCCTCGAGAACCTCGCCGAGCTCGTCGGCGCGATGCGCGCGTTCGAAGACGAGGACCAAGGCCCCGACGAGAGCCCGGAGGGTGAGGTGCCGGCCGCGCAGTCGGTCCTCACCCGCTTCCTCGAGTCGGTGACCCTCGCGCCCGAAGATCGGACCGACCCCGACCACGATCCCAAGGACGTCCTCACCCTCATGTCGGTGCACGCCTCGAAGGGCCTCGAGTTCCCGCGGGTCATCGTCTGCGGCATGGAGGAGGGGCTCTTTCCGCTGCGCGGCAACGACCCGCTCGCCGACCCGGACGAGCTCGAAGAGGAGCGCCGCCTGGCCTACGTCGCGTTCACCCGCGCCGAGCAGGAGCTCTCGGTGGTGTGGGCACAGCAGCGCTACGTGTTCGGTCAGGTCCGCTTCGGCGCGCGCTCGCGCTTCGTCGACGACTTCGCCCCGGGCGACGTGCAGTGGGTGGGCCTCCGCGGCGCCGCGCGCGCGAGCGGCTTCGGCGGCCGCGAAGCGTTCGCCGAGCGCTTCGGCGCGCGGGGCCTCGGCGCGCACGAGGAGCGGGTCGTCGAGCGGCCCGTCGTGCCATTCCGGGCGCCGGCGCCCGCGACGCCGCCGCCCACCTCCGAAACCTGGGTCGATCGTTCGGAGGGCGACGGAGACGGCTTCGGCCCCGGCAGCCGGGTGCGCCATGCCTCCTTCGGGGTCGGGCGGATCGTGCGCGTCGATCCGAGCGGCTCGGTGCCGAAGGCCACCGTCCGCTTCGGCATCGGCGAGAAGACCGTCGCCCTGCGTTTCCTGGAGCCGCTGTGACCGAGCCCGCGCCGCCGCCGGTCGAGGAGCCGATCGATCCGCCCGTGCACCTCACGTTCGGGGAGGAAGTGCGCCGGCAGCTCCGCTTCCTCGCGATGGGCGTGTGGACCGCGTACTGCACGGTCGTCGGGCTCTCGCTTCGGCGCATCCTCGGCGACCCCGACGGCCTCCGCGCCGACCGCTGGAAGCAGCGCTGGGGCCGCGGCGCGTGCTGGATCCTCGGCGTCGAGCGGACGGTCGTGGCCGAGGCACCCCCGCACACCCCAGGACGGGGCCGGCTCGTCGTCGCCAACCACCGCACCCCGCTCGACATCGCCTGCCTGATGAGCGAGTTCGGCGGGATCTTCCTCGCGAACCACAAGACCCGGCAGGCGCCGATCATCGGCCCCGTCGCCGCGTCGGTCTTCACCGTCTTCGTCGACCGCGACGACAAGAACTCGGGGGCGCAGGCGATCCGGCAGATGCGCCGGCACCTCTCCGAGGGCCGCACCGTCGTCGTCTTCCCCGAGGGCACGACCTACGCGGGCGACGAGGTGCGCGAGCTGAAGGGCGGCGCGCTGATCGCCGCGGCGGGGCTCGAGGTGGACATCGTCCCGGTCGGCCTCGCGTACCCGGCCGGCACCGAGTTCACCGAGCGCCAGCTCAGCACCCACGCGCGCCGCTTCCTGTCCCGGCCGAGCACGCCGGTGAAGATGGCGGTCGGCGCCGCGATCCCGGCGCCGAAGTCGCGCCGCGGCCTCGAGGAGCAGCTGCAGCGAGAGCTGCAGGGGCTCGTCGACCGCGCCCGCAAGCACGGCTGAGCCCGCGCGAGCGGGTAGCGTTCCCTGGTCCGAGCGGGAACAAGGCGACCGGGGTCGGGGTTGGCCGGCCGCCGGGGTGCGTGGTACTCGCACCCCACTTCTTCGGCCCCTGGATCCCGCCGCATGTACAACGACGTCCGCGCCATCAACGACCTCGTCCAGCGCGAGAGCGCCTTCCTCGACGCGATCCTCCACGAGGTCCGCAAGGTGATCGTCGGTCAGGAGCCGCTCATCGAGCGCATCCTCATCGGCCTCCTCACCGGCGGACACGTCCTCGTCGAGGGCGTACCCGGCCTCGCCAAGACCCTCTCGGTGAAGACCGTCTGCGACACGATCTCCGCCCGCTTCTCCCGCATCCAGTTCACCCCCGACATGCTGCCCGCCGACGTCGTCGGCACCGTCATCTACAACCAGCAGCGGGGCGAGTTCAGCGCGAAGAAGGGCCCGATCTTCGCGAACCTCGTGCTCGCCGACGAGATCAACCGCGCCCCGGCCAAGGTGCAGAGCGCGCTGCTCGAGGCGATGCAGGAGCGGCAGGTGACGATTGGCGATGCCACCTACGAGCTCGAGGAGCCCTTCATGGTCCTCGCCACGCAGAACCCGGTCGAGCAGGAGGGCACCTACCCGCTCCCGGAGGCGCAGATCGACCGCTTCATGCTCCACGTGAAGGTCGGCCACCCGACCCGCGAGGAAGAGAAGCGGATCATGGAGCGCATGGCGAAGGCCGCGCTCACCACCGGCACCTCGAAGGGCCAGAGCGGCCGCAAGTCCGAGGCGCTCGCGGTCGGCGTCGTCGCGAGTCCCGAGCAGGTGCTCAAGGCCAAGGAGACGATCGGCCACATCATCGTCGACGACAAGATCCACGACTACATCGTCGACGTCGTCGTCGCGACGCGCGACCCGAAGAAGGCGGGCATGAAGGACCTCGCCGGCATGGTCGCGCACGGCGCCTCGCCCCGCGCCTCGATCGCGCTGAACCTCGCCGCCCGCGCCCACGCCTTCCTGCGGCACCGCGGCTACGTGACCCCCGAGGACGTGAAGGCGGTCGGCCCGGACGTGCTCCGGCACCGCATCATCCTCACCTACGAGGCCGAGGCGGAGGAGATCACCAGCGAGCAGGTCGTGCGGCGGATCTTCGAGACCGTCGAGGTGCCCTGAGCCCCTCCGGGGACGCCGCGATGATCCCCCGCGAGCTCTTCAAGAAGCTACGGAAGATCGAGATCCGCACGGCGAAGCTCGCGAACGAGCAGCTCGCCGGCGGCTACCACTCCGTCTTCAAGGGCCGCGGCATGGCCTTCAGCGAGGTGCGGCAGTACCAGCCGGGCGACGACGTGCGCTTCATCGACTGGAACGTCTCGGCGCGCATGAACGAGACCTACGTGAAGGTCTTCACCGAGGAGCGGGAGATGACCGTCATGCTCCTCGTCGACCTCTCGGCCTCGGAGCGCTTCGGCGCGACCGCCCGGCCCAAGGTGGAGACGGTCGCCGAGGTCGCGGCGCTCCTCGCCTTCAGCGCGATCAAGAACAACGACCGGGTCGGCCTCATCCTCTTCACCGACCGCGTCGAGCGCTTCGTGCCGCCCAAGAAGGGCAAGGGGCACGTCATGCGGGTCATCACCGAGATCCTCACCGCGCGCCCCGAGGGCGAGGGGACCGACCTGAACGTCGCGCTCGACATGCTCGCCGGCGTGCAGCGGCGCCGCTCGGTGGCCTTCCTCGTCTCGGACCTCATCGCCGGCGGCTGGGAGCGCACGCTGCGGATCGCCTCGGCGCGGCACGACCTCATCCCGGTGCAGGTCGTCGATCGGCGAGAAGAGGAGCTGCCCGACGTCGGGCTCGCGCTCGTCGAGGACCTCGAGACGGGCGAGCTCCTGGAGATCGACACCTCGAGCCCCGCGGTGCGGCAGGCCTACGCGACCCGCATCGCGAAGGAGCGCGCCAAGCGCGAGCAGGTCTTCGGCAAGATGGGCCTCGATCACACGACCGTGCGGACCGACGAGGACTGCGTGCGGCCGCTCGGCGAGCTCTTCCGGCGCCGGGAGCGGCGGATGAAAGGGTACGGCTGATGCGCTGGGCCCTGCTCGTCCTCGCGCTCTGTTCGGTGGCCCGTGCGCAGCCCGAGGCGGGCCCGGCCGATGCGGGTCTGCCCGCCGAGGCGGGGCTGCCCGATGCCGGTCTGCCCATCGAGGCCGGTGTCGACGACGCGGGGCTCGCGCCGGCCGAGGACGCGGGGCTGCCGCTCGCCGAGCGCGAGGACGAGGACGACGAGGCCGAGCTGCCCGAGGCGCTGCGGCCCGAGCTCGAGTACCGGATCGAGCCCGGAGACGGGATCATGACCGGCGACCTCGTGCACGCGATCCTGGTCGTGCGCCTGCGCGGCGAGGACGACGACGTGACGATCCCGCGCCAGGAGCTCGGCGACCTCGAGCTGCACGACCAGCGGCACACCGACCGGCGCGAGGGCGGCCGGCGGACCTTCACGTTCGAGCTCGACTTCCTCGCGCTCGAGCCGGGCGAGCACGTGATCGCGCCCATCACGCTGCGGGTCGTCACCGAGGGCGGCGTGATCGGCACGATCCGCACCGAGGCGCGCACCGTGACGGTCGGCGCCCTCACCGCGAACGAGCCCGACGCGCAGCCGCGGCCGGCCACCGCGCCGGTGCCGGTGATGCAGGACGACTACACGCTCGCGTACCTGCTCGGCTTCCTCGCCGCGATGCTGCTCTCGGCGCTGGTCGGCTACCTCGTGGCCCGCTGGTGGCGGGCGCGGCCCAAGCCGGTGCCGCCGCCGCCGCCGCCGCGGCCTCCGGGCGAGGTCGCGCTCGAGAAGCTGCGCGCGCTGAAGCGCCGGATGCGCAGCGCGATCGAGGAGGGCAAGGCCGCCGAGGTCGTCGACGGCGCCTCCGACGCGCTCCGCGAATACCTCGGCCACCGCTACGGCTTCAACGGCCTCGAGTCGACGACCGACGAGGTCATCGCCCGGGTCCGGCACGAGCGGCTCGGGGCGATCTCGCCGAACGAGATCATCGCGCTCCTCGGCGACGCGGACCTGGTGAAGTTCGCCAAGGCCGAGCCCGACGCGGCGCAGTGCGAGCGGATGATCGAGGGCGCCGAGCGCATCGTGCTCGGGACCGTCCCGATGGCGACCGCGGTCACGCCGCCGGCGCGCCGCGTCGAGCAGACCCCCGCCCGCGCCAAGCGCCGCAGCAGCGCGTCGCCCGACGCCCCGGCACCTGCGCTCGCCGAGCTCGAGCCTGCGCCGCGCGTGGAGCAGAGCGGGGCCGTGACCGAGGGGCCAGCGCCCGCCGCGGTCCCCCTCGCGCCGAGCTCCGTCGAGCCCCCCGCCGCGTCCCCTGCGCCCCGTGCCGTCGAGCCCGAGCCGGCCGTCGCGGAGGCCGAGGGTGAGGTCGATCACCTCGGCCGGCGGATCCCCGACACGAACCCGCCGCCCCCACCGAGCAGCGCCGCGCCGAACACGCCCGCCGATCGCCCGACCCCGGTCGGTCACCGCGGTCCCGACGAGGGGAACCGATGAAGCGCTGGCAGACCGTGCTGCTCGGCCTCGGCTGGGCGCTGCTCTTCCTCGTCCCGACGCTCTACCTCTGCGCCTGGGCCATCGAGCGCGTCTACGAGGTGCCGCTCGAGTGGGGCAGCTTCCGCTTCGAGCGGCCGTGGGCCGGGCTGCTCGCGCTCGCGCTGCCGCTCGTGTGGGCCGCGCGCGCCTTCGTCCTGCCCGCCGCCCAGCCGCGCATCCTCGTCTCGCGCACCCGCGACCTCGCGAAGGTCGCGCGGCCGACGGCGCGGCAGTGGATCGCGCCGGCCCTCGACGGGGCGCGCCTCGTCGCCGTCGGTCTGTTGACCCTCGCGCTGATGGGCCCGCAGAGCGTGCACGCGCGCGAGGACAACGAGACGATGGGCATCGACATCATGCTCACCCTCGACTGCTCGCTCTCCATGCAGGCCTCGGACATCCTGCCGAACCGCTTCGAGGGGATGAAGTCGGTCGTCGACGAGTTCATCCGACGAAGGCCCAGCGACCGCATCGGCGCGGTCGTCTTCGGCCGCGACGCCTACACGCTGCTGCCGCTCACCACCGACAAGGAGGCGCTGCGCGGCATGATCCAGGAGCTCGCCCTCGAGATGATCGATGGCCGCGGCACCGCGATCGGCAACGCGATGGGGACCTCCCTGAACCGGCTTCGCAGCTCGCGCGCCGAGTCGCGGGTGATGATCCTCCTGACCGACGGCGACTCGAACAGCGGCAACATCTCGCCCGAGCAGGCGGCGGAGTTCGCCCGCACGATGGACGTGCGCGTCTACACCATCCTCATGGGCCGCACCGACGACGCGCCGGTGCGCTCGGGCGTCGACATCTTCGGCCGCGCGGTGATGGGGATGGGCGAGTACCCGATCAACCCCGAGCTGATGCGCGAGATCGCCACCAGCACCGGCGGCGAGGCCTTCGTCGCGGGCGACCGCGAGAGCCTCGAGCGGAGCTTCCACGCCATCCTCGACGCGCTCGAGCGGAGCGAGATCGAGGACACGGGGCGCGTCTACGGCGACCTCTACCCCGCCTTCGTCTGGCCCGCGGCGCTGCTCGTGGTGCTCGAGCTGCTCCTCGGCAGCCTGTATCTGCGGAGGTGGCCGTGACCTTCGCACATCCCGACCTGCTCTGGCTTCTGCTCGGCGTGCTGCTGCTCGCCGCCGTGCCCTTCGGCGCCTCGTGGTGGCGGCAGCGGGCGACCGCGCGCTTCGGCACGCCGGAGCAGGTGAAGTCGCTGATCGTCGGCCGCTCCGGGCCGCTCCGGGCCGCGCGCGCCGTGCTGATGGTGCTCTCGTTGCTGTGCGTGGTGCTCGCGCTCGCCGCGCCCCAATGCGGCAGCCGCACCCGGATCCTGCGCCGACGCGGCATCGACGTGGTGATCGCGCTCGACTTCTCCAAGAGCATGCTCGCCCGGGACGTGCGCCCGAACCGCATCGAGCGCGCCAAGGCCGAGGTGATCCGCTTCGTCGAAGAGCTCGACGGCGACCGCGTCGGCATCGTCGCCTTCGCCGGCGAGACCATCGAGTTCCCGATGACGGTCGACTACGCGGCGCTCACGCTCTTCTTCCGCGATCTCGGGCCCTACGACATGCCTGTCGGCGGCACCGCCATCGCCCGGGCGCTCGTCGCGGCGCGGCGGATGATGGACCGCGCGGCGGGCCGCGACGCGAACCCCGCGGCGGGCGGCGAGCCGAGCGAGTCGCCCACCACGACCCGTTCCCGCGTCGTCATCCTCATGACCGACGGAGAGGACCACGAGGGCGACCCGCTCGCCGTCGCCCGCGAGTACGGCGAGGCGGGGATCCGCCTCTACACCGTCGGGATCGGCTCGCGCACGCCGGAGATGATCCCCACCTACGCGCCCGACGGAACGCCCACCGGCTTTCTCCGCGACGACGCGGGAAACCCGATCACGACCTCGCTCACCGAGGAGAACGAGACGCAGCTGCGCGAGATGGCCGAGGCGACGGGCGGCAGCTACTTCGCGGCGGGCCGCGGCGGGGTCGGCATCGACCAGATCCGCGCCGAGATCCGCCGCATGCACCAGGAAGAAGTGCGGGCCTCGCGGGTGACGGTGCACGAGGGGCGCTACGCGCTCATCCTGTTCCCTGCGTTCCTGCTCCTCGTCCTCGAGGCGCTCCTGCCCGACGCCTGGGTCGGCCGGCGGCGCAAGAAGAAGTCCGAAGAAGAAGAAGCCCAGGAGGCCGCATGATCCGCCTGCTCGCGACCCTCGCGCTCTTCGTCGCCCTCGCCGCCCCGCGCCCCGCGCTGGCCTGGGAGTGGCTGCGTTCGGAGAACGACCACGTCGCCGAGGGCAACGACCTGATGGCGTCGGGGGATCACGCGGGGGCGCTCGCCGAGTACGACCTCGCGGCCCGCGAGCTGCCCTCGGAGCCGGGGGTGCACCTCGACCGCGGGCTCGCGCTCCTCGCGATGGGCGAGTACGGCCGCGCCCGCGAGGCGCTGCAGCTGGCCACCGAGCCGCCCGCGTCGGCGGAGATCCGCGCGATGGCCCATTACGACATCGGCCTCTCGTATTACCTCGAGGGCGATGCGGCGAGCCGGGGCGGCGCAGCGGCTGCGGCCCCCGCACCGAGCCCGGGCGGTGGCCCGCTCGGCGCGCTCGGCGGCATCCTCGGCGGGGGCGGCGCGCCTCCGCCGGCCGTCTCTGCTCCGCCCGCCGAGCCCGATCACGCGCGTGCCCGAGATCTCTTCCGCGAGGCGGCCGATGCCTTCCGCGACTCGCTCCGGCAGGTGCCGGGCAACCGCGACGCGGGGTGGAACCTCGAGCTCGCGCTCCGACGCATCACCGAAGAGGAAGAAGCGGAGCGCGAGGAAGAAGAGCGCGAGTCCGAGGAGAACAGCGAGTCCGAGGAGTCGGAGGAGTCCTCCGAGGATGGCAGCGAGGGCGAGGACGGCGAGCCGTCCGAGGAGGGCAGCGAGGGCGAGGAGTCGGAGGAGTCGTCCGAGGGCGAGAGCGGCGAGGAGGATCAGCCGGGCGAGCCGGGCGAGGAAGAGTCCGAGGGCGGCGAAGGCGAGGAGGAGTCCGACGCGCCGTCCGAGGAGGGCGATGGGGCCGATGAGTCCGAAGAGAGCGGGGCCGAGGAAGAGGGCGATTCGTCGAGCACCGGCGGCGGCGAGGAGGCCCCGAGCGAGCCCGACGAAGGCGAGGGCAGCGAGACCGAAGCCGGCGGCACCACCGAGGACTCGCTGCCGCCCGACATGGAGCGGGTGCTCGACGCCCTCGAGACGAGCGAGGAGAACCTCTCGGCGGCGCGGGCGCGCGCCCGCGGCTCGGCCGAACGCCGCCGCGTGGAGCGCGACTGGTGATCCGAGGGGCCACAGCCGCGCTCGTCGCGCTCGCGGTGGTGCTCGGCGCCTCGCACGCCGAGGCGCAGACGCCGAGCGCGACGGTGGTGATGACCGCGAGCACGACGAGCATCCCGCTCGGCGGCACGCTGCGGCTCGAGATCAACGTCAGCGCGATGGGCACCGATGCCCCGGCGCCCGAGGTCCCCGACCTCTCCGCGTTCGAGATCCTGAGCCGGCAGACCTTCCCGATGTCGGTCCGGATGGGCGGCTGGGGAGGCGGCTCGATGACCTCGAGCCTGCGGCTGATCTTCGTGATGCGCGCCACCCGCGAGGGGCGCGTCGCGCTCAGCCCCGCCCGCATCCGCCTCGGCGGCCGCGAGATCCGCAGCAACCCGCTGACCATCGACGTCACCGCTCCGGGCGGGCCCCCCGTCGTCGGCGGGCCTTCGAGCGGCCCGCTGCCTGCGCCGGCGCCCGGCCCCACGCCACCCTCGGCCGCGCCCCCCGAGGGCCTGCTCGACGGCGCGATCTTCGACGACCAGGCGTTCCTCCGCACCGTCGTCGATCGCGGCGAGGCCTACGTCGGCGAGCAGCTGACGGTGACCGTCTACCTGTACCTGCGCGGGACGCTGAGCGCGAACCCGGCGATGACCCGCGAGCCGTCGCGCGACGGCTTCTGGGTGCAGGATCTCGTGGACCCGGCGAGCCCGCTGCCCGACAGCGTGCAGAGCGTCTCGGGGATGATGTTCCACGTGTATCCCCTGCGGCGCTTCGCGGCGTTTCCGCTGCGCGCGGGGGATCTGGAGATCGGGGCGCCCGAGATCTCCATCTCGCGGGCGAGCCCGATCGACATCTTCATGGGCACGCCGCAGCCCGACCTCGAGCGGGCCGGGGTGCCGGTCACGGTGCACGTCGTCGACCTGCCCGTGGAGGGGCGCCCTGCAGATGGGACGCCGCACGTCGGCACGCTCGCGCTCGAGGCGATGCTCGATCGCAGCCAGGTCCCGACCGGGGACGCCGTCACGCTGACCGTGACGGCGACGGGTACGGGACGCATCGATGCCCTCGACCTCGGCGGGCTGGCGCTCGACGGCGTCCGCGTGCTCAGCCCGCAGATCGACTCCGAGGTGAACCACCCCGGCGACCGCGTCGGCGGTACGCGCCGCATCCAGTGGCTGCTCGTCCCCGAGCGCGAAGGAACCTTCACGATCCCGTCGTTCCGCGTCCCCGTCTTCGACGTTCGTGCCCGCTCCTGGTCGCTCGTCGAGACCGCGCCGATCGCGCTCGTCGCGGCGGGCAATCCCATCGGCGGCCCGGCGCCCGATCCCGCCGAGCCCGAGGTCGAGGTCGACGGCGAAGCGCCGATCACGCTCGGGCCGGTCCGCACCGAGAGCGCGCTCGAGCGGCACCGCGTCCGCATCGCCGCGGCGTCGTGGTTCGGCTGGACGGTGGCCGCGATGCCGCTCCTGCTCGCGCTCGTCGGGCTCGGTCGCCTCCTCGCCTCGCGCAAGCCCGCGGCGGAGAAGGGGCCGGTCCGCGGCGCGCGCGAGGGCAAGAAGCGACTCGATCACGCCGCCGGGCTCGCGAAGGCCGGCGACGCGCGCGGCTTCTACGGGACCGTCACCCTCGCGCTGAAGAGCGTCGTCGAGGGCAAGCTCGGCGAGTCGGTCGGCTCGCTCACCCACCCCCAGCTGCACAAGCGTCTCGTCGACCGCGGCATGATCGAGCCCCTCGCCAAGCGTCTCGTCGATGAGCTCGAGGCCAGCGAGTTCGCCCGCTTCTCGACGAGCGGCGCGGCCGGCGCGGAGATGCAGGCGACGCTCGAGCGCGCGCAGAAGCTGCTCGGCGAGCTCGAGCGCTTCACCCCCACCGAGGAGGACGCGTGAGGTCCGCGCTCGCGCTGCTCCTCTGCCTCGTGCCTGCGGCCGCCGCCGCGCAGGACACGCTCGCCGGATCCTTCGCCGAGGCGAACGCCGCCTACGCGCGGGGGGACTTCGAGGCCGCGGCGCGCGGTTACGAGCGGCTCGTCGAAGCGGGCGTCGAGGACGCCGACGTCTTCTACGACCTGGGTCTGGCGCATGCGCGGCTCGGCCAGCACGGTCGCGCGGTCGCGGACTTCGAGCGGGCGCTCAGCGTGCGGCCAGGGGACGCCGAGGCGCTCTCCGCCCTCGAGGCGAGCCGGGGCACGCTCGGTCGGCGCAGGGCCGAGCGGGAAGGGGAGGCCTTCGTCGAGACCGGCCCGCCCACGCTCGAGGGGCTCTACGGGTGGGCCTCGGAGAACACGCTCGCGGTCCTCGTGCTCGTCTTCGAGGCCATCCTCGTCCTCGCGCTCCTCGCGCTCTTCTTCGCGAAGGCCGAGCGCCTCCGCATCGGGCTCGGGATCGCCGCGCCGATCGCGGGGCTCGGGCTGGCCTTCGCCGCGGTCGGCCTCAGTGCCCGCACCGGCGCGCTCGATCCCGGCGCGGCTGCCATCGTCGTCCGCGAGGGCGCGCCGATGCGCGAGGGCCCGAGCAGCGAGGCGAGCGTCCGGCACGAGGCGCTCGAGGGCGAGCGGGTCTACGTGACCGCCGAGGACGGCGCGTTCTGCCGCGTGCAGGCCGGCGGGCGCAGCGGCTGGGTCGCCGCGGGCGATCTCATCGTGCTCCGCTGAGCCCGCATCTGAGCCCGCATCGCACCCGTTCCGTCGGGGATCACCAGCCGCCGATGCCGGTCGATGCACATCGAGCGCAGCGCTCGATGCGCAAGCGCGCCATCACGACCCATCGCGCATGTCGCGAGCGACGGAACCTCGGCGCTCGTCGTCTGGGACCGCCTGTCCTTCGCGGCCGGCGAGCGGAGCGCGCACTCCTCGCTCGTCGAGCGTTGAAGCGCGGACCACAGCGTTCGCCCGCGGCGCCTCCCATCGGCAGGAAACTGGCGTGCCGCGCCCGTTCCGACCTCTCATCTTCGTTCGAGGAGCACGACGATGACGCGCGAGACGATCGAGGTGAGTGGAACGGTGCCCGCCCGGCCCAAGCGGGTGTTCAAGGCGTGGCTGAGCTCGAAAGAGCACACGCTCTTCACCGGCCAGGACGCGGTCGTGGAGGCCCGTGAGGGCACGCGCCACGAGGCGGGAGATGGCTACATCCACGGCTGGACCCTCTCGGTGAGCCGCAAGAAGCGCCGCTTCACGCAGGCTTGGCGGACCACCGAGTTCGCCCCCACCGATCCCGACTCGCTCCTCACCGTCACCATCTCGGCCTCGGAGGGCGGCTCGACGGTGGAGATCCTGCACACCGACCTCCCCGCGGGTCAGGGCGCGCGCTACGCGCAGGGCTGGAAGGACTACTACCTCGAGCCGCTTCAGGCCTATTTCGCCGCCCGCGCAGCTGCCCCGAAGCGTCCGCCCGCGAAGGCCTCCGAGCGCCGCGCACAGAAGCCCGCAGCCCGCCGGTCCAAGGTCCGCGGGTCGAAGAAATCCGCGGCCGCGAAGGGAACGCCGAGCGCCCCCCGCGCGAAGGCATCGAAGACGTCGGGGACGCATGCGAAGAAGGCCGCCTCCTCCTGAGGGCCGCACTCGGTCGACGCAGCCGCGCACGGCGTGGGCCTTCGTCGCGTGTGCTGCATGGCTCGTCGGCTGCGGCGCCGGGCTCGCTTCCTCCCGACCGGCCGAGGCTCCTCCGCTCGTTCTGAACGTCCCCGCGGTCGAGGCCGTCGCACTTCCCTACGATGCCCCAGGGGTGCACATCGAGGCGGGCGCGCTCGAGGGGCTCGCCTACGCGGAGGTGGTCCTCGGCGTCGTCGACGAGGGCGTGCCCTTGCCGCTCGTCGTCGCCCTGCACGGCTTGGGCGATGCGCCGCGCTTTCCCGAGGGCCTCGTCCTTCGCACCGGGGTCCCGATGCGGCTCGTGCTGCCACGCGGACCCCTCCCCGTCGGAGCCGGCGCGGCCTGGTCGCGCCACCGCGTGCGCGACGGAGACGACGCCGCGCTGGCCGCCGATCTCGAGGCCGCGGCCGACCGCGTCGTTCGGCTCGTCACCGCGCTCGCCGCTTCGCGCCCGACCGCTGGGACGCCGATCGTGATGGGCTTCTCGCAGGGCGCGATGGTCGCGTGGTTGGCCTCGCTGCGGCATCCGGACGCGGTCGGGGTCGCGCTCGTGGGTGCTGGGTGGCTGCCCTCCGCCCTCCTCGACGGGCTGGCGTGCGGCGCTCCGCTTCGCGCGGTCCACGGACTCGCCGACGACGTCGTGCCGATCGAGCCCGCGCGCCGTGCCCTCGCGCACCTCGCCGCCCGGGGCTGCACCACCGAGTGGGTCGAGCTCTCGGGCGTGGGCCACCGGGTCGATCCGCCGCTCGCGGCGGTGCTCGAGCGGTGGCTCGAAGAGGCCCTCGTGGAGCGCGCCCCCACGCTGGCGGGTGGGCTCGGCCGACCCGGACCGGAGCACGCGCCGTACCGAGCGCTGGCTGCCCCGCGGCTCGACCTCGACGGCGCGGGGCGCAGCCTCGATCCGTCGTAGCGCGGCCCGCGCAGCTCCAGCCCGCCGGGGCGGCTGCCCGCGCCGGAACGGCCTGGCGTACCATCGCGGCCGATGCGCCCGTCCAACCCACTCATGCTCCTCGGGCTCCTCGGTCTGCTGGCCGGCTGCGACTGCGCGGGTCCGCCGCGCGAGGTCTGTACGTCGACCTCGGACTGCGACCGCGGTCGGGTGTGCCTCGATGGCGCCTGCGTCGCGCCGGTCGATGGCGGCGCGCGCGACGGAGGCCCGATGCGCGACGACGCCGGGACCGACGCCGGGCCGTCGTGCCCGAGCGCCATCCTCTGCGGCTCGCCTGCGGTCTGCTGCGGGAGCGGCGAGGAGTGCGTCGAGGGAGCCTGCCTGCCTGCCTGCGCGAGCGGCGTGCGCTGCGGCGCCGAGCTCTCGCTCTGCTGCGGCGCCGGCCAGGTCTGCATCTCCGGCGCGTGCGAGGATCCGCGCGCGGCCTGCACCGACTCGTTCGACTGCGAGGAGGGCGAGTTCTGCGAGCCCACCCTCGGCCGCTGCCTGCCGCAATTCGCTCCCGTCACCTGCCGCACCGAGCCCGTGTTCGGCCCCTTCGAGGTCACCGTCGAGTGGAGCGCGACGAGCGCGACGGAGGAGCCCGACTGCATGCACGGGATCTCGGCGCCGGTCGTCGTCGACCTCGACGGCGACCGCATCCCCGAGGTGGTGGCCAACTTCGCCTGCGACAGCGACTGGCAGCGCGGCGTGCTGCGGGCCTTCCGCGGCGACACCGGCGCGCCGCTCTGGACCGTCACCGACGATGCCCTCGAACTGAACGGACGCACGTCCATCGCGGCGGGCGATCTCGACGGCGACGGGCGCGCCGAGATCGTCGCCGTCGCCGAACCGCCGACCGCGCGCATCTACGCGTTCGGGCCCGATGGAAGCTTGCTCTGGCGCAGCACCCGCCCGGGCGGCGCGGCCTACGCCGTCTCCGGCTTCACGAACGGCGCGCCTGCGATCGCCGACCTCGACGAGGACGGCTCCCCCGAGATCGTCCTCGGCGCAGTCGTGCTCGACGCGGCCGGCGTTCTCCGCTGGGAGGCCGGCGCCGGCGGGGGGGAGGGCACGAACGGCACCTACGCAGGCGGTCTCTCCGCCGTCGCCGACATCGATCTCGACGGGATGCCGGAGATCGTCAGCGGTCGCCGCGCCTTCGAGCACGACGGCACACCCCGCTGGACCTCGAGCGCACCCGACGGCTATCCCGCGATCGCGCAGTTCGACGCCGACCCGCAGCCCGAGGTCGCGCTCGTGGCGAGCGGCGACATCTACCTCCTCGACGGACTCACCGGCGCCATCGAGTGGGGCCCGATCGCGCAGCCCGGCGGCGGCATCGGCGGCCCGCCCACGATCGCCGACTTCGACGGGGACGGCCGGCCCGAGATCGGTGTCGCGGGTGCGCGCAGCTACTCGGTCTACGACCCCGACGGCGCGAGCCCGGTGCTCTGGTCGATGACCACGCAGGACGTCTCGAGCAACGCGACGGGATCGAGCGTGTTCGATTTCGAGGGCGATGGTGTCGCCGAGGTGATCTACGCCGACGAGTGCTACCTGCGGGTCTACCGCGGCACCGACGGGACCGTGCAGCTCACGATCCCCTCGTCGAGCGCGACCATCCACGAGTACCCGCTCGTCGCCGACGTCGACGGCGACGGCAACAGCGAGATCCTCCTCGTCGCCAACGATCGCGCCGACCCCGGCTGCGGCGCCGGCTACACCGGCCTTCGCCGCGGCATCTTCCTCTACGGCGACGTCCGCGATCAGTGGATGCGCACGCGGCGCATCTGGAACGAGCACGCCTACCACGTGACGAACGTCGGCCCGCGCGGCGAGATCCCCCGTTCGGAGAGCGACAACTGGAGCGCGAGCGGCCTCAACAACTACCGGCAGAACGTCCAGGGCGAGGGGGTGTACAACGCGCCGAATCTCACCGTGGTCGGCCTCGAGGTGAGCCTCGAACGCTGCCCGAGCGCGGCCACGCTGCGCGCGCGCGTCGCAAACCTCGGGACCCTCGGGGTTCCCGCCGGGGTGAGCGTCGCGTTCTACACCGGCACCCTCGCTGCGCGCGGAGCGCTGCTCGGCACCGCGGCCACGGCCGTCCCGCTCCTGCCCGGCGCGAGCACGCTCGTCTCGATCGACGTGCCGCTCGGCGGAGAGCCGCCCTACGCATTCGTGGCCGTCGTCGACGACGACGGCGCCGGGGCCGGCGCGATCACCGAGTGCGACGAGGACGACGGCGCTGCTGCGATCGACGGCCTCGACTGCGCGCTCGTGTTCTGAGGGCAGAGGGGGCTCAGGGCCGCTCCACGACGCCGCGCTCTTCGGCCGAGAGCCCGCCGTAGATGTCCACGCTCGGCGTCGAGGTCGTGATCCCGGGGCGCGCGCCCGAGGGTGCGATCTCGACCGACAGGCGCATCGACGCGGCCACCTCGATCGCCTCCGTACGCGAGAAGACGAGCGCGCTCGTCGAGCCGGTGGCGCGAATGTCGTAGATCCGCATCCGGCCGCGGATTCCGGGGATGCGTGCGGCCGCGGGGCCGACGCCGTCCTCGTCGTGGGCCTGCACCGTCAGGCCTTCGAGTACCACCTCGTGCGCGGCGGCGATGCGCTCGACCTCGGCGCCGACCTCGGTCTCGCTCGGCAGCCGGAAGCCCCGCGGTGGGTCCATGCCGATGGCCTCGTTACGCACCGCGACGAGGCGGTCGCGCATCGTGATGTCGGCCCAGACCCAAGCAGCGGCTCCCCCGAGGGCAAGGAGGACGAGGAGCACACCGAGCTGGCCTGGGCCGATCCGCATGCCGCGAGGATACCGTCTCCCCGGTCGCAGCGGGCGCACGCCTCAGGACACGCGCTGCGCGAAAGGCGCTACCCTTGCACGGTGACCGAGCCCGAACGAAGAGCCCCCGTCTGGATCGAGGCCGAGGAGGACGGGATCGACGAGGCGCCGACCTCCTCGCGCGACTCGCTCGCGCCAGCCCCGATGGCAGCGCTGCGCCCGGCGACGAGCGGCGCGGTGGTGTACGCGACGGCCGCAGGCGCGCTGAGCGCCGTCCCGGTGCCCTTTCTCGACGGGATGCTCGCGGGGGTGGCCCGGGGCTCGGCGGTCCGGCGGGTCGCTTCGCGCCGCGGCGTGCGCCTGACCCGGGGCGCCCGCGCCGTGCTCGGAGGCGTCGGCCTGACGCGCGCGTCCGGTACTGGGAGCGGCCGGCTCCTCCGCGCTGCGCTCTCCCGCGCGCTCGCGCCCATCCGCATCGCCTCGCGGCTCGAGAGCGGCCTCGCGTCGTTCCTCACCGTCGTGCTCTTCGATCACTACCTCAAGACCAGCGATCGCCGTGCCGGCATGCCCGTCGACGAGCTCGAGGCCGAGCGCATCCGCCGGGCCATGGAGGCGGCCTTCGCCGAGAGCGGTCTCGAGACGCTGCGCGGGGCGCCGCTCGGCGTTCTCGAACTCTTGACCCGCTCGGTGCGCGCCGCCGCCAGCGTCGACACCGAGGACCGTGGCCTCCTCGAGCGCTTCGCCGACAGCCTCCTCGACGGACTGGCCGACGCGCCGACGGACGCCGTCGAGCGGCTCACCGAGCTCTTCGATCAGGCCCTCGCGCGCGGGGAGTGAACGCGATGACCGAGGAGAGGAACGCGCCGCTCGAGCGAAGCGCACCCGATGCACGCCGCCTGGTGGTGAAGATCGGGAGCAAGTCGCTCACCGCAGCGCAGGGGCGCTTCGCGCAGATCGCATCGCAGATCGCCGCGCTGAAGGCCCAGGGGCGTTCGGTGATCGTGGTGAGCTCCGGGGCGATCGCGATGGGCCGGCAGCGCCTGGGCTTCTCCAAGCGGCCGACCGACATCGGCGAGCTGCAGGCCTGCGCCGCCGTCGGCCAGAGCCTGCTCATGCGGGCGTGGGACGAGGCGCTCTCGCCGCACACGCTGACCGCCGCGCAGATCCTCCTCACCCACGCCGACCTCAGCGACCGCGAGCGCTGGCTCAACGGCCGCGCTGCGATCGACGCGCTCCTCGAGCTGGGGGCCGTCCCGATCATCAACGAGAACGACACGGTAGCGGTCGAGGAGATCAAGTTCGGCGACAACGACCAGCTCGCCGCGATGGTCGCGACCCTCGTCGGCGCGGACCTGCTCGTGCTGCTCACCGACGTCGAGGGCCTGCTCGACGCGGGCGGTCAGCGGGTCTCGGTGGTC
>Ga0209985_10001963_pt1 | contig 19243 bp, 16 predicted proteins | sample NOAtaG_FD_187305 | JGI IMG/M metagenome (GOLD analysis project Ga0209985, IMG submission 187305) | Freshwater lake microbial communities from Lake Erie, under a cyanobacterial bloom - NOAA_Erie_Diel6S_1000h metaG (SPAdes) (version 2) | ecosystem: Environmental > Aquatic > Freshwater > Lake ...
GCAGCGGCGTCACCAGGCGCCACAGCCAGGGCAGGTCGAGCGCCGCCGCCAGCGGCGGCCCGAACCAGTCGACGGCCTCGACCGCTGCCACCAGCGGCAGCGCCAGCCGCAGGTGGGCGCCAAACTCGAAGCGGTGCTGGAACAGTTTCGAGGCCGTGGCCCAGAGCCCCGCCCACAGGCCCAGCACCAGCGGCAGGCCGGCCACCAGCGGGATCCAGTCCATCGTGTCGGCGCCGGGGTCGAGCGACAGCCAGTGGTTCGACAGGGCCAGCACCGCCAGCGTTGCCGCGGCCGCCAGCGGCAGCCACGCCGCGCGCCGGGCCCGCACGGGCAGCGGCTGCTCGCCGGGCAGGGTTTCGTCGGGCGTGCGCAGGCGCACCGTGAGGCCGCCGATCTGCCAGGTGGTGCCGCCCACCGGCACCGCCACGCGGCTGCCGCGGGTGTGCCGTTGCGCGCCTTCCTGCACGCCGTTGTCGGTGTTGCCCACATCGAGCGTCAGGCGGCCGTCGTCGGCGGCCTGCAGCGTGGCGTGCAGCGGCGCCACGAAGGGATCGTCGAGCACCACGTCGGCCTCAAGCGAGCGTCCCAGCGTCAGCGGCCAGCGCTGCACGTCGACGGCGCGCGTCACGCGGCCGTCGCGGCCGATCACCTCGAGCAGCGCCAGCCGCGCCGGCGTGCTCACTTCGGCACCTCGGTGGCCGAGCCGCTGCGGCCGAAGCCGGCCAGGTAATGGCGCGTCAGCCGCTCGGCGCTGGCCAGGCCCACGCCGAATGCATCGAGCCGGCCCTGCACGCCCGCGGTGCGGCCGTCGAGCGTGGCCACCAGCACCATCAGGTCGTGCAGGCCGGGCAGCTTCTTGTAGGCGCGCAGGCAGACCACGGCGCGCAGCGGCAGCGCCGGCTCGGCCTTGGCGGTGGTGCCCGGCGCGGCCGGCGGCACGATGGTGCGCTCGCGGCATTGCGCAGCGGTGCGCAGGCGGTCGTCTCGGCCGACGAATTCGTTGCCGAAGCTGCTGGAGTGGCGTTCCGAAAAGCGCCAGGCGCCGATGCGGCTGCCGTCGTACGCCTCGTGGCGCACGGTGATGTAGCCGGTGAGCAGCGGGCCGGCCACGAACACGCGGCTGTCCATCTCGCAGTCGCTGCGCTCGAACTGCAGCCCGCGCGATTGCGCGGGCGAGCTGCGCCCCCAGCAGCGCATCCAGGTCTCCTGCGGCACCGGGATGCGGTAGAGCGGATGGCCGGCGTTGCGCCAGGGCTGGTTGATGAAGGCGGCGGTGAGGCGGGTCTCGTGCTCACCGAGCTGCCGCGCCACCTCGTCCCAGGCCGGGGCGACGATGGGGCTGGCCCCGCGTCCGCGGGAGATGAGCAGGCGCACCGGGTCGGCCGGCACCAGAAAGCTCACCTGTTCGCCGTCGCGCCGGGCGGCCACGTTGACGCCGACCAGGCGGCCGTTGTCGTCGAGCGCCGGACCGCCGCTCATGCCCGAGGACAGGCTGCCGCCGAAGAAGAGCGTGGGCAGGTAGCTGCGCTCCACCGGCCCGTTGAAGCTGCCCTCGGCCACCGCGAAGCCCACGTCCAGCGGGTTGCCCATGCTGTAGATGCGCGCGCCGCGCGGCAGCGGCTCGCTGGCGGGCCGGATCGGCACGGCACCCCGCCCGGCCAGCGGCGCGGGATCGACCGGCTTGAGCAGCGCCAGGTCGTGCACCACGTCGAAGGCCAGCAACTGCAGCGCGCCCTGGCGGCCGTCGACCGTGGCGTACACCAGCCGGTGCTGCGAGGGGCGCAGCGCGTACTGGCTGATGACGTGGTAATTCGTGATCAGGTGGCCGGCGTCGTCGACCAGGAAGCCTGAGCCGACCGAGCTCTGGCTGTCCTGCGTCTTCAGCAGCGTGCGCACCTGCAGCAGCTGCGGGCGGATGCGCTCGTAGATGCGCTGGCCGGCGCCGGTGGGGGCCGTGGGCTCGGCGGCCGAGGCCGCCGCTGCGGGCGGGGGCGCTGGCCTGGGCTGGGCCAGCGCGGCGCCGGCCAGGCCCAGCGCCGTGGCGAAGGCCGCGGCGCGGCAAGCCAGGGCGGCACGAAGACTCAGGGGCATCGCGGGATCTTAGCCCCGCAAGGCGTCTTCAATGCCCAGTCGAACGGCTTGTGCGAGCCGGGCGCGAAAGGCCGGGTCGAGCAGCTGTGCCTCGTCGCCGGGGTGGCTGACGAAGGCCTGCTCCACCAGCACGGACGGCATCGCCGTCAACAGGCGCAGCGGCGCGTAGTTGAAGTTGCCCACCAGCCCGAAGTCGGGCAGGGCCGTGGCCGCCAGCAGCCGGCGGTGCACGGCGGCGGCCAGCGGCTGCGAGGGCGCGTGCTTGTAGTAGGTGCTGGCGCCGCTGACGCGCAGGTAGCCGCCGGCGGTGTCGGCGGCATTGGCATGCACGCTCACGTAGAGCTGCGCGGCTTCGGATTCGGCCCGCGCCGCGCGTTCGCGCAGCGTCGGGTTCGTGTCGCCCGGGCGGATGTCGATCAGCTGCGCACCGGCCGCCAGCAGCTCGGTGGCCAGCGTGTCGGTGGTCCAGCGGTTGAAGTCCTTCTCGGGCGTGCCGGTGGCGCCCACCGCACCCAGGTTCGTCGGCCCGCCATGGCCGGCCTCGAGCGCGATGCGCAGGCCCTGCAAAGGTGTGGCCGTGCCCACCGAAGGCGGCACCGGCAGCAGCCGCACCTGCAGCGCGCCGGGCGCGGGCTCGACCCGCCAGCCCCACAGGCGCGGCGTGCGCAGCCAGGCGGTGATGCGCACGCGGCCCGGGCCGGCTTGCTCGACCACGAGCTCATCCACCGAGCGCGGTGCGCGGCGGTGCGTCACCCAGGTGGCGGCGTGGTGGGCGCCGCAGATGTCGATCTCCAGCGCCATGCGGCCGGTGGCGTCGCGCCGCGCCCGCACGGCGTAGGGCAGCGGTGCGCCGAGTGCGATGCGGATGAGGTCGGCGTCGTCTTCGCCCGCCACCGACACCGTGCTCAGCGCCATCTGCGGCGGCCGCGTGCCGGCAGGCGCCGGCAGCAGCGCGGCGCGCGGGGCCCACACGGCGGTGTCGGGCGCCAGCGCCAGGCGCAGGTGGGCGCCGCGCTCGCCGCTGGCCTGCAGCAGCGTGCCTTCCGGCAGCGCGCCCCACGACGGGCCGCCCAGGCGCACCTCGTGCAGGCCGTGCGTGGGCTCCACGCCTTCGGGGCCCACGGCGAACAGGCGCGTGGCATCGGGCCGCCACTGGCCCACCTGGCCGGGCGTCAGGGCCACCAGCGCTCGCGCGGCGGGCCGGGCGGCGCGCGGCCGGCTGCCCGGCGCAGCCACCGGGAGCACGCGCACCCGCACCGGGGCGGGTTCGATGTCGTCCGGGCGCTCGAACATCAGAAAGCCACGGTAACGACCCGGCGCCACCTCGGCCAGCCGCTGCCAGGCTCCGCCCGGCAGCGCGGCCTGCACCAAGCGGCCAGGCGTGGCCCGCAGCGCCACCTCGACGGGCTCGCCCGGCGCGACGCGCATCGCCTCGGCGGGTTGCAGGCTGCTGCCGTCGATCCAGCCGGCGTCGACCGGCCAGCGGGGGCCGGGTGGCGGATCGACGCGCGTCACCGTCAGCGCCATCGAGGTGCTGGCGCCCGCCGGCGACGTGGCCTCGACGACGAAGCGGTTGGCGCCCATCGCCAGCGCCAGCCCGTCGCGCGCGAACACGCCGCTGCCGAACACCGGCACGCGCTCGCCGTTGATGCGCACCACGCTGCCGACACTGGTGCGACCGAGCAGGTGCACCACGCTGCGCGTGCTGCGCAGCGCCTCGCCCTGTGGCGCCAGCACTTCCAGCGCCGGCACGGCGGCTGCGGTGACCGGCGCGGTGACGGCCGCGCTGGCGGGGGCGGCGCCGGTGGGGGCAGGCGGGCCGCTCAAGCGCGCATCAGCGTGCTCTTGCCGAACAGGCTCTCGATCAGGTCGACGGCCAGCTCGGCCGTCTTGTTGCGGATGTCGAGCGCCGGGTTCAGCTCCATCACGTCCAGGCTGGCCAGGCGGCCGGTGTCGGCGATCATCTCCATGCACAGCTGCGCTTCGCGGTAGGTGGGGCCGCCGGGCACCGTGGTGCCGACGCCGGGCGCGATCTCGGGGTCGAGGAAGTCGACGTCGAAGCTGACGTGCAGGTGCGTCTTCTCGTCGAGCGTGGCCAGCGCCAGCTCCATGGCGTGGCGCATGCCCATCTCGTCGATGTAGCGCATGTCGAAGACCTCGAGGCCGACCTCGTGCACGAAGCGCTTCTCGCCGGGGTCGACGCTGCGGATGCCGATCTGGCGGATCGACTTGGCCTGGATCGCCGGCACGGTGCCGCCGATCTCGATGAGCTCCTGCGGCCCGTGCCCGCACAGGCAGGCCACCGGCATGCCGTGGATGTTGCCGCTGGGCGTGAGCACGCTGGTGTTGAAGTCGGCGTGGGCGTCGAGCCATAGCACGCGCAGCTTCTTGCCGGCTTCTCGGCAGTGGCGCGCCACGGCGCTGATGCTGCCCAGGCCCAGGCAGTGGTCGCCACCCAGCAGGATGGGCAGGCGGCCTGCGGCCAGCTCGGCGTGCACCGCGTCGTGCACCAGGCGGTTCCAGGCCACGACCTCGGGCAGGTGGCGGTAGCCGTCCACCGGCGGCAGCCAGGGGTTGGGCGGGCCGGCGAGGTTGCCGCGGTCCAGCACCTGCAGGCCGTGGGCCTCGAGTGCCGCGTGCAGGCCGGCGACGCGCAGCGCCTCCGGGCCCATGCGGGCGCCGCGGGCGCCGGCGCCGATGTCGGTGGGGGCACCGATGAGGGAAACGTGTCGCGTCATGAGCCCGATGCTATCGGGCCGCTGCGCGGGCCGGGCTCAGATGTCTTCCGCAAATGCGCCGGATTCTGTCGGCGGCAGGTCGAAGCCGTAGTGGTGGGCCAGCACGTCCCAGGCCTCCTCGGCGCTTTCGACGTAGCGGAAGAGCTGCAGGTCCTGCGCCGAGATCATGCCGGTGTCGACGAGATGCTGGAAGTCGATCAGCTTCTCCCAGAACTCGCGCCCGAACAGCAGGATGGGGCGGCGGCGGCTCTTGCCGTTCTGCACCAGCGTCATCGTCTCGAACAGCTCGTCGAGCGTGCCGAAGCCGCCTGGAAAGCACACCAGTGCGATGCTGCGCATCACGAAGTGCATCTTGCGCAGCGCGAAGTAGTGGAACTGGAAGCACAGCTCCGGCGTGATGTACGGGTTGGGCGCCTGCTCGTGCGGCAGCACGATGTTCAGGCCGATGCTCTTGCCGCCGACGTCGAAGGCGCCGCGGTTGCCCGCTTCCATGATGCCGGGCCCGCCCCCGGTGACGATGAACAGCGGCGCGGCGTGCTCGCGGCTCTTCTGCGTGGCCAGGGCGGCGAAGCGGCGCGCCTCGTCGTAGTAGCGGCTCATGGCGACGGCGTTGCGCGCCTGGGCCAGCGCCTGGGCGTCGCCCGAGGTTTCGGCCGCCGCCAGCATCTGCGCCGCCACGTCGGGCGCCTTGATGCGCGCGCTGCCGAAGATGACGATGGTGCTCTCCACGCCCTGTTCGTTCTGCACCAGCTCGGGCTTGAGCAGCTCCAGCTGCATGCGCACCGGGCGCAGCTCCTCGCGCAGCAGGAAGGCGCTGTCGGTGAAGGCCAGCCGGTAGGCGCTTTCGGGGCCGGCGTAGCGGGCCGCTTCGGGCACGGCGGCGGCGTCTTCCTGGGCGCTCGGGAAGTTGCGCGCGGTGAGTTCGGGGTGGGGCGTGGTCTTGGGCGGGTTCATCGCGGGCGAGGATAAGGGTGCGGCCGTGACACGCGGCCATGAAAAAAGCCCGCCGGAGCGGGCTTCGTCAGGCGCCAGCGCCCGGGTTCACTTGGTGGGCGTGGGCGCCTGGGCGCGTTGCTCGGCGGCCGTCTTGCTGGCCACCACCGGCAGGCCGCGCAACTGGTTCAGCGCCTGGCGCAGCGGCCAGTCGTCGGCGGTGCCGAACTCGGGCAGCGGCTTCGGCGGCTCCTTGCTCTTGGCCAGTTGCTCCTCGAGCCGGGTGCGGGCTTCCTCGCGCGCCTTGTCGCGGGCGGGGTCCTTCTTTTCGTCGGCGCCCTGCAGGTGCTTGTCGAGATCGGCCTCGCGCATGCGCAGCGCGGCGAACACGTTGCCGTCGGCGGTTTCGTCGAGGAAGACATCGGGCGTGATGCCCTTGGCCTGGATGCTCTTGCCCGCCGGCGTGTAGTAGCGCGCCGTGGTGATCTTGAGCGCGGTGTCGCCGGGCAGCGGGCGGATCGTCTGCACCGAGCCCTTGCCGAAGGTCTGCGCGCCCATGATCGTGGCGCGCTTGTGGTCCTGCAACGCGCCGGCGACGATCTCGCTGGCCGAGGCCGAGCCTTCGTTCACCAGCACCACCAGCGGCACCTTCTTCAGCGCCGCCGGCAGCCGCTTGAGCGGATCGACGCCGCCGCGGCGGGCGTAGTCGGCCGGCGTGGCGCGGAAGCTCATGCGCGACTCGGCCATCTGGCCGTTGGTGCTGACGACCATCACGTTGTCGGGCAGAAAGGCCGCCGACAGCGCGATGCTGGCGTCGAGCAGGCCGCCAGGATCATTGCGCAGGTCGAGCACCAGGCCCTTGAGGTTGGGATCCTGCTTGTAGAGGTCTTCGACCTTCTTGACGAAGTCCTCGACCGTGCGGTCCTGGAACTGGCTCACGCGCACCCAGCCGTAGCCGGGCTCGACCATGCGGGCGCGCACGCTCTGCATGCGGATCTCTTCGCGCACGATGGTCACCGGGAAGCTGCGGTTCTCTTCCTTGCGGAAGACCTGCAGCTGCACCTTGGTGGCCGGCTCGCCACGCATGCGCTTGACGGCTTGGTCGACCGACAGGCCCTTGACCGGGGTGTCGTCGATGCGGGTGATGAGGTCGCCGGTCTTCAGGCCGGCGCGGAAGGCGGGCGAGCCCTCGATGGGCGAGACCACCTTGACGAGGCCGTCTTCCATCGTCATCTCGATGCCGATGCCGACGAAACGGCCACCGGTGTTCTCGCGGAACTCCTTGAAGGTCTTCTTGTCGAGGTACTGCGAGTGCGGGTCCAGGCCCGAGACCATGCCCGAGATGGCGTCGGAGATCAGCTTCTTCTCGTCGACCGGCTCCACGTACTCGGCCTTGACGCGGTCGAACACGGCGGCCAGCTGCTGCAGCTCTTCGACCGGCAGCGGCCCGAAGGCGCTGCGCGCCACGGCCGTGATCTGCATGGTGGCCAGGGCACCGGCGACGGCGCCGAGCGCCAGCAGGCCAGCGATCTTGAATTTGGAGCCCATGGGGTTTCGCCTTTCTTGAGACGACAACGAGGGTGATTCGGGTCAGTATAGGTGCGGCAGGCGCATCACACAGGCTGTGATCCCGGCAGCAGGCCGCAGGTTCCGGGGCAATTCCGCAGCGCGGCAGATGGGCTGGGCGGAATCGCGGGTTCTCAGTCGCCGCCCAGGGCCGGCGCGGCCTCGCGCGGGAAGGTCACGACGTGGTCGACCTGGGCGCGGATGCCGATCCATTCGCCGACCTCGTGGTCGTGGTGGCTGGGCACGTGGGCCATGACGCGCTCGCCCGACTCCAGGCGCAGCGTGAGCAGGAACTCGCTGCCGCGGAAGGCCTTGCGCTCGATCAGCGCCCGCACCGGGCTGGCGTCGTCGTGCACGATGTCGTCGGCGCGCAGCAGCACGTCGCACTCGCCCTGGGGGTTGAAGGCCTCGGGCAGCGGGCAGCCGGCGACGTCGTCGAGCTCGCCCACCGGCGTGTGCACACAGGGGCCGTGCGCGCAGGCGACGATCTGCGCCGGCGCGAACACGCCGTGGCCGATGAAGCGCGCGACGAAGCGGCTGGCCGGGCGGTGGTACAGCGTGTAGGCGTCGTCCCACTGCTCCAGGCGGCCCTGGTTCATGACGCCGATCACGTCGCCCACGGCAAAGGCCTCGAGCTGGTCGTGGGTGACGAGCAGCGCGGTGGTCTCGCTGTCCTTCAGGATCTGCCGCACCTCTTGCGCCAGGCGCTCGCGCAGGTCGACATCGAGGCTGGAGAAGGGCTCGTCGAGCAGCAACAGCCGCGGTCCCGGCGCCAGCGCGCGCGCCAGCGCCACACGCTGCTGCTGCCCGCCCGAAAGCTGGTGCGGCGCGCGCCGGGCGGCGTGCGCCAGGCCCACGAGCTCGAGCATGCGGCGCACGCGCTGCTCGCGCTCGGCGCGTGGCAGCGCGGCGATGCCGAAGGCCACGTTGTCGGCCACCGAGAGGTGCGGGAAGAGGGCGTAGTCCTGGAACACCATGCCGATGCGGCGGCGTTCGGGTGCCAGGTGCAGGCCCAGCGTGGCATCGGACAAGGCCTCACCTTCGATGGCCACGCGGCCGGCCGACACGCGCTCGAGCCCGGCCACGGCGCGCAGCAGCGAGGTCTTGCCGCAGCCCGAAGGCCCGATCAGCACGCCGATCTGGCCGGCCTGCAGCCCCAGCGTCACGCCGTCGACCGCGGCGCGCGCGGCACCCCGCGCGTAGCGCACCGAGACATCGTCGAGGGCCAGGAACATGCCGGCATCATAATCCGCCGCCCGCGAATGAGGATTGTTCTCATTCAGAACCCTTTCGCGGCCTCACCCCTGGTCTTCGATGCCCTTGTTGCGCCCTTCGCTGCTGCTGGTGTGCCTGCTGCTGGCCCTGCCGATCCTGGGCGTGCTGGGCGCCTGGTTCGCGCTCGACGCCGCGGCGCTGGAGGTGCTTCGCCACCAGTGGAACACCGTGCTGCCCGGCTACGCCACGCAGTCGCTGGCGCTGGCGCTGGGCGTGGGTCTGGGCGTGATGCTGCTGGGCAGCGCCACGGCGGCGGCGGTGACGCTGTTCGAGTTTCCGCTGCGCCGCTTCTTCGAGTGGGCGCTGCTGCTGCCGCTGGCCATGCCCGCCTACGTGCTGGCCTACGCCTGGACGGACGCGCTGCAGTTCAGCAGCCCGCTGCACACCGCGCTGCGCGAGGCCCTGGGCGTGCGCGGCGCGCTCTGGCCCGACGTGCGCAGCCTGCCCTTCGCCATTGCGCTGTTCGTGCTGTGCCTGTACCCCTACGTGTACCTGCTCACCCGCGCGGCCCTGGGCGAGCGCGCGGTGCGCATGATGGAAGCCGCGCGCCTGCTCGGCGCGCCCATGCGCCGCCGCGTGCTCGAGGTGGCACTGCCGATGGCGCGGCCGGCGGTGGCCGCCGGCACCGCGCTGGCGTTGATGGAGACGCTGGCCGACTACGGCGTGGGCTCGTACTTCGGCCTCACCACCTTCTCCACCGGCATCTACAAGGCCTGGCTGGTGATGAACGACCGCGTCGCGGCGGCGCAGCTGGCGTCGATGCTGCTGCTGGTGGTGGCGGCGCTGCTGCTGGCCGAGCGGGCCGCGCAGCGCCAGATGCGCTTTGTCGGCAGCAAGACGGCGGGCCAGGGCAGCGAGGCCCGGCCGCACCCGCTGCGCGGCGGTGCCGCGGCTGGCGCCGTGCTGCTGTGTGCGCTGCCCGTGCTGCTGGGCTTTGTGCTGCCGGTGGCCTGGCTGGCGCACGGCGTCTGGCAGGAGGCGGCGCACGGTGAGTTCGGCCTGCCCTGGGAGCGCTTTCGGGCCTGGAGCTGGGCGAGCTTCCAGCTCTCGGCCGTGGCAGCCGTGGCGGCCACCGCGCTGGCGCTGGCGCTGGCCTTCGTGCTGCGGCGCGACGCCGGCGGCTGGGGCGGCCGCGCGCTGGCAGGCGCGGCGCGCGTGCTGTCGCTGGGGTACGCCGTGCCGGGGGCGGTGATCGCGGTGGGCATCCTGGTGCCGGTGGGCCTGGTGCAGCAGCGCTGGCCCGAGGCGGGTGCGGCGGCGCTGTTCACCGGCACGCTGGTGGGCCTGGTCTATGCCTACCTGGTGCGCTTTTCGGCGGTGGCCTTGCAGTCGGTGGAGGCCGGTTATGCGCGCGTGCCGCTGGCGGTGGACGAAACCGCCCGCATGCTGGGCGGCAGCGCCACGCGCGTGTTCTGGCGGCTGCACCTGCCGCTGCTCAAGCGCTCGGCGGGGGCGGCGGCGCTGCTGGTGTTTGTCGACGTGATGAAGGAGCTGCCGGCGACGCTGGTGTTGCGGCCCTTCGGCAGCGACACGCTGGCCGTGGTGGCCTACAACCTGGCCCGCGACGAGCGGCTGGCCGAGGCCGCGCTGCCTTCGCTGGCCATCGTGGCGGTGGGGCTGCTGCCGGTGATCCTGCTCAGCCGCACGCTGAGGGCGGACGACTGAGCGGGCCGGGCGCGCGCTGCGCCAGGGTCAGCGCGTCGCCCGCCGCCGCACCGCCTCGAGGTAGGCCTGCCCATCTGGCGGCAAGCCGCTGCGCTGGCTGGCCCACAGCATCTCGCCCAGGCACTCCATCACCTCGTGCTGCGCTGTGTGCAGCGAGCCGCGGCGGGCGGCCAGCAGCTCGACGGCCTGGCGGATGCCGGTGGGCTGGTCGATCGCCATCTGCTCGTCGATGCTCAGGTGCATCGACAGGTGCAGGAAGGGGTTCGTGCGGCCCTCGTCGACCGTGAAGACGGCCGCCAGCGCCGCGGCCTCGTCGGCCAGGTCGGGGTGGTATTCGGGGTGCTGGTCGATCCAGCGCGCCGCCATCGCCTGCAGCGGCTCCAGGGGCAGGCCGTCGCGCTGGCGCAGGTAGGCGGCGCAGAAGAATCGCCTCACGTCGTTCTGGGAAGGCTGGAACATCCCAGAATTCTCGCTTCGCCTGCTTGCAGGCTCCTGTGCCACTCCCAATGACCGCACCCACCGCCGTCTCGACCGCGCAACTCTTCACCGAGGCCCGCACCGCCATCGGCTACAAGCCCGACCCAGTGCCCGATGCGCTGCTGCATGAGCTCTACGAGCTGATGAAGTGGGCCCCGACCTCGGCCAACAGCAGCCCCGCGCGCATCGCCTTCGTGCGCACGCCCGAGGGCAAGGCGCGGCTGGAGGCCTGCATGAACCCCGGCAGCAACCGCCAGAAGGTGCGCGAGGCGCCCGTCACGGCCGTCGTTGGCATGGACATGGCCTTCTACGAGCAGCTGCCACAGCTGTTTCCGCATGCCGATGCGCGAGCCTGGTTCGTGGGCAAGCCGGCGCACATCGAGGCCACGGCCTTTCGCAACAGCAGCCTGCAGGGCGGCTACCTGATGATGGCGGCGCGGGCGCTCGGCCTGGACTGCGGGCCGATGAGCGGCTTCGATGCCGCGGCGATGGACGCCGCGTTCTGGGCCGGCACCACCGTGCGCACGAACTTCGTCTGCGCGCTGGGTTACGGCGATGCGTCGCGCCTGTTCGCGCGCGGGCCGCGGCTGTCCTTCGACGAGGCCTGCACGCTGGCCTGAGAGCCTGAGTCAGGCAGCCTGCAGCCTCAACGCGGCAGCGTGCGCAGCAGCGCGCCGATGCGCTCGTTGGCGTCCAGCGCCGCCGAGGCCGGCGCCTTGCCGCGCCGCACCACCGCGGCCCCGGGCCAACTGTGGCCACCGCCGTCGGTGACGCACAGCTGCAGTTCGACGCCGCCGCGGCAGCCCGCGTGGCGCTCGCAGCGGGCGCCGGGGCGTTCGAGCACTGGCTCGGCGTCGGCGCGGCAGCCCAGCCGGGTGCGCCAGCGCGACACGGTCTCGGGCACCGAGACGAAGTCCATCACCTGGCTGCGGTTGCGGAAGGCGTCGGGGCCGGCGCCGCCGCCGAACAGCACGTGGGTGTCGTCGCGGGCGTGGATGTGCAGCACGGACACCGGCCGTGAAGGCTTGCAGGCCGCAGCGTCGACATAGGCCTCGGTACCGGCCACGGCCACGATGCCGGCCACGAGGTCGGCCGCCTCGCAGGCCAGCCGGTAGGCCATCATGCCGCCGTTGGACATGCCCACCGCGAGCACGCGCGTGCGGTCCACCGGGTGTTCGGCGGCGATGCGCTCGACCAGCGCGCGCAGGAAGCCGAGGTCGTCGCTAGCGGCGTCGCGCGCGGCGCCGCAGCAGCCGCCGGCGTTCCACGTCGCCAGCCTCCCACGCGGCAGGCGGCTGTGGCCGTTGGGGAAGGCGACGACGTAGCCGTCGCGCTCGGCGGCCGAGACGAGGCCGTAGCGCTCGTCGTCGGCCATGAACTCGGCATGCCCGCCCCCGCCGTGCAGCGCCAGCACCAGCGGCGCCGGCGCACCCAGGCTGCGGGCCGGCACGTGCACCAGCGCGCGCCGCTCCTGGCCCGCATGCGTGAGCCGCAGCTCGTGCGTGCCGGCCGTGAAGGCCGTGGCCGGGCCCGCGGCAAGCAGTGCGATGACCGACGCGACGATCCACGTCTTGGCGCGGCGCCAGGCCCGGTGCTCAGTCATCGCCACTGTCCTTGGGCGAGGCGAAGCCCTCGCCGCGCTGCGCCTTGCGCGCGCGCCGCTGCGCGCGTTCGCGCGACCACAGCTGCTCCAGTTGTTCGCGGCCCTGCTTGGCCACCGCGATGAGCGCCTTCTCGTCGCCGTGGTGTGCGGCCATCTCGTGCAGCAGCTCGATGTTGTGGCGGCGAAAGCGCAGCGCCTGGTTGCGCGCGGTGTGCGGCTCCCAGCCCATCAGTTCGAGCACGCTGCGGCCGCTCATCAGCGCCGAGTCGAGCGTCTCGCGCTCGATGTGCGCCACGCCGCGTGCGCGCAGCCCGTACCAGTGCGTGGTGTTGCGCGCCCGCGCCACCAGGGTGGCCTGCGGAAAGTGCTCGCGGATCAGGTCGACGGCGGCCAGGCTCTGCCCGATGTCGTCGATGGCCACGACGATCACGCGGGCGTGGCCGGCGCCGGCCACGCGCAGCAGGTCCAGGCGCGTGGCGTCGCCGTAGAAGGCCGGCCAGCCGAACTTGCGCACGCTGGCCACCTGCTCGGCATCGTGGTCCAGCACCGTGGCCGCCAGCCCTTCGGCGTTGATGAGCCGCGCCACGATCTGCCCGTAGCGGCCGAAGCCGAGGATGAGGATCGGCGCCGCCTGCTCCTCGGCGATTTCGTCCATCGCGGGCGAGGCCGCGCGCGCCCGCGCCGCCAGCCGCGGCGCGAGCACGCGGTCCACCCACACCATCACCAGCGGTGTGAGCAGCATCGAGATGGCGATCGCGGCGAGCAGGAAGCTCGATTCCGAAGCCGGCACCAGCGCCGCGCCGCCGGCGGCCTGCAGCACGACGAAGCCGAACTCGCCGCCCTGAGCCAGCATGACCACGAACACCGGCCGCTCGGCCAGCGGGATGCCCATCGCACGCGCCATGGCCACCAGCAGCAGCGCCTTCAGCAGCACGAAGCCCAGCACGACGACGGCCATCCAGCCCGGGTGCGCCATGACGACGGCGAAGTCGATGCTCATGCCCACGGCGATGAAGAACAGGCCCAGCAGCAGCCCCTTGAACGGCTCGAGGTCGGTCTCGAGCTGCCGGCGATATTCGCTCTCGGCCAGCAGCACGCCGGCGAGAAAGGCGCCGAGCGCCATCGACAGGCCCACGGCCTGCATCAGCGACGCGGTGGCCACCACCAGCAGCAGGCTGGCGGCCGTGAAGATCTCGGGCGTGCCGCTGCGGGCGATCCAGCGCAGCGCCGGCCGCAGCAGCAGCCGGCCTCCGAAGATGATGGCCAGCACCATCGCCACCGCCTTGGCGGCGGTAAGCCAGCCGCTGCCGCCGGTGGCCACCGCCTGCTGCACCGCCAGCAAGGGCAGCAGCGTGATGACGACGATGCCGCCCAGGTCCTGGAACAGCGCCACGCTGAGGATGCTGCGGCCGCCGCTGGTGGGCATCAGGTTGCGCTCGGCCAGGGTCGACAGAGCAATGGCGGTCGAGCTCTGCGACAAGGCCAGCCCCGCCACCAGCGCCAGCTGCCAGCTCAGGCCCGCGGCCAGCGCCACCGCGGCGATCAACACGGTCGAGCCCAGCAGCTGCACGCTGCCCCAGCCGAAGATCGGCCGCCGCAGCGACCACAGCCGCCTGGGCTCCAGTTCCAGGCCCACCAGGAACAGCATCAGCACGACGCCGAACTCGGCGAAGTGCAGGATGTCGGTGGGGTCGGACACCAGCTTGAGCACGCCCGGGCCGATCAGGATGCCGGCCGCCAGGTAGCCGATGACCGAGCTCAGGCCGAGCAGGCGCGCCAGCGGCACGGCCACCACCGCCGCGCCCAGGAAGACGAGGCTGTTCTGCAGCCAGGACGATGACGAACCGGCGTCCATGCGGGCTCAGCCGGCCCCGGCGGCGGGCCGTGCGTCGGCGGGCACCTCGCAAGGCGGCGCCGGCTCGTCGTCGGCCAGTTCGGGCCAGCCGGCGGCGCTGGGCCAGGACGCCAGCCGGGCGGCAAACAGCTCGGCGTGGGCCGCAATCTCGTCGTCGCCGGCCTGGTGCGCGCCGTGCAGCACCAGCGGCGGCAGCCAGCGCATGTGCGTCAGCGCGGCCGTCTGCTCGCAGGGGTGCAGGAAGGCGTCGAAGAAGTAGCGGTTGTAGCCATCGGGCCGGTAGCTGGCCTCGGGCCCGCCGGTGGACGCCGCCAGCCACAGCGCCTTGCCCTCCAGCGCCCGCCCGCCCGGACCGTAGGCCCAGCCGAAGCTGAACACCTCGTCGAGCCACAGCTTCAAGAGCGGCGGCATCGAGTACCAGTGCACCGGGTGCAGCCACACCAGCAGCTCGGCCGCTGCCAGACGCTGCTGCTCGGTGGCGACGTCGATCAGGTAGTCGGGGTACAGCGCGTACAGGTCGCGCACCTCCACCTGCGCCGCCGGCAGCCGCGCCGCCGCCTCCATGAGGGCGCGGGTGACCCGGGAATGGTCGAGTTGGGGGTGGGCGGCAATAACGAGAACGGGGGCGAGGATGCGGTCCAAGGCCTCGCTACCATACCCCACCGACAAGATTCGAGGAGGCCGCCATGCCGGTGATCGTGGTCGCCAACCCCAAGGGCGGGGTGGGCAAGAGCACGCTGGCCATCAACGTCGCGGGCTGCCTGGCCCGTGCCGGGCACCGCGTGATGCTGGGCGATGTCGATCGCCAGCAGTCGTCGCGCCAGTGGCTCAGGCTGCGGCCGGCGGCGGCGCGGCCCATCGAGGGCTGGGACGTGGCGGCCGACGACATCGTGCGCCCGCCCAAGGGCACCACGCACGTCGTGCTCGACACCCCTGCCGGCCTGCACGGCAAGCGCCTGGACGCGGTGATGAAGATCGCCGACCAGATGCTGGTGCCGCTGCAGGCCAGCCTCTTCGACATCCAGGCCACCCATGCCTTCGTGCAGGAACTGCGCACGCACCGCCGCGGCCACGAGGTGAAGCTGGGCCTGGTGGGCATGCGGGTGCGCGAGCACACGCGCTCCAACGAGCAACTGCAAACCTACCTCGGCACGCTGCCCGTGCCGGTGGTGGGCTGGCTGCGCGACACCCAGAACTACGTGCAGCTGGCGGCGCACGGGCTCACGCTGTTCGACGTGGCACCGAGCCGTGTGGAGCGCGATCTCGAGCAGTGGCAGCCGCTGTCGGCCTGGCTCGGCGCCTGAACGAGGGCCGCAGCACCATGGCCACCACCTACGCCACCCTGGCCGAACTCGCCGACAAGGTCGGCCAACCGCTGGGCACCAGCGACTGGGTGCCCGTCGACCAGGCGCGCATCGACGCCTTTGCCGCGGCCACGGGTGATCATCAATGGATCCACGTCGACCCCGTGCGCGCCAAGGCCGGGCCCTTCGGCACCACCATCGCGCACGGCTTTCTCACGCTGAGCCTGCTGCCGATGCTGTTCGACAGCGGATTCGCCATTGCCGACGTGACGATGGGCGTCAACTACGGCCTCAACCGCGTGCGCTTCGTCACCCCGGTGCCGGCCGGGCGCCGGGTGCGGGCGCACTTCAAGCTGCTCGCCTTCGAGCCGCTGAAGGACGCCCCGCGTTTCGGCGCGCAGATGACGGTGGAGGCCACCATCGAGCTCGAGGGTGCGCCGAAGCCGGCCTGCGTGGCCGAGACGGTGTCGCGCCGCTACGTCTGAGAAGCTGAACACACTCCCCCGAAGGTGGGCCCCGGGGCCGCGAGGGCGGCCGCCCACAATGCCGCGGTTCCGGTTGCTGCAGGAGAAGCCATGAAGGTGTTGCTGGTCGACGATCATCCGCTGGTGCTCTCGGCGCTGCAGGCGGTCATCCAGAGCGTGGGCCACGACACCACGGTGGTGGGCGTCGACAGCGCCGCGGGGGCGCGGGCGGCGCTGCGCAACGAGTCCGACTACGACCTCGTGCTGCTCGACCTGGCCCTGGGTGATGCCGACGGCTTCGACGTGCTGGCCGAGTTCCGCAGCACCTACCCGGCGGTGCCGGTGGTGGTGGTGTCGGCCTCCGATCGCACCAGCGACGTCATCCGCGCCATCGACGGGGGCGCGATGGGCTTCGTGCCCAAGAAGAGCAGCCATGCCGAACTGCAGCACGCGCTCAAGCTCGTGATGACGGGCTCGATGTACGTGCCGCCGCACATGCTGGGCCTGCCCTTCGGCGTGGGCGCGGGCATGGGCGGCCGCGGGGCGGGATCCGGGGCCGTCGATACCGTGCAGGGCGTGATGCGCGGCCTGGGCGACGGCGGCGGCGACAGCGCGTCGATGCCGCTGGGTGCGGGCGCGCGCGCCGAGCCGCACCAGAAGGTGCCGTCCATGAAGGACATCGGCCTCACCCCGCGCCAGGCCGAGGTGCTGTCGCTGCTGCTGCAGGGCCTGCCGAACAAGCTGATCGCGCGCCAGCTGAATCTGAGCGTCGAGACCGTCAAGGACCATGTCGCCGCCGTGCTGCGCGCCCTGGGCGTGAGCACGCGCACCCAGGCCGTGCTGGCCGTGAGCCAGATGACGCAGGGCCAGGGTGTCGGCTTCAGCTGGCGGCCTCCGGGCTCGGGCAGCGCGCGCTGAGCCAAACCGCGGGGCGCGTGCCGTGAGCAGCCTGCCTGTCGAGCCCGCTGGCGCGCTGCCGGCGGCTGTGTCGCCCGTGCCGGCTGCAGAGGCCGGCGGCGACATCGGCCGCGACGGCGCCGCCGACCACATCCGCGCGCTGTACGTGCAGACGCCGGCCACGCTCACCGGCAACGGCGTCGGCATGCTGCTGATGGCGATGATCTTCGCGCCGCTGGCGCCTGGCCCAACGGTGGCCGGGTGGGTCGGCGTGGCCGCGCTGCTGTGGCTGCTGCGCCTGGGGCACTGGCTGCGCTTTCGCCGCCAGCCCCGCGCGCCCGCCGCGCTGCTGCACGCCTGGCGGCGCAGCTGGATGGCCCTGGTGCTGTCGCAAGGCACGCTGTGGGGCTCGGCGGTGTGGTTGTTCTGGGGCCTGGGCACGCCGTATCACAAGGTGGCGCTGATCCTCATCGTCTACTCCTACTGCCTGGGCTCGGTGCAGCTGCTGGCCACGCAGCGCAAGGTGTTCCTCGCCTTCATCAGCCTGGTGCTCACGCCCACCATCGTGCGCATCGCCAGCGACACCGGGCAGGAGTGGCACCTGCAGCTGGCCTTCATCCTGACGCTGCTGTTCTTCTTGACGGTGCTGATGGCGCGCACCTACGGCAATGCGCTCGGTCAGGCCATCTCATTGAAGCGCCGCACCGACGAGCTGGCCGCGCGCCTGCGCCAGGAGATGGCCCTGGCCGACGAGGCCCGGCAAGCCGCCGACGAGGCGCGCCGCGCCGCCGAGGCCGCCAACCGCGCCAAGACGCAGTTCTTCGCCGCCGCCAGCCACGACCTGCGCCAGCCGCTGCACGCCATGGGACTGTTCGCCGAGGCCCTGCGCCAGCGCCTGAAAGACCCCGAGGTGGCCTCGCTGGTGAACAGCATCAACGAGAGCGTCGACGCGCTCGAGGGTCTGTTCGGCGAGCTGCTCGACATCACGCGCATCGACACCGGCGGCGTCGACGTGAACCCGCAGCCGGTGCGGCTGAAGGAGCTCTTCGGCCGTCTGCGCCTGCATTTCGAGCCCACGGCCTTCGAGAAGGGGCTGATGCTCAGCTTTCGTGGCGAGCAGCACGTGGCGATGGCCGACCCGGTGATCCTGGAGCGCGTGCTGCGCAACCTGGTGAGCAACGCCATCCGCTATTCCGACGACGGCGGCGTGCTGGTGAGCGCGCGGCTGCGCGGGCGTGGCACGGACAAGCCGCACCTGCTGCTGCAGGTGTGGGACAGCGGCATCGGCATCTCCGAGGCCAACCTGCCGCGCATCTTCGACGAGTTCTTCCAGGCCCAGAGCGCGCGGCCGCTGGAGGCGCACCACCGCAAGGGGCTGGGCCTGGGGCTGGCCATCGTCAAGCGGCTGGCGGCGCTGATGGAGGTGCCGATCTCGGTGCGCTCGCGCGTCGGCCACGGCACGGTGTTCTCGCTCGAGGTGCCGCTGGGCCGGCTGCCGCGCCAGGCTGGCACGGCACCGGCCTTCAGCACCAAGGCCGCGCTCGGGCTCACGCTCGAGGGCCGGCGCATCGTGGTGGTGGAAGACGAGGCCGCGGTGCGCGAGGGCCTGGTGGTGTTGCTGCAGGCCTGGGGCGCCGAGGTGCGAAGTCACGACACCGTAGAGGCCGTCGAGCAGTGGCTGGCCGCGGCGCCGACAGGGCCTGCGCCCGACCTGCTGCTGGTGGACTACCGGCTGCCGCAGGGCCGCACGGGCCTGGACGCGCTGGCCGCGCTGCGTGCGCGCTGGCCGCAGCAGCGCATGCCGGCCATCCTGATCACCGGCTCCAGCCTGGGCGGGCACGAGGAGGAAGCCGTGACGCACGACTTCCACCTGCTCATCAAGCCCGTGCTGCCGGCCAAGCTGCGGGCGATGATTGCCTTCAAGCTGAACGTCAGGCCCTGAACGCCTGCCTCCGGCCGCGGCCGGGGGACGATGTTCAGACGGACTGCGCGCTGCGGCGGCTGAGCGCCAGGCCCGCCAGCGCCAGGCCGGCGAGCGCCAGGCTGCCAGGTACCGGCACGCTGCCAGTGGTACCGGTGGCGGTGAGCGAGGCGCTCCGCAGCAGGAAGTCGCCGGTTGTTGCCGAGAGGGTTACCCCCAGCCGGCCGTCGGCGTTCAGGCTCAGGATCGCGAGGAACGCGTCGCCGGTCGTGGTGGTGCCGATCGGATTCAGGAGGATGCGGTCGGCGAGCAGGCTGTCATGCACGTCGAGGAAGCCGGTCTCGAGGCGAGCGAAGAAGCCGCCGGTGTCGACGTCGTCGGTGATGTTGACCGTCAGCGAAAAGCCGGTGATCACGTCGTTGCCGGGCCGAAAGCCGACGGTGTTGAGGTCGTG
>Ga0209985_10001965_pt1 | contig 19227 bp, 25 predicted proteins | sample NOAtaG_FD_187305 | JGI IMG/M metagenome (GOLD analysis project Ga0209985, IMG submission 187305) | Freshwater lake microbial communities from Lake Erie, under a cyanobacterial bloom - NOAA_Erie_Diel6S_1000h metaG (SPAdes) (version 2) | ecosystem: Environmental > Aquatic > Freshwater > Lake ...
CGTCCTTCAGCGTGCCACGGCTGCGCCGTGGCGTGCATCGGCCAGCCGCCGCCGCCCTCCGCTCCGGGGCCGGTGTGGGGGTGGCGGGCATGGCTGCCCTCCCGCGGCTGCGGTGGCCGGGCAGTTGCCCCTTGCATGGGCTCGGGTGATGCCCCAGGTTTCCTCGCGCGGCTGCGCGGCCTGTTGGGCATTCAGGCATGTATCTGCAGGGGTTGTTTATCTTTCTCCAGGCCCGCCAGCGCATGGCGCTGCTTTGCGTAGATCCACTGCCCCGCAGCCGCTCTGCTCGCCGCTCAGTGCGTTTGTACTGGTAGAATAAGGACTGCGCCAAAGGCCACGAGCCCATCGCCTGCGGCAACGAAATCCTCGGACAACTTGCCCCGTTCGTTTGCTCTGTAGCCCATGAGCTTGTCCTCTGCTGCAGTGGCCCAGGCCGCTGCATTGCCACTTCCTGCTCTCCTGCCGCCGCCAGCGTTGGCCCATCGCTCGGTCGTCATCGTTGCCGCTGGTGGTCGTGATCTCGTCTGGCCCCAGGAGCGCATCGCCGCCGCTCTGCTCCAGCGCAGTGCCGGCCGGCCTGTTCATCTGCTCCTCCATGGCGGTGCCCGTGGCGCTGATCGCGCCATCGGCCGTGCCGCCCAGCAGCTCGGCTGGCGGGTTCAGGCCCTCGCCGCTGATTGGCGCCGCCATGGCCGCGCTGCCGGGCCCATCCGCAATCGCCTTCTGCTGGAGCAGGCCCTGGTGGAGGCCCAGGCCCACACCTCCCCGGCATTCAGCGCTTCGGTGCTGGTGATCGCCTTCCCCGGTGGGGCAGGCACGGCCTCCCTGGTGCAGCAAGCCCGCCGTTGCTCCTCCCGTTCGCCAGTGCCGGTGGTGGTGATGGAAGTGCCGCCGCCTTTCTCGCCGGAGCCCCTCGCCGCCTGAGCGGCAGTCGCCGCGCCGTTCTTCCCGTTCCCTCCTCACATCCCCATCCCCATGGCCGTTCTCACCGCCCCCGCCGCCCCTCTCGCCCCGGCTCTCCTTCAGGCCGCTGGGCCGTCCTGTTCCCTGCAGCGCTCCAGCTCCATCTGGCAGCTGGGCATCGAGGCCCAGGAGCTCACCACCGCCATCGGCCAGCTCGCTGAGCAGCTGGAAGCCGATGACGACGACACCCGCGCCCAGGCACTGGCAGAGCTTGAAGCCGCCCTGCTTGCAGAAGAAGGCAACAAGAAGGCCCTCGCCGCCAAGGCCGATGCCACCTGCTGGGTGATCGAGCACCTACGCGGTCAGGCCGCCTACCGCCAGCAGCAGGCGAAGCGGCTCACCGAGCTGTCCCGCTCTGATGCCTCCCGCGCCGATGCGCTGGAGGACTCCCTCGTCCTGGTGCTGACCCGGCTGCAGCCCACCTCCACCCGCTTCTCGTTCCCGAATCACGAGCTCACCTCCCGTAAGTCCCAGGCCGTTGAGATCGAGGACGAGGACGCCCTCGATCCCGAGTGGCTGAGCTTCTCAACCACCAGCAAGCCGGATAAGGCCGCCATCAAAGAGGCCCTCAAGGCCGGCCACCTCATCCCCGGCGCCCAGCTGATCTCCCGCCGCTCCTGGCGCATCCACTGAGGGGCCAGAGGCCCCTTGCAACTGGGGTTCCGGCTGGGCAGCCGGGGCCCCCCTTTCCTCCCCAAACCCATCGTTTCCCATCGCAATGACCGTCGCCGCTCCTTCCGCCAACGGGGCCAGCACCACCAGCCGCCCCGCAGCTCCTCGCCCTGTCCAGCGTCCTCCCTCAGCGCTGGAGCTGATCCGCTCGACTGACCGCGCCGAGGCAGCTGCTCCAACAGCCGCACCAGAAACAGTTTCGGCCGCCGTCCCAGTTCAGCCCCCAGGCTTCTCCCACGAGCAACTTGCAGCCCTCTCTGCCCCGCTCGATCGGGCCAATGTCCGCCAGCGGGAGCAGGGCCGCAGCCGCGTGAGCTACATGGAGGGTTGGCAGGTGATCGCGGAAGCGAACCGCATCTTTGGGTTTGACGGCTGGCAGCGCCAGACCATCGCCGTGCGCTGCGTCGCCCAGGCCGAACGCCCCATCGGCAGGGACCAGAAGCCTGGCTGGGGCGTCACCTACACCGCCCGCGTGCGCGTCACAGTCACTGCCGGCGGGCTGACACCCCTGATCCGCGAGGGCAGCGGCGCCGGCCATGGCATCGACGCCGACCTGGGCCAGGCCCATGAATCCGCGCTCAAGGAGGCGGAGACAGACGCCATGAAGCGAGCCCTCATGACCTTCGGCAACCCGTTTGGCCTCGCCCTCTATGACAAGGCGCAGCGCCAGGTCAGCAGCGGAGCGGGCCAGGGCGATGGACGCCAGCGGTCTGCAGGGGGGCAGCGGCCTGCTGTGAGTCGGACGACGGCTGGCGCTCCCTCCGCCCCCGCAACCTCCCCGACACAGGGCCGCGTTCAGGCCACGACCGCGACGCCTGTGCTTTCAGCTCCGGCCGACCCTGGCCAGGTGGCCCTCGATGCCGAAACGATCCAGCACCTCCACAGCACCCTGCGGGCCCTGCCCCGGCCGCTGCTGGAGAGCCTCACCAGCGCCTTTCGCAAGCGGTTCCAGGTGCCCGATGAGGCAGTCACGATCGCTGATCGGATCATCCAGAAGTGCCACCACGACTGGATCGAGGCGTTTCTCGTGCAGCATCAGCAGGTGGCGACATAACCGCACTTCACCTGTCTTCCAGCAGGCAAAACCGGTGGGGTGGCGATACTTGAGCTGAGAAGTCCACTCCGATGCAGAACGGCCGCACCGGAGCCTCCGCCGATGGAGCGGACCTCGACGCCTTCCTCCGCTGGAACTCCGGCCACCTGCTGGAGAACCGCACCCGCGGCGCCTATGCCGAATGGCTGGTGCATCGGGCCCTGGGAGTCGACCCCGGGGAGCACCGCATCGAGTGGGCCGAGGTCGACGTGACCGTTGGAGAGATCACCCTGGAGGTGAAGTCGGCGGCCTATGTGCAGGCCTGGTTGCAGGAGAAGCCAAGCGTGATCAGCTTCCCGATCGAGCAGCGGGTCGCCACCGCCTACGTCTTCTGCCTTCTGGATGGGCACGAGCGAGAGCTGGTGGATCCGCAGGACCCCAGCCAGTGGCTGTTCTGGGTGGTGCCCACCAGCAAGCTGCATCGCGAACGCAAGTCGATCGGCCTGCAACCGCTGATTCGGGCCTTCGGGGAAGGGATCAGCTACGAGGAGCTTCCAGGCCGCATCGAGGCGCTGCGGCGGTGAGCCCTGGCACCAGCGCACCACCCCTGCTAGTACAGGCGTACGCCCGCAGTGGTCGCCATGGCGCCGGTCCCGCTCTCCCGTCTGCAGCCCTCCCGCAAGGAGGAGATCGAGGACTGGCCCTGGCTGGATCAGGCCGTGCTGCGCTCCAGCCGCTGCCGTCAGGTCTGCATGACCTGCCATTTCTTTCGGCACCACCCGGGGCCGGAGTGCATCCCGCTGCTCACCTGCCATCTGCATCAGGGCCTGATCGCCCATGGCGAGCACCTCACCCACCGCTGCAGCAGCTGGTCGGAAGACCTGCACCGCCAGCGGGGCTGGGCGCCTGAAGTGGCGTGAGCCGTGGTCCACGTAACCGGCCGCCGCTGTCGCCCAGGGAGGCGTGGATCAGCGATGGTCGCCACGCGCTCCACTTCCGGCCCACATTCTGGGATCGCTGGAGCCAGCGGCTGGAGGTCACCAGCGGTGAGCTGCTGCCGGGTCAGCCGGTGCCGCTGCTGAAGCGCCGGTGGGAGCTGAGCCGAGAGGAAGCCCTGAAGCTCTGGGCCGAGAAGCGGCAGCAGGGCTGGCAGCCGACCACGGCCCAGTGGCAACCACCTCAGGACCCTCCCGGCTGATCCATCCCTGGTCGATTCAGTGCCAATGGCGGTGATGGGCATCGCTCACATGCGGGTGAGCGTGCTCCAGCTCCCGGTGGCGGTACTCATGGGCATGCCAGAAGGGGCGATCGGGGGGGTGCCCCTCCTGATCCTCCTGGGCATGTTCGTGCTCGTGGTGGGGGTCGCCGCTGCGGGGATCATGTCGGTGACGATGGGCATGCAGGAGCGGCTCATGACGGTGGAGATGGCTGTGCTGCTCCCGCAGCAGCAGCGCCACACCGGCGGCCATCAGTCCCGCCGCCAGCAGCAGGAGCGTTGAGAGGGTCTCCCGCAGAACGACGACGGAAAACAGCGCTCCGACGAACGGTGAGGTGGAGAACAGCACGGCCTCCCGGGCGGCCCCCAGATCGCGCAGGGCCAGCAGATCCAGCCAGATCGAGATGCCATAGCCCAGGGCACCGATGCCAAGCAGCGCCAGGGTGAAGGGGATAGGCGGAAAGGCATGGCCGAGCAGCAAGGCCAAAAGCAGCATCGGCGCGGACGCGCCGGCCGCTTTGCACGTGGCGATCTGAACCGGATCGCGCAGGCTCAGCCGTTGGCTGAGGTTGTTGTCGATGCCCCAGGCCAGGGTGGCCAGGGCGATCAAGGCGCAGCCGCCGGCACTGGCACCGCTGAGTGATCCTTCCGACAGCAGCACCGCCCCGGCAACCGTGAGCAGCGCTGACACCAGGCCGCGACGGCCGAGGTGCTCTCGCCCCAGCAGCACGGCGATCGCCAGGGTGAACACCGACTCGAGGTTGAGCAGCAGCGAGCTGGAGGCGGCCGGCAGGCGTGCCAGACCCAACACGAGTGCCACCGGCCCCACCACGCCACCCAGCAGCGTGAGAGTCCCCAGAGCCGGCCAGTCCTCGCGGCGGATGGGAGTTTCAGCCCGGGTGCCGCGCACCAGCCGAACGGCCAGCAGCGCCAGGGTGGCCCCGGCGTAGAGCAGGCCGGCGATGCTCAGGGCGGAGCCCGAGCCGGTGAGGGTGCTGATCAGCGGGGCGCTGCAGCCGAACAGCACAGCGGCCGCCAGGCCGGCGAGCTGTCCCTGGCGGGATGAGGTCATGCCTGGGCGTTGGCTTGGGGCAGCAACCAGCGCCCGAAGCGGGCATAGAGAGCCGGCAACATCACCAGCGTGAGCAGAGTGGAGGTGATCAGGCCGCCCAGCACCACGATCGCCAGGGGCTGGAGGATCTCATTGCCGGCCCCGAAGGCCAGGGCCAGAGGCAACATGCCGAGCGCCGAGGTGAGGGCTGTCATCAGGATGGCATTGAGCCGCTCCAGGCTTCCGCCACGGATTACCTCCCGCAGCTCCTGGCCATCGGCATGGCGGCGGTTGTAGTTGTCCACCAGCAGCAGACCGTTCCGCACCGCCACGCCAAAGAGCGTGATGAAGCCGATCAGCGACGCCACCGACAACACCCCTCCGCTGAGCAGCACCGCCGCCAGTCCGCCCACGAGTGCCAGGGGCAGGTTGATCAGGATCGCCACGGTGGCCGGCCAGGATTTCACCGCCATCCACATCAACAGGGCGATCACCACAGCCGCCACCACGCTGTAGAGCACCAGGCTGGCGGTGGCGCGCTCTTCGGATTCGAACTGGCCGCCGTAGCGGATGGAGTAGCCCGTGGGCAGCGTCACGGAGCGCTCCACCGTGCGCTTGATGTCGCCCACGACGCTGCCGAGAGCGCGGCCGCTCACGTTGGCGGACACCACGATCAGGCGGGAGACATCCTCGCGGTTCACGACATTGGCGCCCTTGCCGTAGTCCACTGAGGCGAGATCACCCAGGGGAACGATGGCGCCGGCTGCTGTGGCGATCGGCACGCTGCGGATGGCATCGAGGTTGTTGCGGGCGTCTTCAGGCATCCCGACCCAGACGTCGGTGCGGTGCGCTCCGTCGACGATCTGGCTCACCACCTTGCCGTTGAGGGAGAGTTCCACCTGATCGGCAAGCTCCTGCATCGACAGGCCCCGTTCGGCAGCCGCCTGCCGGTTGAACACCACCTGCACCTGGCGGATCGGCAACTGGGGCTCCAGCTGCAGATCTACAACACCCTGGATCGGCACGATTGCATCGCGCACCTGCTCGCCGAGGCGGCGCAGTTCAGCCAGATCCGGGCCGTAGATCTTGATCGCAATCGCACTGCGCACCCCCGAGAGCACCTCATCCATGCGGTGGGAGATGAAGCCACCGATGTTTGGGGCCACGCCCGGCAGCTTCAGGAAGGCCTGGCGCAGAGCGGTGATGGCGGCAGGGCGGTTGGCCATCGCCGCCTCGCTGAGCTCCACATCCACGTGCGCCATGTTCACGCCGGCGCCATCAGCATCACCGGGGGCCCGGCCGGAGCGCACCTGAACCCAGTCGATCCAGGGGCTGCCCGCTAGCGAGCGGCTCAGGACCTGCCCGGCTCGGCTGGTCATCTCCAGGGAGACACCCGGGTAGAGCACCATCGAATTCACCAGCGACTGCTCCCGGAATTCCGGCAGGAACACCCGGCCCAGGCCAGGAAGAATCACGGTGGTGGCAATCAGCAGCGCCAGGGCCAGGGCCAGCACACGCCGCGGCGCCGCCAACGCCATCTCGAGGATGGGCCTGTAGAGCCGCTCGGCCTGGGCGGCGATCCAGGTGTTCTCCGCCGGCAGGCGCACCGGCGCCAGCAGGATGGCGCAGAGGGCCGGCGAAAGGGTCACCGCCACCAGGGTGGAGGCAGCGATCGAGAGCAGGTAGGCCAGCCCCATCGGCTGGAAGATCCGGCCCTCCACCCCTGTGAGCGAGAAGATCGGCGCAAAGATCACCAGGATGATCAAGGTGGAGAGGATCACCGGCTGGCGCACCTCCACCGAGGTGTCGAACACAACTTGCAGGGGATCCACGGGGTCATTGGCCCGCTGGTTGCGGCGCAGGCCGCGGTAGCAGTTCTCCATGTCAACGATCGAGTCGTCGACCACCGAGCCGATGGCGACCACCAGCCCGCCGAGGGTCATGGTGTTGATGCCCAGCCCCAGGCTTTTCATCACCATCAGGCCGATCAGCAGCGACAGCGGAATCGCGCTGAGGCTGATCACGGCTGCGCGCCAGTTCATCAGAAAGAGCACGATCACCACCGACACGATCACCACCCCCTCCAGCAGCGACGAGCTGACGTTGGCAATCGCCGTGTCGATGAAGTTGGCCTGGCGGAAGGTGCGCTTCACCGCGATATCGGCGGGCAGGGTGCGGCTGATCGCGGCGATGCGCTCCTCCACAGCCCGGGTCACCGAGGGGGTGTCCACATCGGGCTGCTTGTTGACCATCAGCACCACCGCCGGCTGGCCGTTGAAGCTGGCGTCGCCGCGGCGCAGGGCCCCACCGGCACTGATGGTGGCCAGCTCCGAGAGCTTCAGCGGTTGGCCCTCGGCACCCTTGACGATCGCAGCGGCCAGATCGTCGCCGCTGCGGGCGCTGCCATCCACGCGGATCAGCGTCTCCTGCCCGCCACCGATCAGGAAGCCGCCTGGCGCCGTGGCACTGGCCTGAGCTGCGGCATCAGCCACGGCCTGCAGCGAGACCCCGCGGCTGCGCAGCTTCTCTGGATCCACCCAGATCTGCTGCTGCAGGTCGTCGCCGCCATAGAGGGTGACCTGGGCCACCCCCGGAATCTCCAGCAGCTGGTTCTCAAAACTCGACAGCACCAGACGCCGCAGCTCGAGTTCCGTGGTGGAGCCGGAGCCCTTCAACCTGAACGCGTACTGAACAATCGTGCCCAGCGGCGACACCAGCGGCGAGATCTCCGGGGCGCTGGCATTGGCGGGCAGCTCACCGCCGATCGGCTGCAACCGTTCGGCCACCGCCTGGCGGGCCTTCTCGATGTCGGCGTTCTGGTCAAACACCACCTGCACCATCGACAGGCCCACCTTCGAGGAGGAGCGAACGGTGTCCACGCCTGGCAAGCCGTTCACCGCCGCTTCGATCGGCAGGGTGATGCGCGCTTCCACCTCTTCCGGGGAGAGGCCGTCGGCGGTGGTCTGCACATCCACCTGCGGCGGTGCAAACGGGGGGAACACATCCAGCGGCATCTGCCGGATCGCCACCAGCCCCCAGAGGCTGATCACGATCGCCGCCGCCACGATCAGCCAACGCCGGGCGATCGAGAAGCGCAGCGTGGCATTGAGGGCACGATCAAGCATGGACAGAGAGCCAGGAACGTCGTGGGCAGAGGCGTGGTGGGTTGCTCAGCGGCAGCGCGGTGCGCCCCCGCGGGTTATTTCGATTTGCGGCCCAGCCGGCTCGCGGCGACCCCACCAAGTGCCAGCACGCCCACCACAGCAGCTCCAATGCCCAAGGGATTGAGCTGGGGCTGGGAAGGCGCGGTCGCTGTGGTTTCTGGAGTGCTCTCCTCTGCAGGCGCAGCAGGGGTCTTGCCCGGCTCGGCTGTGTCGCTCTGCTGGGTCTTCTTCGATTCGGCGTAGAGCGACAGGGCCCCCTGCACCACCACCTCGTCTGTGGGGTCCACACCACTGGTGATCGTCACCCGATCGCCGCTGCTCGTCCCCGTCTCAACAAAAACCGGGTCGTAGGTGGTGGCCGTCTTGACGAACACCAGAGGTTTGCCGTCCGCATCCACCACGGCTGCCGCCGGCACGGTCAGGCCCTCGGGGCTCTCCTGCGGCTGCTCGGTCAGCACCCCCAGCAGGGCATCGGTGTCGGCGTTGGCCTTCACCTGGCGCACATCCCCCTGCTGCTGGAACTCATCGCCATGGCCCACGTGGGCGTTGGCGGGTGGCAGAGAGCCCAGCAGGGCGGCGGAGACCAGGGCAAGGCTGGCGCTGAACTGCAGGAGCCGGGACATGAACGCAGAAGGCGTGAATGGTCCGCGGAGGATGGCTCACTCGCGATGAAAAACAGGTGAAATCGCCTGCTCCCACTAGCATCCGCCGGTTCAAGCCCACACCTGATGCCGCTGCGGATCCTGCTGGTGGAAGACGAGCAGGAGCTGGCCGGCGCCGTGCAGTCCGTGCTGCAGCGCCAGGGCCATGTGGTGGACCATTGCGCTGATGGGCTGGAGGGCTGGGTGTTGCTCAGCGGCGAACTGGCCCGCTACGAGCTGGCGATCGTGGATTGGATGCTGCCGGGCCTGAGCGGCCCTGCGCTCTGCCGCCGCGCCCGCACGGCCGGACTCGACCTACCCGTGCTGCTGCTGACGGCCCGGGCTGAGACGGCGGATCGGGTGGAGGGGCTCGATGCCGGCGCCGACGACTACCTCAGCAAGCCCTTCGCGATGGAGGAACTGCTGGCGCGGGTGCGGGCGCTGCAGCGCCGCCAGCCCAGTTACCGCGAACCGGTGCTGGAGGTGGGGGCTTACCGCTTCGATCCCCAGACCGGGCAGTTGCAGGTGAGTGGGACCGAGGGCGTGGTCACGGTCGCGTTGGCGGGCAAGGAGCAGCAGCTGATGGCCTATTTCCTGGAGCACCCCGATCAGATCATTCCCGGCTCGCAGCTGCGCAACCAACTCTGGGATCTGCATCAGGATCCGGTGAGCAATGTGGTGGCGGCGCAGGTACGGCTGCTGCGCCGCAAACTGGCGGCCCATGGCCTGGCCTCCCCGATCGAGACGGTGCCCAGCCGCGGCTATCGCTTCCACCCTGAGCTGCCGGGGGAGCCATGAGCGCCCACCGCTCGCCGGCACCGGCGCTGCTGTGGCGCAGCCGGCTGCGACTGGCCGGCCTCTCGTTGCTGGTGATGGGCGCGATTCTGTACGGAGCCGGCTTCGCTATGGCGCGCCTGCTGCTCCAGGAGCAGGAAGCCGCTTTGCGCCGCGAACTGCAGACCGTCGCCGGCACCTTGCACGACAGCCTCAAACCCAGCCTGCCGCCAGTGGCCGTGCCGTCTGCGGCATTGTCGGCAGTGCTGCCTGGGCTGTGTCTGGTTGGTCAGGCCTGTCCGGCTGCTGATGCCCTGATCGCGCGTCATGCCATCAGCGCCGCCGATCCGTCCCGTTTCCAGCTGCGGATCTTCAGTCCCCGCGGCCAGCTGCTGGCTGCCTCGCCTGGTGCCCTGGACTCTGGCCGCCCGGAGCCGGAGTGGCAGGAGCAGCGCTTGCCTGGCGGCGAGCGGTTGTTGCGCTATTCGATCCACCTGCACCAGGGCCATGGCAGCGGTCAACAGGACTGGGGCACCCTGCAGATCAGCCGCAGCCTGGCGCCCCTCGATGCCGAGGCCAGCCGGCTGTGGTGGCTGGGCCATGGCGTGTTCGCTCTGGCGATGGTGGGGATGGCGGCGGCCAGCTGGTGGCTTGCGGGTCTGGCGATGGCGCCGTTGCTGGAGGCCTACCGGCGGCAGGAGCAATTCAGCGCCGATGCGGCCCATGAGCTGCGCACGCCTCTGGCCAACCTGCTGGCCCTGCTGGAGGCCGAACGCACCGCACCAGGCGGCACAAGCTCACGTCCTGATGGGGCAGGCCTCTCTGCACAGGCCCTGGAGCGCATGGTCTCCCAGGGCCGGCGGTTGCAGCAGCTGATCGCCGATCTGCTGCTGCTGGCCAGTCTTGAGTGGCCTGCTTCTCCGAGTCGGATGCAGCCCTGCGACCTGGCGGAGATCAGCGGGGATGTCTGCGAAGACTTCAGCGAAGCGGCGGAGGCAGCCGGTGTGACGCTGCTGCACAAGGTTGAGGCGACTGACACCCGGGTGCTCGGGAACGAAGCGGAGCTCAGCCGGCTGCTGATCAACCTGCTCAGCAATGCCCTGCAGCACAGTCCGGCTGGCGGCACGGTGCGGGTGAGCCTGGAGCGACGCGGTCGGGAGATCGAATTGCTCGTCAGGGACAACGGGCCCGGCATCCCTGCGGAGCAGCAGGCGCGGATCTTTGAGCGGTTCCATCGTCTCGATCCCGCCCGCAGCCGCCCGCAGGGGGGAACGGGACTGGGGCTGGCCATCGCCCAGGCCATCGCCCGGCGCCATGGTGGCGTGATCAGCCTGGAGTCGCAGCCAGGGGAAGGCTCCGTGTTTCGCGTACAGCTCCCTGCGTCCAGCTGATCGCTCAGGCGATGGGGCCCGCCACAACAAAGCCCGGGGCGTTGGCCCCGGGCGTTTGTCTGCTCAGCCGTGGTGCCTTCCCGAGGGGGTCGGGCGCAGCTGTGCGGTCGGTTGATCGTTTTCAGATCAGAAGGTCTTTGGTTGTAGGGCGGAGCTGCCGGCGCTGGCACCTGGGGCCAGGTGTCGAGTGGGACGTTCCGTTGGGTCCGGGGCACCTGAGGCGGTGCAGTGGACGGCGTGTGTCCCCTCCAGGAAAAACAACGCCAGGAACATCAGTGATCCGTCAGGAATGTTGGAGCAGGGGCCGGATCGTCAGCGCGCTCCTGGCTGCTGCTCAGGGGGGGTGTCGTCCATCAATGGAGCCTCCGAATCCCGTTGCAGCCACGATGGTCCCGGCGACTGGTGCCAGCAAGGGCTGCAGCACTTCCGACACTGGTCTTCACGGGAGGCAACGGGCCTTCATGAAGGGGGCTTCACCAGAGGTTCTCAGGGCGTATCGGTGCTGCATCGAACCAGGCCGGTAGCGGGTTCCCGAAACCGGCCTTCTCCGGGCGGGAACAGGAACCCCAGAGGCCCACCACCACTGGCCAGAAGGCGTAATTTGTAGTTGAGGGGAGGCCCGGGAGCCAACCCGACCCTCACCCTCCACCAGAGTCCGGCCAGGGAGCACCCGAGCCGGTGCGCACGACGGAGGTGCGAGTGATTGAAGTGGTTGCCCAACAGCCAAGTGAACTCGGTGGCGCAGCGCGAACGTCATCCCGTATCTGCAAAGAGCGATACGCCAGTTCTGTTTCCCGCGTGTTGAACCTCAGGGCTGCATAACCCGAGCCGGGATCACAACCGAGAAGGTCAAGCCCCGAGCATCTCTTCCCAGAGACGTGATCCCTATTCCTCTCCTGTCAGGCACAAGGCAGGCCATGCGTGAACACAAAGACACCCGACCCGATCAAGCCCCAGATGCCAAGGTTCAGGTCCGCGACCGGTGCTAAGGCGCGCCTACATGGGGCGCCTTCCTGTTGCAGTGATCGGAAATTGATGCACCTGCTGCATCGGTTGTCATAACCCAGAAGGCTGGTGCCAGGCTGAGCTGTTGCCGGTTCCGCTGCCTTGATGCCTCTGCTGCAGCGATCGCTGGGCCTGTTTGCGTTGGCGCTGGCGGCTTCTGCGCCGCTCTCGTCAGGCCAAGCCGCCATCGCTCCTGCCGCCAGTTACAGAGCCACGGTGCTCTCGGTGGGAGACGGCGACACCCTGCGGGTGCAGGCCGGCGGCCGATCCATCACCATCCGCCTCGCCTGCATCGATGCCCCAGAGACAGCCCAGTCCCCCTGGGGTCAGCAGTCCCGCGCCTATCTGATCCAGCGCCTGCCGCGGGGCCGCCAGGTGAGCATCCAGCCCCACACAACAGACCGTTATGGGCGCACGGTGGCGGAGGTGATCAGCGACATCAACATCAACCTTGTCATGGTCGAGGACGGCCAGGCCTTCGCCTACCGGCGCTACCTCAGCGGCTGTGATGCCAAGGAGTACCTCGATACCGAGTTCCGGGCCAGCCGCCATCGCTACGGCGTCTGGCAGCAGGAGGGCGGCATCACCCGCCCCTGGGATTTCCGGCGCGGTCGCACTGCAGCGGTGATTCCCGATGGCACCACCCCAGGCGGCCGCCGCTACCGCTGCAAGGAGATCGGCTCTTACGCCCGCGCCCAGGAGCTGCTCCGCCAAGGCCACACCTATCTGGACAGCAACGGTGACGGAGAGGCCTGCGAGTCGCTGCGACGCTGATCCGATTCCATCGGCACCTATCCGCACAAGAGAAAGCCCCCAGCCGGAGCCGGGGGCAAGGGTTCTCATGCGCGGGCCTCTGCCCAGGGAATGTGTCAGGTGATCAGCCCTCCACCTTCACGGTCACGGTGCTCACCTTGTTGGCCTTGGGGGCGGTAACGGTGAGCAGACCATCGCGGTAGACGGCCTGCAGTTGGTCGCGCTCAATCGCGACCGGGAAGCGGAAGCTGCGGCTCCAAGTGCCGTAGCGAAACTCGCTCAGCAGGGGTCCGCGGACCTTCTCCACGGTGGCGGGGGCGTCACTGCTTGTGGCGGAGGGATCAGCCTCAGACGGCTGGCCGCCCAGCTGGCGCTGGCTGCGGCGCTCGGCGCTGATCAGCAGGTTGCGCTCGGTGGCCTTCACCTCGATGGCGGCCTTGTCGACGCCAGGGAGTTCGAGCACCACCTCGTAGGCCTCAGGGGTTTCATGAACCTCGGCGGCGGGCACGCGCTCAGCTGTCTGGAGCTGCTGGCTGAGCTGCTGTTCGAGGCGATCGAACAGATCGAAGGCAGAGGAAGAACGGCGGGTCAGCATGGTGCGGGTCGCGTTGATGGCTGGCGTTGGTTGCGGTGGCGGGCTGTTCAGATCAGTCCGCGTTCGCCCCCGGTGCGCTCACTGTCGCCGCGGAGGATCGGAGCCTGGGAGGGGCGAGCCGAACCGATCGATTCGGCCCTCACCACCGGGGTTCGGAGCACCGAATCGCGCTGGCGTGGCAACCGAAGCGACTGCTGGCGGACTGCCTACGCTGAGAGGGCCCTGGTTCCAGAGCTGCTCATGCCGGCACAATCCGATCTCGGTTGGGCAGGTTGCGCTGCCGTGGAGCGTGATCCCCAGCGCGTCAGCGGGGCCTGGGTATTCACGGGCACCAGGATTCCCGTGGCGGCTCTGTTCGAGAACCTCGAGGACGGCGTCTCCCTGGCGGAATTCGTCGAGCTGTTCCCAGGCGTCACAGAGCAGCAGGCGCGGTCGGTCTTGGAGCACGTCGCCCGAAGCACGGCGGCGGCCGTGGCCTGAATGCGCATCCTGTTCGACCAGGGGACTCCCGTTCCACTGCGGCGCTTTCTGACAGACCACGATGTGGCAACGGCCTACGAACGGGGTTGGTCTTCTGTGACCAATGGCGATCTGATCCGCCTGGCCGAACTGAACGGGTTTGAACTGCTGATCACCACCGACACAAACCTGAGGTATCAGCAGAATCTCCGGGGACGCAGCCTGACCATCCTGGTGCTCACGACCACCAGCTGGCCACGGATTCGCCTTGCCACAGGCAGCATCGTGGCCGCGATCAGGGGGATCGAGGCGGGGAGCTATCAGGAACTCGTCATTCCCTGAACCCACGGGCACCATCTCTCAACTGATCGCCGCCTCACCAGTTGGGGCACGCCGAGGCAGCCATCTGCCTGCTGTTGACAACTATGGCGAGCCTGGCAATTAGGGTTTGTCCATCACCCAACCCCACATCATGCTCACCGGTACTGATCTGCTCGCCAAAGTCAAGGAGCTGGGCGACGTCTCCAAGTCCGATCTGGTGCGCAGCTGCGGTTACGTCAGCAGCAAGAAGGACGGCACCGAGCGTCTGAACTTCACGGCGTTCTACGAGGCGCTGCTGGAGGCCAAAGGCATGAACCTTGGCACTGGGGGTGGCCGTGGTGGCAAAGGCCGTCCTGGCCGTCAGCTGAGCTACGCCACCAAGGTGCAGTTCAACGGCAACCTGCTTGTCGGCAAGGCCTACACCGCCCAGCTGGGCCTGGAGCCCGGCGATGAGTTCGAGATCAAGCTGGGCCGCAAGCAGATCAAGCTCATCCCCCTGGGGGCAGCTGAGGAAGAGTGAGAAGCCGGCCGAGGTGATGAGAGTGCTGCCGATCCGTCTGGCACCCGGCACCGATCTGCGGCTGCTCCTGGAGCAGCTGCTCCAGGAGCAGCGAGAGCAGGCCGGCTGGGTGCTCAGTGGCATCGGCAGCTTGTCGGTGGCCCCACTCCGGCTGCCCGGCCAGGAGGAGCTCACTGTCCTTGAGGGCGACCTGGAGATCCTCACCTTGGCGGGCAGCCTGTCGCCCGATGGCGCTCACCTGCACATCAGCGTGGCCGACAACCAGGGGAGGGTGAGCGGCGGCCATCTGGGGATGGGCGCCACGGTCCGCACTACGGCTGAGGTGCTGGTGGCGCTACTGCCCGCCTGCTCCTTCCGCCGGGAACTCGATCCCAGCACGGGATTCAGGGAGCTGTTCATCCGGGATCAGGCGTAGGGCCAGAGGCCGGGCCCTCAGGTCAGCAGCACCGGCTCCACCCATTCCATCGGTGCAGCCACCGGCGCCGCCAGGGGTGAGAGGGCGTGCCAACGGCCGCGCTGCCAGCTGCCCTTGGAGGTTCCGGCCTCTTCTGCTGGCTGGCGTTGCAGCTGATAGTCCTTGCCCAGCCACACCGGCGCTCTCACCTCCTCAGCTGCGCCACCAGAGGACTTGCCCCCACCGCCAAAGCCCTTGGAACCTGACGCCGCTGGGATCTCCCCTTCCGTGACCAGGTGCTTGGCGTAGAGCTGCACCAGCAGGGCATGGACACAGAGCTGCTCCATGCGGGAGGCGGTGCCTTTGACGCCATCGGCATCCCAGTCCCAGAGCGTGGGGCTGAAGTCGGTGTGCGCTGGCTGCTGGGCCTTGGCCGCAGGGTCGAGCACATTGCTCGCGAGGTAGGTGGAGCCGTCTTCTCCCAGGCCGATGCAGGCCAGGCCGCCACCAGCCAGCTCGAAGTTGCCTGGCAGCCAGCCCTCCATCGCCCGCACCTCGGCCACCACCACCGAGCGGATCTCCGGGCCCTCCTCGCTGAACAAGGTGCCCTTGGGCAGTAGCAGCCGGAAGCAGCTGATGTCGCGGGGCAGATCCAGAGTGAGGGTGGGCTGCTCGGTCTGCAGGAACGCCTGGGCCAGGGCTGGCGACAGGAAGCGGGGCTCGGCGCCGATCTCGCGTGCCCACTGGCAGACCATTGCCCCCCAGATGCCCACATGATCCGCAATCGATTCGGACTGCTCCAGAGCCAGCTCGACCGCCACCGCCTTGGCCCAGTGCCCACTCCAGCTCGTGAAGCCCGCCGGGGAGCGGTAGAGCTTCTCGCCCTGCATCAGATCCGGCCGGTGCTGACGGAGCAGGGCCGGCAGCTGGCGGATCAACTGCTCATCGCCGCGGGAGCCATCGGAAAAGGAGCGCCGGGGCATCAGCTCAAGCCCCCAATGGCGAGGCCTGTGTCCTGCACGACCACCGCTGGCCTGAGCTTGTTGGGCTCCGGTGGTTGGGGATCCTGAGTCGGATCGAGCGGATCACGGCGCCAATCGACGGTGACGATCTGTCCAGACGTCAGCTCCACGTCCGTGATCAGCGGCCCAGGTGCTCGGGGGTGGCCCAGTCATCGAGGAAGACCCGCGCGTCAGGATCCGCCGCGATGTGCTCCGCAACGGCCCTGCTCTGGGAACGGATCCGCGCACGCAGCGCCTCCATCTCGCTCACGCTGCTGCTCACCTGCACCACGTTCCTCCCGCCACGTTGGCGGCGGCGCACGGAAAAGGGAGTCTCGCGCTTCTGAACGGGTTGTTCAGCAGGGGTCATTGCGGCGGAGGGGATCAAGGCAGCGGCGACTCACCAAACCGTATCCAGGCTTTCCAGCGCCCGGAGCTTGGCGTCTGCAGTGATCAGGGGCGTTCCTAGGTGCAGGGCGGTGGCCCCGATCAATCGATCGGCCGGATCGCCGTGCTGAAACAGGGAACTCCGCGACAGCAGGGCGATCTCCGGGGTGATCGGCAGCACCGCAAGGCGCAGCGCCGCCAGCAGTTGCTTGAAGTAGAAGGCGGGGTCGACCTCATCGGGGAGCTGCAGCCGGCCGCGCTCCTGAAGCAATGCCAGCTCCCAGAGCGTGATGTCAGCAATGGCCAGCTCGGCCTGGCTCCGGCCGAGCTCAAGAGCCTGGCGCGCCGCGGAGGAGAGCCGCTCGGGCTCATGGGCCCAGAACAGCAGAACGTGGGTGTCACAGATGGTCGGCATCGCCGCTCCAGGCCTCATCCGCCGACTCCGGACCAAGCGGCGCCAGCACATCCACCAGCGTCACGCCCCCCTGCAGCCCCTCGAGCCATTGGCGAGCTTCTTCCGCTGGATCCTGTTCGGCCTGCAGCCGGGCGATGACGCGGCCGCGGGAGGTGATCTGAATGGCCTCGCCCTGTTGCACACGCTTGAGATAGGAGGGCAGGTGCTGGCGGAGGTGGGACACCGAAACACGCGTCACGGCTTGTACATCATGTTTGTACACCCTAGGACTGCTGCGCAGGCTCCGGCCGCTGCTGCTGGTGGGGCTGCTCCCGGCTGAGCGCAAAGCCAGGCTCGAAGGCGCCGAGACCGGCCTCCAAGGTCTGCCAGGGCACCTCGCTCAGCCTGGCGTCTGGTGCCTGGCAGCGGCCCACCCCACCTGCCGCGATCCTCAGAAGATCCCCAGCGTCTTCTTCTTGCAATAGCCCGCTCCAATGTTCATCCATCCCGATGGACAGGGTTTGCCGTTGGTGGGCATCACCTGGTAGTAGATGGGCGAATTGCAGTGCTGCTTCAAGTCGTTCACATATCCGAGCGGGCACTCGTCGTAGCCCGGCAGTTTGGGAATCCGCTGCTGCGCCAGCGCTGGGCCGATGGGCAGCAGCGGCAGGGCCAGCAGCACGGCGGCCAGAGCGAGGGGAGGCTTCTGCAAGTCGCGATCCGGCAGGGTGACAACGCTAGGGGTGCACCGCTCAGCCGGCAGCCATGAAGCGCACCGGCCCCGTACCCGCACTCAGCTGGATGTGGGCAGTGATGAACGGCAGTCCATTGGCTGTGATCTGGGCCAGTCGCTGCCACTCGAATGGATCGCGTTGCAGTGGAGGCAGCCGGACCGTCCCCTCAGCGCTCCCCCCAGCGCTTGGCAGCCACTGTCGCCCCCGATCGCGCCTCCTGAAACGCCTTGCTGATCACCACCGGCTGGCCGGCAGCGCGGAGGCGGCGCATCAGCGGGCTGTCGATGAACACGCTGGAGACCACCACCACATCGGCCGGTGCTTCCGGCTGGTAGGCGACGGGAACCAGGCCGAGGCTGGTGGCGTGCTCCAGGGCCTTCTGCACCTTGAAGTCCCAGCCGTGGGCGTCCTCGCCATGCAGGGCGATGGTGCCACCGGCGGCGGGGATGGTCACAGTGGTGTCGAGCCAGTCGTGGCTCTGCTGCAGGCCCTCCCGGCTGGTCGTGATGCGCGGGAGCAGCGCCGGGGGTTGCAGCTCTGTGCGGCTGAGCCCAGCCACCCGCACCGCCGCCTTGGATGGATGCAGGTGGGGCAGGCCATGGCGGAGCAGCGCGGCCAGGGCGCGCGTGTCGCCGAGGGCGGTGTGAGCGTCGTCGCCGGAGAGGCTGATGCCGTGGTCCGTGCAGAGCTTGCCGAGGCTCACGAAGGGATAGGGCATGGTGTCGATGCCATCCCCCAGATCCAGCACCAGCTCTGGCCAGGCCTTGCTCGCCTCCCAGAAGTGGTGCCGAAGGATCGGCCCATCGAAACGATCCAGGTTGTGGGCCACCAGCACGCGCCCCTCCAGCAGGGCCGCCAGGGTGGGTGCCACCGCCGAGAAGCTCGGCGCCGCTGCGGCAAGACGCTCGTCAATCCCATGCACGGCGGCATTGGGAATCGGCACGCCCGGGTTGATCACGGTGCTCCATTCCTGCTCGATCTCCCCTTGCGGCGATAGCAGCAGCAGGGCGATCTCCACGATCCGGCAGAGCTGGCCGGTGCCGGTGGTCTCCAGATCCACCACCGCGAAGCCCCGGGCACCAGCGGGTAGTAGCTGCGGCAGGGGCAGGAGCTGGTGGAGAGGGGCCATGGTTGTGATCCGAGCCACTCAGGCATACCTGCAGCGAACGCAGAAATGGCCTCTGCGGGTAAGGCAGATGCGGGATCCGCATGGATCAGGCCGGCTCCTTCAAGAAACAGGAGAAGTGATGCACCGGCTGCATCAAAACGCCTGATCGTCCTGGGATTCCCTGGTCTTTCGCACGTGGACTGAACCGATTTGGTGGCGGCGAGATGACGCTGGACGGATGCGGATCAACAGCATCCTGTGGCCTGTTCCACCATCGTTCAAGCCTGCCTGGCGTCAAGGCGCCACCTCCCTCCCTACACCCCGCCCGAGCCGCTGGAGCACTTGCATGTGCTCGACCTATTGGAGCTCACCGGATCGCAGTCCAAGGCTGCCCGTGCCCTGGCGATGCACCAGAGCACCGTCTGCCGCAGCGCCGCGCTGATGGGCGAGCAGTTCCGGCTGCAGCCGCGGCGCGGCACCGGTGTCCTGCGATACGGCAGCAACGAGAGCCTGGAGCTGCTGCGGCTCTCTTACCGGGCCCACCGCTTGATGGATGGGCAGCTGCGCGTGGCGACCGACCCACTGCATCAGCCCCTGCTGGCCGGGATGGTCAGCGTGCAGGCGGTGCCACCGAAGTTCCGCCTCTCCAGC
>Ga0209985_10001968_pt1 | contig 19214 bp, 14 predicted proteins | sample NOAtaG_FD_187305 | JGI IMG/M metagenome (GOLD analysis project Ga0209985, IMG submission 187305) | Freshwater lake microbial communities from Lake Erie, under a cyanobacterial bloom - NOAA_Erie_Diel6S_1000h metaG (SPAdes) (version 2) | ecosystem: Environmental > Aquatic > Freshwater > Lake ...
GACCATTATATTGCGGCAAAGTTCTGGGTTGAAATACACATCACTCATCGTGCTCTCCCAAGAACGATCAAAATTGATTCCAATCAATTCTCCTTTCGCATTGAGCGCCGGTGATCCACTGTTGCCCCCTGTAGTGTGATTACTTCCCGTAAAACAAACCCTCAACGCTCCTTCTTGAGCATAATCTCCAAAAACCTGATGGCGGTATAAAGAGTCCAACTTGGGCTGAATAGCGTAATCATATTCAAAAGTGCCACTCTTCTGCAAAATCCCTTCCGTAGTCGTAAAATAATCATAACGGACACCATCTCTGGGCTTACTACCATTCACCTTGCCATAGGCCAAACGCAAGGTGCTATTGGCATCACACCATTTAGTAGCCACATCGTTTTGCGATTGTAACAATTGCACCCATTGCTTCATATAAAAATCATACTCCGCATTGAATGCTTTTACTTTTGGGGCCACGATACTCGCATGTTGATTGAACAAGGCTTTGCTCAATTTCATTACGGGATCATTCTCTAACATTTTAAAATCACCCTTTAAAAATATTTTTTTCAATTCATTCTCCTTGGTGAAAATACTTTGCTCATACAACTCCACGGACACCCCGCCCCAATCATCTTCATTGTTATCCAACATCACTCTGAGCATTTCCCCCTCCAATTTACCACTCACCTTTTTTACCAGTAGAGGAGCCAATTCAAAAAATAAATCGCGCTCCGTCATCATATCGAAGTCCTTGTAAAACTTAGCAAGTTCCTCCCACTTTTGAGGTGCTACCGTTTTCCAATCGCTCCCCTTTTCATCTATCACCGCTTGAACACGCTTGGCAAAACCAAATAACTCAGGACCAGAATTGACAAATTCAGAAAAGGCTGCATTGGCCGTTAAATAAGCGCCGTACTCCGCGTATAAAGAATCAATCTTCTGCACAGGGGTAATTCTTGTACTCTGAGATAGCCGCGTTTCGTGATCTCTTCTCATTTGTACCACATTGTATTTATTCAAACCCAACAATGCCCCTTTCCATTTAATATATGCATTGGCCACATTGCTTTGCTTAGCGGCGTATTTGATCCTTATTTCATCTGATATGATCATTCTATTTTTCAGCACCTTCATAGCGGCATCGCGCATTTCAACGCGCAATGGTAAATGGTAATTCACCATAAAATCAACCGCGGGTGAAGGAATAAAATGTTCCGTCCTTCCTGGAAAACCATAGACCATGGTAAAATCTCCCTCCTTCACACCTCCTGCATTTACTTTGAGGAAAGTACTCGGAGAATACGCTTTATTCGACAGACTGTAATCAGACGGCTCATTCTTTTCATTGGCATACACCCTGAAAACAGAAAAATCCCCGGTATGCCGAGGCCATACCCAGTTATCAGTATCGCCACCAAATTTCCCAATATCACTGGGCGGTGCGCCCACCAGTCGAACATCTCTGTACGTCTTCATGATGATTCGGTACATCTTTGTGCCGTAATTATACTCTCTTACAAAACAACTATACGCCAGATCGCCCGTGGTGGTTTGAGGACCAAAAGGACCATTACCTCCCTCCACTTCACATTTCCGTCCGTCAGAAAGCTGTGCCGATTTACAAATTTCCATTTTTATATTGGCCATTCTCTCTGCTCGCTCTTCTTCAATCACCCCTTTCATCCGAGCATTGATTTTTTCCGTTACATCCTCAATGCCCACGACAATGGAAATGGTCAAACCCGGACAAGGCAACTCCTCCTCGCGCTTCATGGCCCAGAATCCCTTGGTTAGATAATCTTTCTCCACTGTGCTATGCATTTGTATATAATCAAATCCACAATGATGATTGGTGAGAATTAAACCTTCTTTGGATACCAACTCACCCGTACAACCTTGATCAAACCATACCACCGCATTATTGAGACTGTTAGCTGTAGTGGAAAACAAGTCCTCTGGATTGAGCTGTAATCCCTTCGACTTCATGTCTTCCATTACGGCGCTCAAATCACTGGGAATCCACATTCCCTCCTGGGCTATTGCCCATTGACTGAGCAGCATGAATACTGCTAACCCTTTACAATTCATCTTCATCTTTTTTCGCTGATTTATTTCTATTCCAAAACGTAAATTCTATTGTTCCTATCCAACGGGGCAGATCGGGCAACAACTTACCCGCATAAATGCTGTTGGAAGTCCTAAAAAAATGGGTAAATCGATGCATCACACCTACTGCCACATGTCCCCTACCCATTCTAAATACCCCAAACTGGGCCCATCTCGACACATAATCCAAACGACTATTGTAAATATATCGACGCCCCACTCCCTGATTGACCTTGGGATCAAGCTCCTCTTGGCTCACCAAAAGCTGATAAAAATTCCAACAACCTTTCCAGCCCAAATCCAAGTACCATCCTAAGGTATTGCTTTTTTGAGTAAAGTGTTGACGAATAAAAATATCCACTGGTAATGCATAGGTATTGAGGCTCTGTCTCTTGTACAACACTTGATTAGACAATGCATTGTTCTTCTGTTGCCTGATGCCATAGGTAAGCCATTGAAAGCCCAATCCCCAACCCCAAGAGAGGTGTCGACTGATGGAACGGGTGAATCGGTGGTCATTGCCAAAGAAAAAACAGCCAGCATAAAACATCCCGATATCCCCTGATATTGGCGTGGGTACCACCGAACCCAGCAAGGTGGATCGTGTGTAAAACCAACGGCCTGCATTGGACATGGATTGAGCCGTTTCGTTTCTTTGCAGCACAGAGGAGGACTTGCGATGCAAAAGCACTTTTTGAGAAGAGCTGAAAAGAGCTGAACTCGAAAAAAACAGTAGGAATAAATATTTTACTGATCCACTCATCTGAAATCCATTTGCTGAATATACTTTTTATAATACACTTTCAAGGCACCCCCTGGAACGCCGCTAATATCATACAATCCCCCACTCTTACCTTCCGGAACAATGGCCCAATATTCCACGATCCTGCCCAGTGAATCGAGCAACTGAACATACAGCAAGTCCGATTCATCCTGACCCTCACCGGAATCTGCCTCTTCGCCTAACGCTTCATCCAATGCCTGCGGTACAGCCTCCTCTGCTATATGCACCACCACCTCCACCACTTGATCAGACATCATTTCCAGATGAAAGGTGGCGCTATCCGCTGGAGGCAGATCACTGGGAAACAAAAAATAACCCGCCTGAGGAATTCCATATCCATGCGCATAATCGCGATATGGGTAAAGGGTAGCACTCTGTAACAACTCGCTTCTTACTTTTTCCGCCGACCAATCAGGGTGTAACTGCATCACGCAAGCGGCAAATCCCGCCACCAATGGGCATGAAAACGAGGTGCCAGACTCCGTGCTCAAACGGTTATTACTGGTAACAAATACCAATCCCCTGGCGATCAAATCCGGTTTTGCCCGCCAATCTGAGGTAGGACCCACTGAGCTGAAAGAGGATTTTAATCCATTCCATTCACAGGCGCCAATGGTCAACACATGCTCCGCATCACCCGGTGCACCCAATATTTCCCAATGGTTTTGATCCGAGTTTCCTGCACTGTTGAGCACCAAAACATTTTGCTGATAGGCCTTTTCCGCTGCTTGAGAAATCAAGCTTTGGCCATTCATTTGTTGCCGTGTGTACAATTGCTCGCCGAAAATCAACGAAGATGTGATGATATCAGCACCCTGCTGCACTGCCCATTCCAAGGCATTGATAAAATTGATCTCTTTGACCAATCTGCCTGAATAAGATTGCTCCGCTCGCACCAATAGATATCGAGCACAAGGGGCCAAACCCAAGTACTGTACTTCCGTGGAATCCTCTTTTTGCATTCCGGCGAGACAAGACATCACCTGCGTTCCATGCGAGGAGGAATGGAAAACATCGTTGTCTTTTTTTACAAAATCATAAGTGTTCAAAATCGAGCCGGTATCTATGATGTGCTGAAAGGCGGAATCATTGAGAAAACCTTCAAAGCCCGCATCTAATACGGCAATGGTAACGCCCTCTCCCGAAAATCCTTCATTGATCCAATCGTAGCCTTGCATCATTTCTAACTGCTCATACTTCACTTCAACAGAACTCGAAATTTCCCAATCGCCTGAATTGGGGATATTCCAAACGCTATCTGCATCCACTGCATCCGAAATAATTCCCGTGGTATCAAAACTGGACTCCGCCACCATTCCCGTCGTCGTATCCGTAGTGTCACGAGATAATTGACAAGGAAAAACATCCGTGGAATAACATTGCATCGAATCAATCTGGAATGTCTCGTACACAGCAGGATTTTGAATATCACTTATGGCCAACGCATGAAACCAAACCGAGTACCCCTCCATTTTACCATCCACCACCTGAACTTCTTGCGGCAAAACAGAAGAGGCAAGAAACATCCAACAATCCCTGTTTTGAGCATGAAGGAGTGACATTCCCAAAACAAATAATATTGTGATAACAGCGCGAGGCATTGGACAAATATAAGCAGTATCTTTGCCGCATGGCGGTGAGCATTCGCAATAAAAAAGCAGAGTATCGATATTTTTTAATTGAACGATTTACAGCGGGGATGGTGCTCAATGGACCTGAAATTAAAAGTATTAGAGCCGGAAAAGCTAATATCGCAGAGGCCTACTGCAAAATCATGAAAAATGAATTGTACGTCATCAACATGAACATTGCTGCTTATGCCAATGCTGGATATGTCAAAATCAATGAACGCAGAGAGCGGAAATTGCTGCTGAATCAAACCGAGCTGAACAAGATTCACAGAAAACTCAAAGATGTGGGGATTACGGTGGTTCCCGTGCATTTGTTCATCAACGAGAAGGGTTGGGCAAAATTGGAAATTGCATTGGCCAAAGGAAAGAATGTTGGAGATAAGCGAGAAGACGCCAAAGGAAAAGATCTAAAAAGAGAGCAAGATAGAGGATTAGCAGACTAAGGCCATTCCACGGGGTGATCACTTCTTTTAGGAAAGGGATCTTTGTTTTTCCAGGTCAGAGATTGCGACCAATTGCCGCGCGGAGTGCGGAATTTTACTTGAACATTCAAAATATCCAAAAACTTTTCTCGATCTATTTCCACCGCCCCCATTTGTGCTAGAAACGGGGTCATCCATTGACAATCCAATAATTTCCATTTTTTTTCTCGAAGAAAAGAGATCAAATAACACAAAGCCGCTTTAGAAGCTCCTTCCTCTAGGTGAAACATCGAAAGTCCATAGAACATTCTTCCCACTGCCACCCCCAACAACCCACCAATCAATCTGCCCTCTGACTTCACAGAAAGAGCATGAGCGAAACCCTGCTGATGCAATACTTTATACATCGCAATGGTCTCCTCATGCAACCAATTGCTTTCTGAATGTTCAACCCGTTGGCAATGCTGGATAACAGAATCAAAATCTTCATCCCAACAAAATTCCCACCCTTTTGGATTGCGCTTCCATTCCTCGCATCGTTTAGGATGCATCAAATGAGGATAAAAAACGGCTCTTTTCTCTGGGCTGTACCAGGCAATTTCATCGCCTGCATGATAAAATGGAAAGCAGGCCTTTCTGAATCCAATCACCACTCTGTCCCAGGACAAATCCGCTCCCACTGCCACCCGGTCGCCATCCATTTCATTTCTATACGGAAACCAAATTTCATTGGGATCCAAGCACCACAAAGACATGATGCAAATTTACCCACTCCGCACGCTAAAACGCTCGCATAAATTATGCGCATATATGCGTATAAAATTATATTGGAACTTGACTTTTTAAGAGCTCGGGGCGCCTTTGGAAATCCGAGAAAAGGCAAAACAGATGGCGAATAGCATCACAAAAACCTTACGGTCTTGTCGATCATTTTTGCTCATACAAATTTTACCGTTCACTGTGCAATACCGCATTACTCCATAATTTTCCAATGACCTCTTGATCACTTCCCATGCGCGCTCATTTTCCATTGTCTTTGAATGATTGAATGGCACGCCTGACAGTGCTCTAATTGATTTCCAAGCGCTTACTCATTTCCTTGGCTGTTATTTTTTCGTTTGGATGAATCAACGAAAATACAGTGTCACTTACAGTGTGAAATTGTGATTTTACCGTGTTATCTATCGTGTTCGCAGGAATACACGATCACAAATAAGCCAATTATAACATTGTGGATTTACCACCCACTTTTGAGATCAAACGCGTATTGGCAATGATGATTTGATGAGACAACGCCTTGCACATATCGTAAAGGGTCAAAGCGGCCACCGATGCGGCTGTCAACGCCTCCATTTCTACTCCTGTTTTGGCCTCTGTCTTTACTTGGGCGTGAATAATAACCTTTTGCTGATCCATCGCCATCTGAATATCCACCCAAGACAAAGGCAAAACATGACAAAGGGGAATGAGCATGGCCGTTTGCTTTGCGGCTTGAATACCCGCAATTTTCGCCACTTCCAAAATACTTCCCTTTTGACTGATCCACTTCCGTTTTTGCAACAATTCCCATACCTCTTTGGGGAACTTCACCTCCGCGCAAGCAATGGCATGGCGCTCGGTAATTTCCTTTTTTGCAACATCCACCATCGACAATTCTTTCTTTTTATTGAGATGACTTAACTTTCCATTCATACCGCGAATATAATTTTATCCCCAATGCTACTTTCAAAAAAAACGATGAATATTGAGTTGTTTGCAACATTATCAACGAACTTAGCGTCATATATTCGGTGGATTTGAAAAAAGCAATACTGCTTGCATTGGGAAGACTTTCTGTCATGGTATTGGGCCTGTTTTGGGGCACCCCTCTTTATGCTACCCATATTTACGGTGGGGATTTAACCTATCAACACCTTGGGAACAATCAATACACCGTTCGTCTAGTGGTGTACCGGGATTGCGGTCCTACCAACGTCAATGGCACCGATTTCGACTCAGAAGTATACATCGGTGTTTTTGACTTTCAAAACAACTTGTATGATGTATTGACTGTGCCACTCACCGCCAACAGTACCACCCTGCTCCCTTCCCAATTGGAAAATCCTTGTTTTACCATTCCGCCCAATGTGTGTGTAGAGCAAGCCATTTATCTTACCAATGTAACGCTGCCATTTGATCCCAACGGCTATACGCTCAGCTACCAAAGATGTTGTAGGAATACCAGTATTGATAACATCGTGCAAAATGCCAATTCACTTGCAGGAATGACGCTCACCACTCAAATCCCGGGCACCAATTTGGTGAGTGTCCAAAATAGCAGCCCCACCTTCAACAGCGTCCCTCCCACATCTCTTTGTCTCAATGCGCCTTTTTATTACTCAGCCGCCGCCACAGATGTCGATGGTGATCAGTTAGTGTATTCATTTTGCAATCCCCTCAATGGTGGAACACAAAATACGCCAGCGCCCAATCCCCCCGATTCTCCCCCTTATAACTCCATTGCCTGGAGTGCGGGGTTCTCTGCTGGCAACCCCATCACCGCCAATCCTGCTTTTTCCATTAATTCCGCTACGGGTTATATCACGGGAACTGCTACTCAACTTGGGACCTATGCGCTCGCGATTTGCGTCGCAGAGTACCGAAATGGCATCCTCATCAACACCATTCGAAGAGATTATCAAATCAACGTCAATATGTGCAATCCCAATACGGGAGCGCAAGTGGCGGTATCCAATGCGCCTGGAGGGCAACAGGTAGATTTCTGCGCAGGATTGGAAGTTCCCTTCATCAATAATAGTTTCAACTCGGCGAGTTACCATTGGGATTTTGGAGTCCCCACCATTGAAGATGATACCAGTAATGCATTTGAACCCGTATACACCTACGATGTACCCGGAATATACACAGTGACGCTGGTGACCAATCCCGGTTGGGAATGTGCAGACACGGCCTCCATCCTCTATACGGCTATTCAAACTTTTGTCCCCAATATTTCTACTCTCTCCATCGATTGTATCAACGGTGAGGTGGCTTATGATTTGGATCATGGTTTGGACGCCGCTCAATTTCCCGCCTTGCTCAATTTCCAGTGGGATTTCCCAGCGGGAACCAGTCCATCATCCAGCGATGTTGCGATGCCACAAGATGTTATCTTTCCCGAATCCTCTTCCAATTATGATATTACTTTGACCATTGACAATGAAGGTTGTGTAGGAACACAAACGGTCAACATCGTTAATGATCCTGAACCCTCAGCGGTCATTGCCGATCAAACCGCTTTTTGCGAAGGTCTCACCTATAACTTTATCAATAACAGCGCGGATGCCATCAGTTATTGGTGGGAGTTTAATTCACCCGCCCAAGGGGATTTTTCTAATGAAATCAACCCTTCATTCACTTTTCCTGACACGGGATTGTATCTTGTTCAACTCATCGCTTATGGCACCAATGCATGTCCCGATACTGCTTGGGCTCCTATTCACATCTTTGGCAATTTGGCACCCACCTTCAATGAGCAAATCCCACAATGCCTGAGCACCAATTCTTTCGATTTCGTTGCGCAAGGAGCCACTACCAATTCTGCCACTTTCCAGTGGTCATTTCCCCCAGAAGCCAATCTTCAAAATAGCGTACAAGAGAGTGTCAACAATATCGAATTCAACGGTGCGGGTTCTTTTCCCGTGAGTATTACCATCCAAGAAAACGGATGCACAGAAACCTACACCGCCGATGTATGGGTGGTGGAAGATCCTACGGTATTGGTAACCACAGATAATGCGGAAGGTTGCCCCAGTTTATACACCAACTTTTACGCTACGCCCAATAGTGAGACTCAAGTTTTTTATGAGTGGAACTTTGGAGATGATGGCACCTCTACCAATGAAGACCCTACGCATGTTTATACGCAATCTGGATGGTTTGATGTTACGCTACATGCGTATACCATCAGCGGATGTGTTGCCGATATTTATGTGAATCTGAATGACGCGGTAAACGTCCATCCCGTGCCTCAACCGGGATTTGTGGTGAATCCCATGGAAGTGAGTATAGACAATCCAGTGGTCAACATTATCGACTCTTCTCAGTTTGCGAGTGAATGTGTTTATTACACCAGTGATGGGTCGACACTACCAGGATTCAATGTAACCTACGGATTTACCCAAGCTGGAAGACAAACCATTACACAAGTGCTCACCAATGAATGGGGTTGCACCGCTACCACCTCCGGCTACGTTTATATCGGTGGTTCTGTTTTCTTTGCCCCCAACTCTTTTACTCCCAATCAAGACGGTGTGAATGACGCTTGGCAGCCCGTGGCCACGGGAATCAAAACCTACGAAATCCAAATTTACAACCGCTGGGGTGAGATCGTTTTTGCCTCCAATGACATAGCAAAACCTTGGATGGGCGAGTCTATGGGCACTGAATATTTTGTCCCCGATGGCATCTATAATTATGTCATTACCTATTTTGACATGTTGGAAAAACCGACTGTGTTGAAAGGAACAATTAATATCCAGCGATAGGTTTCTATCGTTACCTTTGCACCTCTATTTTATCATCCATGTTTGAACAATTAACCGACAAATTTGACAGGGCCTTTAAAATTTTAAAAGGCCAAGGAAAAATCACTGAAATCAATGTAGCGGAAACGCTCAAAGAAGTACGCCGAGCCTTGTTAGATGCCGACGTCAATTTCAAGACGGCCAAAGAATTTACAGAAAGAGTCAAAGAAAAGGCGCTGGGTCAAAATGTTTTGACCGCAGTTTCGCCAGGCCAATTATTGGTGAAAATTACCCATGATGAGCTAAAAGACTTGATGGGGGGCGATCATGCCGATATCCAATACCAAGGCAATCCGGGTGTCATCTTGATGAGCGGTTTGCAAGGGTCAGGTAAAACTACCTTCTCTGGTAAACTGGCCAATTATCTCAAAACCAAAAAAGGAAAAAACCCTTTGCTGGTGGCCTGCGATATCTATCGTCCTGCGGCGATTGATCAGCTGCATGTGGTGGGAGAATCCGTGGGTGTCACAGTATTCAGTGATCGTGGCAACACCAATGCGGTGGACATTGCCACCAAAGCGATTCAATTTGCCAAGCAAAACGGCCACAACGTGGTGATCGTGGATACCGCGGGTCGTTTGGCGGTGGATGAAGAAATGATGGCGGAGATTGAGCGTGTCAAGGCCGCCATTCAACCTACAGAGACATTGTTCGTGGTAGATTCCATGACGGGACAAGATGCCGTCAACACCGCCAAGACCTTCAATGAGCGCTTGGCTTTTGATGGTGTAGTATTGACCAAATTAGACGGTGATACCCGCGGTGGTGCCGCATTGAGCATTCGCGCAGAAGTGGCCAAACCCATCAAATTTGTGGGAACCGGGGAAAAGATGGACGCCTTGGATATTTTCTATCCAGAACGGATGGCGAGCCGAATCTTGGGAATGGGGGATGTTGTCTCTTTAGTAGAAAGAGCTCAAGAACAATTTGACGAGGAGCAAGCCAAGAAACTAGAAAAGCGCATCAAGAAAGACCAATTCGACTTCAATGATTTCTTGGAGCAAATTGGACAGATCAAGAAGATGGGCAGCATGAAAGACTTGTTGGGCATGGTACCCGGCATGTCGAAATTGAAAGATGTGGATATCAACGAAGACGCTTTCAAACATATCGAAGCCATCATCCAATCCATGACGCCACAGGAGCGCTCGCAGCCCAGCGTCATCAATCCCAGTCGCAAAACCCGTATTGCCAAAGGTGCTGGAAGAAGTGTGGAGGATGTCAATAAACTCATCAAGCAGTTTGATCAGATGAAAATGATGATGAAGATGATGACCAACAAAACCCAGATGGCGCAAATGATGAAACAAATGGGCAGTATCCCTGGATTAAAAGGTAAATTCTAAAAAAAAATGAACTTCCAATTTCCACATCAAACCGCGGTGTACCACGGCAAGGTAAGAGATGTGTACACGCTAGATAATGGTCTGTTGGTAATGGTGGCCTCTGATCGAATTTCGGCTTTTGATGTGATCCTTCCCCACCCGATTCCCAACAAGGGACAGGTGCTGAATCAAATTGCGGCGTTCATGTTAGATGCCACTGCGGACATTTGTCCCAATTGGAAAATCGCCACTCCCGATCCACAAGTAACGCTAGGCAGACGATGTGAACCCTTGAAAGTAGAGATGGTGATCCGCGGTTATTTAACCGGACATGCTTGGCGCACCTACCAGTCCGGACAGCGACTGTTGTGCGGTGTAGAGCTACCAGAAGGGCTGAAAGAGAACGATCCGTTTCCCACCCCTATCATCACCCCTACCACGAAGGCGGCCGTGGGACATGACGAGGATATTTCCAAGGAAGCGCTCATCGCGCAGGGCATTGTGAGCGCAGCGGATTGGGATCAACTAGAACATTATTCACGCGCCTTGTATCAACGCGGCAGCGAGATTGCACGCTCACGCGGATTGATATTGGTGGATACGAAATATGAGTTTGGCAAAATCGGCGAAGAGATCTATTTGATGGATGAGATCCATACCCCTGATTCCTCCCGTTACTTTTATGCCGAAGGTTACGAAGAACGCCAACGCACAGGATCAGCTCAAAAGCAACTGAGCAAAGAGTTTGTACGCGAGTGGCTCATTGCGAATAATTTCATGGGCAAGGAAGGACAGACGGTGCCAGAGATGACACCAGATTGGATTGCCACCATCCGCCAGCGCTACATCGAGTTGTACGAGCAGCTCACCGGCACCCCCTTTGAGCCCGCCTCCGCTGAGCACGCCGCAGAGCGCATTTATCAGAATGTTTTGAAAGCGTTATAAAACATCTCCCCTCCTGCCTGAGCAAAGCGAAGGAAAGGAAGGGTTAGCGATGCTTCGCTATTCACGCATTCTTCGTATGCATTGCGCTAGTGGTATTTGTTTTTTTTAAATGCGTTTCCTTCTTTCGCAATTGTGTGCTATTTTCGTGATGCCATATGGAATTCAAATCAGACAACCCCATTCTACGCTTCTCCCCTCATCTTTTTTGGGACATGGATAAAAGCAAAATGGATTTGAACACATCCAAAAAACAAATCATTCACCAAGTTGTAGAGTACGGACAATTAGACGACTGGAATCTGTTGCGCGCGCTATACACCAGCGATGAAATCATTGCTGTTGTTACCCATTTGCCTTCACTGGATGTGGTAACTATTTCTTTCTTGGCCCACTATTATCACCTCGACAAAAACCAATTTAGATGCTACAAACCCAATGCGTCAGCAACGGACTTCTGGAAATCTTAATAGGTGTGATGCAAAATCCCTTGTTTGAGGGATACCGTTTGGTTGGAGGCACATCACTGGCATTACAGTTGGGACATCGACAATCCATTGATTTGGATTTTTTTGGTCAACAACCCATTGAAGAGGATGCTTTTTTGTCATCATTAAAGCCATTGGGAAATATTCAAGTCATCAAAAAATCAAACAACATCCTCATTCTTTCCGTCAATGACATTAAAGTTGATTTTGTGCACTATGCCTATCCATGGTTAGACCCAGTTTTGGAAATGGATGGTATTCGGTTGGCTTCAAAAAAAGACATTGCGGCCATGAAATTGAATGCGATCGCTGGCAGAGGTAGCAAGAAGGATTTCATTGATCTTTATTACCTTCTGAGAGAAATTTCTTTACGAGAAATGCTTTCTGCTTATCAGGAAAAATACAAAGATGGGTCTGTTTTCATGGTTCAAAAAAGTTTGACCTTTTTTGAAGATGCTGATTTAGAAACTTCCCCCATCATCATGGATGGTAAAAATTGGGAGGACATGAAATCTGAAATCAAGAGGTATTTCGAAACCATGTAAGTGACAGAAGATAGAGATATCTCGGCTAGGCTTTGAGGAGATAAGACGACGTCGGATGGTCATTTCACTGGAACAACAGAATGCTTCACAATCTTTTGACAAAGGGGACAAGGGGACACAGGAACATCTCCCCTCCTACCTGAGCGAAGCGAAGGAAAGGAGGGGTGGCACGTTTCGGCTGAGCCGAGACGTGACGGGGTGGTCATTTCATCGGGACAATCTCGGCTGAGCCGAGGGAATACAGCGACAGTGGAACATCTCCCCTCCTGCCTGAGCGCTGCTAATCCTTCAGGCATCGCACAGAAAACCCCATCTGCGGATAATCTATCATTCTTCCGATGCTCGCATCGGAGTCTGTTAATACTCGAACAATAGCATTGGTGCCTGACGCCGTTGAACTCCATATGTAGGCATAATTATTTAATCCCGCATAAGTACCATAATTGGTGCGCAATCCTCCGGGCACTGCAGTAAAACCAGAACTGTTGGTTGCACCTACATTAGGAGACATCCAAAAGGAGGTGCTCTTTAATGATCCTCCCTCACTAGTTCCTCGGTTGCCCGTATTGGACAATACAGTGGCCGACATGCCCAATGAATTTTCCAAATACATCCATTCACAATCCGTAGGAACGTGCCAACCCGTTGGACATAAACCTCGGGAATCCACCGTTGCATACCAATTGTACAACTTACCATAGTTCTGATCATTGATGGGCAAGTCGTTATAGATTACATAGGCTCCATAACTGGCATTGAACCATGAATTACTGTTGATACCGGTTACGATTAATGATCCATCGGCATATTGATCGGTTGCCAAATTATCTGCAAACCAGCACTGTCCGCCAATTTCAACCAAGTCATACACTTTACCATCGTAACTTAATGAATTTTGACCACCGCATCCCGACACACTGATCATTTGATTGGCGCATGTGCTCACCGTGGGTAATAGTTGAGATCCCAGCCCACTGCTGTTCACGGGTGTTCCGATACATTCACAATTAACTGAGAACACGTCATTATAAGTGTTAACATTACCATCATCACAACTCGAATTAGGATACAAACATGTATTATCATTTTGTGTTGCCGCATTATTGTAATTACAAGCCTGAGGATTCGTACAACCTGCAACGATGGGATAATTCGCCGCACTGATTCCAGGCACGATGGCAAATTGGCTTCCAACAAAAAGTGTATCTCCAACTGTACTGACTCTCGAGGGAACATCTGCTGCGATCAGAGCATAAGGTACGCTCAATAGTTGTTGAACCCCTAAATCAATAGCACCCATCATCACATGTAAATATTTCGCGCTATTTCCCCAATTGATGTTTTCAAAGTTGCCTTGTAATACAACGCCATTGCCCACTACACAAGACACCAATCCTTGTGCGTTACTCGTGAGTGCATGGCTCTCTTGATACACCACCGTTCCATTGGCAGTGCCGTCATGGATCATGAATGTCAAGCTCACCGCACTGCTGGCCATCACGCTTCCATCTGCATTGCGCATCACCGCTTGGTAGGGGATACCTTGAGGGGATTGAGCGAGAAGGGATGAGGTAGCGAGTGCGAAGCAATTGGCTATGAAGAGACAGGCAAAAATCACCCAACTATAAAGGAATTTCACCCCGGTAATTTCATGGCGAACAAAGTGCATGGACTTCAATACCCCCCTATTTTGATATGAAGGAAAAGATCGCTTTACCTTTCGTATTGCATTAGAAATCAGAATCATAAATTTAGTTTTCTACTTTCAAAAATAGATATAAAATGAGATTCGCGATTTGTTTTATTTCAGAAAAAAGTTCTTCTTTAAAAAACTGCTCGGATGTATTCCACCTTCACTCCCAAGAGTCCCATTTTCGATTTTTCTCCGTGACATTAAATTTAATGCATGGGAAATGAAAAATCGAAAATCATGATTATTTTCGTTTCATGAAAACATATATGCTCGTGATCCTTTTGGGATGTTCTGCGCTGTCAGTCTTTTCCCAGGCCCCTCAAAAAATTCCGTATCAAGCCGTTGTCAGAAACCTCGATGGTTCAATACTTCCCAATGAAAACGTCTCTTTTATTTTCACCATAAAAAAATCCAGTGCACAAGGGGAAGTGGTTTATCAGGAGAATCAAACGGCACTGACCAATGCCCAAGGTCTCTTCAGTGTTCAAATAGGAGCAGGTAGCACTTCAACAGGATCTGTTGAAAATATTGCGTGGGGTGAGGATATTTATTTTTTACAAATCCAGCGCAATGTCAACGGACAATGGATAGAGATGGGCAGCCAACAAATGATGAGTGTTCCCTACACCTTGTATGCGAATCAAGTTCCTTCTCGCGTAAGTCAGACAGGTGATACGTTGTACGTAGGTAAAACTTCCGTGATCGTCCCGGGCATAAGCGCTGCCAATGCTCCTGCTCCTGTCCTAGGATGCACCGAGCTCAATGCTTGCAATTATAATCCTGCGGCCACACAGGACGACGGCAGTTGCGTGATCACAGGCGCCGCATGTAACGATAATAATGCCAACACCGTTAATGATGTCATCAACGCGCAATGCAATTGTGCGGGTAGCACCTTGATCAATGGGCTGTATTATGTGGGGAATGGCGTTACTGACATAGATGGGAATACCTATAATTCGATTGTCATCAACGGACAAGAGTGGATGGGAAAAAACCTAGCCGTTTCCAAATACCGCAATGGCGACCCCATTAACACGGGACTCAGCAATACCAATTGGGCCAATACCACGAGCGGCGCCTACGCCATTTATGGTGATCTTGCGGCCAATAATACTACCTATGGCAAGTTGTATAATTGGTATGCTATGACCGACAGCCGCGGGGTTTGCCCCACAGGATGGCACGTTCCTTCCGAAACAGAATGGTTTGTTTTAGAGAATTTCTTAGGGGGTATTTTGGATGCTGGAGGCAAGATGAAAAGCACTACCGGCTGGACAACACCCAATATCGCCGCTACCAATATCAGCGGATTTACGGGCTTACCCGGTGGATACCGATTGGTGAACGGCACGTACAATCATCTGGTAAGCTACGGTTATTTCTGGACCACTACCCCTTATGATCCAGACCCCAACTTCACTTGGTATCATGCATTAAAATTTGACGACTCCATCATCTTCCGTTCACAGTTTTTGAAAAGAGCTGGGATGAGTATCCGTTGTTTGAAGGATTAAGGAAAAGGAGCCTCACTGCGTTGATCGATTATTTTTTTGGACCTATTCCGGCTATCCGTTCCAAGTCCTCGGGTGCTGCGCACCCTGCGGGCTTTCCACTACTATCCGGGGTATGGCTCCACAATCTTGGGACAAGGGGACAGTGGAAAATATCCCCTCCTACCTGAGCGAAGCGAAGGAAAGGAGGGGTGGACAGACGAGCGCAGCGATGGCTGGACGGGGTGGACTGGACGGGGTGGTCTTTTTCGGACCTAATCCGGCTATCCGTTCCAAGTCCTCGGGTGCTGCGCACCCTGCGGGCTTTCCACTACTATCCGGGGTATGGCATTGGCTAAATCAGAATCTGGGAAAAACGCGCCGCCCCCCCCCACAAGCCCTTAAAAAAAAAGCCGGCTTTCAATGCCGGCGGTTAATGGCGAGAGCCAAGGCACTCGCTAACCAACCTAACGGTTGGAAGAAAATCGCATCGTCCCGAAGCATCGGGACGTTGGCGATTAATCCCGGACGCAACGCACACTGAAGCCGAATTGCTTATCGTTGAGGAGGCGGTTCACATTGGAACCGTTGTAGTGCAGAATGCGGTACCAAGCGCTGGTCAAACCGTCCACTGTACTACTCCACCAGTGGCCGTAGCTGCCAACGTCGCCGTATGTACCATCGTAGCCGCGATAACCGCCAGGTAGGGCCGTAAATCCACTCTCATTGGTGGCGCCGGTGTTGGGGGAATTCCAGCCCGAGGTGGCCTTCATTTTGCCTCCTGCAACACTACTTCCTCCCAAATTAGTTTCTAATGTAGTCCACTCCCCATCACTAGGAACATGCCACCCTGTGGGGCATAAACCTCCACTATCATTCACTGCATACCAGTTGTACAATTTGCCATACAAGGTATTGTTGGCTGCATCATTGTTATAAATGGCATAAGCACCACTGGTAGTATTTTGCCAAGTGGTATTGCTCAATCCTGTGGGGATGGGATCACCATTTCTATACTTTGTCACTGCCAAATTCTGCTGCATCCACTCTTGTCCGTTGATGATGATGCTGGTGTAAGTATTGCCATCAATATCTGTTGCACCATTGCCGGGCACATACGTTCCATTGCCCATAGGCGTTCCCGCGCAAACACAACTCCCATTGATCACATCATTGGTGGTGTTGGCATTGCCATCGTCACAAGTTGCTCCAGTATACAAACAGGAATTGTCATTTTGTGTGGCTGCACTGTTGTAATTGCAAGCCTGTGGATTGGTACACCCACTCACCATCAACACACCGGCACACTGGCAATTGGCATTGATGACATCGTTCATTGTGTTAGCGTTATTGTCATTGCAAGTTGCATTCAAATACAAACAAGAGTTATCATTCTGCGTGGCGGCGCTGTTGTAATTGCATGCCGCATTGTCGGTACATCCCAAAACAGCTGGAGGGAAATTGGCGGCGCTGATGCCGGGCACAATCACACTCTGCCCTCCCACTGTCAAAGAATCACCCGTCGCACTCACTCTCACTCCTACTCTGTCCGCATACAACGCATACGGCACGCTCAGCATCTGCTGAGTACCCAGATCCAACAGCGAGGCATCGCTGCCCATCATCACATGCAAAAACTTGGCTCCACTGCCCCAATTAATTTGTGCAAAGTTGCCTTCTGATACAACGCCATTGCCCACCACACAAATCACCAATCCTTGTGCGCTGCTGGTGAGTGAATGGCTCTCTTGATACACCACGGTTCCATTGGCAGTGCCATCATGGATCATGAAAGTCAAACTCACCGCACTGCTCGCCATCACCGTTCCATCCGCATGGCGCATCACCGCTTGGTACGATATCCCAAAAGGAGACTGGGAATGGAGAGATGAGGAGACAAATAGCGCGAGAAAAAGAAAGAGAATGGGAATGTGTTTTTTCATGGTCTTGGTTTATCATTCAAATATAATGAAAACGGGATGAAGTAGCGACAGCAATGCCTCGCTGTGAAATGCGATTCGATATCCCCTCCTGCTTTTGTGAAACAAAAGAAAGGAGGGGTGTCTCGTCTCGGCTGAGACGAGACGGGGTGGTCTCTTTGAGCGTTGGCGGCTGACCCAGACGAGCTGCGCTGTCAAGGCAGGGAGGTCAAGCATAAACCCGCATAATTTATAGGTTGTTTGAAAATACAAGATGAGAGAAATTTGCAAGAAAAAAATGATAAAGAATAAGAAACCACTCGACCTACAAATCGGAGAATCAATCATTCGAATGAGAACAATTCATCAATCAGACTTTTTAAGTTTAACTGACATTGCAAAATATAAAAATCCGGATGAGCCAAAAGATGTAATCAAAAATTGGTTGCGTAATAAAAATACACTGGAGTTCATGGGATTGTGGGAACGACTGAACAACCCCGACTTTAAAGGGGTCGAATTTGACACCTTTTACAATGAATCCGGAACTCACTCTTTCACCCTTTCACCTGAAAGGTGGATTGAAAAAACAGCTGCAATTGGAATACAAAGCGCAAGAGGACGTTCAGGTGGCACATTTGCTCACAAGGATATTGCATTTGAATTTGCAACATGGATAAGCGCAAGTTTTAAACTATACCTTATTACAGCCTTTCAAAAACTAAAATCTGAAGAGCAAAAATCACTTGCATGGACAGCCAAAAGAGAGCTGGCAAAAGTTAATTATCACATCCATACCCATGCAATCCGACAACATTTGGTTCCACTCCTCTTGAGCAAACAACAAATTCAAATTACATATGCCAATGAGGCCGATGTTCTAAATGTTGCTTTGTTTGGAAAAACGGCCAAACAATGGAGAGAGGAATTTCCGAATGCTGAGGGCAATATCAGAGATATGGCTGGTGCCCATGAACTGATTTGTCTTTCAAACCTAGAGAGTATGAATGCATGGATGATTGGTCAAGGTAAACCCCAGCAAGAGCGTTTGGTTGCACTCAACCAAATTGCAATACAACAAATGACCATATTGCTTGAAAAAGATAGCAGCGTAAAGATCAAACCCTCCAATTAAATGATAGTGCCAAACCGAGCCAGGGATGGGAGCGGCATCCTTTTGGCTCATCCCCTCATCTCCTTAAAAACAAAAAACCCTCCTAGTTTACACTAGAAGGGTTTTCTGAAGATCGGCGACGACATACTCTCCCGGCTTTTGGCCAGTACCATCTGCGCTGGTGAGCTTAACT
>Ga0209985_10001969_pt1 | contig 19204 bp, 16 predicted proteins | sample NOAtaG_FD_187305 | JGI IMG/M metagenome (GOLD analysis project Ga0209985, IMG submission 187305) | Freshwater lake microbial communities from Lake Erie, under a cyanobacterial bloom - NOAA_Erie_Diel6S_1000h metaG (SPAdes) (version 2) | ecosystem: Environmental > Aquatic > Freshwater > Lake ...
AATATCATCGGGTAATTTTGAGAGATTGGCCAGGGTTCTTTTTTTGACTTGTTCTCCTTCTCGGTAGGACTCTCGAAGAAGAACAGCGGGGGGGGAATTACGGTTAGGAACTTTTTCTATATACATGGCTATCATTCTAGCAAATAGAGAGAATTCTTGTCCATTAAGAAATGTTACAAATTACATGGGTACATTAAGAAAAGTTAATGGGTGTATCCATTGATAGATAAGGGTTTTCGGCTATTATGGTATATATGTATGGGGGAAGTTCAGCTATACGAAAAGACTAGCCGAGAATATACTCGAACAATTAAAAGAAGGAGATATTTTAAATGTTAGCCGAAGAAATGACGTAATGGAAGAAGAGATTCAAAGAATGCTAGAGGACATCGCCGAAGAAATTACAGAGCCAGATTTATCGAAATTAAAAAGACTAGGAATTGATGAAATCGCTCTAGTCAAAGGACAAAAAAATTACGGCTCTTCGGTAGATACTATACTGGAGACGGTTTGTGAATCTTACAAGTCTTATCCATCAAGAGTTTCAGAATCATAATCACCCCGTCTGCATAAGTCTGCATAATAAGTGCCGAAGAACCAACCATTATTACTTATTTCACAGATTTAGAACACTAGCGGAAATTAGATATGGGCAACGATCTCGCCGAAAGGAGCGAGAACCTGAACGGGTTGGGGTCGGATCGGCGCGCTCTCTACTGGTAAACGGGGAAACAACAGTTCGGCAGCCCGGTAGGCTTCCTCTAGATGGGGATAACCGGAGAGAATAAACGTCTCGATACCGAGATCTCGGTATTCGAGCAGACGGCGCGCTACCGTATCCGCATCCCCCACGAGAGCGGTTCCCGCTCCCCCGCGTACCAAACCCACCCCAGCCCAGAGATTTGGGCTAATTTCCAAGGCGGCGCGACTGCCGTTGTGCAATTGACTCATCCGCCGTTGCCCTTCCGAGTCCATGCGCGCGTAGGCGTTTTGGGCGGTGGCGATCGCTTCCTCGTCTACATAGCGGATCAATGTCTCCGCCGTCTCCCACGCTTCGCTGGCCGTTTCCCTGACGATAACGTGTAAACGAATGCCGAATCGGAGTGTCCGACCGCGGGCCTCGGCTAAACGGCGCACGGTGATGATTTTTTCGGCCACCGCGGACGGGGGTTCGCCCCAGGTTAGATAGACATCGACGTGTTTAGCGGCGATCTCGTGGGCGATGGGCGAGGAGCCACCGAACCAAAGGGGTGGGTGGGGCTTCTGTACGGGGGGAAACAGGACTTTTCCTCCCTCGATCCGCAGGTAATCGCCTTGAAAGTCCGTGTTCGGTTTCGATAATAGTTGTCGCCACACCGTTAGAAATTCATCGGTTAGACGGTAGCGATCATCATGGTTTAAATGTACGCCATCTCCCGCCAATTCCACTGGATCGCCTCCCGTGACGACGTTAATTAGTAAGCGCCCCTCGGAAAGGCGATCAAAAGTGGCCGCCATTCTCGCCGCCACCCCAGGAGAAACTAACCCCGGCCGCACCGCCACGAGAAAGCGCATCTGTCGCGTGTGCGTGACGAGGGTGGAAGCGACGATCCACGCGTCCTCGCAGGAACGCCCGGTCGGTAAAAGCGCACCCGTGTAGCCTAAATCGTCTACGGCACGCGCAATCTGCAACATATATGCGAAAGTAACGCTTCTCCCGCCGATCGCCGTTCCCAGATAACGTCCGTCGCCGTGGGTCGGGATAAACCAGAGTAATTGCATGGTCGGTATCCTTCGTGTAGAAATAATAACACATTAATTCTATCAAAATATTGTCTTTTAAAAAGTATCATCTGGAGGAAAATTTTTGTTACCATTTGCTCGGAATTTGACGGGTATAAATGGGGATAAAGTATATCAAAAACTTTTATAGAACTTGAGCGTACCGATTAAATTTTTCCTCTGGAAAATAACCATTAGAGAGTTGGCTCGAAAAAGAAATCTGATGGAAATGGTAATCTAGTTCGAGTAAATTATAGACTAGCCGTAAAAAATAATCGTCCATCCAAAAATCTACGTCAAATAATGAGATACCGTATTGTCCATCTAACCTACGATTGAGGGTTTTTAATAGCCAAGACCATTGGGGTTTTAGGGTGGGATCGGTGTGGTTTCCAGAGGCAGGAGCGAAGAACTGAAATACCCGATCAGGACAAACCCATGTTACATCGTTTAACAACTTGATCGCTCTTGCGGAATCTGAATGAAACCAATGATTGGCGATTACCAAGTCGTGTAGGTAAGCGATAACAAGTTTGGGGTTTTCTTTGAGAAACCGTGATCGACAAACAATGCCTCTAAGGGAAGGAATTCTTAAACCGAAATTTTGCTCTAGGGGTAATTTTTTGGCTGAAACGTATTCTTGAAAAATAGAAGTAAAAGTATCACAACATACATAGGCATCTATTTGCTTTTTTCTAAAGCTCATACTTGCCGTATGTGGATCTTCATTAACCAAGTGACAATCTCGACTAATCTCCAGTCCGTACAGGTTAAAAAGAGTGATAATAAATCGATGCGCGTTGGAACCAAATAAGGTGGAAATACGCTTGCCTCTTAGTTCTGGGACGGTGGCGATTGGAGAGTCTTTAGGAAGTAGAATCCTCAGATCTTCACCGAAAATATTATAAGAGGCAATCCCGATTAGTTTAGAACCGAAACTGAGATTGTTAAAAAACATAGTACCATTGTTTAAAAGAGAAATATCGTCTAAAATACAAATATCTAAATCTCCTCTTTTCATTTGTTGATTCATTTGTTCACCACAAGCGAATTCAACGATCTGTAAGGTAAAATTTCGATCGATCTCGATATTTTTCTGAAAAATTGGTTTTTCGTTGGACTCTCGCTGTAGATCGAAAACATATTTAACTCCATAGCTGGCGATAAACTGTCCGATCGAATCCCGTTGAATTCCAACTCTGAGTATATTTTCCGTTGGCAAAGTATCGCTGGCAAAAATAAGATTCGGTTGCGGGGAAATTGCTAAATCATCCTGATCGAGGCGAAAACTTCTAACCAAACTTTCTCCTAATATTAATAGCTCGCTAAAATGAGGGACGTGCAGATAGACTCCATATTCGTTGACATCCTGTATAGGTATTATCGATGCTGGATAATTCAAGAGGGAATTAAATTGGCAAAAATCAGGCAGGATAGTTGATTTATGGCTTTTTTGCACAGAATCGAGAAGTTCTTGATAACTTTCAATGATTCGTACATCCCTTAGATAGTTTAATACAACTTGATTTTTACAAAGCTCTTGATAAATTTCATCTAAAAGAACCAATTCGGTTGGGTTTATATCTGAGATTTTAATCAATTTTTTGCCAGGAAATAGATCATTCTTACCGAAAGAAATAAGTTGGAAGCGGTGGGTAGTTAGTCTAGTACAATGATGTTTATCTTTATAAGCGGAGAAACTGTTGAGCAGAATATCAAGGTTTTTGGGCGAGGATTCGACCAATAAACCTTGAGCGGATAGGGAAATCTCTTGAATATTTCGACTTGGAAAGCAAAGCCGAAATCTTCGCCAGTAATGTTTTAACCAGACTTCTAAAATTAAAGGGGTAGCACCGAGAATTAAGTCTTCTCCGTCGGCACTTAAGGTCAGCTGAAACTCTCGTTGAAGGGTTTCCACGGTTTCTATCACCTGAAAGGTTTCAGAAATTAGCTTTCTACCCTGATTGGTTAGTTTGATCGAGCCAGGGGAGCGATTAACCAGCAATACTCCAAAATAATCCTCTAATTGCTTGACTTTTTTGCTAATTAATGATTGACTATAGCCCAATTGATAGGCCGCTTTAGAAAAGCTACCAGAATCATCGACCGTCTTGAGAATTTTCAGGTGATTTAGGGTAATGTCTTCCGAGGTAATTCGACTCATAATTCACCGAGAAATTAAAGGATAGGGGTGTGAGTATCGATCGATCACCTGTTGATGAAAATAGAGAGCATCTTCCCGGGTGGATTCAAACTTGAAGATAATCAGGTCAACTCCGATAGATTCGTAGTCTCTCAAGCGACGGATCACCGTCTGTGGATCACCGACAAATCGAGCCGAGAGGCCAAGATTTGCCTCGATCGTTTGACCGATATCTAGTTTATTGTGGGCTACTGCATTGGCATCGATTTGTTGTTGGAAATAACGAATTTTTCGAGTGTCGGCAGAGCGATAAATCTTGTCTAGTCTGGACTCGGCTTCGACCGTGGTAGGGCGGACAATGGCGAAAGCGCTCATCGCTACTTGAATCTGCCGTTGATAGCGATCGCTCGCCCATCGTTTTACCTTCTCCACCAGCGCGGCCGTTTTTTCCACATCATCCGCATTAATAAAAAGATAATCCCCCAAACGAGCCGCTAGATCGATCGCTCGTTCCGATTCCCCCGCAATAAAAACGAGAGGAAGCGGTGTCGGTCGCTCGGCTAAAATGCCCTGGGTGATCGTGTAATATTTGCCCCGATAATTAAAATCGGCAGTCGTCCATAATCCCCGAATAATCTGAAGATATTCTTCTAATCTAGCGTAGCGATCGCCGTGGGAGAGCCAAACATCACCGTAGCTTTCCACTTCTAGTTGCCACCACCCCGCGATCCCGCTCAAACCGAACCGGCCTCCACCGGGTTGATTCTGGAGAGCGGCACTTAGCTTGGCCACCACTGCGGGCAATTTAAACCCCGGTTGTACGGCCGTGACGATTTTAATCTCTTGGGTCGCTAAACTCACCGCGCCGGCCGTGAGCCAAGGGTCAGTTACGCCATGATCCGGCCCGTGTACCGCATTGAGATAGTGTTCGGGAATGTAGTAGAAATCATAGCCCACTCGATCGGCTTGAACGGCCAACTCGACCAGATCGGAAATCGACCAATTTCTCTCCGGGTTAATCACTCGCAACCATCCACCACAAACGGGTGCCCAAATTCCAAACTGAAGCGGCATAGGTGTTTTCCAATACCCACGAGGGAGACGTGTTTTTTAGGAGCCATCACTCTATCATGTTCCTTCCCCAGAAGCGTTATTTTTCCTTATACCGAAATTCCTCTTGTCTATCACGATTTGGAATATCAGGTATTGAGGTTCGATTGGAGTACCCCTGGAAGACGCACCGTATTCCAAAATGGCATAGAAAAAGTCAATCGGGGTGTATCAAACTACGACGTCATCCTTGAGTAGTGATTACACTGAAAGGCAATCAACTATATTTCGGTCGAATTACAGTAGTTCTCGGCTCCAGGCTTGAGAGAGAGCGAGTTTTGACCCCGATATAGGTAACTCGAATCTTGCTAGAAACAGCATTCTAAAGACTTGAGTTAGGGTGCTTGGCGATCGCCAAAAACGGGATCGCTCCTCCAGACGAACACGAAAGAGATCGTCCGAAATGACCGTGTACACTGGATTCTTGCGAACGGTGAAGCGGTCGAACCAATAGTTTCCATCACGGAGTAACCGAATCATGGTAGATATTAAGTTCGCTTACTGGGTTCCCAATGTTAGTGGCGGGTTAGTGGTGAGTAAAATCCCGCAAAACACCGATTGGACCTACGATTACAACGCTTGGCTGGCACAGACTGCCGAAGAAGTCGGGTTCGAGTACGCGTTAGCCCAAGCCCGATTCATCGCCAGCTACGGCGCGGAGTATCAACTAGAGGCCTTTGCCACCGTCGCCGCCCTAGCCCCCGTAACCAAGAAAATCACCCTAATCGCCGCCGTCCATCCCGGTTTATGGCATCCCGGGGTCGTCGCCAAAATCGGCTCGACGATCGATTTCATTTCCAAAGGTCGTTTCGCCCTCAACATCGTCAGTGGCTGGTTCAAAGGTGAATTCACCATCTATGGTGAACCTTGGCTCGATCACGATGAACGCTATCGACGCTCCGAGGAATTCATTCGCATCCTCAAGGGACTGTGGACAGAAGACGAATTCCACTTCAAAGGGGATTTTTATCGCATCAACGGCGGTTGGGTCAAACCCCGCCCCGTTAATAATCATCCCCATCCCGAAATCTTTCAGGGGGGTAACTCCAAAGCCGCCCGACAGATGGCCGGTCGGGTATCGGACTGGTATTTCATGAACGGCAACTCGATCGAGGGAGTCCGCGAACAGATCGAGGAAGTTTCCGCCCTTGCCCGTCAAGCCGGCCGTAGTATCAAGTTCGGTCTCAACGCCTTTATCCTCGTCCGTGATACCGAAAAAGAAGCCCACGAGGTACTGCGGGAGATTATCGCCAAAGCCGACAAAGAAGCCGTGCAAGGATTTGGCGAAGCAGTCAAACAAGCGGGTTCCGCCACCAGTGAAAAAGTGGGAATGTGGGCCAACTCCAACTTTGAAGATCTAGTACAGTACAACGATGGATTCCGTACCGGACTGATCGGCACAAAAGAACAGGTAGCGGAAAAAATCCAGCAGTTTCACGCCGTGGGGGTCGATTTGATTCTCGGTGGTTTCCTGCACTATACGGACGATTTACCCGCCTTCGGTCGCGAGGTGATCCCGCTCGTGCGGCAACTGGAATCCCGTCGTTCCCCCAGAGAAGAGTTCGCCCTGGTTTAAGCGAAAGAAAGAAATACACAAGGAAAAAATCAAATCGTAATGGAAGGGATTAGTTTCGCTCAGGCAGCTCTACTTGGACCGATCGAGGGAATTGTCACCCTGATTGCGTTAGGTCTGGCTATGTTGATTGTTTCCTACTACGCTAAGTGGAAACTGGTAAAAAACACCCACGATTTTGTGATTGCCGGTCGCAAGCTGGGTTTAGGATTCGGGATTGCCGGCTTGCTTTCCATCTGGACTTGGGTGATCGGGATTTTACTGCCGATCGGAGTCACCTTTAAGTACGGATTATCGGGCTTATTTTGGTTTACCGTCCCCAATGGTGCGGCGGTCATTGCCGTGATTCCCTTTGCCAAAAAGTTACGGCGATTGATGCCCCACGGTTATACCATCAGCGAGTTTATCTCCGCTCGTTACGCGGGAGCAAAATTGGCTCGCGTGGTCGTAGTCGCTGGTAAGCTAAAACGCACTTAAACCACCTAAAATAGAAATAGTAACTTGAGAAAAATCCTACTTATGCCAGCCAAAGATTTCCTAGACTTAGAAGAAAAGAAAAACTTACAAAAAGCTCTTAAAGAAGAAGAAAGAGCAGAGGTTAGGGAAAGAATTTTAATGTTTCTCTTGCTAAACGACGGAAAAACTCAACGAGAAATAGCTGACTTTATTGGCTGTTCACTCAAAACGGTCGCCCATTGGTGTGTTCACGGCGATCCTAACAATTTAGAAAGTCTAGAAGATGGGAGAAAAAATGGAAATCATAAAAAAGCCACAGAGGAATATATTAATTTACTATTGAAAATAGTTGATGAAGACCCGAAGGAATTGGGATATGAATTCGGGAGATGGACAGCGGCAAGATTAGCAGAGCATCTAGAAAAGGAAACAGGAATTAAACTGAGTGGCTCGCAAGTGAGAAGAATATTGAGAAGAAAAAAGTATGTGTATATCTGGGCAAAATATAGTCTAGAAGATAAGCAAGACAAGAAATTAAGAAAAGCATTTAAAGAAAAATTAGATGAATATTTAAAGTTAGCGAAAGAAAAGCCAGAGTCAATCCAGGTATGGTTTTGGGACGGGGCTTTCAAGGTGGCGACGCAGGTTCGCCACACAGCCCCTCATGAGTGTGGATTTAGTTTGAGAGTAATAAGAAGGAGAGCTTGGACAAAAAAAGGAAAGCGAAAAAAAGTGAATGGGCAAAGAAAAAGAGGAAGGGTGAATGTGATGGGAGCCTTAAGATATAATGATAAAAAAAGAGTCTGTTTTATGATCAAAAAAGGAAATTCAGAAACTTTCCATGAACAATTAAAGAAACTTCATGAAGAGATTCGTCAAGAATGGATAAACTTGGGAAATCTGCCCGAAGATTTTCGAGAAAAGGGGCCGAAGATTATCATTATATTAGACAATGCTAGTTATCACAAAAAGAAAGATGTTATTGAGCAGGTGGAAAAAGAGTTGCCCAATATTAGGCTAGAGTTTTTACCAGCTTATAGTCCAGATTACAACCTAATAGAATTAGTGTGGCATTCCGCTAAAGAATACATAGCTAATCGAGAATTTGAAAATAAAGAAGAACTGGAAAAAGTAGTCAATCAGCTTTTAAATGAAGGGGGATTGATTATTAAATGGAGTAGAAAACTTAAAAATAAGGGTAATGCTGTCAATGTAACTTAAATGCGTAAAAGCTTATCCTCTTCGGGGCGATCCAAATTGTCACAGTGAATCTCAAGGGAGCATCCTTGATGGTGGCCACGATCTTCGGTCTTCCGGAGGGGGTAGTCGCAACCATCTCCTCGATCGTCATTCTCCTGTACATCAGTTTAGGGGGACTCTGGGCATCCATGGCTACTTCTACCTTGATGTGTTTGCTGATTATGGTTCCCTCTGTCCTAGTCACCACAGCGGTCTTAGGCCAGGTGGGAGGGGCGGAGGCCGTGTGGCAGACCGTACAGAGTCAGGGCGGCGAACTTCTTTCGGTGACGCGACCGGATGCCTTCCAGAATTTCGGCTTAACCTTCGCCCTCGCACTGATTACTGCCACGATCGCCGGACAGGAATTCTGGCAGGTGGCTTGGGGGATCAAAGAACGGGAATTAGGCAAAACCTTTTTCTGGGGTGGGGGACTCTACTATGTGGTCGCCCTCTGTCTAGGGGTGGTAGGGCTGGTGGGCATCGCGCTCAAGGTGGATCTGGCCCGGGATCTTGGTGGTGATCCCGCCGCCTTGGGTCCTTTTTTGGTTTCCCATTTAGGTTTGCCCGATTGGGTGATCTACCTGTTCGTGATCATTGTGCTGTCGGCCTGCTATTCCACCTGTGACGGCACATTGGCGGCGGTTAGTTCGGTTTCTGCGGTGGATGTGATCAAGCCCCTGTTCCCCGCTATTTCCGATCGCTCCCTCTTCGCTTGGACGCGGTTTTCGATGGTCTTAGCGGCGGGAATTTCGGTGGCGGTGGTGCTATCGGGAATCGATCTGGTGACGCTGGTACTGGGGACTTCCATCATCCGCGCCGCCGTTCTCGTGCCTCTGGTACTGTCGATCGTCTGGTCGCGAATGAATGCCACGGCCTTTACCGCCGGGACGATCATCGGTCTGATTGCCGGGGTTTTCGCCCTCGCCAAGTTCGGCGAGGAGATCGGTACCTATACGGTAGTCGCAGTCAGCACGATCGTCCCAATTGTGATTGCCTTGACCAATTCCCGACGCTTCGATTACACCCAACTACGTCAGGCACAGGATCTATCCGAGATACCGGACACTTCTTCTGTCGCGCTGCGATAAGTTTTCACAGAATCACGATCATGAATAGTCTCTTGCAGATGATACCGCCCTCCTTGCGGACTTGGGCGAAGCGGCTCGGCTATTTCCTGGGCGGCACGATGCTCACGGTTTTCTATGCCGGAGCGGTTCCCGCCCAAAGTCTCCCTAGTCGTCCCCTAACTCAAAATCCCTATTCCCCGACCACCATTATCGCCGGTGTTATTGCCGCTATCATCACGATTTTCTTTCTGCGGGGAATGTATCTCGTGTTGACCTACGCTTCGGCAACCTATGGACTGGAAGAAGAGGAAGAAGAGGGGAATCTAGAAGGGGGCCAGGAAAACCATGCCTTACTCTATGGAGCCTTCGGTTGGATTATCGGTTCGGCTCTGATCATTACTTCCTACGGATTCGGCTGGAGGTTCTTGTATATCGGCCCGATCGTCTGTTTGCTCGGCCCTCTCGTTCCCATTTTCGCCATGAACCGCGATATCCAGAAATACCGGCAAGTTTTGGCCCGTAGGGCGAGATATCAGTCCTCGCGCTCTCTGTATTAAAAGCTAGGCCACTCTATCTCACAGTCTAGGAGTAGTAACCATGACCACGTTAGTAAATGTTGCAACGGAACCGACCGCCCATGTGATTCAAGACGATCAAGAAGCGATCGCTGTGGCCAAAGAACTGGCCGCAGAATTTCTCCACGAGGATTCCCTCCGCGATCGCGAACGCCGTCTACCGGTGGAGGAGGTGAAAAAATTCTCGCAAAGCGGGCTATGGGGGATCATCGTTCCCAAGGAATACGGGGGTGCGGGCGTATCCTACGCCACCCTAGCGCAAGTGATCGCCATTATTGCCGAGGCGGATTCTAGTTTGGGACAGATTCCCCAGAATCACCTCTATATGGTGGAAGCGATCCGGCTCGACGGTACGGAGGAACAGAAGCGATTTTTCTTTGACTTGGTACTGCAAGGCAAACGGTTTGGGAACGCCTTCTCGGAGATCGGCACCAAGTCAGTGACGGACGTGCAAACCAAATTAACTCGCTCGGGCGATGGCTACGTTCTCAACGGACGCAAGTATTACTCCGCCGGCGCCCTGCTGGCCGATTGGATTCCCACGATCGCCGCCGATGAGAACGGCAAGACGATCGTCGCCTTTGTGGAACGGGACGCGGAAGGCTTGACTCTGCTCGATGATTGGACGAGTTTCGGTCAACGCACCACCGCGAGCGGCACGACGATTCTCGAAAATGTCCTGGTGAAACCGGAACACGTCATCCCTCACTATCTAGCTTTTGAACGGGCGACCCCGATGGGTGCGGTGGCACAGATTATCCAAGCGGCGGTGGACGTGGGCATCGCCAAGGCCGCCCTGCGCGATACCCTGTATTTCGTCCGCAACCATACTCGTCCCTGGGTGGATAGTAACCAGGAGAAGGGTTTTGAAGATCCCCTGACTCTCTACAATCTGGGCAACGTGATCCTACAGATCCACGCGGCGGAAGCCCTACTACGGCGGGCCGGGGAATTTATCGACGCGGCCTATGAATCCGGGTTAGAGGAGGCGAAAGTAGTGGAATCGTCGATCGCCGTCGCCGAGGCCAAAGCGCTCGCCACGGAAGCCTCCCTACTGGCCACCAATAAACTCTTTGAACTGGCCGGCACGAAGTCCACCCTAGAGGAATTTAACTACGATCGCCACTGGCGCAACGCCCGCGCCCACACCCTCCACGATCCGGTGCGCTGGAAATACTATGCGATCGGCAATTACTTCCTCAACGGTGCCAACCCGCCCCGCCATCCTTGGCTATAAGTCTGCGGGGGGAAGGGGAGCGCCCTCCCTCTCCTCCTGATTTCTACCTTCGATCGGTCACACTACTGTAGAGGAAATATGAGTGTTGCCCATCCGCTCCAGAAACGGAATATCTGGAAAAATCAACCCTTTAAGGGACTCTTGTTCATCGGCATTATCGCTGTGGTCAGTCTGGTTTTTGAACTGATCTTCACGGGCCTATTCGCTCTAGATGTAAACGAAAAATTAGTTTATATCACCCTCTGTTTTGTCTGGTGGTGGCATCTGGGTTTTTCCCTAAATGGCTATCCGGGTTCTCGATTTTTTTCCCATCGCTTCGGACGGGGAACCGTTAATTTAGCGATCTTGCTGCTGTTGGTCTATCTGACTGGAGAAGCGTGGAAATTTATCTTCACCCCCGCCCGTCTCACCGATACCCCCGTAGGTTTGTGGGGACAAACCGCGATTGTTGCCGCCTGTGCCAGTCTGTTCTTTTTCGATAACACGATCGTGGCTTCCGAAGAACTCCAAGACCGACATCCCACCAGTGGATTTCTCAACATCTTTTTTGCCGTTTTTATGGTCGCTCCCGCCCTCACTTTTCTACCGCAGCTCTGGGGATTAAAACCGTTCTATATTCCTTGGTACTGGTATCCCCTCTCCACGGTATTCGGTAGTTTTTTCGAGCGCTGGCCGCTCGCTCAACTGGGCCTAACCATGCCGCGTCTGGGCTTTCGACCTACCGGGGCGGTATTATTTCTCACCCTCCTGATGGCGTTTTTTCTCCGGCTGGCGGGGATGGATTTATTCACCACGGCGACCGGCCCGACCTTCGCCGCCATCTGGACAACGGTGGGTTTGGGTTTACTCTGGCAATTCAATCTCTGGCCCTTTCAAGGACTTGCCCAACCGGCCAAGGGAATCATTACATCGGTGATTAGTTTGGTCATCTCGCTGATTCTTTACGCCGCAACGGAAGTCCTCTTCGGTCCGGCCAATATCCGACCGGGACTGTACTGGTGGTTCGATATTCTCTGGGTGCAGGTGTTTCTCATGGCCCCGGGATTGTACGACGGGATCGGACTCTGGCAAAGTCGCGCTGAGATAACCGCTGATCGCCCTGCCGAAGCCGTATCTCGTTCCTGATCCGCGAGACCGTTATTACCCATTATTACCAATCTAGGAGATTTACGATGGCGAATATTCTCTCGATCGCTGGCAATCCCACCGCTCCTTCTAAAACCTACGGATTCGTTCAATACGTCAACGAACTCCTAGAAAAAGAGGGATTTCATACCGATACGATCGCCGTGCGGGACTTCTCGCCGGAAGACCTCATCTACGGACGCTACGATAGTCCGGCCCTAGAACCGATAAAAGCTCTACTAGGACAGGCCGACGGGATTATCGTGGCCACCCCGATCTACAAGGCCGCCTACACCGGACTGCTGAAAGCTTTCTTGGATTTACTGCCGCAGGGGGCGTTCGCCAACAAAGTGGTACTGCCGATCGCCACTGGAGGCACGATCGCTCATCTACTGGCGATCGATTATGCCCTCAAGCCGGTTCTCTCGGAACTGAAGGCGCGTCACATTCTCGGCGGTATTTATGCGATCGATAAACAATTGCAATTCCAGGCCTCTGGCCAACTCCAACCCGATGAGGAGATCGGGCAAAGAACCCAAGAGGCGGTACGGGATTTCGTCGTTGCGGTGAACCTACATCGAGCGGCCACGAAGGAAAAAACCCCTACCCCCCTGCCCGTACATACATAAAAGTGTCAGCTTGTCAAGATTCCTTTGAACTATTTTTATGAGCGAGCCTACCCTATCGATTGCCTCTTCCTCTCGAATCATCACCCTGGCGCGACGGAACCCGGTCGAACCGAGGTTTACCATGGTCGATCGGGCCCTCGATGCCCTACGATCTGGGCAAGCCATCGTCGTCGTGGACGATGAAAAACGAGAGAACGAGGGGGATTTAATCTGCGCCGCCGAGTTTGCCACACCGACGATGATTAATTTCATGGCTACCCGGGCCCGGGGGTTGATCTGTCTGGCCATGACCGGCGATCGCCTAGACGAATTGCAATTACCGCCGATGGTGGAGAAAAATGGCGATCACCATCAAACCGCTTTCACCGTCAGTATCGATGCGGCGCCGCACCACGGCGTTACTACGGGGATATCGGCGAGCGATCGCTCCCGCACCATCCAAGTGGCGCTTTCCCCCACCACTACCCCCGATGATCTCAGCCGTCCGGGGCATATTTTCCCGCTCCGAGCGCGAGCGGGTGGGGTTTTCGAGCGGGCAGGACATACCGAGGCGGCGGTGGATCTGGCTCGTTTAGCTGGACTCTACCCCGCCGGAATAATCTGCGAGATCCAGAACCCCAACGGCTCGATGGCGCGTTTACCGGAGTTGATGAGCTACGCGGACGAGTACGGTCTACCGATTATCCGAATCACCGATCTGATCCGCTATCGCGAAGGGGTAGAATCCTCGGTATCGCGGGAAGCGATCGCCCGTCTGCCTACGGAATTCGGCGAATTTAATATCTACGCCTATCGCGACCTCCTCGATGGTTCGGAAGCGACGGCGATCATCAAAGGCGATCCGGACAAATTCGGAGAGCGGACGACTCTGGTCCGAATTCATTCCCAGTGTTTTACCGGGGATGTTCTCGGTTCCTCCCGTTGTGATTGTCGCCAACAACTGCATATCGCCCTGAAATCGATCGAAACCGCCGGACAAGGGGTTGTGGTCTATCTTCCACAGGAGGGACGAGGTGTCGGTCTGATCAATAAGCTCAAGGCCTACTCCCTACAGGATCTCGGCCTAGATACGGTAGATGCCAACAGGAGGCTAGGATTCGAGGCGGACGGGCGTACCTATCGGCTGGGAGCGCATATTCTCAAGGATTTGGGGGTAGCCGATATCCGTTTACTAACTAATAATCCCCAAAAAGTTCAGGGTCTCCGAGATTGGGGGATCAACATTGTCGAGCGAATCCCTCTCGTCATGCCTCCAAACTACCACAATCAACAGTATTTGCTGACAAAGCGCGAAAAACTAGGGCATCTGTTGCCGTTTAGCTAGGGTTGGCTGAATAAATCTAAAAACCTTGTTGGGTAAAACTTTTAGACCTTTTGGCCATCAAAAAGTAATGGATAGGGGAGTGATCGGGGGAAAAATTCAGGGACTTTTTCCCTGAAAATTAGGTAATTGACCCCCTCAAAATCGGTAAAACCCTACACCCCACACCCCACACCCTACACCCTGCCCCCACGAAAAACTTTTTGCCGCAAACCCTAGCTAATCACTCCCCTTTTCTAGCGTAGGGGTCGGAAAAAGAGCAATGCCTGTTGGCAAAGCGGCGGAAGTTCTGCCCGTGTTCTCAAGATAGGACTCCTATTCTCCAGGCCTTAGGATTCTGCGGTTTTACCCTGGAATTCTGCTACAGCACCGGCTTGGGATAACGAGACTTTCTCAATTGCTGCCGGAGATATGGGAATCGATCGAGCGCGGTTCCGAGGATTCGTCTGGCCAAAAAACACCGACTATCTCTATTTTTTGGATGTGAGGATTTCGATGGTTTCTGTCTCTTGTAATTCGTTATGGCGACCTTCTCTCCTACTGGGAAGCGTTTTCTTTGCCGTACCCGCGTTCGCTCAAATCGACCCTTCGGGTTTACCGCTAACCGATATGTCGAAAAACCATCCCGATCCAGCGATGGCGCAACTCACTTCTGTGTCCCAACTTGCCGATGTTCCGCCGACGGGCTGGGCGTTCGAGGCACTGCGATCGTTAGTGGAACGCTATGGCTGTATTGTCGGCTATCCCGACCGCACCTATCGGGGCGACCGCGCCTTAACCCGTTGGGAATTTGCCGCCGGTTTGAATGCTTGTTTAAACTCGATCGAGCGATCGCTGCAAGCAGGGGTTTCGATCGCCCAAGGAGATCTCGATACACTCAAGCGCCTTGCCCAGGAATTTCAGGCCGAGTTAGGGGCTTTAGGGGCGAGAGTGGATAACCTAGAAAACCAGGCTGCTTTCCTAGAAGACCATTCCTTTTCGACGACCACGAAACTACTGGGTGAGGCGATTTTCGTGGTCGCCAACGCCTTTCAAGGTGCGAGGGAGGGGAGCAATACCGTGTTTCAAGATCGCGTGCGTCTTCGGTTCGTCAGCAGTTTTACGGGCAAAGACCAGTTAAACGTAAGGTTAGATGCCGGTAATGCCCGACGATTTAATCTGGGGGATGGGACTCCGGAAGCTACTCAATCCTTTAACCTAGTTCCCTCTCTAGACAATAATGTCAATATCGGTTGGCTCGCCTATTATTTTCCCATTGGCGAGCGCATTTCCGCCTATATTGCAGCGGTCAATGGTGTCACCTACGATTTTATCCCGACGCTGAACCCCTATCTCGATAGCGGTACGGGCGGCGGAAAAGCACTAACCGTGTTTGCGTCCGCCAACCCCATTTACCAGATCGGTGGGGGTGCGGGAGGTGGCTTTAACTATCAACTGAGCGATCGCTGGATCGCCAGCTTGGGTTATCTGGCCGGGGATCATGCCGCTCCCAATCCGGGTAGTGGTCTTTTTAATGGTCAATACGCTGCGATCGCCCAAATCGCTTGGCTCGATTCTCGATCGGGTTTCGGGATCACCTACGTCCACGCCTACCAAAATCGGGGAGATTTATTTGACATCGGCAGTAGTTTTGGTATTGTCGGCACTAGGCAGGCTAATAATCCTTTTGGCACCCCATTGATCAGTGATTCCTTCGGTGCGTCGGGGTTCTTTACCATCACGCCGAACTTGGCGATTAATGGTTTCCTGGGCTATACCAACTCTAGAAATCTCCAAGGCCACGGAAATGCTGACATTTGGTACTATAGTCTAGGTTTCGCCTTTCCCGATGTGGGCAAAGATGGCAATCTGGGCGGTCTCGTGGTTGGCGTTCAGCCCTATCAAGCCAATAATCCCACGGATGCCAAGGATTTACCTATCCATGTCGAGGCTTTTTACAAATATCAAATTAATGACAATATCGCCATCACTCCTGGCTTATTTTGGCTGATCAACCCCGGTCAAAATAGTAATAATACCAGTGTTATTATCGGTACACTGAGAACCACATTTACCTTCTAGCAATCAACAAAATTTACCCCTATACCTTCCTGTTTAGGGGGATTCGATATATCTAAGGAATCTCGATCATGTCAGTATCCCCTAGTCAGTCTGCCGATTATTATCTATCTCTCGCGGTTTCTCTGGCATCGGAATTCGCCATCGATGCAGTGGAGCGAGACCATCAGGGTGGAACCCCGAAACTGGCGCGCGATCGCCTCCGCCAAAGTGGTCTTTTGACCTTATTGATTCCCCGAGAATACGGTGGTTCTGGCGAGAGTTGGATTACCTTATTTCGCATCGTTCGAGAGTTCGCCCAAGTCGATAGCTCGATCGCTCATATTTTTTCCTACCATCATCTTGGGGTGATCGTTCCCCATCTTTTCGGGACGATCGAACAGAAGGAATACTACTACAAGGAAACCATCCGACAGAATTGGTTTTGGGCGAATGCGTTAAATCCCTTGGATCGTCGGACAGCGATCGCTTCCGAGGGCGATATTTTCCGACTAGAAGGCAAGAAAAGCTTCTGTTCCGGTTCGTGGGATTCTGACATTTTACCCGTTACGGCGATCGATCAGGAGACGGGGAAAATATCGGTTCTTGTGGTTCCCACCCAGCGTGAGGGAGTAGAACTGCACGCCGATTGGGATAATATGGGTCAACGGCAAACCGATAGTGGTAGTGTTTCGTTTCATAATGTGGCGATTTACCCCCGCGAGTTTTTCGGTTCGCAAGCCTTTCCTGCGCCACCTTTCGCCACTTTCCGCGCCTGTTTAACCCAGTTGAATCTAGCCAATATCTACCTGGGGATTGCCCTGGGGGCTTTTGAGGCCGCACGACGGTACACGAGAGAGCAAACCCGTCCTTGGCTAACTGCCGGGGTCGAGCGAGCGACGGAAGCTCCCTATCTCCTCCATCGTTACGGCAGTCTGTGGGTCGATTTAGAGGCGGCCAGGGGTTTGGTTGATCGAGCAACGGAAATTCTACAGGACGCGTGGGAGGAACAATGGGAGCTCACCGCAGAAAAGCGCGGTCGCTGTGCCGTGGCGATCGCAGTGGCCAAGGTGGCGGCGACACGGGTGGGATTAGAGGTGGTGAATCAAATGTTCGAGGTCATGGGGGCGAGGGCGACATCGAGTTCCTACGGGTTTGATCGCTACTGGCGGAATCTACGAACTTTTACCCTTCATGATCCTGTGGATTACAAAATTCGCGATCTGGGCAATTGGATTGTCAATGAAAAATTCCCGGAACCGAATTTTTATTCTTAATAACGCTCTCCTAAGAAACAGAGCTAGTCATAGAGGGTGGGAGAGGCTAAGGAATTATCTCAAAGCCAAGGGAGTGGGCTTTTTTTGCTCAGGTTTTGCACGAGTTGCTCTAACTGTAGTTTCAACTAAAAAATGTACATGATCTCGAGCAACTCCGCTCTCTAGAAACTTAATTTCATAACGTTTTTCTATCTCTAAACAGACTTCTTTCAACAGGCAATCTACCTGTTCATCAAAAAGGGTTCTTGCGATATTTAGTTGGGAAAACTAGATGGTATAGCAAGACGCTCATCCCATGCTGTACGATCTATTGCTAACAAAACACACTCTAATTCTGGTATTTCCTGAACATACCTTTTCATTCACTGGTTTTGGTTGGGACGACAATCTTCTAATGGGACTTAGACAAAAAACAAATCGAGAAAAGCCTCAACTCCAATCCCCGCTTGGGATTTACTTCGAGAAGCCCAAAATCGCTGAAACCCAGATATATCAAGGAAAATCATAAATCGAGGTTAACCCTTTGTCCCGTAATGGTTTGAGCCTTTTTTGCTGACCGAAAACGCCTAAGTCCCACTAAGTGCTTCGTATGTACTAACGCTCTTCTGGGACTCTGGGGGAGATAGAATTAAGATATATAGGGTTTGCTGAAAAAGTTTGTTGGTGGGGTGTGGGGTGTAGGGTGTAGGGTTTTACCGATTTTGAGGTAGTCAGTTACCTAATTTTCAGGGAAAAAGTCCAGGAATTTTACCCCCGATCCCTCCAATGGTCGGCACTTTTTGAGGTAAAAAAAGTCTAAAAGCCTTATCCAACAAAGTTTTTAGATTTATTCAGCAAGCCCTATTATAGTCTTTGAGTAAAAAATGCAAATTATAGCCGTGCAAATTATAACTGATCACTGATCACTGATTCTAGGCTAATTTAATTGCTGCAGTGACCACCTCTTCTAAAGACTCTAACCAATGAAAGTTAACATCAGCTAAACTCCGGCTGAGATCGATCGCTTTGCTGTCAGCTAGGACGCGAAAAATTATTTGTGGTACGGTGGGATTGGGAAAAGGTCTGGGTTCCAAGGTTTGTCTTTCCTGTCGGGTAGCCCGGATCGTTCTTTCGCCGCTGCCCCGGCCGGGTGATAATGGGCTATAACTGCGGTAGTAATTGCTAATACTCTCGATCGCTTTTTGGCCAAAGTCGGGATAACTGACAATATCAACGATAACCACTTTTAAATCAGGCAATAGTTGGAATTGTTGCAGACCGGCCTCTATTTGCTCGTTTAATTGCTCTAATTCTAGTCTTTCCTCCAGTATAAGCCATGCCGCCAGTTTTGCCCCCTGGCCAGCTAAGACATCCCAGATACTGGACATCAAACCCTGGCCATTACTGATCATCGCTATTCGGCCAGTTTGATCAATTATCGACCAAGGGGATTGTAATTGGGGTGGGGTCAAAGCGAGCAGATCGAGATGTCTAGCTAAAGCGGCATCATTAACACTTATTTTGCCATCTAGGGCCATCACTTCCCCGGCTTCGTTGATACCCAGGGGATTAATCTCGATAATATCGAGATCTTTGCTGACAAAGAGACTATACATTTTTTCGAGAATTTGACTGATAGACTCGATCAAAGACCCTCTTAAACCCATAGATACGG
>Ga0209985_10001970_pt1 | contig 19203 bp, 17 predicted proteins | sample NOAtaG_FD_187305 | JGI IMG/M metagenome (GOLD analysis project Ga0209985, IMG submission 187305) | Freshwater lake microbial communities from Lake Erie, under a cyanobacterial bloom - NOAA_Erie_Diel6S_1000h metaG (SPAdes) (version 2) | ecosystem: Environmental > Aquatic > Freshwater > Lake ...
AGAAGGCGTACTGGGGCACCGAAGACGCCGTGGTCTGCATCTATGTCGCCGTCGGCCAGAAGGATTCGACCGTCGCCGGCGTCGTCGAGACCCTCCGCAAGAACGGTGCGATGGACTACACCATCGTCGTGAATGCGGGCGCGTCGGCCGCTGCGCCGCTCCAGTACATCGCTCCGTACGCGGGCTGCGCGATGGGCGAATACTTCATGTGGCAGGGCAAGAACGGCAAGACGCCGAAGCATGTCCTCTGCGTGTACGACGACCTCTCGAAGCAGGCCGTCGCCTACCGCGAGCTTTCGCTCCTCCTCCGCCGTCCGCCGGGCCGCGAGGCGTACCCGGGCGACGTGTTCTACCTGCACTCCCGTCTGCTCGAGCGCGCCACCAAGCTCTCGAAGGAGAACGGCGGCGGTTCGCTCACCGCGCTCCCGATCATCGAGACGCAGGAAGGCGACGTGTCGGCGTACATCCCGACGAACGTGATCTCGATCACCGACGGCCAGATCTACCTCCAGCCCGAGCTCTTCGCGGCCGGTATCCGTCCGGCGATCAACGTCGGTATCTCGGTGTCGCGCGTCGGTGGCAACGCCCAGATCAAGGCGATGAAGGAAGTCGCCGGCTCGCTCCGTCTCGACCTCGCGGCCTACCGCGAGCTCGAGGCGTTCGCGCAGCTCGGCACCGACCTCGACGCAGCGTCGAAGCGCCAGCTCGACCGCGGCGCGCGCATGGTCGAGCTGCTCAAGCAGGGCCAGTACAAGCCGTTCGATGTCATCGACCAGTGCATCTCGATCTTCGCCGCGTCGCGCGGCTTCCTCGACGACATCCCGGTGCCGTCGGTGCCGAAGTTCGAGGACGGCCTGCTGAGCTACTTCCGCGCACAGAAGGCCGATCTCCGCGCCAAGCTGGCGACGGCGAAGAGCTTCAAGGGCATCGAGGACGAGTTCAAGGCTGCGGTCGCGCAGTACAAGAGCGGCTTCAAGGCCTAATCGAACGAAGGCCTGCTCAAACGCGGGCGAACCCCAACACTCAACGGCGGCTGCTCCGGCAGCCGCCGTTTCCATTTCGCAGGTCCCCCGACTGGTGCACGGCACGTGCCGCTCAGTGTCAGGTACAGCACGGCACGTGCCGTGCACGCGTAGGAAACTACGCAAGCTTCTTGCTCAAGACGGTTTACGGGATGGGCCATGCGGTGCACGGCACGTGCCAGTCAGTGCCAGGCACTGCACGGCACGTGCCGTGCACCATTGGTTATTCCCGATTCTCTACTCCTTGGACTTCGCCCGGCTTGAGTCCCGCCGCGCGCCTCGACCGACCGCTGCGCCGACGGCGATTCCGCCAAGCCCGGCCGCGAGATTTCCCCACTCGCACCAACTCGGCGTCTCGCTCCACTGTGCAGCCTGCAGCGGCCCGAGTTCGGCCGGCCTCGTCTCCGGTCGATCCTTCAGCCGGACTTCCTTCGCCTGCCCGAGCATGCCAAGGGCGGTGAGCGACCCGATGGCGCCGAACACGACGCACAGGAACAGGACGGAGGCCGAACCTCCGATGCGAATCGCGGTGAAGCCACCGAGAAACGCCGCAACGGCGAACACTCCCAGTCCGACCACGCAGAACTTCTCCGAGGCAACCCACGAATCGCCGTCGAAGCAGAAGTCGGTGCCGGCCAGCACCATCACGGCGGAGAATGCGGCGAACACCGCAGCGATCATCACGATGTAGCCGAGGAGCACCCCGAGAGGAATTCGAAAGATCGCGCCGATGCAGCTCATGGTTCAGCTCCTTCGTGAAGACGATTGCGGATCGATTCCGTCGGCCAGCGCCTCGAGCGCCGCATGCACGCCTGCCGCCGCGATCCGCGCTTCCATCATCGGCCCACCGCGCGCGTAGGACTGCTCGGGAAGCTGCGGAACATGGATGAAGCCTGCGCACCCGACACGGTCGTCGGCGAGCAGCCGGTACATGATCTCGTTGCAGAGGAAACTGCCCGCCGAGAGCGAGAGCGTCGAAGGAACCCCGGCGTCGATGCATGCCTGCGCGAGTCCGCGAACCGGCAGCGTGGTGAAGATCGCGTCCGGCGCCCCCTCGATCACCGGCTCGTCGACCACAAGCACGCCGGCATTGTCAGGAATGCGACTGTCACGCAGGTTGACCGCGATGCGTTCGAAGGTGATCGCCTCCGCCTTCGCGCTTTCACCGAGCGCCACGACCGCATCCGGCATGAGGGAGTCGACGAGCGGCGAGAGCCTCGCCCATGCACTGCCGGGCTCGGTGCCGCCGACGACCGGCAGCGCGACATAGGCGCGCGAGCCGCGCGCGCAAGGCATGCTCTCGAGCATCTTCACGATCGCAATCGTCGGGTTGACATGACTGCCGCCGAACGGCTCGAAGCATGTCACGAGGATCAGCGGCGGTGCGGCAGTCATTCGCCGATGTCCTCGGCCCAGAGGTCCGGCTTCTCACGCTTCATGCGCTCCATCAGTGCGACGCAGCGAGGGTCGTCGACGACAAGCAGCTCGATCTTCTCATGGCGCATCCACTCTTCTGCGCCCGTGAAGGTGCGGTTCTCGCCGATCACCACGCGCGGGATCTTGAAGAGGATCGCGGTTCCCGAGCACATGGGACATGGCGAGAGCGTCGAGACGAGCGTGAGGGTCCGCCAGTCGCGGCGACGGCCGGCGCGGCGGATGCAGTCGACCTCGGCGTGCGCGGTGGGATCGCCCGACTGAACCCGCTGGTTGTGACCCGCAGCGACGATCTCGCCACGCGCGTCGAGGAGGGAACTCCCGATCGGGATGCCGCCTTCGCGCCAGCCCTTCTCGGCCATCTCGATCGCGACATCCAGTCCGCGCTTGATCCAGTCGGGGTCGATCATGTGTTCAGTATCGTCTTTCGGCCGGATCCGGCTTCACGGGAGTTCGCCCTGGACCGGGAGCGCGGCCGGTCCCGCGTAGTCGGTCGAGCGCAGGATGTAGAGCGCATGCTGCGCCCGGCTGCACGCCGTGAGGATCGCTTCGTACGACACATTCTCCGCGCCGCCGCGGACATCGTGCAGGATGACCGCGGGGGCTTCGAGCCCCTTGAAGCGGTGCAGGGTCTCCCAGCGGATGGCAGGTGGATCGCTCTCCTTCAGGACGAACGACTCGGCCAGGCTGACCAGCATGAATCCCGCGATCTGGTCCTCGTCCGCGAGGCAGCCGCGGTCGCGACGGAAGGGCGACAGGATCATGACATCCTCCGGCCGAACGCCTTCGGCATCGACGAGGTGCTTGATGATCCTGGAGATCGCCTTCCGCTGTCCGAGCAGGTCGTCGGGCGCGAACTCCGCCACGACGACGGGCTGCCCTTCGCGCACGGAGGGCGGTGCCGCGATGCCATCGAGCCGCGCCGGGTCGAGTGAGCGCAGGAAGTCGGTGATCGACACCGAGTTGCGCAGGTTCTCGCGCAGGACCAGCGGGCGGCCGAAGCGCCGCTCGATTTCGACCGGATCCGTGCGGTGGTAGATCGCCTGGTTCGGGTCGTGAAAGAACGCGACGCGCGCGTGGGGCCCGGCGAGCGCATCGAGCGCATCGAGCATCGCCGGCGAGAAGTCCTGCCCTTCGTCGATCACGATCGAGTCGAACGAGCCGAGCTGGCCGGCGCGCGCCGCCTCGGCAAGGGTCGCGATCATCATGGCGTAGCGCTCGTTTGCAGCGATCGACGCCGCAGGGGTGCGTCCGAGGCTGTTCGTGACGCTCTCCGCAAGGGCGTGGAGATTGGCGACGACGACCCGGTCCGCGCGGATGGCGCGCAATGGAGTCGAGTTGTCGACGGGCCGCGCGCGGCAGGCGCGTCCGAGCACGGTCGCGAGCGGCTCGTTGAAGCAGGTGACGAGCGTGCGACGACCCTCGGCGATCTCGCGGCGCGCGCGATAGAGCGCGGCATAGGTCTTTCCGGTGCCTGCGAAGCCCTCGATCTGCACGCGGTCGAGCCGATAGGTCGCATCGACGATCCCGCGGACGGGTCGCATCACATCGTGTTCGACGATCCTGGCGTTCATGATCTCGTCGCGCACATAGAGCGCCGAACGCATCGTGGGCAGGATGTGGCGGTCGACGATGCGTCGCATGGGCGAGCGATCGCCCTTCGGAACCTCCGGGTACTTGTCGGAGAGTGCTTCGAACATGCCCTCGAGCTCGCGGCACAGCTTCGCGGCGTTGCGGCATTGCGTCGCACCGAGCACATGGTTCCGCGCGCTGATCGGGATCGTGTTGAAGTCGACATGGGTGTCGACCAGCGCCAGGAACCAGCCGTGGAGGTAGGGCGGGTGCCGGTCGTCATGGCTGCCGTAGTGCGCGAGCGCGCGCACCAGTGCGCGGGTCGAACTGATCGCTTGGGACGGGGCATCGCGATCGAGCGCGCGCCTTGCGTCGCGGACGACGCGGTGCCAGCCGTACTCGGGATCGAAACCGCACTCGCCGCCCTTCACCTCGATCGTGATCAGGCCACGGTCGGGATCGATGACGACGAAGTCGAGTTCGCGAGTGCCGACCTTGTCCGGATCCTGCACGAGCAGGTTCTGGATCACGATCCAGGGCTTGTCCGCAAGGGCGTCCTCGAGGCACTTGCGCATGACGAGCTCGGGCTCGTTGGAAGCCCGCTCCTCGCCCTCGCCGCGGATCTCATACGGAACGCTTGGGAAAAAAGTCGCCATGCAGACGCGAAGTGTAGAGGTGCACGGCACGTGCCGTGCAGTGCCTGGCACGTGCCAGGCACCATGGCGAGTGCGTCGCAACATCCTATTGCTGATGGACTTGCGTCGAAGTTTCCCGGTGCACGGCACGTGTCAGGCACTCGTTGGCACGTGCCGTGCACCCGTCGGGGAGGTGTCTGTCGGGCCGCAAAGGAGAAGGCCGCTGCTCGCGCAGCGGCCTTCGGAGTGCCTTCAGATCGACGGACGGTCTCGTTCCGCCGCTCACCTCTCGCGGGCGGTTTCTTCCTCGTCGTTCTCCTCGTCGTGGAACCGCAGCGCCTCGCTGTCGGCGTCCGAGTTGTCGTAGTGCTTCTGGAACACGGTGCCCGAGGCCTCCGCCTCGTCGCGCATCTCCTTCATGCGCGCCCATTCCTCCATCGTCACCACGACCTCGCGCGCGACCGAGCCCTTGTGCTCGCCGAGGATGCCCGCCTGACCCATCTGGTCGACGAGCCGCGACGCGCGTCCGTAGCCGATCGCAAGCCGGCGCTGCAGGAGCGACACGCTTCCGCGGCCCGACTCGATCATGATCTCGACGGCGCTGTCGAACAGCGGATCGCGCTCGCCGCCTGCATCGCCAGCGTCGCCCGAACCACCGTCGCCGCCGCTCGCCACCTGGCCGGACCGGATGGTCAGCAGCTGGCGCTCGAAGCTCGGCGCAGCGACCGTCTTGAGGAACTTCGTGACCGCGCGGGCCTCCTTGTCCTCGACGAGCGTGCCCTGCGAGCGGCGCGCGTCGGTCTGGCTCGGCGTCACGACCAGCATGTCGCCCTGGCCGAGCAGGAGCTCCGCGCCCTTCTGGTCGAGCACGATGCGGCTGTCGGTGCCCGACGCCACCTTGAAGCTCACGCGGCACGGCATGTTCGACTTGATGAGGCCCGTGACGACCGTCGCCTGCGGTCGCTGGGTCGCGAGGATCAGGTGGATGCCGACCGCACGCGCCTTCTGCGCGATGCGCACGATCGACTGCTCGACCTCCTTGTTGGTCATCATGAGGTCGGCGAGCTCGTCGATCACGAAGACCATGTAGTGCATCTTCTTCGGGATCTTGGCCCACTCGACATCGTCGCTCGGGTTCAGGCGCTCGCGGAGCTCCGCCTCGCCAAGCTCGTTGAAGCTGCGGATGTCGCGGACGCCCGCCTCCTTCAGGAGCTCGTACCGCTCCTCCATCTTGGTGACGGCCCACTCGAGGATCGCCGCGGCCTTCGACATCTCGGTGACGACCGGGCACGCGAGGTGCGGGATCTCGCTGAACTGCGCCATCTCGACCATCTTCGGGTCGACGAGCACAAGCTTGAGCTCATCGGGACGCTTCGTGTACAGCCACGACATGATGATCGTGTTCATGCACACAGACTTGCCCGAGCCGGTGGTGCCGGCGATGAGCATGTGCGGCATCTTGGCGAGGTCGAGGACGAGCGGCTCGCCCGCGGAATCCTTGCCGAGGAACATCGGGAGCATCATGTTCGCCGCGTGGCCGCTCGACATGAGCTCCTTGAGGCGCACCTTCTCCTTCTGCTTGTTCGGAACCTCGATGCCGACCGCGGTGCGGCCGACCATGTTCGGGATGATGCGGACATTCGGCGCCTGCAGCGCGCGGGCGATGTCCTTCGCGATCGTCTCGAGACGCGCAACGCGCGTTCCCGCGGCGAGCTCCACCGAGTACAGCGTCACGACCGGACCCGACTCGATGTGCGTGATCTCGCCCTCGATCCCGTAGGTCGACAGCGTGCGCGTCAGGAGCTCGGCCTGCTCGCGGACATACGCCTCCATCTTCGAGGAGTAGTTCCCCTCGGGTTCCTCGAGGAGATCGAGCGTCGGGAACTGATAGCCCGAGTAGTCGACCGTGCGCGGGATGTCCTCGTCGCGCAGCTGCGTGGTGGTGGGCTTCGCCGTCATCTTGATCGGCAGCTTCTCGATCTTCGCGCGGAGTTCGTCCTCGCTGAGCGCGGCGCGCGCGGGCTTTGCCTCGACGACGGGCGCGGCTGCGGCTGCGGCGACGGGCGCAGCGGCAGCGGTCTCGATGGCCTCGTCGCCCTCGTCCGCTTCCTCGGCCTCGTCGGCGGCATCGCTCTCCGCCCCATCCTCATCCCCGTCCTCCTCCTCATCGAGATCCTCTTCCTCCTCCTCGCCAGCCTCGACCGAAGCAGGAGCCGCCACCGGCACCGCAGGACGGGCCGTCGAGCGACGCGCGCGCGCGCCGCTGGCACCCGCGACCGCAGGCTGGGGGAACACAGCGCTCATCCGCTCGCGCATCGCACCGAAGTGCGCGCGCCAATCGGTCTCCCAGATCGGCGACAGGAACGAGAACGCGCGTGCAAACGCGCCCGGAAGCATGAACACCAGCGCATCGGCCGCGACGATCGCGCCGATCGCGAGGCCCGCGATGAAGATCAGCGAGGCGCCCACGGGTCCGAAGCGCATGTGCATCTCATCCGCGAACCACATCGGAACGATGCCCGCGTCGACGCCCGTCAGCGGTCCGACCGAAGGGAACCACTCCGCGTGCAGCGCGCCGAACGCGCACATCGCGATCAGGCAGCCGACGAAGCGCACGAACGGATGCGCCATCGCGCGGCCGAGCGCTGCGAACGCAAGCAGGACACCCATGAAGATCACGGGGATCCACACGCCGAACCCGAAGGTGAAGTACAGCCAGTACGACATCGCGGCGCCGAACCTGCCGCACAGGTTCAGCGGCGGGTCGGTCGGCACGGCGACGACATGCGTCGGCCAGTCCGACGAGCGGAAGCTGGCGAGGCTCACGAAGAGCACCGTGTAGAGAAGCGCGGCGAGCACCCAGAAGATGCGGCGACGCGTCAGCTCCGCGCCGTCGGCGGGAGTGGTGACATCCGAATCCACCTCCTCCGCGCCGGAGCGCGTGGAGGCCTTGCGAGCGGTCTTTGGCATGGTCCCGATATCGGCAGGACTCCCTTCAATCCCGCAGCAAACGCGGGGTGCGCGACCCGCCGTCCGCCGCTACCTTGCCCCCATGCATTTCCGCCTCGTCGACCGCTTCCTGAGCCTCAGCGACACCTCGGCCGTCGCGGTCAAGAATGTGACCGCCGCCGAGGAGTACCTCCAGGACCACTTCCCCGGATTCCCAGTCCTCCCCGGGGTGTTCATGGTCGAGGCCCTGACCCAGGCCGCCCGCGCCGTCCTCGAGAAGCGGGGGATGCAGCGGATGGTGCTCGGCGAGGTCAAGGCGCTCAGGTACGGCAGTTTCGTGCGTCCCGGCGAGACCCTGAAGGTCGAGGTCACCCTCGACAAGGTGCGGGAGGACGGTTCAGCCGTCTTCAAGGCCCAGGGGACCGTCCTCCGCGACGGAATCGACTCGGCGGCGGCTGAGACAGCCGTCTCGGGGCGACTTATACTCCGCGCCTTGCGGAACTGACCGCGTCCCGCGATCGGGAACGCACGAGAGTTTTGAGCGATCGGGGCGCTTTCGCCCGAAATCACCCCGTCATGGAGACTTGTATGGCCAAGAGCCGAGCCGATATCGAAGCCGATGTGAAGGATGTTCTGGTCGACGCCCTGGGCGTGGACGACGACGATGTTGTTCCGACCGCCACCCTCAAGGGAGACCTCGGCGCCGAGAGCATCGACTATCTCGACATCGTGTTCCGCCTCGAGAAGAAGTTCTCGACGCCTGAGAAGCCCTTCAAGATCGCGCAGGGCGAGCTGTTCCCTGAGAACCTGATGACCGATCCGTCGCTTGTCGAGAACGGCAAGGTGACGGCGAAGGGCCTCGCGCTCCTCACGGAGAAGGTCCCGCATGTCTCGCTCGGCGACTTCGCGAACGACCCGCAGGTCACCAAGCTGTCGGGCCTGTTCACCGTGAAGAGCCTCTGCGACTTCGTCGAGCGGAAGCTGGCGGCCTGATGCATGTTTGAGCGGTCGCGCCTGCGGGCGCTCCCTCTGGCGCGAGGAGCATCGATGAGATGGATGTGGATCGACAGGGTCATCGCGTTCGAGCCGAAGAAGCGGCTCGTCGCGGTGAAGAATGTCTCGCTCGCGGAAGAGCATCTCCATCAGCATTTCGGCCCTGAAGGCGCGCTGCCGGCGTGCCCGGTCATGCCGAACTCGCTGATCCTCGAGGGTATGGCTCAGACCGCAGGCATCCTTGTCGGCAGCGTGCACGACTTCCGCGAGAAAGTCGTGCTCGCGAAGGTGGTTTCCGCCGTCATCGAGCGCGATGTCAACCCGGGCGAGACCATCCGCTACGACGCGACGCTCGAGCGCATGGACGAGATGGGCGCCAGCACGGTCGGGATCGTCGAGCGCTATTCCTTCGTCGACAACGCCTGGGCGCCGGTCGGCCGCATCGAGCTGATCTTCAGCCATCTCGATCAGAACCGCGCGGGTACGGAGTTCCCCGAGGAGAACTTCGTCTTCGGCGAGAACTTCCGCACGCTGCTCGAGGGCGCAGGACTCCGCAAGGCGGGCGTCGGGGCGCGCTAGGTCGGGCGATGCTTACACAGGTCGAAAAAAGAACGCGCCGTCCGCGGGAATGCGTGACGGCGCGTTCAGCATGCGGGGCAGGGCACCATTCGTGAGTCCCTGACCGCCAGAAGGTTTGGGAGCCCCGACCGGGGAGGCAATCCGATGCGGGGCCGATCCAAGTCCGGGTCCGATGGGCGTTGTGCCATGCGGAGCCGTGTCAACCGTCGCGGAGTCCCTTACGCGACGGAAGACTCAAACAAGGTCGAATTCAACAGGCGGTCATGCAACGACTTGCGGCCGTTTCCGCGCCGTTTCTGCGCGAGACCGGTGGATCTGTTCCGTCTGCGCGGATCGTGCGGACACCGGCGCGGCGAAGCGCCCGGAACCGTCCCGTACCATGCCGCCGTGGCCCGTCACCTTGCCATCTACACCGGATCGTTCGACCCGATCACCCTTGGGCATCTCGATGTCCTTGCGCGCACGCGCGGCCTGTTCGACGAGGTCATCCTCGCGATCGGCCGCAACCCGAACAAGGAAGCGCTCTTCACCTTCGACGAGCGGCTGTCGCTTGCGCGCGAGCTCGTCCGCGACATGATGAGCAAGGAGCCTGAGGGCGCGCACATCCGGGTGGAGCACTACACCGGCCTGACGGTCGACTATGCGAAGTCGGTCGGAGCGTGCGCGATCGTGCGCGGCATCCGCAACATCACCGACCTTGCCGGCGAGTGCCAGCTGGCCATCACGAACCGCCAGGTCGCGGGCATCGAGACCGTCTTCATCGTGACGGGCGAGAACTTCGCCTACACGAGCTCGAGCCTCATCAAGCAGATCGCGGCGCTCGGCGGGTCGATCGACTCGCTCTCGACGCTGGTGCCGCCGCTCGTGATCGACGCGCTGCGCAAGAAGCGCGGCGACCGTTCGAACCCGCTCGGCCGCCTCGCGGTCGACGGCCTGGTGGAGTGAGCCCGCCCAGGGTGCGAGCAGACCGACCTTCTCCCGACACGAAATGAGAACTTGACCAAGATGGCAGCAGATTTCCGAGTGATTTCCATTGGTTCGATGGCCGCCAACCCCCACTGGGGCGAGCGCGGCTCGGTGCGTCCTCCGCACGCCACGACCTCGCTCGTGGTGTCGGGCAAGACGCGCATCCTCGTCGACCCCTCGCTGCCGACGCAGGTGTTGATCCCGCGTCTCCTCGAGCGCTCGGGCCTCGGTCCGGACGAGATCACCCATGTGTTCCTGACCTGCCTCAACCCGATCCACCGTCGCGGGCTGCTCGCGTTCGAGCGCGCCACCTGGCTCGTGAGCGAGCGCGAGCGCGAGGCGATCGGCGTGCAGTTGATCGAGTCGATCAAGGAGGCGCACGGTGCCGGCGACGCCGATCTCGTGAAGTCGCTGGGACAGGAGGTCGCGATCGTGCAGCGCACGGTGGCGGCCGAGGACCGGCTGGCCCCGGGGGTCGATCTCTTCCCGCTCTACGGGGCGACGCCGGGAATGACGGGCTTGCTGCTTCCGGGCCCGGGAGCCACGACGCTCATCGCGGGCGACGCCGTGCCGACCGTCGAGCACCTCTCGGCGGGGCAGGTGATGTCGCCGTGCTTCGACCTCGAGGCCGCGCGCGAGAGCTTCAAGGAAGCGATCGAGATCGCGGACTGGATCGTCTGCGGTCGAGACAACATCGTGCCGAGCCGGATCTGAGCGGCGGCCGCTTGCGGCAGCCGCGTCTGGCGTGCTTGGCGCGCAAACGGTGCACGGCACGTGCCGTGCAGTGCCTGACACTGCACGGCACGTGCCGTGCACCGGTTCTCTGGCAGCCGGCCCCGAGTTTGGCCCCGAAACTGGCCAGAAGGCTGCAGTCTGGGCGGATTAGGTCCGCCATCGGTGCCTGGCACGTGCCAGTCAGTGCCTGGCACTGCACGGCACGTGCCGTGCACCGAGGGTGGAAAGGGTGGAAGGGTGGGCGAGGGGTGGGCGGGGTATCATGCGGGTCCATGACCGCCGGACGCCCCCCAGTGAACTCCGAAGTCAAGCCTTCCGATGCTGCCGCTCCCGCCTGGGCCGGGCCCGACCCGACCGTCGCGCCCGTCACCATTCGGTCGCTCCAGCGCGCCATGCGCGAGCGCAAGACCTTCGCGGCGCTCACCTGCTACGACGCCACCACGGCGCGGCTGCTTGAACGCGTCGGAGTTCCCGTCCTGCTGGTCGGCGACACCGCCGCCGAGGTCATCCTCGGTTACCCGAACACGCTCCACGCGCCGCTCGACTTCCTCGTCACCTTGACCGCTGCGGTCCGCCGTGGTGCGCCCCGCGCCCTCGTCATGGCCGACATGCCGTTCATGAGCTACCAGGCAAGCGACGCGGAGGGCATCCGCAACGCCGGCCGCTTCATGACCGAAGGCATGGCCGACTGCGTCAAGCTCGAGGTCGACGCGTCGTTTGCACCGCTCGTCCGGCAGATGAGCCGCGCCGGCATCCCGGTCGTCGCGCACATCGGCTCGCGGCCGCAGCACGCGAAGCAGGTCGGTGGCTACGCCGCCGCCGGCAAGACCGCCGAGGAGGCGCTGCGGATCATCGGCGACGCCGACGCCATGCTCGAGGCGGGCGCGACCATGCTTCTCGTCGAAGCGACCCCCGTCGAAGTGACCGAGGAGATCGTCGCCCGCTCCAAGGTGCCCGTCATCGGCTGCGGCGCCGGCCCCGTCTGCCACGGCCAGGTGGTCGTGCTGCACGACCTCCTCGGCCTCACCGAGCGCCAGCCGCCGTTTGCGCTGCCGATCGTCCATCTCGGCAAGACCGTCGCCGAGATGGCCGAGCAGTGGAAGTCCCGCGTCCGCGGTGGAAACCTCGGCGAGCACCCCTACGCGCTGTCCGACGAGCAGCGGGCCGAGTTCCTGCGTCGCCTCGGACGCGCCCAGGGCTGATGCTCCGGCGGCCAGTCGCGTCGGGCCACACCCGAATCGACACCCGAATCGGTACCTACGCCGACACCCAAAGCGACGGATCGCAGCGACGAACCCATCCTTTCCGCAACTAACTGCGCGGATGGGTCGAAATACGATCAGCGTTCTGCTGCACGCGCAGTATCCGCAGGATTGAACCCATGCGCCAGTTTCCCTATCTCGGTCCCGGTCTCGTCGTCCTCATCGCCTCCGGTGCGGCACTCCTGGCCGCCCCGTTCGCGATCCGCCGCGCCAACGACGCGCAGGCGAGCGCCGACATCGTCCTCGCCTCGCGCGTCCTCGAAGGCAGCGCGGAGGCCGCCATCGCGGGCACGCCGCAGCGCGGCGGCGCCGGCAGGACCGCCGACCCGAAGCAGGAGGTCAACGAGCCGATCCTCGAGCAGATCAACCGAGCCCACCGCGCGATCGCGAAGCTCGTCGAGCCGAGCGTCGTGCATGTGAGCACCCTCACGACCATGCAGCGCCGCATGTTCACCTCGCCCTACGCCTCGAGCGGCTCCGGCTGGATCTGGGACGAGGAAGGCCACATCGTCACCAACGCCCATGTCGTCGAGTCGAGCGACCGCGTGCAGGTGCAGCTCTTCGACGGCGAACTCCGCGAAGCCGAGGTCGTCGGCCTTGACCTGCGCGCCGATGTCGCGGTGCTCAAGGTCGCCCCCGGCGGCCTCCATCCGTCGCTCCGCGGCGACTCCTCGCAGCTCGAGCAGGGCGACATGGTGTTCGCCTTCGGCTCGCCGTTCGACTTCCGCTTCTCGATGTCGTCGGGCATCGTGTCGGGCCTCCAGCGCAGCGCCGGGCTCGCGGACATCGACTACGAGAACTTCATCCAGACCGACGCAGCGATCAACCCCGGCAACTCGGGCGGTCCGCTCACCGACATCCGCGGCCGCGTCATCGGCATGAACACCGCCATCGCCACCGGCCGCGGAAACTCGGTCGGACAAGGGCAGTTCGCCGGCATCGGCCTCGCGATCCCCATGTCGATGATCGAGTCGATCGTCACGCAGATCATCGAGACGGGCGAAGTGCGCAAGGGCTTCCTCGGCGTCGGCCTGATGTCGCTCGACGAGGCGCGCATGGCCGCGCGCTCGAACCGCCTGCTGGCGACGGTCGCCGGCGAGTTCAAGGGCGAAGGCGCCGTCGTGCGCGAGGTGTCCGAGGATTCGCCCGCGTCCGCCGCCGGCTTCGAGTTCGGCGATGTCATCACCTCGATCGACGGCCAGAAGGTCACGGGCGAGGGCGCCGTGCCAGCGATCATCAGTTCGAAGCGTCCCGGCGCCGAGGTCGAGTTCGAGATCTGGCGCGTCGATCCCGAGCAGGGGAGCGGCACGGTCCAGAAGCTCACCGCGAAGCTGACCGAACTCGACTCCGCAGCGCGCCTCGCGCCGTACCTCCCGGGCGCGCTCCGCGCCGCGGGCATCGAGGAGTTCTCGACCTCGACCGACGCGCGGGCGAAGAAGCTCGGCGTCCCGTTCCGCCGCGGCATCATCCTCGAGTCGATCCGCGAGGGCACAGAGATGGCGGAGCGCGTGCCCGTCGGCAGCACCGTCGTCGCCGTCTTCGACCAGCCGGTCGGGTCGGTCGATGAGTTCTACACCCGAGTGAACCGCGCGGTCGCCGGCATGGGACGCGTGCCCGGGTTCCAGCTTCCGCTGCGGGTCGTCGTGCCCGACGGCACCGTGGTCCAGGTCGTCGTGCCGGTGCGCTGACCGCCGTTCCGCCGCAAGCGCAGGGTTTTCCAGAGGTTCCCGCTCGGGTACCATCCTCGTCCCGTGACCGCGAACTCGAAGCAAGACCAGCCCGTCCTGCTTGAGGTGAAGAACCTCAAGACTTGGTTCCCTGTCCGGCGGGGGATCCTCCAGCGCACCGTCGGCCATGTGAAGGCCGTCGACGATGTGAGCTTCTTCGTCCGCCGCGGCGAGACGCTTGGCCTCGTCGGCGAATCCGGCTGCGGAAAGACCACCGTCGGCCGCACCATCCTGCGCCTCATCCCGAACTCGGGCGGCACCGTCCGCTTCGACGGTCGCGATGTCCTCGCCGCGAGCGCGCTCGACCTCCGTCGCCTGCGCCGCGAGATGCAGATCATCTTCCAGGATCCGGGCGGCAGCCTGAACCCGCGCATGCGCGTCGGCAGCATCATCGGCGAGCCGCTCGAGGTGCACGGGCTCACGAAGTCGGCCGACGAGACGCGCACGCGCGTCGAGGAACTCCTGGTGAAGTGCGGGCTCTGGAAGCAGGCCGCGGACCGCTATCCGCACGAGTTCAGCGGCGGCCAGCGCCAGCGCATCGGCATCGCCCGCGCGTTGAGCCTCGAGCCGCGCCTGATCGTCTGCGACGAGCCGACGAGCGCGCTCGATGTGTCGATCCAGTCGCAGATCCTCAACCTGCTCGGCGACCTCCAGGACGAGATGGGCCTGTCGTACCTCTTCATCTCGCACGACATGGCCGTCATCCATCACATCTGCGACCGCATCGCGGTGATGTACAACGGCAAGATCGTCGAGGAAGGTTCGCGCGACGAGATCATCAACGCGCCGAAGCACGAGTACACCCAGGCGCTGCTTTCCGCGGTGCCCGAGGCCGATCCGCGCCGCAAGAAGCAGCGCATCAGGCTCGCGAACGCGCGCATGTGATCGCCCGCCTAGGCTGAAGCCATGACCGATCCGCGCCGCGGCAAACTCGTGTTCTGGACGATCGTCTCCGTCTTTGTCGTGGCGTTCATCGCCGCGGGCATCTGGTCCTGGTCGATCGTCGGAGGCGTGCGCACCCGGGCCGCCGTGACGGATGCGCGGCTGCGCGAACTCGCATGGGCCGTGCTTGCCTACGCCGACCGCAACGACGCGTTCCCGACGAGCGAGGCCGAGCTGCGGGCATTCGCCGGCGATCCGCCCGCGTTGCCCGAAACGCTTGAGAAGAAGCCGCTTGCGGTCGATGGGCGCACCTACCCGATGTCGCGTGTCGACGCGGGGGCGCCCGCGCAGCCGGCGCGGTTCGACGAGGTGTTCGAGTCGATCGAGGTCGAGTGGCCGATCGTGCGCGATGTGCAGCCGATCCTGCGACCGAGAGGGCTGCCCACGATGCAGGGCACGGGTTCGAGCGTCGGCGACTGGCTGTTCGCGATGGCCGAGCGCCTGCGCACGCCGTGACTCATAGGCCAAGAACGGGGCTTTTCCGCATCTTCCCACGGGCGAAGCGGGACGGATTTCGCTAGATTCGGCCCCCATGTCCGAAGCCGTCGTCCCCGCCGCGAGCGCGCCTGCCGCCATCGAGAAGTCCCTGCCCGAGACGCCGCTTCGCGATGTCATGGGCGGCGCGAGCCGATGGACGATCCCGATCCACGAGCACGGCTTCATCGCCCTCGTCGATGCGATGCCGCGCCTCGTCCCCGAGGGACAGACCGCCGACAGCGCCATCGTCCAGTCGGCGCGCGTCAGCTACGGCCAGGGCACGAAGATGGTCAGCGAGGACCGCGGCCTCGTCCGCTACCTGATGCGCCACCGCCACTCGACGCCGTTCGAGATGGTCGAGTTCAAGTTCCACATCGCGATGCCGATCTTCATCGCGCGCCAGTGGATCCGCCACCGCACCGCGAATGTGAACGAGTACAGCGCGCGCTACTCGATCATGCCCGACCGCTTCTACCGGCCCGACATCGAGAATGTGCGCAAGCAGTCGAAGTCGAACCGCCAGGGCGGCGAAGGACCGATCGACGCCGGGACCGCCGAGGAGTTCCTGAAGCTCCTCGAGAGCGCCGAGGCGAACTACGCGAAGTACCTCGACCTGACCGAGCGCGGCGTCGCGCGCGAACTCGCCCGCGCCGTCCTCCCCGTGAGCGTCTACACCGAGTGGTACTGGAAGTGCGACCTGCACAACATCTTCCACTTCCTGTCGCTGCGCATGGATCCGCACGCGCAGATCGAGATCCAGGACTACGCGAAGGCGATGTACGAGCTCATCAAGCCGATCGTGCCGGTCGCGTGCGAGGCGTTCGAGGACTACCGCCTGAACGCGATGCACCTGACCGGGCTCGAGATCGACGCGATCCGCACGGGGAAGCCCCTCGCGACGGAGAACAAGCGCGAGACCGCCGAGTGGGAAGCGAAGAAGGCCCGGCTCGGGCTTCATTGAGCGGTCGCGGCGGCGGCGGGGGCCGCTCAGGTCACCCTCGCCGCTTGCGGCTGCCGTGCTTCTGGAACACGGCCTTCGCCTCCACGCGCGCCTCGCTTGTCGCGCGCAGGCCGTAGAGCCGCTCCTGCGCGAAGCGATACGCCGCGCGGTGCTCGACGATCGGTGCGGGATAGTCGGTGCCGATGCGGCAGCCGATCATCGCCTGAAAGAGCGGTGGCATCGTCTCCGGTTCCGCGAGGTACTCGTCGGGCACGGGCGCGAGCTCGGGCACCCACTTCCGGATGAACACGCCGCTCGGATCGTGGTCCTCGACCTGCTTGCGCGGCGAGTAGATCCGAAGCGTGTTGATGCCCGTCGTGCCCGACTGCATCTGGATCTGCGGATAGTGGATCCCTGGCTCATAGTCGAGGAACTGCCGCCCGAGCCACGGCGCGTACGACCGCCAGTCGAGCCAGAGATGGTGGCTCGCGAAGCTCACGAGCATCGCGCGCATGCGGAAGTTGATCCACCCGGTCGCGACCAGCGCGCGCATGCACGCATCGACCATCGGATAGCCCGTCCGGCCCTGCTGCCACGCCGAGAGCCGCTCGGCCGCGAGGTCTGCGTCGAGCCCGTCGCGCAGGTTCTCGCACGAACGCGCCATGCACATCGACTCGATCGCAGGCTCGTCCTCGAGCTTCTGGATGAAGTGGCAATGCCATGAAAGCCGCGAAAGGAAGCTCTTGATCGAGCCGCGCCAGAGCGCGAGATCGTCGGGACTCAGGCCTTCCGTCGCGACCCGTGCCGGTTCGCCGAGCTGTGCGAGCCGCCGCTTCGCGCCTTGGTATGCGCGCCGCACCGACATCGTGCCCCACGCCAGATGCGGCGAAAGCCGCGAGCACGAGTCCCACGCGAGGACGGGCGAACCCATCGTCTGCCGATACTCGCGGCCACGATCGAGCAGGAACGATGTGAGCAGCGCGCCCGCCTCGCGCTCGCCGCCATGCTGCCGCAGCGCCGCGCGCGTGTCGGGCCCGAGGCCGAGTTCGGCGACGACTTCGGCCGACCCTCTCGGCACGCGCGACTCGTCGGGCGCGATGAGCGCGTCCGGCGCCGCAAATCGCGGGCGCTCCATGTGCGCCTCCCAGCGCGAGGCCCATCCGTCGCGGCCCGGGTTCGGCCGAAGCACGCCGTGCTGGCGGAACTCGCGGAACGCGATGCCGCGCTTCCTGCACCAGCGCGCCACGCGGATGTCGCGCGCGTAGGTGACGGCGTTGCCCGTCTCCTCGTGGGCGAGGAGCGCGGTGATCGGCTCGCGCGCGTGGAGTTCGCCGAGGATGTCGGTCATCTCGCCGACGCGATACGCGACCGCGCCGCCGCGCGCACGGAGCGCCGCGTCGAGTTCCGCGAGCGACTCGAGGTAGAACGCAAGATGCGACGGATCCGCGTCGGGCGCCAGCCACACCTCGGGCTCGAATACGGCGAGCGCGATCAAGGGCGTGCCGTCAAGCGCGCATTCCGCCGCCGCATGCGCGAGCGGCGCATGGTCGTCGAGCCTGAGATCGCGCTTGAGCCAAACGATGTTCACGCCGACGGTTCGCCGGTCGCGACGCTTCCGATGCGCGGAGCGTTCAGATGTCCTTCTTGAGCTGCGCGGCGTCGAGCTCGCGCTCGGTCGGGATCGACAGGAACCCGATCAAGGGCGCGTCGGGCGCGGTCTGGATCTGCACGAGGCGGATCGGCGTCGGCGGGTAGTAGCGCAGCAGGCCGCCCGGGAACGGGCCTTCGCCGCGCACATCCCAGAACTCGCCGAGCGGGATGCGCAGCGTCTGGCCGGCCGCGAGCGCGTCGACGCGCTTGAGGTAGCGCTGGTTGAGCCAGATGTCGACATTCGACCAGCTCTCGACCGTCGCGTTCACGATGAGCATCGCGTCGCCGTCGTTGAAGACCTGCACCTCGGCCACGCGTTCCTGCGGCAGGTTCGCGGGATACGCACGCGTCGCCTTCGTCGGCTCGTAGCGCATCGTCTCGCAGCCGACAGAGAGCGCGGCCGCGGCGAGCGCGGCGATGGCGAGGTGGCGTGCGTATGGCGCGCGGGGCATGGCGGGCAATGTAGCAGGGCAGCGCGGCGCGATCAGGCTACAGCCCCGCGGCCTTCGCGCACATCGAGATCAATTCCTGTGCGCGCGCCTCGGTCGGGGCTTCGGCGATGATGCGGGCGATCGGCTCGGTGTTCGAGGCGCGGAGGTGCACCCAGCCGTCCTTGAAGTCGATGCGGACGCCGTCGGAGTCGTTCATCTTCTCGCCTGCGAACGCCGCCTTCAGCTTCGCGAGGGCCGGCGCCACCGCGGCGAGGCCGCCGATCGAGGCGAGGTCGAGCTTCGTCTTCAGAATCGAATAGCGCGGCATCGCGTCGACGATCTTCGAGAGCGGCTCGCTGCGGCTTGCGAGGAGGTCGAGGACGAGCGCCATCGCGCTGAGCGAGTCGCGCACCCAGCAGACCTCGGGCATGATCACGCCGCCGTTGCCTTCGCCGCCGAGGAGGCCCTTCGCAGGCTTGAGCGCGCTGACGACATTGGCCTCGCCGACCGCGGTACGCAGCACGGAGGCGCCCGGGAACTTCGCCGCGATGTCGTCGATCATGCGCGAGGTCGACAGGTTCGCCGCCATGACGATCGGCCCGCGCAGTTCGAGCATGCGCTGCGCGGCGAGCACCAGCGTGTATTCCTCGCCGATGTAGCGGCCGTTCTCGTCGACGATCGCGAGGCGGTCTGCGTCCGGATCCTGCGCGAAGCCGCACGCGGCGCGGCCGTTCTCGGCGCGCACCTTCGCGGCGAGGTCGCCGAGGTTCTCCGCGGTCGGTTCGGGCGTGTGGCCGAAGATTCCCGTCATTTCGCCGTAGATATGGGTGACGCCGCAGCCGAGCGCGTCGAGCATCATGCGCCCGCCGACGCAGCCCGACGCGTTCAC
>Ga0209985_10001976_pt1 | contig 19154 bp, 22 predicted proteins | sample NOAtaG_FD_187305 | JGI IMG/M metagenome (GOLD analysis project Ga0209985, IMG submission 187305) | Freshwater lake microbial communities from Lake Erie, under a cyanobacterial bloom - NOAA_Erie_Diel6S_1000h metaG (SPAdes) (version 2) | ecosystem: Environmental > Aquatic > Freshwater > Lake ...
GAGGGCTGATTTTTTGCGCCCGCTGTTGCTGGGGCTGCTGGCGGCCACCGCGGAAACCATGCGCGGGGATGCGCCACAGTGGCCGATGATCGCGCCTCGGTTTGCTGCTGCGCGATGGGATCTTGGCGCTGGCGGGTGAGGGGGTGGAATTGGATGAATTTTGCAGGGGCGACTGCGTAGTCGAGCGAGAACTCCCGCACCGCCGCGCGCGGCAGCGCCCGCGCGGCCAGGCCCTGGTGCGTGAGGATGCCCACGATCACCACCGGCTCTTCGATCGCGGCGAGGATCTTCAACTGCCCACCGCACGCGCAGCGCTCCACATCGATGTGGAACACGCGCTTGAGCAGCCGTGCCCAGCTCATCCGCGCCGCCTGGCCGTGCGCGTGCTCGTGCGCTGGTGCATTGTCCCTCTGCTCGGGTTGCGGGATGACCGCCCCACGCAGCTTCGCGTTCGGGGCGAGCACCAGGCAGTGCAGGTGGACATTGAGATTCCCTGCCGAGCCGAATCGCTGAATGAGCGTGACGCTGCCTGCGTCGGCAGCACCTCGTCTCAGGTCCGCCTGCTCGATCAGAAACCCCGTGATGACCCGGTGCACGATGCCCAGCACCGGTGTGAGCAACTCGGGATGGGCGGCGCCAGTCTCGCCATCCTTGCGGTGGTGGACCGGAGCGGTGAACTGGCCGTGTTCGTTACCCTCCGCTTCGTTCCAGCGAGCGCGTCGTTCCGCACGAGCACGATGTACCGGCAAACCTACCGTCAATCGCTCAGGCAGGCCATGCGTTCATGGCAACTTTGCGCGTCACATGCGCCATTCGTGATGCTAATATGCATCATTTTCGATGAGAACGCCGCGCATGAGAACAACCGTCACCATTGATGATGATCTCTATCAGGAGGCATTGGACGTCGCCGATCCGGGAATGGACAAGGGGGATCTGTTTCGTGAGGCGATGAAGGTGTTTGTGCGAGTGCAGGCGGGCAAACGGCTTGCCGCTCTTGGCGGCAAAGCCCCCACGATGAACGACGTTCCCCGTCGGCGGCCTGCACAAAATCCGGGCCGGTGACCCTGGTCCTCGCGGATACATCGGTATGGGTTGCGCATTTCCGCCGCGCCAACCCAGTGCTGCAGTCGCTGGTTGCTATGGACGAGGTATTGTGTCACCCGCTCATCGTGCTCGAAATCGCGTGCGGATCACCACCGGCGCCGCGCGAGCGCACGATCGGCGATTTCAAGAAGCTGCGCCAGGCGATAGTTGCGACAACCGACGAGATACTTGCCCTGATTGAAAAGCAGCAATTCCATGACTCGGGCTGTGGCGCCATGGATATGGCATTACTCGCCTCCGTCCTCCTGACTCCGGACGCATTGCTCTGGACGCTAGACAAGAAACTCGGCGCCTTGGCGGCACGCCTGGGCGTCGCCTTCACCCATGCCGGCCGCTAGCGGTCTGCGTTGTGATGAAGGGCACCTGCCCATAGCCCCCCACCTTCCGCTTTGAGCCGGGCAGCAGCTTCGCTTCCCGGTGGCGGTGGCCCGGATGAACACGCTCGACGGCGGTGGCCGCCTCGTGCGGGCGCTCGGAGGCGGGGTCGCGGCGGTGGCGGCCGCCGCCCGCTGGCTGACCGCGCCCGAGCCGCGCACCCGCCACTGAGGCCGCTTCAGGCCCCGGCCGGGGCGCGGCGCTTCCACGAATCCACATACCCCGTCCACTCCACGCCCTCGGGCAGCGGCGCGCTCTCCACGGGAAAGCGGGTGTCGATCATTACCGCCACCTCGTCGGTTTCCTTGCGACCGGCCTTGGCGCCGATGTCGAAGGCCTTGGGGTGCGGCCCGTGGGTGAAGCCGCACGGGTGCAGGGTCACCATGCCGGGGTGGATGTTGTCGCGGGAGAAGAACTGGCCGCGGTGATAGAAGATGATCTCGTCGTAGTCGTCGTTGCTGTGGAAGAAGGGCACCTTGAGCGCGCCGGGGTCGGATTCGATGGGCCGGGGCACGAAGGTGCACACCACGAAGTTACGCCCCACGAAGGTGGTGTGGGCCGAGGGCGGCAGGTGGTAGCGGTGGCTCATGAGCGGGCGGATGTCGCGCCAGTTCACCTTCACCGGCACCAGGTCGCCATGCCAGCCCAGGGCGTCCAGCGGATTGAAGGGGTAATCGATGGTGGAGAGCCGCCCGCGCCGCTTTACCACCACCCGCGTGGGCTGCTCGCCCTGCTGGCGGCGGAACAGCTCGTCCATGCGCGGGGTTTCCAGCACCGCCGGGTCGAAGATGGCGTGGGGCCCGAGCATGCCCTTCTCGGGCAGCTGGTACGAGCCCTCGGTGCACTCCAGCAGCAGCAGGGTGGTGGGCTCGGCGGGCTCGATGCGCCACAGGGCGCCGCGGGGCAGCACGATGTAGTCGCCGTCGCGGTAGGTCATGTGGCCCCAGTCGCAGAACAGGCTGCCGGCGCCGGCATGCACGAACAGCAGTTCGTCGCCGTCGGAGTTGCGCGCCAGGTGCGGCATGGCCGTGTCGCAGGTCCACCAGCGCAGCTTCAGGTCGGCGTTGTGCAGGAAGGGCGCCGCCTGCCAGGGGTCGTTGGACCTGGCCGGCAGCAGGTTCAGGTCGTAGGCGTGGGGCGCGAGCGGGCCTTCGAAGCGCTCCCAGGCGGTGGGCGGATGGCGGTGGTGGAAGTGGGCGCTCGGGCCGAAGAAACCCTCCTTGCCCACCTCGCGCTCGAAGGTGCCCGGCGGCAGGTCGGCGTGGGCCTGGCGGGAGAACTCCCCGTCGCTGCGCGGCAGCGTGATCCAGCGTTTCATGGTGCTTCCTCCTTCGGATCGAGGGCGGCGCGGGCGGCGGCGAGCGCCTCGCGCAGCACGCCCAGGTCGCCCACGTGGTTGGCGAGCAGCAGGATCAGGCGGGCGTTGAGCGCGGCGCTGGCGGCCTCGTCGAGCCCGGCGTGGGCGTCGATGAGCGCCTGGTAGAAGTCGTCGGGCGCGGCCAGGTTGGGTCCGGTTTCAAGCGGCATGGGCCACGGCCTCCGCAAGGCCCTGGGCGCGGCGCAGGGCCAGGCGCACCGCGCCGGGGTTCCAGTGCTTCCAGCGCGCCGCCAGGTGCTGGTCGGGGCGCAGCAGCACCAGGGTGCCGGGCGCGGCGCCCAGCCGCGATGCCACCAGCCCCTGGGCATCCTCGAGCACCTGGACGCCGTCGAACCCCGCCGCCTCGGGCCGGGTGCCCGCCGGCACCACCACGCTCAGGCGCGCGCCCGTCTCCAGGGCCGCGCCCAGCCGCCGCACCTCGGCCGCCACCTGCGCGTCCAGGGCCGAGGCGAACAGCAGCGCATCGAAGCACCCGCCCGTGCAGGCCAGCAGCCAGTCCTCGCGCCCCAGGCGGCGCACGGGCGCGTCGGTGAGCGGCGCCCCGGGGCGCGTGGGCCCGTCGAAAGCTTCGGCATCCGCCGTGTGCAATCCCTCGGGCACGTACGTGCTGGGCGCCGAGAGCCGGCCGCTGTTCACCAGCCGCCGCGCGAAGGGGTGCTCCCGGGCCAGGTCGAGCACGGCGTCGCGGAACACCCTGCTCACGGCGCTCTTGGGAGTGATGAAGTCGGTGGAGCGGGTGGAATTGAGGATGTTCTCGTCGGCGGCGGCCACGCGCTCGGTGTTGTAGGTTTCCAGCAGCGCGGCGGGCGATTCGCCGCGCACCACGCGGGCGAGCTTCCAGCCCAGGTTGTCAGCATCCTGGATGCCGGAGTTGGCGCCCCGGGCGCCGAAGGGCGACACCTGGTGAGCTGCGTCTCCGGCGAAGATCACCCGCCCGTGCAGGAAGCGCTCCAAGCGCCGGCACTGAAAGGTGTACACGGACACCCACTCCAGGGTGAAGGGGCGGTCGTCGCCCAGCATGGCGCGGATGCGCGGAATCACCCGCTCGGGCTTGCGCTCCTCCTCGGGATCGGCGTCCCAGCCCAGCTGGAAATCGATGCGCCACACGTCGTCGGCCTGGCGGTGCAGCAGCACCGACTGGTTGCGGTGGAAGGGCGGGTCGAACCAGAACCAGCGCTCGGTGGGATAGTCGCCGCGCATGTGCACGTCGGCGATCAGGAAGCGGTCGCGGAACACCTGGCCCTTCCACTCCAGGCCGAGGAACTCGCGCATGGGGCTACGGGCGCCGTCGCAGGCAATCACCCAGTCGGCGCGCACCCGGTAATCGCCGTCGGGGGTCTCCACCGACAGGGCGGCGCCCTGCCCGTCCTGCTCCACGGCCGCCACGCGGTTTTTCCAGCGCACCTCGCCGCCCAGCGCCAGCAGCCGCGCCAGCATCGTTTCTTCCAGGTGGTACTGCTGCAGGTTCACGAAGGCGGGGCGCCGGTGGCCGCTCTCGGGCAGCAGGTCGAACTGGTAGGCCAGGCGCTCGCCGTGGAACACCTTGCCCACGCGCCAGCCGATGCCCCGCTCCACCACCGGCTCGCCGCAGCCGTAGCGGTCGAGGATCTCCAGGGTGCGCTTGGCGTAGCAGATGGCCCGCGAGCCGGTGCTCACGGTGTCGTTGTCGTCCAGCACCACCGCGCGCACGCCCGCCAGGGCCATCTCAAGGGCGCAGGCCAGCCCCACGGGGCCGGCGCCCACGATGGCCACCGGCACGCGCAACTCGCCGCTCAGCTCGGGCGGAGCGCGATAGGGGTAGGTGGGCGGGGTGTAGGTGGCTGGCATGGCGCGCTCCCGCGGTCAGCCCTCGAGGGCCAGCCACATCTCCTTGTCGCGCTGGGCGGTCCAGATGCGCGGGTCGCGGTGGCCGGTGGCCTCGTCGTAGGCGCGGCTCACGTCGAAGGGCATGCAGTGGTCGAAGATCACCCAGTGGCCGAACTTGGGCCTGAGCGCCTCGTAGGTGGCGCGGTACACCTCGCGCAGCGGCTTGCCCGCCTGGGCGCCCGCCTTCACCGCGGCGAACATCTCGCTCACGAAGGCGCGCGTGTCGCCCAGGCCCCGGGCCACCTGCTCGGGCGTGACCAGCGCGTCGCCGCGCCCGGGCACGAGCTTCTCGGGTTCGAGCGCCGCCAGCGCGTCCAGGGTGGCCGGCCAGTCGGTGAGGTAGGCATCGCCCGTGTAGGGCGTGGCGGCGTACTCCACCAGGTCGCCGCTGAACAGCACCTTCTGCTGCGGCAGCCACACCACGGTGTCGCCCTTGGTGTGGCCGCGTCCCAGGTGCAGCAGCTGCACCTCGAGGCTGCCCAGGAACAGGGTGAGCTTGTCCTCGAACACGATGTCGGGCCAGGTAAGCCCGGGGATCGACTCCACGGCGCGGAACAGCCGCGGGAAGCGCTCGATCTCGGACTTCATGTCGGCCTCGCCGCGCTCGCGGATCAGCTCCCAGGTGCCGCGGCTGGCCACCACGTGCTGCGCGCCGTAGGCGCTGGCGCCCAGCACGCGCACGGCGTGGTAGTGGGACATGACCACCCACTTGATGGGCTTGTCGGTGACCTCGCGGATGCGGCGGATCACGTCGCCCGCCATCACCGGCGTGGCCTGGGTGTCGATCACCATCACCGCGTCGTCGCCGATCACGATGCCGGTGTTGGGATCGCCCTCGGCGGTGTAGGCGTAGGCGCAGTCTGCCAGGCGGGTGAAGCTGACCTTCTTCTCCTGCAGGTCGGCCTGCGAGGCGAATTTCTTTTCCATGGACATTCTCCGTCGGTCACATTCCCAGATAGGCCTCGCGCACCTGCGCGTTGCCCGCCAGTTCGCGGCCCGGGCCCTGCATGACGATGCGCCCGGTCTCCAGCACGTACGCGTGGTCGGCAATGGACAGCGCAGCGTGGGCGTTCTGTTCCACAAGCAGCACGCTTGTGCCCTCTTCCCGCAGCCGGCGGATGGTGGCGAACACTTCCGCCACCAGCTTGGGCGCAAGCCCCATGCTGGGCTCGTCGAGCAGCAGCAGCCGCGGCTGGGTCATGAGCGCCCGTCCGATGGCCACCATCTGCTGCTGCCCTCCGGACAACATGCCGGCGGTCAGTCGGCGCTTCTCGCGCAGCACCGGAAACAGCGCCCACACCCGCTCGAGGATGCGCTCGGACGAGGCCGCGTCGCGCAGGATGCCCCCGAGACGCAGGTTGTCCTCCACCGACAGCGGTCCGAACACCTGGCGGCCCTCGGGCACCTGGGCAAGCCCGGCGCGCACCCGCTCGCGCGGGCGGGCCCGGGTGATGTCGGCGCCGTCGAGCCGGATGGCGCCGGCGGCGGCCGGCTGCACGCCCGACAGGGTGCGCAGCAAGGTGGTCTTACCGGCGCCGTTGGCGCCGATCAGTGCCACCAGCGCGCCCTGGGCCACCTCTAGGGACACCTCTTCCAGCGCGCGCACGCGGCCGTAGGCGGCGGCCAGGCCACTCACCTGCAGCAGCGGCCCGTGGGGATCGCTGGCCATGTCAGTGGGCCTCCGCCTCGCCCAAATAGGCGGCGATCACCTCGGGATTGGCGCGCACCTCGGCAGCGGCGCCCTCGGCGAGCTTGCGGCCGTAGTCGAGAACCAGGATGTGCTCAGACACGCCCATCACCAGCTTCATGTCGTGCTCCACCAGCACCACCGTGATGCCCTTGTCGGCGATGGCGAGAATGAGTTCGCGCATGGCGAGCTTCTCGCTCTGGTTCAGGCCGGCCGCCGGCTCGTCCAGGAACAGCACCCGCGGCCGCGCCGCCATGGCCCGCGCGATCTCCAGGCGCTTGAGCGCGCCGTAGGGCATGGCCTCGGCGAGGCGCCCGGCGTACTCGGCGATACCCGTGAAGCGCAGCCACTCCAGCGCCTCGGCACGGCACTCGCGATCGGCGCGGCGCAGGCCCGGCAGGTGCAGCAGCGAGGCAAGCGTGCCCTGGGACAAGCACAGGTGCGCGCCCAGCATGACGTTTTCCTCGGCGCTCATGGCGCCCACCACCTGCAGGTTCTGAAAGGTGCGCGCCAGCCCGCGGGCCGCGAGGCGATCGGGCGGGAGGCCGGAGACATCCTGCCCGTCCAGCAGCACGCACCCCTGGGTGGGCCGGTACACCCCGGTGATCACGTTGAACAGCGTGGTCTTGCCAGCGCCGTTGGGGCCGATCACGGCGTGCACGCGGCCCGCGTCCACGCGCCAGTCCACGCCGGCCAGCGCCTGCACGCCGCCGAAGCGCATGCCCACGCCCTCAAGCGCGAGCACGGGCGCCTCCGAAACGGCGCGCCAGCGTGGGCACCAACCCACGCGGCATGAGCACCATCACCAGGATGAGCAGCGCGCCGAAGGCCACCATCTCCCAGCCCTCGAACTCCGCCAGCGCCTGGGGCAGCACGGTGAGCAGCGCGGCGCCCGCCACCGAGCCGCCGATGGAGGCCAGCCCGCCCACCACCGCCATGGTCACCAGTTCGATGGAGTGCATGAAGCTGGCCACCTGCGGGGTGACGAAACCCACGTAATGGGCGAACAGCGAGCCGGACAGGCTTGCCAGCACCGCGGCGATCACGAACACGCGCGCCTTGTAGCGGGCGGTGTCAACACCCACCGAGCGCGCCGCGGGCTCCGAGCCATGCAGGGCCCGCAGCGCCCGGCCCATGGGCGAATCCACCAGGTTGCCCGCAAGCCACGCGGCGCACCACAGGCACACGGCGATGACGAAGTACCACTGCCGCTCGCCAGAGGGCGAGAAGCCCGCCACCGACAGCGCATCCACGGGCATGCCGTCGGGCCCGCCCGTGAAGCCCGCCTCGTTGGTGATGACGATGGACAAGATGATGCCCAGGCCCAGGGTCGCCATGGCCAGGTAGTGGCCCTTGAGCCGCAGGATGGGCCGCGCCACCGCGAAGGCGAGCGCGCCCGCGCCCGCCATGCCGCCGGCCAGCGCGGCCAGCGGCGGCCAGCCGTAGCGGGACGTGAGCACCGCGGAGGCGTAGGCCCCGATGCCGAAGAAACCCGCGTGTCCCAGGCTCACCTGGCCCGCGTAGCCCATCACCAGGTTGAGGCCGATGACGGCGATGGCGTTGATGCCGATGCGATTGATCACGTCCAGCAGGTAGGCGTTGGGCACCGCCCAGGGCAGCGCCGCCAGCAGCAGAGCGAAGCCTGTCAGCCACGGCCAGCGCGCCACGGCTCAGACCCGCTCGGCGGCGCGCGAGCCGAACAGCCCGCGCGGCAGGAAGAACAGCACCAGCAGGATGGCCACGAAGGGTACCGCGTCCTTGTAGGCCGAAGACACGTAGCCCGCGGTCATGGCCTCCAGCAGCCCGAGGATCAGGCCGCCGGCCACGGCGCCCAGCCCGCTGCCCAGCCCGCCCAACGTGGCTGCCACGAAGCCCTTGAGCCCGAGCATCAGCCCCGCGTCGTAGGAGGTCATGGTGATGGGCGCGGCCAGGGCGCCGGCCACGGCCCCCAGGGCCCCCGACAGGCCGAAGGCGGTGAGCCAGGTGCGCCGGATGTCGATGCCCACCAACTCGGCCCCCAGCCGGTTGGCCGACACCGCCAGCATGGCCTTGCCAGGCAGGGTGCGGTTGAAGAACAGCCACAGGCCCGCCACCATGAGGGCCGACACGCCCAGCACCCACAGGCTCTGGGGCAGCAGGCTCGCGCCGCCGATCACGATGGGCGCCTCGCCGCTGAAGGGCCGCAGCGCGTGCTGCCCCTTGCCGAACACGATCTGCGCCACGCCCTGAATGAGGATGGACGCGCCGATGGTGATGATGATGAGGGTGACGGTCTCGGCGCTTCGGGCCGGCTCGATGGCCGCCTTTTCCAGCACCAGCCCCGCTACCACCGCTACCAGCACGGCCCCGAGCACCGCGAAGGGCAGCGCCAGCCCGGCGGCGGCCAGGAACACCGACACCATGCCGCCCAGCATGATGAACTCGCCCTGGGCGAAGTTGATCACCCCGCTGGCGTTGAAGATGATGGCGAAGCCCAGCGCCGCCAGGGCGTAGATGGAGCCGCTGGTGACGCCGGAAAACAAAAATTGCAGGAATTCAGCCACGTAAACGCCGCAGGCAGGGATCGAAAGAATTATGATTAGTGAAACGAGTTGAACGGATCGTAATTCGGTCCTAGCATCTGGTCAACGCATCCTCGCCGCCGCCGTGCCCGCCCGCAACGAATCGTCCCAGGGAATCCAGTCGCTCGAAGTGGCGGGCCGGCTGCTGCACGCCCTGGCGCGTGCCAGCCGCGCCATGATGCTCAAGGACCTGGCAGCCGAGGCCGGCATGGCGCCGGCCAAGGCGCACCGCTACCTGGCGAGCTTCCAGCGCATCGGCCTGATCGAGCAGGACCCGGTCACCAGCCACTACGACCTGGGCGCCGGCGCCCTGGAGCTGGGCCTGGCGGCGCTGGCCCGCATCGACCCCGTGCGACTGGCCACGCCGCTTCTGCCGGCCCTGGCCGCCGAGCTTGACGCCACCGTCGCCCTGGCGGTGTGGGGCAACAAGGGCGCCACCATCGTGCGCTGGGAAGACTCGGCCCGGGACGTGAACGTGCACTTGCGCGCTGGCGCCGTGATGCCGCTGCTGGCCTCGGCCACGGGGCGCGCCTTCGCCGCCTGGATGCCCGAAGCGGCCGTGGCCCAGGCGCTGGATGCAGAACTCGCCCGGGCGCGCCGCGCTGGCCGTGACGACCTGCCCCACGATCGCGCCGGGGCGCAGCGCCTGCGCGCCGAAGCCCGCCGCCACGGCATCGCCCGGGTGAAAGGCCAGTTGCTGCCGGGTATCCATGCCCTGGCCGCACCGGTCTTCGATCACCGCGGCACCATGGTGCTGGCCCTTACCGCCCTGGGCCACGGCGGGCAGTTCGACGCCGACTGGTCGGGCGCTCCCGCGGCGCGGCTCAAGGCTGCGACGGGCACCCTCTCCCGCCGGCTGGGCGCACCCGAGGCCGCTTCAGCGGCGGCCTAGGGGCGCGGGCTTGTCAGGGCTCGGGGTCGAACAACAACCAGCGGGTGCCGTCGGCATCCTCCAGCACCAGCCGCCCGTCCTCGCCCACCCGTGCCGAGGTGGCGCGCATGAGCGCGTGCAGGTAACGCGCCTCGAAGGCCATGGCCTCGGGCTCGCCCGCCATGCGGGTGGACGCCAGGCCGCGAGCCGACCAGCGCAGCGTGCCGTCCGGCTCCACGCGCACCTGCCCGGTGTAGCGGTTTACGCCGGCCGAGCCGGCCACACCGCCTTTCCCGGGAAACTCCAGCGTCACGAGCGCCGGGGGCGTTTGTTCCTGGCCATCGCGCACCAGCATCACCAGGCGCCAGGCCGAACCCGGCGGGGGTGCGGCGGTTTGCGCCGCGGCATCCATGACCACCGCGCACAGCAGCCCCGCCAGCCAGACCTTCCAACGCTGCCCCTTCATGTCCCGCCCTCCCGTGGTTCGAACAACCGTGAGCGTAGGCCATGGCGCGGGCTGCGTCAGCCGCCCGCCGTGCGTTTGCGCGCCGCAGCACCGCTAGGCTAGAGTCGCGTCCCCCATCAAGCGCCCCCGGGAGTCTTTCGTGGAACCGCAGCCGCTCTGGTCGCCCTCCCCGCAACGCAGGGCCGAGGCCAACCTCGCCCGTTTCGCCCAGCGCGTGGCCGCGGACCACGGCGCCCGCTTCGACGACTACGCGAGCCTGTACGACTGGTCGGTGCGCGCCCCCGAGAAGTTCTGGAGCACGGTGTGGGATTTTTGCGGCGTGATCGCCTCGCAGCGCGGCACCACCGTGCTGGCCGACGCCCAGCGCATGCCTGGGGCGCGCTGGTTTCCCGAGGCGCGGCTCAACTTCGCCGAGAACCTGCTGCGCCGGCGCGATGACGACGTCGCGCTAGTGTTCCGCGGCGAGACCCGGGTGCGCCGCAGCCTGAGTTTCCGCGAGCTGCACGAAGCCGTCTCGCGCCTGGCCCAGGCGCTGCGCGCCGAGGGCGTGGGCCCCGGCGACCGGGTAGCGGCCATCGTGGCCAACATGCCCGAGGCCATCGTGGGCCTGCTGGCCACCTCCAGCCTGGGGGCCATCTGGTCGTCGTGTTCGCCGGACTTCGGCGTGCAGGGCATCCTCGACCGTTTCGGGCAGATCGAGCCCAAGGTGCTGCTGTCGGTGGATGGCTACTTCTACGCTGGCAAGACCCATGACAACCTGGGCAAGCTCGCGCAGGTGCTGGACGCCCTGCCCGGGGTGCGGCGCGCCGTGGTGATCCCCTACGTTGCCGATGGCCACGACCTGGCCGCCATGCCCCGCGCGGTGCGCCTGGACCACTTCATCGCCCCCTTCGCCGCCGGCGAGATCGCCTTCGCCCAGCTGCCCTTCGATCACCCCCTGGCCATCCTTTACTCGTCGGGCACCACGGGCGTGCCCAAGTGCATCGTGCACGGCCAGGGCGGCACGCTGCTGCAACACCTCAAGGAGCACCAGCTCCAGACCGACCTCAGGCGCGGCGACCGCCTGTTCTACTTCACCACCTGCGGCTGGATGATGTGGAACTGGCTGGTGTCGGGGCTGGCCAGTGGCGCCACGCTGCTGCTCTACGACGGCTCGCCCTTCCACCCGGGCGCCTCGGCGCTGTGGAACTACTGCGACGAGGAGCGCATGACGGTGTTCGGCACCTCGGCCAAGTACATCGACGCGCTGGCCAAGCTCGGTCTCGAGCCGCGCCGCACCCATTCGCTGGCCAGCCTGCGCACCATGACCTCCACCGGCAGCCCGCTGGTGGCGGAGAGCTTCGAGTACGTCTATCGCAACATCAAGTCCGACCTGCTGCTGTCGTCCATTTCGGGCGGCACCGACATCGTGTCGTGCTTCGTGCTGGGCAGCCCGTGGCTGCCGGTGTGGCGCGGCGAGATCCAGTGCCGCGGGCTGGGCATGAAGGTGGAGGTGTTCGACGACGACGGCCAGGCGGTGGTGGGGCAGAAGGGCGAGCTGGTGTGCAGCGCGCCCTTCCCGTCCATGCCGGTGATGTTCTGGAACGACCCCGGCGGCGCCAAGTACCGCACCGCCTACTTCGAGCGCTTCCCCGGCGTGTGGTGCCATGGCGACTGGATGGAGCTCACGCCGCGGGGCAGCTGCATCATTTACGGCCGCTCCGATGCCACCCTCAACCCGGGCGGTGTGCGCATCGGCACCGCCGAGATCTATCGCCAGGTGGAGCGGCTGGAGGAAGTGGTGGAGAGCCTGGTGATCGGCCAGGACTGGGACAGAGACGTGCGCGTGGTGCTGTTCGTGCGCCTGCGCGAGGGCCTCGCGCTGGACGACGCGCTGGTCAAGCGCATCAAGGACACCGTCCGCGCCAACACCACGCCGCGGCATGTGCCCGCCAAGGTGCTGCAGGTGGCGGACATCCCGCGCACCAAGAGCGGCAAGATCGTGGAACTGGCGGTGCGCGACGTGGTGCACGGCCGGCCAGTGAAGAATCGCGAGGCGCTGGCCAATCCCGAGGCGCTGGAGCTGTTTCGGGACCGGCCGGAGCTGGCCGTACGCTAGATTCGCGCAGCCCGCTTGCCGATTGCTCCCATCACCACGAGGCCCCACCACCATGGAAAACGTCGCCATCGCCGTGAGCGGCATGACCTGCGGAGGCTGCGTGGCCAGCGTGCGCCGCGTGCTGAGCGCCGTGCCGGGCGTGGCCGAGGCGCAGGTTTCCCTTGATCCGCCCGAAGCCAGGGTGCGCTTCGATCCTGCCGCCACCACCGCTCAGGCACTGCGGGCGGCCATTGAAGCGGCCGGCTATTCGGTGAGCGGCTGACCCGCCCTCACGGCCTTAGTACAGGCGCCGCCACCAGCTTACGTCGCTGCGGGTTTCCTTCAGCAGCGGCGAGTCGGGGAAATTGGCCTGCAACAGGCGCTCGGCGTCCTGCTGCAGATCGGTGAGGCCCATGGCCTGGTAGGAGCGGATCAGCACCAGGAAGGCGCGTTCCAGGGCCGGCGCGGCCTCGAAGGTGGTGATGGCCGACTGCGCGCGATTCACCGCCGCCACATAGGCGCGCCGCCGCAGGTAGTACTCCGCCACCTTCACCTCGTAGGCGGCGAGCGCGTTCACCAGGTAGCGCATGCGCTGCAGCGCGTCGGGCGTGTACTTGCTTTCGGGGAAGCGCGTCACTAGCTCGCGCAGCGCGTCGAAGCTCTCCTGCATGGCCTTCGGGTCACGCTCGGTCATGTCCTGGCTGGAGAGCTTGGCGATCAGCCCCAGGTCTTCGTTGAAGCTCACCAGCCCCTTCAGGTAATAAGCGTAATCCACGTTCGGGGCGTTGGGGTAGAGCTTGATGTAGCGGTCGCAAGCGGCGATGGCCGAGGCCGACTCGCGTTGCCGGAAATAGGCATAGGCCACTTCCAGGGCGGCCTGCTGGGCGTAGCGGCCGTAGGGGAAGCGCGACTCGAGCTTTTCGTAGTACTCCACGGCCTTCTTGTAATTGCCGCCGTTGAGTTCATCCTTGGCCTCGGCGTAGAGCTTCTCCACCGTCCAGCCGCGCGAGGGGTCTGCCGAGGGTCCGCTGGCGCATGCGCCCAGCAGCAGGACCCACAGCACCGCCAAGGTTGCCGCTACACTGCGATTCATGTCATCCGCCCTTGAAAGGGAGCAGGAGTATAGCCCACCACTCCCGCCACGAGCCGTGCACGCCGCCATTCCCGCGGCGTGCGCCGGGCTGCGCCTGGACCAGGCCCTGGCGCGGCTGTTTCCCGAGCATTCGCGCGCCCGGTTGCAGGGCTGGATCGATGCCGGCCGGGTGCAGGTGGACGGTGCCGCGGCCACCCGCAGCCGCCGCGTATGGGGGGGCGAGCAGGTGCAAGTGGAGCCCGAGCCGGCAACCGCAACCCTTGCCGCCACACCCGAGGCACTGCCCCTTGCGGTGGTGTACGAAGATACCGACCTGCTGGTGATCCACAAGCCGGCGGGGCTGGTGGTGCATCCGGGCAGCGGCAACTGGAGCGGCACGCTGCTCAACGCCCTGCTGGCCCGCGGCGCCGATGCCGCCACGCTGCCGCGGGCGGGGATCGTGCACCGGCTCGACAAGGACACCAGCGGCCTGCTGGTGGTGGCCCGCACCCCCGAAGCACACACGGCGCTGGTGCGGCAGCTGCAGGCACGTACCGTGTCGCGCAACTACCTGGCCGTGGCCTTCGGGCGCCTGGCGGCCGACACCGTCGTGGACGCACCCATTGGCCGCGACCCGCGCCAGCGCACCCGCATGGCGGTGGTGGCGGGTGGCCGCGAGGCGCGCACCCGGCTGCTGGTGCGCGAACAAGGTGCTGGCTGGACGCTGCTGGAATGCGCGCTGGAAACCGGCCGTACCCACCAGATCCGAGTGCATCTGGCCAGCATCGGGCACGGGCTGCTGGGCGACCCGGTGTACGGGCCGCGCGCCCTGCCTGCGCTGCTGGCGGCGCGGGTGAACGGCTTCACCCGCCAGGCGTTGCACGCCTGGCGCCTTGCCCTGCATCACCCGCGCACCGGCGAGGTCATGGGCTGGGAAGCGCCGCCGCCGCCGGATTTCACCGCGCTGCTCGAGCGCCTGCGCGCACCGTGACCCGCCCCCCGGCTCCGCCCACGCCGGGGGTGTTCGCGCCCGATTGGCCGGCGCCGCCGGGCATCCGCGCCCTCATGACCACCCGGCAGGGCGGCACCAGCCCGCCGCCCTGGGACTCCCTCAACCTCGGCGTTGCCGTGGGCGACGATCCGGCACGCGTGAGCGTCAACCGCAGCCTGTTGCGGGGCCTGCTGCCCCAGGAGCCGCGCTGGCTGCGCCAGGTGCATGGCCGCGCCGTGGTGCACGCCGATGGCGTGGCCACCCATGCACCGCCCGAGGCCGACGCCGCCTGGACCACCACTGCGGGGGTGGTGTGCTGCGTTCAGGTGGCCGACTGCCTGCCGGTGCTGCTGGCCGCCCGGGACGGTTCGGCCGTGGGCGCGGCCCACGCCGGCTGGCGCGGGCTGGCCAGCGGCGTGATCGAAGCCGCCGTGGCCGCCATGCCTGTGCCCGCCGGCACGTTGCTGGCTTGGCTGGGGCCAGCCATTGGCCCCGCCCGCTTCGAGGTGGGCGGCGAGGTCCGGGAGGCCTTCGTGGGTCACGACCCGGACAGCGCCGGTGCCTTCCAGCCCCACGGGCCCGGCAAGTGGCTGGCCGACCTGTTCGCTCTGGCGCGCCGCCGCCTGCGTGCCGCCGGCGTTTCGGCGATGCACGGCGGCGGGCTGTGCACCGTGTCCAATCCGGCGCGCTTCTTCTCACATCGCCGTGACCGCCCTGGCGGACGCATGGCCGCGCTCGTCTGGATCGAGCCGGGCGGCTGAAGTAAAACCACACCCCGCCGCGTATACTCCGCAGCTTTTGCAACCCAGTTTTGTATGCAAGCGCTTGGCCAGATCCTGCTGTTTACCTTCGCCGGCGGCGTGATATCGGTGCTGCTGGCGGCGGCGCTGTCCATGGGGGCGAGCGCGGCGAGCGTGCCGCTGCTGGTGAGCTTCGCCGTGGGAACCCTGCTGGGGGCTGTGTTCCTGGACATTCTGCCCTACGCCCTCGCGAGCGCCCGCAGCCCGCAAATCACCTCCGCCACGGTGCTGGCGGGTCTGCTGCTGTTTTTCGTGCTGGAGAAGCTCGTGCTGTGGCGCCACTGCCACCAGCGCGACTGTGAAGCCCACGACCCCGGCCACGGCCACTCCCACGGCCACGGCGGGCGCAGCGCCGGCGCGCTCATCCTGCTGGGTGACACTTTCCACAATTTCGTGGATGGCGTTCTGGTGGCGGCAGCCTTCCTGGCCGACACTCAACTGGGCGTGGTCACGGCCCTGGCCATCCTTGCCCATGAGGTGCCCCAGGAGCTCTCCAATTTCCTCATCCTGCTGGACTCGGGCTTCAGCCGCGCCCGGGCGCTGGCCTGGAACCTGGCCTCCGGGCTGGCCATGGTGGTGGGCGGCGCGCTTGCCTGGCTGGCGCTCACGCCCCTCGTGCAGTGGGTACCCTCACTGGTGGCGATCGCCGCCGCCAGCATGCTCTATGTGGCTGTGGCCGACCTTATCCCCGGCCTGCACCGGCGCGTGGCGCCCGCCGACGCCCTGTTCCAGACCTTGCTCATCGGCCTGGGCGTGACCACCATCTGGCTGGTGGGAGTGCTGGCCCACCGATTCGGCGCTTGAGGCCGACTCCCGCCGGGCGCGATCTCGCCGCCGCCGCGGGCCGCCCATCAACCACAACAGCAGCGCCAGCGGGCCCAGCCCGTAGAACACGAAGGTGAGCACGCCGCGCACCACGCTCGGCTCGGTGGCGGCCATGAGCAGCGTGACGTACAACCAGGCGATGGCAACGATGTACATGGATCGGGATTCAGAACGGGGTCGCCGTATTAGACCACGCCGGGCGGCGCCACAGGCCCATGGCTGCCCACGGCCGGCACCGTGAACGACGCCCCACCGCCGCCCGAGGCCGGCGGCTTCGAGGCGCAACTGCTGGCGGCCCTGGGCGCCCTGCTGCCGCCGCTGCCGGGCGCCGCCACGGCGGCACGGGCGCTGTTGCAGGGCTACCTGGGCGCCGTGCGCACGGACCCCGCTCGGCTTACGGCCCTGCAGGCGGAATTGCTGCGCGAGCAGGCGAGGCTCTGGAGCCGCGCCGTGGCCACTCCCGCGCCCGCCGATCCCGCCGACCCCTGGAGCGCGCCCTTCTTTGCTCTCGCGCGCGACCAGCACCGCGCCCTGGAAGCCTGGACCGAACGCCTGATCGCCCTGCTCGACCTGCCGCCCGGGCCCCGGCGCGCGGCGCGCTTCGCCCTGCGCCGTTGGCTTGAGGCGGCGCACCCCGCCAACCGGCTCGCCACCAACCCGGTGGCCCTGGCGGCGGCCCTGGGCTCGGGCGGCGCCAGCCTCGCCCGCGGTCTCCACAACCTGCGCGCCGACCTGGCCGAAGGCCGCATCGCCATGAGCGCCCCCGGTGCCTTCGAACCTGGACGCGACCTGGCTGTCACCCCCGGCGCCGTGGTGCATGAAAACCCCATCGCCCAGTTGATCCGCTACGCGCCGCTCACGCCGAAGGTGGGCAGCCGGCCGCTGCTGGTGGTGCCGCCCTTCATCAACAAATACTATGTACTCGACCTGCAGCCGGCTAACTCCTTCGTGCGCTTCGCCCTTCAGCAGGGCCTGCAGGTGTTCATGGTCTCATGGCGCAACGCCACGCCGGCGCTGGCCGGCGCCACCTGGGAGGATTACCTGCGCCTCGGCGTACTCGAAGCCCTGGACGTGGCCAACAGCCTGTGCGCCACGCAGGCGGCCAACGTGCTGGGCTACTGCGTGGGCGGCACGCTGGCCGCCTGCGCCGCGGCGGTGGATGCGGTGGCGAACCGCCGACGCTGGCACAGCCTGACGCTGCTGGCCGCCTTGCTGGATTTCGAAGACCCCGGCGAAGTGGCTGTGTACGTGGACGAAGACTACGTGGCCGGCTGTGAGCGCGACGCCGAGGACGGCTGCCTGGTGCCCGGCGCGCGCCTGGCGGCAGCCTTTGCCAGCCTGCGGGCGCGGGAGCTGGTGTGGCACTTCGTGGAGCACCGCTACCTGCTGGGCGAGACGCCCCGCCCCTTCGACCTGCTGCACTGGAACGGCGACGCCACCAACCTGCCCGGCCGCCTGTATGCTTGGTTGCTGCGCGCCTGCTACCTCGAGAACCGGCTGCGCCAGCCCGGCCGCGAACGCCTGCTCGGCCAGCCGGTGGATTTCGGCCGCATCCGCCTGCCCGCCTACGTGTTCGGCGCCCTCGACGACCACATCGTGCCCTGGCGCTCGGCCTATGCCGGCGCGCGCCTGCTGGGCCGCCCGCCGCGCTTCGTGCTGGGCGAAAGCGGTCATGTGGCAGGGGTGATCAATCCGCCCGTGCCTGGTCGGCGCGGCTGGTGGGGCGACGGCGGCGCGCTGCCCGCCGACCCGGCGGCCTGGCGCCATGCGGCGCTACACCGCGGCGGCAGTTGGTGGCACGATTGGGCCGTCTGGATCGCGCCGCTCGCGGGGCGGCGAATCCCGGCACCCGCCTCCCCCGGCAGCCCGGCGCATCCGGTGATCGAACCGGCCCCGGGCCGCTACGTGCGCGAATCCGCGCGCGCCGCGGCGGGCGCCGATCCACCTCAACCACAGGAGTAACGAATATGACCAAGCGTCTGGTACTGGTGACCGGCGGGATGGGCGGCCTCGGCGAGTCCATCTGCACCGGCATGGCCGACAAGGGATATGCCGTGGTGGCCACCTATTCGCCCGCCAACAAGAGTTCGGGCGAATGGCTCGCTGCCATGCGCGCCCGCGGCTACAACTTCGAGGCCGTACCCTGCGACGTGGCCGACTACGACGACTGCGCCCGCTGCGTGAAGGCCGTGGAAGCCAAGGCCGGCCCGGTGGACGTGCTGGTGAACAACGCCGGCATCACCCGGGACATGACCTTCAAGAAAATGGCCAAGTCCGACTGGGACGCCGTCATCCGCACCAACCTCGACTCCTGCTTCAACATGACCAAGCAGGTGATGGACGGCATGGTGGAACGCGGCTGGGGGCGCGTGATCAACATCTCGTCGGTGAACGGCTCCAAGGGCGCCTTCGGCCAGACCAACTACTCCGCCGCCAAGGCCGGCATGCACGGCTTCACCAAGGCCCTGGCGCTGGAAGTGGCCAGGAAGGGTGTCACCGTCAATACCATCTCCCCCGGCTACATCGGCACCAAGATGGTTACCGCCATTCCGCAGGACATCCTGGATTCCAAGATCGTGCCGCAAATCCCCCTGGGCCGACTGGGCAAACCCGAGGAAGTGGCCGGGCTGATCATCTACCTAGCCTCGGACGAGGCCGCCTTCGTCACCGGGGCCAACATCGCCATCAACGGCGGGCAGCACATGCAGTAAGGCGCAGGGGCTTCAGGCGCCTCCTCGCAGGCGCGCAGGTTTGCGCCCGATTGCGGTGCATGGCCTGCGCGCCTGAACAAGAAGCATCAAGGGGAGTGCTTTTGACTCCTTTCTCAGCTAGATTTCATGAGCTTTTTTATTTTCGGGGAGGGCTCATGCGGTGGCACCCGTGGCGTTCCGGGTTTGTCTGGGGCGCTCTCGTCTGGCAACTTGCCGCCGCGCCCGTCCTGGCCCAATCGGGCCCGCGCTTTGCGATCCAGCGCTTCGAGGTCAGCGGGGCGAGCGCCCTGCCCGCCGCCCAGGTGGAGGCTGCGCTGGCGCCCTTCACCGGCGAGGCGCGCGACTTCGCCACCGTGCAGTCCGCCGT
>Ga0209985_10001981_pt1 | contig 19119 bp, 15 predicted proteins | sample NOAtaG_FD_187305 | JGI IMG/M metagenome (GOLD analysis project Ga0209985, IMG submission 187305) | Freshwater lake microbial communities from Lake Erie, under a cyanobacterial bloom - NOAA_Erie_Diel6S_1000h metaG (SPAdes) (version 2) | ecosystem: Environmental > Aquatic > Freshwater > Lake ...
GCATCCGCTGCACTTCGATGCGGAGTACGGCAAGGCCTCGGAGTTCGGCCGCTGCATCGTCGCCTCGCCGCTGACGCTCGCGATCCTCGTCGGCATGAGCGTGAGCGATGTCAGCCAGAAGGCCATCGCCAACCTCGGCTGGAAGGACATCCGCATGACCTCGCCCGTCTTCCCCGGCGACACGCTCTACGCGGAGTCCGAGGTGCTCGACAAGCGCGAGTCGAAGTCGCGCCCGACGGCGGGCGTCGTCACCGTGCGTACGCGCGGCCGCAACCAGCACGGCACGGTGGTCTGCGAGTTCGAGCGCAGCATCCTGATCGCCAAGCGCGGCTTCGCGGTGGACGACCCGAAGCCCGCGCCGACGCCGGGTGACGCATCATGAGCGGCACCCCGATGAGCGGCATCCCGGCCGATGACGCCGACCGCGAGATCCTCGACAGCATCGAGCGTTGGGCCGAACGCGAGCTGCGCCCGGTGGCCCGCCGGTTCGACCACGCCGACGAATACCCCGAGGAGATCGTCGCGCAGATGAAAGAGCTCGGGCTCTTCGGCGCGACCATCGCGCCGGAGTACGGCGGGCTCGGGCTCTCGGCCTCGACCTACGCGCGGCTCGTGATGACCATCGCCTCGGTGTGGATGGCGCCCGTCGGCATCTTCAACTCGCACCTCATCATGGCCGCCTGCGTGCAGCGCCACGGCACCGAGGCGCAGAAGCGCAAGTGGCTGCCGCGCTTCGCGACGGGCGAGATCCGCGGCGGCATCGGCCTCACGGAACCGAACGCGGGCACCGACCTGCAGGCGATCCGCACCGTCGCGCGCCGCGACGGCGACGCGTACGTGCTCAACGGCACCAAGACCTGGATCACCAACGGTGTCTACGGCAGCTGCTTCGGCGTGCTGGTGAAGACCGATCCCGGAGCGCAGCCCCGGCACAAGGGCATGAGCATGTTCCTGTGCGAGAAAGGCCCGGGTTTCAAGGCCGCCAAGAAGATACGCAAGCTCGGCTACAAGTCGATCGACAGCGCGGAGCTCGTGTTCGAGGACTTCCGCGCACCCGCGGAGAACCTCATCGGCGGCGAGGAAGGCCGCGGCTTCCAACACGCGGTGGGCGGCCTCGAGCTCGGTCGCATCAACGTCGCCGCGCGCGGCGCGGGCATCGCCGCGGGTGCGCTGCGCGATGCGCTGCGCTATGCGCAGCAGCGCGAGACCTTCGGCAAGCCGATCGCACAGCATCAGGCCATCCAGCTCAAGCTCGCCGACATGGCGACGCGTGTCGAGGCCTCGCGCCTGCTCATCGAACAGGCCGCGCGCAAGTACGACACCGGCGAGCGCTGCGACCTCGAGTCCTCGATGGCCAAGCTCTTCGCCTCGGAGGCCGGCGTCGAGAACAGCCTCGAGGCGATGCGCATCTTCGGCGGCTACAGCTACTCAACCGATTTCGATGTCGAGCGCTACTACCGCGACGCGCCGCTGATGTGCATCGGCGAGGGCACGAACGAGATGCAGCGCATCATCATCGCGCGGCAGCTCATCGAACGGAACCCGGTCTGATGACCGGGACCGCACCGCCACCGGCGCCCTCCCCGGCGCTGCCGCTCGCCGGCCTGCGCGTGCTCACCTTCGAGGCCTTCGGCGCGGGTCCCTTCGGCTCGATGTACCTCGCCGACCTCGGCGCCGAGGTCATCAAGATCGAGAACCGCGCGCAGGGCGGCGACGCGACGCGCGGCATGGGGCCATATTTTTTGGGTGAGCACGACTCGCATTTCTTCCAGACCTTCAACCTCAACAAGCGCAGCGTCTGCCTCGACCTGAAGCAGCCCGCGGGCCGCGACGCCTTCCGCCGTCTGGTGGCGCGGTCGGACGCCGTCCTCAACAACCTGCGCGGGGACCAGCCCGACAAGCTCGGCCTCACCTACGAGGCGCTGAAGGACGCCAATCCCCGCATCGTCTGCGCGCACCTCTCCGCCTATGGACGCGACAACGAGCGTCGCGGCTGGCCGGGCTACGACTACCTGATGCAGGCCGAGGCCGGTTTCCTGCATGTGACCGGTGAGCCCGGATCGCCGCCGTCGCGCATGGGCCTCTCCATCATCGACTACATGACCGGCATCACCACCGCCCTCGCTCTGGTGTCGGCTCTGCTCGGCGTCGCGCGCGGCGGCACGGGCCGGGACATCGATGTCAGCCTGTTCGATGTCGCGCTGCACCAGCTCTCCTACCCCGGCACCTGGTATCTCAACGAAAAGCTCGTCACCGGTCGCGCGCCGCGCAGCGCCCATCCGACGGCGACCCCCGTCCAGCTCTTCAAGACCGGCGACGGTTGGATCTTCGTCATGTGCATGACCGAGAAGTTCTGGCAGGAGCTGCTGCGGGTGATCGATGCACCCGCCGTCGCCGCCGACCCGCGCTTCGCCACCATGCAGCTGCGACGCGAGCATCGCGACACGCTCACCGTCGCGCTCGATGCGGTGTTCGAGACCGACACCACGGCGCGTTGGCTGGAGCGCCTGCAAGGAGTGCTGCCCGCCGCACCGGTCTACGACATGGCGCAGGCGCTCGAGAACCCCTTCCCCATCGCCACCGGCATGATCCGCACGACGCCCCATCCGCTGCGCCCCGACTTCCGCAGCTTCGCCAACCCCATCAAGCTCGACGGCGAGCGTCTGCCCGCGACGAGCGCACCCGCGCTCGGCGCCGACACCGACCGCGTGCTCGGCGAACTCGGCTACGGCGCCGATGAGATCACCGCGCTGCGCGCCGCCGGCGTGACCTGAGGCCGTCCGCGATGAAGCTCGAGGGGCTGCGCGTCGTCGACCTGTCGTTGTTCCTGCCCGGGCCGCATGCCTCGCAGCTGATGGCCGATCACGGCGCGGAGGTCATCAAGATCGAGCCGCCCGGTGAGGGCGAGCCGAACCGGCACATCGGTCCGGTCATCGGCGGTCACAGCGTGTTCTTCCGGAACACCCATCGCGGCAAGCAGAGCGTCTGCCTGGACCTGAAGACCGCGGAGGGACGCGACGCGCTGTTGCGTCTCGCCGAGACGGCGGATGTCTTCATCGAGGCCTTCCGGCCGGGCGTCGTCGACCGCCTCGGGGTCGGCTACGCCGCGGTATCGGCACGCAACCCGCGCATCGTCTACTGCTCCATCTCGGCGTTCGGCCAGACCGGCCCCTACCGCGACATCCCGGCGCACGACCTCGCGACCGAGGCGCTGGCGGGGCTCGTGAGCCTCAACCTCGGGCAGGACGGCGAGCCGACCATGCCGCATGTCCCGGTCGCCGACATGGCGGCCGCGCTGCTGGCCTTCGGCGGCATCATGATGGCGCTCTACCGCCGGGTGCAGACCGGCAAGGGCGACTTCGTCGACATCTCCATGCACGATGCCGCCCTCTCCTGCACGCCCAACATCACCGGGCAGGTGTTCGCGCACGGGCGTGCGCCCACGGTGAAGCACGAACGGAGTTTGGGCGGTGGCGCGTTCTACAACATATACCCCACCAAGGACGGCCGGCACATCGTGCTCGGCGCGCAGGAGATCAAGTTCGTGCGCAACCTTCTCAGCGAGTTCGGGCGGCTCGATCTGGTGCCGCTCTGCGAACGCGGTCCCGGACCGCACCAGCAGCCGCTGATCGACTTCCTGCGCGAACGGTTCGTCACCCGCACCCGCGACCAGTGGGTGGATTGGTTCCGCGGCAAGGACATCGGCTTCGCACCGGTCAAGGACCTGCGCGAAGCGTTCGACGATCCGCAGGCCGATGCGCGCGGCATGCGCCTGCGCGACGCCGACGGCCACGAGCACATCGGCACGCCGGTGAAGTTCCGCGACGAACCGGGCGAACCACGGTTCAGCCTGCCGGCGGTCGGCGAACACACCCGCGAGGTGCTGCGCTCGCTCGGCTATGATAACTCCGCCATCGCCGCCATCGAGGCGGCGAGCCGCTCCCGCAGCGGCGCCCACGGCGGCAAATGAGGGAACGCCACATGCACTTCCAATACAGCGACAAGGTCCAGGTCCTGAGACAGCGTCTTCTCGCCTTCATGGACCAGCACATCTACCCGAACGAGCGACGCTTCCTCGAGGAGATCGCGGCCAACCGCGCCGCGGGCGACGCCTGGGTTCCGACCAAGCTCGTCGAGGAACTGAAGGCCAAGGCCCGCGCCGAGGGTCTGTGGAACCTCTTCCTCCCCAACAGCCCGCGCGCGCCCGAGGGGCTCACCAACCTCGAATACGCACCGCTCTGCGAGATCATGGGACGCGTGCCGTTCGCGGCGGAGGTCTTCAACTGCTCCGCGCCCGACACCGGCAACATGGAGACGCTGGAGCGCTACGCCAGCGAGGCGCTGAAGGACGAGTGGCTCGAGCCGTTGCTGCGCGGCGAGATCCGCTCGGCGTTCCTGATGACCGAGCCCGAGGTCGCATCGTCCGACGCGACCAACATCGCCTGCCGCATCGAGCGCGACGGCGACCACTACGTCATCAACGGCCGCAAGTGGTGGAGCTCGGGCGCCGGCGACCCGCGCTGCGCCGTGTACATCGTCATGGGGCGCAGCGAGCCGGACGCGCCGCGACACGCGCAGCAGAGCATGATCTTGGTGCCCGCCAAGACCCCCGGCATCACCGTGCTGCGGCCGCTGTCCGTGTTCGGCTACGACGATGCGCCGCACGGCCACATGGAGGTGCTGCTCGAGGACGTGCGCGTACCCGCGTCCAACATGCTGCTCGGGCCCGGGCGCGGCTTCGAGATCGCGCAGGGCCGGCTCGGGCCGGGCCGCATCCACCATTGCATGCGCTCCATCGGCATGGCGGAGCGTGCGCTCGAACTCATGTGCCACCGGCTCTCCTCGCGCGTCGCCTTCGGCAAGCCGATCGCCGCACAGGGCGTGTGGCAGGAGCGCGTCGCGGAGTCGCGCATGATGATCGAGCAGGCCCGCCTGCTCACCCTCAAGGCCGCGTGGATGATGGACACCGTCGGCAACAAGACGGCGCGCGGCGAGATCGCGATGATCAAGGTGGTGGCGCCGAACATCGCGCTTCAGGTGCTCGACTGGGCGATCCAGGCCCACGGCGCCGCGGGCGTGAGCGACGACTTCCCGCTCGCCTACGCCTGGGCGGGGCAGCGCACGCTGCGTCTCGCCGACGGCCCCGACGAGGTGCACCGCAACGCCATCGCCAAGTTCGAGCTCGGCAGATACATGCCGCGGACCACGGCCGCCCCCGTCAAGTGAGGACACCATGAAAGACCTCTTCTCCGTCTCCGGCAAGGTCGCGCTCGTCACCGGCGGATCGCGCGGCATCGGCGAGATGATCGCCGCCGGTTTCCTCGCCGGCGGCGCCAAGGTCTACATCAGCTCGCGCAAGGCCGACGCCTGCGAGGCCGCTGCCACGCGGCTCGTCGCCGCGCACGGCGGCGAGTGCATCGCGCTGCCCGCCGACCTCTCGAAGGTCGAGGGCTGCGCTGCGCTCGCAGCCGCGATCGCCGCGCGCGAACCCCGCCTCGATGTCCTCGTGAACAACGCCGGCGCGTCCTGGGGCGCGAAGCTCGGCGAGTTCCCGGAGGCCGGCTGGGACAAGGTGATGGACACCAACGTCAAAGGCCCGTTCTTCCTGACACAGGCGCTACTGCCGCAGCTGCGCGCCGCCGCCGGTGCCGGTGCGCCGTCGCGCGTCATCAACATCGGCTCGGTGGACGGACGCGGCACACCGCTGTTCGACACCTTCTCGTACGGCCCCTCCAAGGCGGCGATCCACCACCTCACCAAGATGCTGGCCGCGCGCCTCGTGCGCGAACGCATCCTCGTCAACGCCATCGCACCCGGCCCCTACCCGACCTGGATGCTGAGCACCGGCGTCGGCTTCGGCGGCAAGACCGAGGGCGACGGGGTCGATTGGGACAAGGTCGGCAAGATGAATCCGAGCGGCCGCGTCGGCACCCCTGAGGACATCGCCGGACTCGCGATCTTCCTCGCCTCGCGCGCCGGCGAGTACATCGTCGGCGAGGTCATCGCCAGCGACGGCGGCCTGCTGGCCGCGCGCTGAAACCGCACACCCCGACGGAGCAGGACATGTCCGCATCGACCTTGGAAGGCTTCCGCAGCGAGACCCGCGCCTGGCTGGAGGCGAACTGCCCGCCCGCCATGCGCACGCCGCTCAGCGAGAAAGAGGTGGTCTGGGGCGGTCGTAACGCGCAGTTCCCGAACGAGGATGCTCGCCTCTGGCTCGAGCGCATGGGCGAGCGCGGCTGGACCGCGCCCACCTGGCCGAGCGCCTACGGCGGCGGCGGTCTCTCACCCGCTGAGAACGCGGTGCTCCAGGAGGAGCTCAAGCGCATCGACGCGCGTCCGCCGCTGTGGTCGTTCGGGTTGTGGATGTTCGGCCCGGTGCTGCTCGAGTTCGGTAGCGAGGCGCAGAAACAGGCCTGGATCCCCGACATCGTCCGCGGCCGCACGCGATGGTGCCAAGGCTACTCCGAGCCGGGTGCCGGCTCCGACCTCGCGAGCCTGGCCACGCGCTGCGAAGACCGCGGCGACCATTTCCTCGTCAACGGTCAGAAGATCTGGACCAGCTACGCCGACAAGGCGGACTGGATGTTCTGCCTCGTGCGCACGGACACCACGGCGAAGCACGGCGGTATCTCGTTCATCGTGTTCGACATGCGCACACCGGGCGTCGAGACCCGCCCGATCAAGCTCATCTCGGGCGAGTCGCCGTTCTGCGAGACCTTTCTCACGGATGTGCGTGTCCCCAAAGAGCAGCTCGTCGGTCGGCTCAACGGCGGCTGGGAGATCGCCAAGCGGCTGCTCACCCATGAGCGACAGAGCATCTCCACCGCCGCGTTCGGCGGTGGCGGCGGCCTCGACCTGGTGGAGGCCGCCAAGCAGAGCGTGGGCCTGATGTGCGGCCAACTGGCCGACAGCGACCTGCGCTCGCGCATCGCCGCTTTCCGGATGCAGGAGCGGGCGTTCCAGCTGACGGTGCGCCGTGCGCAGGCCGAAGCCCGCGCCGGCGGCAACATCGACCACCTCGCCTCGCTCTTCAAATACGCCGCAGCCTCGCTCAACCAACAACGCCTCGAACTGCTCGTCGAGTCGCTCGGCCTCGGAGGGCTCGGCTGGGAAGGGGACGGATTCGACCCGGATGCGCTGCGCGCGACCCGGCACTGGCTGCGCTCGAAGGGCAACTCCATCGAAGGCGGCACCTCCGAGATCAACCTCAATGTGGTGGCCAAGCGCGTGCTCGGTCTGCCCGACCCCATCTGACAGGCAACGCCATGACACGCCCCCTCACCGAAGACCAACGCCTGCTTCAGGACAGCGCCCGCGACTTCTTCTCGGAGCGTGCGCCCGTGAAGGCGCTGCGCGCCGAGCGCGATGCCGGCCGACCCTTCGACCCCGAACTCTGGCGCGAGATCGCCGAGCTGGGTTTCGCGGGTGCGGCGGTACCGGAGCAGTCCGGCGGCTCAGGGATGGGTTGGCGATCGATCGGCCTCGTGCTGGAGGCGGCCGGTCGCACGCTCGTGGCTTCGCCGCTTACGCAGACCGGCCTCGTGGGCGTCGCGGCGATCCGGACGCTGGGCAGCGAAGCGCAGCGCGAGCGACTGCTGCCGCTGCTCGCCGCGGGCACGGCCACCACCGCGCTCGCCTTCGATGAGGGCGCGCACCACGCGCCGACCGGCATCGCGATGCGCGCCGTGCGGGACGGCGATGGTTGGCGTCTCGACGGTCACAAGCGCTTCGTGCCGGATGGCGCGACCGCGAGCCACATCCTCGTCGCCGCGCTCGCCGCGCCGACGCCGGGTGCCGCGGAGTCGCTGGCGCTGTTCGTGGTGGATGCCACGGCTTCGGGCGTCGCACGCAGACCGCTCGCGATGGCCGACAGCCGCGGCATGGCGGACATCGAACTCACGGGTGTGCGGGTCGCCGACGACATGCGGTTGAGCGGCCGGACGGATCTCGGCAGCACCATGACCGACGCTGGTGCTGCGGGGCTCGAACGCGTGCTCGACATCGCACGCATCGGCCTCGCCGCCGAGATGCTCGGCGCGGCGGACGCGCTGTTCACGCTCACCCTCGCCTACCTCAAGGACCGGCGGCAGTTCGGCCAGCCGATCGGCTCGTTCCAGGCGCTGCAGCACCGCGCGGCGCGGATGCTCGTCGACCTCGAACTCACCCGCAGCTGCGTCACGGCGGCGCTCGATGCGCTGGACGATGCCGAGGGTGGCGACAAGGCGGCCGCTGCGGCCGCGGCGCAGATCCCCGCCCTCGCCTCGCTCGCGAAGGCCCGCGCCGGCGACACGCTGCACCTCGTCAGCAACGAAGCCGTGCAGCTGCACGGCGGCATCGGCATGACCGACGCCTTCGATGCGGGTCTGTACCTGAAGCGGGCGCGCGTGCTCGAGACGCTCTACGGCAGCGCCGGCTGGCACCGCGACCGCAGCGCGCGCCTCGAGGGCTACTGATTCGCGCTCGGCGCGCCCTGCTGCGATAATGGGCGGTCTGTCGCACTTGCAGGTCCGCCATGCTCGAGACCCTCACCCGCGTCCCGCCCGATCCCATCCTCGGCGTCTCCGCCGCCTTCCAGGCGGACCCCTCGCCTGACAAGGTCGACCTCGGGGTCGGTGTCTACAAGGACGAGCAGGGCAAGACCCCGGTCCCCCGCGCCGTGCGTGCGGCGGAGCAGGAGGTCCACGCAGCCCAGACCACCAAGACCTATGTGAGCCCGACCGGCCTCGCCGCCTATAACGCGCTCGTCGCGGAGCTCGTGCTCGGCAGCGACCACGCCGGGCGCAGGACCGACCTTTCGCTGGCGCAGACGCCTGGTGGCAGCGGTGCGCTGCGGCTCGGCGCGGAGCTGCTGAACGCCGCGCGGCCCGGCGCGACGATCCTCGTCAGCGACCCCACCTGGGCCAACCACATCCCGCTGCTGGGCACGGTCGGTCTCAAGGTCGACCGCTACCCTTACTACGACGCCCAGAACCCAAGCGTGCTGTTCGACCGCATGCTCGGCCACCTCGATGCGCAGCCGGCCGGCACCATCGTGGTGCTGCACGCGTGTTGCCACAACCCGACCGGGCAGGACCTGACCCAGGCGCAGTGGTCGGAAGTGGCGGCCGTCGTCGCCCGTCGCGGGCTGATGCCGTTCATGGACCTCGCCTATCAGGGCTTGGGCGAGGACCTCGACCGCGATGCCGCGTCCGTGCGCCTGATGGCACGCGCCGTCCCCGAGATGCTGGTCGCGGTCTCCTGCTCCAAGAACTTCGGCATCTACCGCGAGCGCACCGGACTGCTGCTCGGATTGAGCAGCGACGGGGAGCGGGCCGGCATCACCACCGGGCACCTCGGCCGTCTCGCCCGGACGCTCTGGTCCATGCCGCCCGACCACGGTGCCGCGCTCGTCGAGCGCGTGCTGTCGCAGCCCGCGCTGCGTCAGGACTGGATGACCGAACTCTCGCACATGGCGAACCGCATCAACTCGCTGCGTGGCCTGCTCGCGGAGCGCCTCAGCGCGGTCTCCGGCGTCGACTACGGCTGGGTCGCCGCGCAGCGCGGCATGTTCTCGCGGCTGCCGCTCTCCTCCGGACAGGTCGCGTTCGCGCGCGACCACCACCATCTCTACATGCCGCCCGACGGCCGCATCAACATCGCGGGCGTCAGCCCCGCGAACGTCGATCGCGTCGCGGCCGGTCTCATCGCGGCGGTGCGCTCATGAACGCGGTCCCCTCCGAAGCGGCGCTGCGCGCCTGGTGGATGCCCTTCACCCACAACCGGCACTTCAAAGCGCATCCGCGCCTGATCACCGCCGCGCAGGGCGCCTATTACACGCTCGCCGATGGCCGTCGCGTGTTCGACGGGCTCTCGGGCCTCTGGTGCAGCCCGCTCGGCCACTCGCCCGCGCGCGTGGTGGAGGCCGTGCAGAAGCAGGTCGCAACGCTCGACTTCGCGCCGAGCTTCCAGATGGGGCACACGGCGGCGTTCACGCTCGCCGAGCGCATCGCCCAGCTCGCCGGCCGTCCCGACGACAAGGTGTTCTTCGTGAACTCCGGCTCCGAGGCCGTCGATACCGCCCTCAAGATCGCTATCGCGTGGCATCGCGTGCGCGGCGAGGCCTCGCGCACCCGCATCATCGGCCGCGAGCGCGGCTACCACGGCGTCGGCATGGGCGGCATCTCGGTCGGCGGCATCCTGGCCAACCGCAAGATGTTCACGCCGCTCATGATCCCGGGCGTCGACCACCTGCCGCACACCTGGAACCCGGCGCAGATGGCCTACTCGCGCGGCCAGCCCGATTGGGGCCTGCATCTCGTCGAGGACCTCGAGCGGCTCGTCGCGCTGCATGACGCGAGCACCATCGCCGCCGTGATCGTCGAGCCGATGCAAGGCTCGACCGGTGTCATCGTGCCGCCCAAGGGCTACCTCAAGCGTCTGCGCGAGATCTGCACCAAGCACGGCATTCTGCTGATCTTCGACGAGGTCATCACCGGCTTCGGCCGCCTCGGCACGCCGTTCGCGTCGGATTTCTTCGATGTGCGTCCGGACCTCACGACCTTCGCCAAGGCGGTCAACAACGCCACCGTGCCGCTCGGCGGTGTGATCGCCTCCGGCGACATCTACGACGCCTTCATGACGGGACCTGAGCACCTCATCGAGTTCTTCCACGGCTACACCTACTCGGCGCACCCGCTCGCTGTCGCCGCCGCGCACGCCACCCTCGATGAACTCGCCGCGAGCGGCCTCATCGCGCGCGCGGCGAAGCTCGCGCCGGTGCTCGAGGACGCCATCCACTCGCTGAAGGGCGAACCCTTGGTGACGGACATCCGGAACCTCGGGCTCGCTGCGGCGATCGATGTGACGCCGGTGCCGGGCAAGCCCGCACTGCGCGCCTTCCAGGTGTTCGAGCAGGCGCTCGCCCGCGGGCTCATGCTGCGCTTCACCGGCGAGACGCTGGCGCTCGCGCCGCCGTTCATCTCGACCGAGGATGAAGTGCGCGGCGCAGTGGAGACGCTGCGGACCGCGCTGCGCGCCGTCCCCGTCTAACCCGCGAGCATCACCTGCTCGGCGTGCTCGAGCGCCGCGGGCGTACCGATGAGGACGACCTCGTCGCCCTGTTGCAGCGTCATGTCGGGCTGCGGATCCCGTCCGACGATGCCGCGCCGGCGCACGCTGTCGACCCGTGCCTCGATGCCACCCGCACGCAGTTCGCCGAGGCTGCGGCCGATCGCCCACGCGCCGGGCGGCAGCACGACGCTGACCAGCTCCTCGGCGGAGCCTGGATCCGCCGCAGGGATACCCTCCGTCGCACGCAGCAGGCCCCGCAACGACGCGTAACGGTCGCTGCGCGCGCTGCCGATCGCCCTCACCACCCGCGACACGGGCAGCCTGAGCAGCAGCAGGGCGTGTGAGGCGAGCATCAGGCTCGCCTCGAAGGTCTCCGGCACGACCTCGGTCGCGCCGGCCGCCATCAACTCCTCGAGCCGCGCATCGTCGGCGGTCCGCACGAGCAGCGGCACATCGACGCGCTCGGCGCGCACCGAACGGACGATGCCGAGCGCCACCGCAGGATCGGCGAAGGTGACGACCACCGCGCTCGCCTGCGCGAGCCCCGCTCTGCGCAGCAGTTCCGGGTCGGAAGCGTCACCGAAGATCACCGGTAGGCCGGCTGCGCGCCCCGACCGCACCCGTGCCGGGTCGAGATCCACCGCGAAGCATTCGTGGCCTTGGGACTCGAGCACCCGGGCGAGGTTCTGGCCGACCCGACCGAAGCCGCAGAGGATCACATGTTCGCGCGCCGCGAGGTCCGCGACGGCGCGCTCCCCGACCGCGGTATCCGCCATGACCTGCGACGCGGCGTCCGGCGGCCCCTGCTCGCGCAGCAGCCAGCGCGCGATACGGCGGTTCTGGCGCAGCAGCAACGGCGCCGTGACCATGCTCAGCACGATCGCGACCAGCAGCGGTTGGGTGACCTCGTCGGCGACCACCTTGCCTTGCATCAGGATGGTGAGGATCGCGATGCCGAACTCGCCACCGACCGACAGCACGATGCCGGTGCGCACCGCCTTGAACGGCGGCAAGCCCCAAAGCCGGCCGACGAGCGCGGTCAGCAAGGCCTTGCACACGGTCATCGCAGCGAGGATGCCGAGGATCAGCAACAGGTCGCCCTGCAGCACGCCGAGGTCCAGCATCATGCCGACCGAGATGAAGAAGAGGCCGAGCAGGATGTCGCGGAACGGCCGGATCGCTGCCTCGACCTGATGACGGTACTCGGTCTCCGCGAGCATCACGCCGGCGAGGAACGCGCCGGTCGCCATCGACACGCCGGCGGCATGCGATACCCAGGCCGATCCCAGCGCCACCAGCAGCACGGCGAGCGTGAACAGTTCCTGCAGACGACTGTGCGCGATCTCGTGGAACAACGGCCGCAGCGCAAAGCGCCCGACGAGCAGCACGAATCCGACCGCCAAGGTGCCGAGCGCGACCGCTGTACCGACGCGGGCTGGGCTGAAATCGAGGCTGCCCGCCGCCAACGCGCCGGCGAGCACCAAGAAAGGCACGAACGCGAGGTCCTGGAACAGCAGCACGCTGAACGCGACGCGACCATGCGTGCGGTTGATCTCCGACTGCTCGGTCAGCTGCTGGACGATGATCGCCGTGGAGCTCACCGCGACCGCGCCGCCGAGCGCCACCGCGGGGAGCAGATCGACGCCGAGCGCATGGAACACCAGCATCGCGACGCACGCCAAGGTCACGACCTGCACGCTGCCCACGCCGAACACCTCGCGGCGCATCGCCACCATCCGCGGCCATGAGAACTCGAGGCCGAGCGTGAAGAGCAGGAACACCACGCCGAGCTCGGCGAGGAGCCGCGTGCCTTCGGTCTCGTCGAACAAGCCCAACGCATGGGGTCCGAGCGCGACGCCGACGATGAGATAACCGAGGATCGCCGGCAGCCCCGCGCGCCTCGCCAGCGCGACGACGCCCACCGCCGCTGCCAACAGCAGGAGGATCTGGGCGAGCGGATCGGTGATCATCGCGCGCCCCTATTGGTCAGGCGACGCAGACGACCCCGGTGCCGCCGAGGCCGCAGTAGCCCTCCGGGTTCTTGTGCAGGTACTGCTGGTGGTAGTCCTCGGCGTAGAAGAACTGCGGCGCCGGGCGGATCTCGGTGGTGATGGCGCCGCGTTGCGCCGAATCGAGCGCTTGTTGGTAGCGCGCGCGGCTGGCCTCCGCGGCGACGAGTTGGCCGTCGCTGGTGCAGTAGATGACCGAACGGTACTGGGTACCGAGATCGTTCCCCTGCCGCATTCCCTGGGTCGGGTCGTGGCGCTCCCAAAAAGCCTTGAGCAGCGTCTCGTACGAGACCTTCGTGGGGTCGAAGATCACCCGCACCACCTCCGCATGGCCCGTGCGACCGCTGCAGACCTCCTCGTAGGTCGGGTTCGGGGTGTAGCCCCCGGCGTAGCCCACCGAGGTCGAGTGGACCCCGGGGATCTTCCAGAAGAGCCGCTCGGCGCCCCAGAAGCAGCCCATGCCGAACTGCGCCTCTTCCATGCCTGCGGCAAAAGGCGGCTGCAGCGGGCTGCCGAGGACGGCGTGCCGGTTGGACACGGTCAAGGCTGCGGCACGACCCGGCAGGGCATCGGCGGCGGCGACCATCACGGACTTACGGGAGGATAGAAACATGGTGCCGACAAGTCTGGGGTCGCCCGGTCGGGGATTCAAGCCGGACGCACCGGCCGCAGCACGCAGCGGCCGCGTTACACTGTCCCGGTCATGACGACCTCGGTCAGCACGCCCCGCCTGCGGGTGACCCTGCTCTGGTATCTCGCGCTGGTGTGCCTGGCCGCGCTCACGCGGCCGGCGCCCCTGCCCACCCCGCTCGCCGGCATCATCGACGCGTTTGCGCTGCTGCTCGTGGCCACCGCCAGCCTCGGACGGATCTGGTGCTCGGTGTTCATCGCCGGACGCAAGGATGTCGAGCTCGTCACCACAGGGCCGTATGCGCTCTGCCGCCATCCGCTCTACACGCTGTCCATGATCGGCGGCGTCGGCCTCGGTCTCGCCACCCACTCTTTTGTGCTGACCGCGGCGACGCTGCTCGTGCTCGGCACCTTGTTCACGCGCGCCGCGACGGCAGAGGACCGGTTCCTCGCCGCGCGCTTCGAGCAACGCTTCGAGTCCTACCGGGCGACGACGCCGCTCTTCTGGCCGCAGCGCTGGCGCGAACCGCGACCTGAGAACTTGTCGGTCCGCCCCGCCATCCTGTGGAAGTCGTTCGTCGATGCGGGCGCGTTCTTCCTGCTGTTCGCGCTGGTCGTGGTGGCGCGGCGTATCGGTGACTCCGGACTGCTGGCCTCGCCGCTGTCGCTGCCGTGAACGAAGCCGAGTCCGTGGCCGCGGATCCCGTCACGCTCAAACAGGACCTCTTCGGCACGGTGATGCGCATCGAACGCGACGGCTCGAAGCGCGTCGTGCGCGACTGCAGCACGGCGCGATGGTGGCTGCGCGGGTTCGCACGGCACCTGCTCGGACGCGAACGGCGCGCGCTGATGCGCCTCGCGGATATCGAGCGCGTGCCGCGCCTGCTGGCATCGCAACGGTCGACGCTCGAGCGTGAGTGGATCGACGGTCAGCCGATGCAAGTCGCGCAACCGCGGGACCCGCGCTACTTCCGCGAGGCGCTGCGGCTGGTGCGCCGCCTGCACGCGCGGGATGTCACCCACGACGATCTCGCCAAGGAACCCAACTGGCTGGTGACGCCCGAGGGGCTGCCGGCGGTGGTGGATTTCCAGTTGGCCCGCCATGCGCCGCGACGCGGGCGGCTCTTCCGCATGCTGGCGCACGACGACCTGCGGCATTGGGCCAAGCACAAACGGCAGTACCTGCCGGAGCGTCTGACGGCGCGCCAGCGCGCGCTGCTGGCGCGGCCCTCACCGCTGTCGCGCGCGTGGCGCGCCACCGTGAAGCCGGTCTACCGGTTCGTGACGCGCCGGCTCTTCGGTTGGGCCGACCGCGAAGGCGCCGGTGATCGGCGGCTCGACCCCTGATCGTTCCGGATCGTTCCAGATTGTTTCGGCGCGAGACCACCGTTAACCTTCGCCCACCATGAGCACCTGCCAGACCCACAACCTTCGCCATCCCACCTCCACCGCGCCCCGTCCCTACGGCGTGCGGGTCTCGTTGCCCGCCGGCGACCCGTTCCGCAAGCTGCTCGGTGAGGACTGGAGCCGTACCCACTGGTACGAGACCGCCGAGGAGCGCGACGCGGCGCTCGCCGAGATGTCGCGCAAGCACGAATACTCGCGCCCCGGAGACCGGCCGGCGCTGTCGTTCGAGAAGGTGCTGAACTTCGCGGGTCGCTAGAACGTTCGGCCGAGGAAGAGGTAGAAGGTGTTCTCCCCGCCCTCGCCGAAGCCGGTGCCGAGGTAGACCGGACCCAGCAGCGTGTCCAGCCCGATGAAGAGGCTGCCGTGGGTGAGCGCATCGCCGAAACCGATGTCACCGCGCCGATCCCAGACATTGCCCGACTCGAGCGACAGACCCGCATAGGTCGGCACATCGAGGAAACCCTCGCCGCGGCGGCCGATCTGCCGCAGGTAGATCGCGCGCGCGATCGCGGCATGCCGCCCCGTGACCGAACCCGGCCCGAGCCCCGACAGGTCGAGGAAGCCGCCGAGCGGGAACAGCGTGCGGACGCTGCCCGAGCCGTCGTCGCCGACATTGCTGCCGAAGGTGGTCCAGAGCATCGCCGTGTGCCGCCCCGATGAGCGGGCCAACAGCCAGTCGGCGGTGAACAGCTCCGCATCGCCGCTCGAGCCGAGGTCGGAGTGTTCACCGCGCCATTCGGCGACGAAGGACTCGCCGTGGCGGGGGAAGCGGCGAGAATCCAGCGTGTCGTAGGACAGCCGTGCGAAATACTCGCGCACATCGAAATCGCTGCCGGGCGGAGACGCGGGGTCGCCGAGGCGCAGGCGGGAATGCCCGGTGACGCGGCGCAGACCGACGCGCACCTCGCCCCAGTTGCCGAGCTCGCGCCCGAAGTCGATGCCGTACTCGCTGGTGCGGAGACGGTACTCGGCGAGGCGCGCGCCGTCCCGCAACAGCGGCACATCGCGCACATCGAAGCTCGCCTGCGGCGCGATGAACCAGCGGCCGCGCGCGTCGAGCGGCTGGTGGTACTCGGTGGCGATGCGCGGCTCGGATCCCACCTGCAGGTCCCATACCCACTCGGCGCCGAAGTCGCCGATGTCGGCGAGCACTATGCGCGCGGCGGCGTTGTAGGTCGCGCCGCCGCTGAAGTCGTCCTCGATGCCGAGCCCGAACCTGATGTAGTTCGGGCCCCAGGGGTTGCGCTCGGCATCGAGCACGATGTCGCCACGCCCGGCGCGCGGCTCCACCGTGTAGTCGACGCGCTCGAAATCGCCGCGGCCATGCACCTCCGTGAGGGCCGCATCGAGCCGGACCGCGTACGCATCGTCCGCCACAGTGCCGGATGCCGAGGCCACGGCTGCCGGCGCCCGCAGACGCGTCTCGTATCGCTCCGCGTCTTGGGCGATGCGCACCTCGCCGAGAGGCAGCGCTGCCGCCTCGCGGGCCGCCGAGCGGCGAGCGACATAGGCCGCATAATCCCGCGCGTCGCTGCGCAGCCCCGCAAGCCGTCCGAGCGCGCCGCGCGCCGCCTCCTCGCCCAGACCCGCCGCGCGGCTCAGCACCTCGAAATCGAACGTCGACGCCTCGCCGAGCACGGGCTCCAGCAGGATGTCGCCGTCGCGCATGAGCCTGCGCTGCGCGTCGCTGCCGCCGCGGATGGCGATGGCCAGCATCTGGTTGGTGATCGTGGCCACCGACTCGAGACCGGCGCGCTTGCGCAACGGGAAGCCGACATCCACCACGATCAACACATCGACGCCCATGGCCCGCGCCACCTCGACCGGCAGGTTGTTGGCCAGACCGCCGTCGACCAGCAGCCGGCCGTCGATGTCCACCGGAGCGAACACGCCCGGCGCGGCGACGCTGGCGCGCAGAGCCGTGACGAGGTCGCCGCCGCCGAGTTCCACGGCGTCGCCCGTCTCGAGGTCGGTGGCCATGGCACGGAACGGTGTCGGCAGCTTGTCGAAGTCGCGCACCGCAGCCACCGGCAGCGTGCGCTTGCGCAGCGCCTGGGTCAGACGCTGACCGCCGATCAGGGACTTCGGCAACCGGAAACTGCCGGCCTCGATGCCGAGCGGGAAGTTGACGAGGAAGTTCCGGTCCTCGCTCTTGCGACGGAAGCTGCGGCGATCGCGCGGGCCCGGTTCGCGGAACGCGTCGCGCCACTCGTCCGAGAACATGAGCGACTCGATCTCGGCGGCGCTGAGGCCGCTGGCATAAAGACCGCCCACCACCGCGCCCATGCTGGTGCCGGCGATCGCGTCGATGCGGATGCGCTCCGCCTCGAGCACCTTCAGCACGCCGATGTGCGCGCCTCCGCGCGCACCGCCGCCGGAGAGCACGAGGCCCACCCGCGGCCGCGCGTCGGCCGCAGCGGGTGCGACAGGCGCCGCATCGGCATGCGCGGCGGACGCGGCACCGACGAGCGGGACGAGGGCCAGCAAAAACACGAGGAGACGCACGCCATCAGGATACCAGTGCCTGCGGGGTCGGGGATAATGCGCGGATGCCCCGCCCGCTCCTCCCCCGCCGCGCCCGCGCAACGCTCGGCCTCCTCGCCGCGCTCACCGTGAACACGGCGCCCGTCGCGAGCGCGACGACGGCCGGATCATCACCTGGGGGCGCACTCCCCGCGGACGTGCTCGACGAAGTGGTGGTCACCGCACAGCGACGACCCGAGGCCTGGTCGCGCGTCGGCGCGAGCCTGTCGCGCATCGGCCCCGGCATCACGGGCGTCATCGACCTCACCCACGCCGCCGAGGCCCTGAACCGCGCACCGGGCGTGCTGATGCAGCGCGGCAGCGGCCAGGAGAGCCTGCTCGCCATCCGCTCGCCGGTGCTCACCGGGGCCGGCGCCTGCGGCGCCTTCCTGATGCTGGAGGACGGCTTCCCGCTGCGCCCCGTCGGCTTCTGCAACGTCAACCAGCTCTTCGAGGCCAACACCTCGCAGGCTGCGGCGATCGAGGTGCTGCGCGGCCCCGGCACAGCGCTCCATGGTGCACGGGCGGTCCACGGCGTCATCAATGTGATCTCCCCGGACCCGACCGCGATGCCGCGGACCCGCTTCGCCGCGACTGCGGGGTCGGACGATTTCGCCGGCCTCGAGTTCGGCGCCTCGGACGGACGCAGCGCCGCGTGGGGCCTGTGGCGCCACGACGGCGGCTTCCGCGCTGATTCGCCTGTGCGCGAGGCCAAGCTCAATCTCGCCCATGTCACCGACCTCGCCGGCGGCAGCCTCCAGCTCCGTGGCGCCGCGGTACGCCTCGATCAGGAGACCGCCGGCTTCGTGCGCGGTTTCGAGGCCTATCGTGACCCGGTGCTACGGCGCAGCAACCCCAACCCGGAGGCCTTCCGCGATGCCGACGCGCTGCGCCTCTCCGGCGAGTGGGTACGCGAGGACGAGGCCGGCGCGCGCGACGAATGGCGCGGCATCCTGCGCCGTTCACGCATGGAATTCCTCCAGCACTTCCTGCTCGGCAAGCCGCTTGAACGCAACGGTCAGCAGAGCCTCGCGGTGTCGTTCGCGCGGACGCGGAGCATCGACGGCGGTGTCGAGGCCGGCGGCCTTGAGTGGCGCCTCGGCCTCGACGCCGAAGTCGCCGACACCTTCTTGCTCGAGGTGCAGGACGGCCCGACGCTGGAGGGCAGCGCGATCGCGCGCGCCATCCGCCCGGCTGGCCGGCACTACGACTATCAGGTCGATGTGCAAGCGCTCGCCGCGCACGGGTCGGTCGCCGGCAGCCTCGGCGAGCACATCGACTGGCGGCTCTCGGCGCGTCTCGACCGCACGCATTACGCCTACGACAACCGCATGCGCGACGGCGCCACCGCCGAAGACGGCACGCCCTGCACGCCCGCGCCCTGCCTCTACAGCCGCCCCGCAGACCGCGACGACCGGTTCGCGGACTTCACGCCGCGTCTGGATCTGCGGCACCGCATCGGCGAGCGCGCGCAACTTCACTTCATCGCCAGCGACGG
>Ga0209985_10001983_pt1 | contig 19109 bp, 23 predicted proteins | sample NOAtaG_FD_187305 | JGI IMG/M metagenome (GOLD analysis project Ga0209985, IMG submission 187305) | Freshwater lake microbial communities from Lake Erie, under a cyanobacterial bloom - NOAA_Erie_Diel6S_1000h metaG (SPAdes) (version 2) | ecosystem: Environmental > Aquatic > Freshwater > Lake ...
ACAGCATGACTGCCGCAGATGCGCGAAGAGGCCGTGCGCGAGCGGGACGAGCGCGCCCTCATCGACCAGCCGGCGAGCCAGACGGGGTGCGTTCGCGCTCCACATCGCGAGCTCACGCGTGCGGTACACGCGTCCAGGCTCGAGGATGGGGGCTGCGGCGGTCATGCTGTATCAATCCTCCGGAAGAAAAGATACGCGCCGCGGGCGCCGAAGGCACGTCCGCCGCGCCCTCCTCGTGGAAGCCAGCCGCGGCGTCCGTCCGGGGCGCGTGCGTGCACTCCGCAGCGCTCCGGCAAGCCAGCCCGCTAAACTGGGACGATCGTGAAGCGCCCGCCGGGGTTCATCCCCTCCAACTGCTCGCGGCGGGCCTCGGCCTCTGCCTCCGTGGCGAAGGCGTCGAGCTGCCAGTTCGAGGCCGTCGGCGCCATCCTGCTGACCGAGCCGTCCTTGTTGAGCGACTTCATCATGAAGCTCTTGCCCTCGTTCGAGCGCTCGCGGCGGGCGGTGGCGTAGGCCCGGAAGGCGGTGGTGGTCTTCATCTTCATCGTCGTCGTCCTCGCTGTTCTGCGCAGGCGGCGCTGCCCGTCGCGAGGGACATACACGCTTCAGTTCGCGCGACGATCAAGTCCTCGGTGGCCGCATTTCGATCTTGTTTTCAGGCGTCTGGAGGTCGCCGCGTCGATGCCGACGAACGCTGCGACTGCGGGCGTTTCACGGCCCCGCCAGGCGCTCGCCGCCCACGATCCACGGGAGCAGCCGCGAGATGTTCTTCGCGTCGTCGAGCGCGCGGTGGTGCGCGCCCACGAGGTCGAGCCCGCAGAGGTGGAGCGCCTTCGCCATGCCGTAGCGCTTGCGACGCCCCTGCGCGGCGGAGAACACGTTCTTGAGGTTCAGGTGCTCGGGCATCGGGTACTCGTGCGCGTGGAAGGCGCAGTCCCGTCGCAGCTGCGTGTCGTCGAAGAGGCCCACGAGCCCCAGACCACGCCCCAGCGCCCGGCCAGCATCGTCCGCCGGAGCGCCTCCATGGCCTCAGGGAACGCCGGCGCGTCGGCGAGCCTCGCCTGCGTGATGCCGGTCAGCTCGGTGCAGAACGGCGTGAGCACCGGGTGTCGGACTGGGCGAACGAAGGTCTGAAACTCGGCTTCGACGGCGAGCGTGTTCGCGCGCACGAGGACCGCGCCGATCTCAATCGTCTCCATCTCGTCACGCGAGGCGCTCGACTGGGTGCAGTTCCAGCTCGAGCAGATTCCCGCCGACGCGCCGAAGCACGAGGTGAGCGCCCGCCTGCGCGCGCTCCTGCCGCTCCTGCGAACGGCCGACCCGGTGCTGCGCGATGGCTACGCCGTGACCGAGCAACGACGCCGGGATGACGTCGGCCCCGGTCCGTGCCGGGGCGACGTCGGCTCGATCAGCGCGCCGCGGCCTTGAAGGCGGCGGGGGTGATCTGGTCGATGTCGAGGCCGAAGTGGACTCGATGGGTCCCGAGGCGCTCGAAGGCCCAGGCGAGGTAGGCCTGGACGGGGACGCCGATCGCGCGGCAGGTCGCGACGGTGCCGAGCAGGACGCAGGCTCGATGCGCGCCTTCGCTGCTGCCGGCGAAGAGCATGTTGAGGCGGAGCTTCGCGACGTTCTGGAACTCTCGCTCGGTGGGCGAGTTGTCGATCGGGACGAGCGGGTCGTCGAGGAAGCCCGTGAGTGCGTCCCAGTGTTTGCGGTAGTAGCCGACTGCGGTGGTGAGCGGGTCGGAGGGCAAGAGCGTGGGCTCGACGGCGGCGAGCCATCGCGCGAACTCGGCGGCGATGGGCCGAATCTTGGCCTGTCGATGCGCGAGGAGCGCGTCCATGGCGAGGCCGTTCGTTCGGGCCTCTTCCTCGGCCACGTACATCGCTGCCAGGAAGGCGCCGCCCTCCTTGGCGAGCTGCGGCTGCGTGACCTCTGCATCGCGGAACTTGCGGCGTCCGTGGGCGTTGCAGCCCGCCTCGAGCACGCGGCCCGTCGCGTAGACGGCGTTGAATCGATGCTCGGCGTCGGCGGTGAGCGTGCCGCGGAACGGGGCGAGCTTCGCGACGACGTCGTCCGAGCCCTTGTGCGCGGCGTACTGAAAGACGGCGCACTCGGCGTTTCGATAGAGCTCGATGGTGCCGTCGTGCGCGGCGGACAGGCCCGGCACGAGCACCTTGAGCCCCGTGCCGTCGGTCGCCATCCACTGGCCAGCGAGGAGCGATTTCCAGTGCAGCCCGTCGATCGGCGCGAGCAGGTCGGCCGCACGCTCCACGAAGTTCACGAGCGTGCCCATCGCAAGCGGCACACCGCGCTCGGCGAGGTCGCGGCGGATGCGATCCAGCGGCGAGAGCAGCCCGAACTTCTGGTGGATGAACCACGCCAGCCAATCGCATGTGACCTTCGAGCGGGCGTAGGGCGCGGGCAGCGATCGGGGCGTGGTGCGGGCGAGGCAGGTCCGACAGCGGCAGGTCATGCGACGCACGACGCGGCGGCGCTGGTGCTCTTTGACGACGTGCTGCTTCTCCTCGACGACCTCGTCGACGACGTCGAGCGCGGTGCCGCCGCAGCGCTCGCAGGCCGCGGGGCGGAGCAGGTGGTCATCGACCTCGAGGTGCGCGGGCACCGCGTTGCGGCCGGTGCGCTTCGGCTCGCGCTTCACCTCGTCGGCCTTCGTAGGCAGCGGCGGCGGCGCGGGACGCGCGTCGAACGCCTTCTGCGCGTCGGCCCCGACGATGGGCGGCAGCTCGGGCTTCTTCTCCGAGACGGCCGCGGGCTTGCGCTGCTTGCGCCGGGCGATCGCGAGGAGCTCTTCGACGCGGTCGTTCAACTTCGCGAGCTGTGCCCCCATCAGCCCGATCGTGGCCACCGCAGTCGCGAGCTCAGCCCGAAGCGAAGCGTTCTCGCGCTGTAGTGCGGCCACGTCGACGAGCACGCGGCGACGAGATCACGCCGCGCGATCCGTGTCGATCCCCTACCGCTCCGCGCTCGCCGAGGACCGCCGGTACCAGCCGCGGCGAGCGGCCGTGAAGTCGATCCCCGCCAGCAGCGACGCGATGGTCGCGCCGTCGATTTGGACCCGATTTTCCTCGGTCGAGAGCGCAGGCAGCTGGAAGCTCCCGGCCTCGAGCCGCTTCGCCAGCACGCACCAACCCGAGCCGTCGAACCAAAGGGCCTTGGCGATCCGTCGTCGCTTGTTGAGGAAGAAGTAGAGGTGCCCGTCGACCGGGTCGAGCCCCAGCCGCCGCACCGCACCTGCGAGCGCGTCGAAGCTGCCGCGCATGTCGACCGGCTCGACGACGACGAACACCCGCACCGTCGGCGGAAGGCTCAGCACGTGCCGAGCGCTCGCACGAGTCGGACGAGCGTCGCCTCGTCGAAGTCGTCGCCGAACTCGACCGCGTACTCGCCCACGCGCACCAGGTACCGAGCTGCAGACCGCGAGGCGGGCGCGGGCACGAGCTCCAAGAGCCGCGGTGACGCCTCCGCGACCTCGCCGCCGCGCGACAGATTCAGCTCCCACGCGTGGAGCGAGCGCCCGTCGATGCCGTGAGCCCGGGCCCACTCGCCGCGAGCCATCCCCGCGGACTTCGCCGCCTTCAGACACGCCCGAGCGTCCCGCGCATCCGTGACCTTCCGCCCTGCCGACATCGAACCGAACCTCCATCTCGGAGGCTGCGTCCCTCGGCAGCGTCACGCCTCCGGGGTCGTTGATGGGTCACGTCGCGTCCGCGGACATGCTGACGTCGGTGCGGTCGCATCTTCGGAGGGCCTCGGGTACACGGCACGACAGTCGCCGCCGCATTCCAGCCACGAGACCAGGCACCATGCAGCCCCAAGCCATCATCGATGACCTCTGCGCGACCCTCGACGGTGTGGTCCCGAAGTCGAGTTGGGGAGAGACCGCGCTCTTCTACAACCCGGGGCGAACACTGCCCAACGGTGTGTATTTCTGCACGATCAAGGAGCGCGACGGCGAGAACGATCGCGCCTCTGTGCTGACGCGTGACGGGATCTTCCGCGTCTCGATCGGCGTCTCACCCGCGACCTACGTGGAGCGGTTCGGCCCTCGCCCCGCCCGGCCCGCGAAGGGCGGCGTCGTGAACACGGGGCATGACTTCGCGGCCCTCGACGTACTCACCCCGCATCCGGTCTACGCGTGGATGGGCTGGGTGCAGATTCTCTCGCCGACGGCGTCGAGCTACGCGGAGATCCGCCCTCTGGTCGAGGAAGCCCATCGGCTCGCGGTCGCGAAGTTCGGTGCGCGCCAACGCCGCAGCGCCCGAAGCGCCGTGATCTAAGTAGGTTCGAACGATGCTTTCCGCGGCTTTGCGGCTCCTCGTCGCGGCGTTGAACCTCGTGCCGCGTGTCGTCGCGCGGCGACCCCAACGCACCGTGGGGCTCCATGGGTTCCCAATCGACGGGCCGGCGCTCGCGCTCGCCATGCGCCACCGCGCGGTGCTCCTCGCGCTCGTGGGCGTGTTGCTCGCCATCGCTGCATTCGACGATCCATGGCTGCGACGGGCACTGCTCGTGGCGCTCCTCAGCAAGGTCTCCTTCCTCGCGCTCTTCGCGACGACGAGGCCGCACGGCGCGCCGATGCGGCGCGTGGCGCTCGCGGACGTTGCGGCTCTCGAGGTACTGGCCCTGGTGGTCGCGCTGCGCACACGTTGATCACGGCGACGCCCAGGCTCCTTCGACCTCCCTCGCGAGCGATCCCGCGAGCATCTTTGCCCAGCCGCGCGAGAGGATCATGCCGACGATCCGCGGACCGACGCCGCGGAACCCGTCATGCGTCAGCGTCAGGCGCGTGGTCGCCGCCCTGCCATCGCCACACCATCACGCGCGGCGCGTCGAGCTCGAGTACCTCGCAGCGCACGACGGCATCGAACCCCGGCCCCGGCTTCGTCTGCATCGTGAACGCGTGGCCGACCTTCGGCGCGAAGTCGTTGGGCATCAGCCAGCGCGCGAGGGCTTCGGCGTCGGTGAGCGCGCGCCACACGCGCTCGGGAGGATGCGGGCACCAGGTGGTCTTTTCGATCGTCGCGAACATGTCAGGGGTCTCCGTCGAGGAACGCGCCGAGCGCGTCGAGCTTGCCGTCCCAGAAGCGCTCGAAATGCGCGAGCCAGTCCCGGACCTCGGTGAGCGGGCGGGGATCAAGGGCGTACATCTGCCGCCGCCCATCGCGCCGAACGGTGACGAGACCCGCCTCTCGCAAGACCTTGAGGTGCTGCGAGAGCGCAGGCTGGCTCGAGGCGTCGAGGCCCTCGACGAGCTCGTTCACGGACCGCTCGCGTTCGCGGAGCGAGTCGAGGATGCGCCGGCGCGTGCCGTCCGCGAGGGCGCGAAACGGGCTCGAGTGCGGCGATGCGACCCGGGAGTTGGTGCGCAAGAAGACCTCATCGTTCGCATAAGAGAAATCTTATGGATGGACAAGGTCCAGATGCTCATCCGATGGCGACCCCGCGACCGCGTGGGCTTCGGCGGCGGTGGGGCAGCCTCGGGGCAGCCTGGAGGCGGCGTCGTAGGGCCTCGGGGCATCAGGGGTCCACGGCGATGTTCGCAGTGACGCGGGTCCACGACACGCCGCGGCGCGGCGCGCTCCAGCTCGGCGGCCGTCGCTTCCTGCTGCGGCGGGTGTACCTCCCCGAGAAGCCGACCGCCGAGTGGTTCATCGTCGACCTGCTCGAGCACCACGACATGGCCGGCGTCGGGCTCAGCGCGCTGCGGTGCGTGCTCCCGCTGCTGGCCCTGCTCGAAGCGCTCGACGCGCTGTCGCGTCGCGGCGCTGCCGAGCGCCGATGATCGATCGCGGGTGCTCGACGATCCGGGCCCAGCGCATCGCCGTCGAGCAGGCGTACGCGTGCCTCGCTCGAAGAGCGCTCAGAGGGCGTCGTACAGGGCGCGGATCCGCGCGACGCACTCGGCCGCCGCCGGATGGCTGTAGTCGATCGGTCCGATGTCCGTCATCGGGCCGCGCGCATGGCCGCAGAAGTCGTGGGGTGCCCGGTCGTCCCGCGCGACCCGGGGCAGGGAGCTCGGCGACCGCAGCGTGAAGTCCGCTGCGTCGGGATCGACGTAGAGCGCTGCCATCCCCGCGGCGCCGAGGGTCGTGTTCTCCTCGAGGAGGGGGCGCCCGGGCCCGGTGCTCGAGATGAAGAAGTCGGCGTAGAGCAAGTTCGCTCGGAACAGCACCGGACCTGGATTCTGTCCGTCGTAGAAGTTCTGCGTCACCCGGTGGACGAGGTTGTGGAGATAGACCACGTCGCGCTCGTAGGTGCTGCCCAGTCCGAAGCGGTTCCCCGAGCCTCCCTCGCAGTGCAGGACGAGGTTGTTCCGGGTGATGTTGCGGACGTTCGCGCAGTCACCGTCGCAGATGCCGCCCGACCCCGTCGCGTCGCCTCCCCAGATGCCCCGTGTCGGTCCGGTGGAGGCGAGGGTCCTCAGACAGACCACGACGTTCGACTCGATGATGGCGTCGCGGGTCGTCGCCTTGAGGTAGATGCTCGAGGCGTGGCGCGCGGTGGCGACCGCGATGTCGACGAAGCGGTTGCCGCGCACGACGTGGCCGTCTCCACCGTCGAGGTTCAGCACGTTGAAGGGACCGTCGGCGGGGATCGCGATGGTGTCGCGGAACTCGTTGTCGATGGCCCAGAAGCGGTCGGGCCACGCGCCGCCCGTGCCGTTGAGCTTCACGTGGGCGAAGAAGTCCTCGGAGCGGCTGCGGCGCAGGATGAAGTCGTTGCCTCCGCCGATCACCTGAAACGCGTGGTCCGAGACGCTCGTGCAGCGAGAGCGCAGCACCAGATGCTCGAAGATCCAGTAGGGCGCGTCGATCCGGAAGCCGATGTCCGCGCAGACCGTGATCGTCGCCTGCAGCGGGTTCCGGGCCCGGACGAAGATGCGGTCTTCCGGCGTCCCCGGCCGCGTGACGGCGACGATGCCGTCGAGCGCGTAGGTGCCATCCTCGAGGGTGATCTCGTCGCCGGGCGCGGCGGCGCCGATCGCGGCGACGAGCTCGCTCGCCGTCCGCACCGAGACCACCCGGCCGCTGCCGGCCTCGGGACCATCGTCCGGGTCGTAATCGCCGGGCAGCGTGGGCGCATCGGGCGTGTCCGTATCGGGCGGCGGCGCGTCGTCGCCCAGCGGCGCGTCGTCGCCCGGCGGCGCATCGAACGACGCGTCGCGGTCCGCCCTCGGCACGTCGAGCTCCCCGACGTCGCCCGGGGCATCGGGCAGCGCGCCCTCGGAGGTGCAGCCCGCGACGAGCAGCACGCCGCACGTGAGCGCGGCGGCCCATCGCAGCAGGTCGCTCGAGACCTGCCCCGACGCGGCGTCCCCACGCGGCCTCGGGATCGGTCGCGTCGGCCGCCCGGAGGCCGCGGCGGACGGCGGGCTCGTTCCTGTGGCTCCGCTCGTCCGGCCCGGGCCCGGAGGCCCTCGGTGATTCCTGCCTTGCGCGCGCATCGGCAGAGGCTGCGGCGGCGGGCCGCCGCCGTCGAGCCTCGGGTGACGCGGCGCGCCGTGCCGGCCGCGGGGGGCCGTGTTATCCGCGGCCTCATGACCGGGACGAGCCACTCCTCCCCCAGCGCCTATCCCCAGGCGGGCCTACTCGGCGCGGGCTCCGCGCGCGCGGTCGCGCCGCTCGACGACGCGACGCTGCTCCGCCTGCACGAGCTCATCGTAGAAGGCCGCGCGCTCGAGGAGCGGCTCATCCGCATGCAGCGCGGCGGCGATGGGTACTTCTGGATCGGCGGGCCGGGAGAAGAAGCGTTCAACGCCTCGCTCGGGCTCTTGGTGAAGAGGGGCCGCGGCGTCGAGCACGACTACCTGCACTTGCACTACCGCTCGAGCGCGACCCTGCTCGCGATGGGCGCCGACCCGGTCGATGCGCTGCGGCAGATGAAGAGCGTGGCGACCGATCCCTACTCGGGGGGGCGGAACTTCTGCGGCCACGGATCGATCCCGGCGTGGAACGTCGCGCCGATCAGCTCGCCGATCGAGGTGCAGTACGCGATGGCGATCGGCACCGCGATGGCGCAGCGACGCGCCGGCGACGGGATCACCATCGTGCAGGGGGGCGATGCGGGCACCGCCGAGGGCGACTTCGCCAGCTGCCTCGTGTGGTCGACCCGGCCCGGCGAGGAGCTGCCGATCCTGATCATCGTGACCCACAACCAGTGGGGCATCTCGACCGCCGCGAGCACCCAGCATGGCGAGCAGCGCATCGCCGACCGAGGCAAGGCCTTCGGCATGAAGACCGCGACGATCGACGGCAACGACCCCGAGAGCGCCTACCGCGGCCTCGAGGCGGCGATGGCCTACGTGCGCAAGGAGCGAAAGCCGTTCCTGCTCGAGGCGAACGTCTCGCGCCTCTACGGCCACAGCTCGAGCTCGGGCAGCAACTACGTCGACGGCGAGCTCGACTGCCTCACCGAGTCGGAGAAGCGCGTGCTGTCGCGGGGTCTTCGCACCGAGGCCGAGCTGAAGGCGCTCCGCGCCGGCTGGGAGGAGCGCCTGCTCCACGCCTCGCGGATGGTCGTCCTCGAGCCCAAGCCCGAGGGCGAGCTGGTGTGGGAGCACGTCTTCGCCGAGCGCGATCACGTGGGCGAAGGCTCGCGCGCCGTGCCCTACGACAACCGGTTCTACGGCCCGCCGAGCGGCGCCAAGGCCTGAGCTTCGGGACGAGGAGAGCGAGCGATGGCGACGATGGTGCAGGCGGTCCGGATGGCGCTCCACGTGGGCGAAAGCCGGCTCGGCGTGACGGACATCTTCGGCGAGGACGTCGGCCCGCCGCTCGGGGGCGTGTTCACCGCGACGCAGGGCCTCCGCACCGCGTGGAACAGCCCGCTCGACGAGCGGGGGATCATCGGCGCGGCGATGGGCCTGGCGATGGCCGGGCAGAAGCCGGTCTGCGAGATCCAGTTCTGCGATTACGTCTACAACACGATCGACCTCCTCAAGCTCGCGGGCAACACCTACTGGTCGAGCAACGGCGGCTGGAACCTCCCGCTCGTGATGATGACGCCGGTCGGCGCGGGCATTCACGGCAGCCTCTACCACTCGCACTCGTTCGACGCGTCGGCCTCGCGCATCCCCGGCTGGAAGATCGTCATGCCGAGCAACCCGCGGGACGCCTACGGTCTCCTGCTCAGCGCGATCGCCGATCCGAACCCGGTGATGGTGCTCATCCCCAAGGCGCTCATGCGCGCGAAGGCGGCGGGGCCCGAGGAGCTCATCCCCGGCGAGCCCGAGGACGCGCGCCAGCTCGGCAAGATGATCGACGCGCCCATCGGCGAGCGCCGCGGCTGGAGCCCGGAGTGGCCCGACACCGCGCTCGAGATGGTGCCGATCGGGGCGGCGAAGGTGGTGCGACCGGGCAAGGACGTGACCGTGGTGACCTACGGCCGGCTCGTGCCGGTGACGAAGAAGGTCGCCGAGGAGCTGAGCGCCGAGGGGATCGACGTCGAGCTCATCGATCTGCGCACGATCGCGCCCTACGACTGGGGCACCGTGGTCGACTCGATCAAGAAGACCGGCCGCGTGGTCTTCGCCAACGAAGACACCGAGATCACGAACTTCGGCGAGCACCTCTCGCGGCGGGCCACCGAGGAGCTCTGGAACGTGCTCAAGGCGCCGCCGGTCCTCGAGGCGGGCAAGCACCTGCCGGGCGTGGGCCTGGCCGACGCGCTCGAGAACGCCTCGGTGCCGGGCGCGCAATCCGTCGCTGCGGCGATCCGGAAGGCGGCGCATGCGCCGGCCCGCGCCGCGGTCGCGCCCTCGCTCTCGTTCCTGTTCACCGCCGAGCCGCCAGACGTGCGGGGCGGCTGGGACGCGATGGCCCGCGCCCACCGCCACCGGTGAGCGCCAAGCGGCCCGACCTCGGCGCGCCCTGCCCCTGCGGCGGCGGCGAGTACGGCCGCTGCTGCGGGCGCTTCCACCTCGCGCCCGACCTCGGCGCGTCCACGCTCACCGACCCGCGCGAGCTGGTGCGGGCCCGCTACGCCGCCTTCGTGCTCGGGGATCTGCCCTTCGTGCGCGCGACCGAGAGCCGCGAGCGTCCGCCGATCCGGTCCCTCGATCCGCGCGTCCGCTACAAGCGCTTGACGCTGCTCGATGCGGACCTGCCGGCGCTCCGCGTGCTCTTCGCCGTCGACGTGCTCGCCCGCGGCGTGGACGCGAGCTTCGTCGAGCTCTCGGGCTTCGCCGTCGAGGAGCGGCTCGTCTACGTCGCGGGGATCCTGCTCCGGAAGAAGCTCGGCGAGCCGATCGCGCGCACCATCGCCGAGCACGAGCAGCTCGCGCGTTGAGCCGGGGCGCTTTCGACCTAAGCTTCCGGGCCATGCCCTCCCGCTTCGGTTCGCTCGCGGTCTTCTTCCTGGCGGTGCCCCCCGCCGCGCTCGTGCTCGGCTGCAGCTGCGGCCGCTCCGTCCCGGACGACGCGGCCGTGCCCGACGCGCCGATGGCGGACGTGGCGCGTGTCGATGCGGCGGACGCCGGCCCCGACGCCCCCGCTGCGGAGTGTCTCGCGGGCCTCACCTATTGCCGCGCCGGGAGCGTCCTCGTCTGCGGCGAGGACGGCGCGATCGTGTCCGAGACGCCCTGCGAGACCGGGACGATCTGCAGTGCAGGCGCGTGCGTCTCGCCCTGCGAGGCCGCCAGCGCGGCCTCGTCGTACGAGGGCTGCCGGTTCCGCAGCACCGCGGTCCCCACGATCGTCGTCGGGCACGGCGGGCTGCGCATTCCCGAGCTCGGCTACGGCTTCCACAACCCTGGCACGACCGACGCGGTCGCGACGATCCGCGGGGGTCCGGACGCCCTCTCCCGCTCGGTGACGGTCCCATCCCAGGGCAGCGTCTTCGTCACGGTCCCGCTGATCCAGGGACTCTTCGATCGCCCCGCCTACGGCGTCTCGCCCACCGTGCTCGGACGCGACACGGCGAGCTACGCGATCGAGTCGAGCGCGCCGATCGTCGCCTACGAATTCAGCCCCGAATACGCGCTGCTCGCGGACTCGCGCTTCCTCATGAAGGCGGACGCGACGGTGCTCTTGCCCGAGCATGCCTGGGGCACCGAGTACCTCGCGGTGACGATGCCGCCGCTCTGCGCCCGCGCCCCCTGCCACCCCGAGGAGATGACCTTCCTGCAGGTGATCGCCGGGACCGACGGCACGGCGGTGACGGTCGTGCCGGCCGCCCCGATCGAGGCGAGCGTCGAGGGGATCGTGACGAGCACGACCGTCACCGAGACCCCGGTCGCGGCGATCGACGCGGGCGCCTCGATGCGCTTCGAGCTCGACGCCGGGGACGTGCTGCAGCTCGCCTCGGCCGGGGATCTCACGGGCACCAAGGTCGTCGCTTCGGAGCCGGTGCAGGTCCTCTCCGGCAACGTCGGGATCCGCTTTCCCGGCAGCTGGACGATCGTGGGCGATGGCCACGCCCACGACGCGATGCTGCCGCTCCGGGCATGGGGCAGCACCTACGTCGTCGCGCCGCCGCCGCACCCGACCCGCGCCGAGCCGCTCACGTTCTCCGCCCGCTTCGTCGCGGGCGATGCCCCGGTGATGGTCACGTTCGATCCGCCGGTGCGGGCGCCGCTGAGCCTGCCGGCGCGCGGCCGCGCCGACCTGAGCGGCCTCACCGAGGCGTTCGTCGCGGAGGGGAGCGCGCCCTTCCTCGCCGTCGCCCTCTCGACCCCGAGCGACGTGCCGACCGGCGACGAGCTGGGCCAGCCGATCGGCGCGGCGTCGATGGTGGCCTTTCCGCCGCTCGAGCAGTGGCGCGGCGAGTACGCCTTCAGCGTGCCCCCCGAGTTCGATCATGCACACGTGACGATGATCCATCCGAGCGGGGCGAGCGTGACCCTCGACGGAGCGCCGGTGACCGGCAGCGCGCCGATCGGTTCGACCGGCTGGTCGTTCGTGTCGGTGCCGCTCGACCGCTCGACGGCCTCGCACGTCGCGACCGGCACCGCGGGCTTCGGCCTGCTGGTGTACGGGCAGGCCCCGGGCACGAGCTACTGGTACGCCGCCGGCCTCGACCTCGAAGAGCTGTTCTGAGCCGGGCTCGGGCCGCCCGTCCGGAGTCTGCGCGGGACGCGTGGCCCGAGGCGTCCCGATCGGCTATCCCGACGCCGCCATGATGCTCCGCCACGACTGGACGCTCGACGAAGTCCTCGCGCTCCACGACCTGCCGATCACCGATCTCTTGCTGCGCGCGCAGACGGTCCACCGGGAGCACCACAGCCCCGACGCGGTGCAGCTCTGTACCCTGCTCTCGGTGAAGACGGGCGGCTGCTCGGAGGACTGCGGCTACTGCCCGCAGAGCAGCAAGCACGAGGGCAGCGTCGAGGCGGAGAAGATGCTCAGCGTCGAGGACGTGATCGCCTCGGCGCGGCGCGCCCGCGAGGCCGGCTCGACCCGCTTCTGCATGGGCGCCGCGTGGCGCGACGCGCTCGAGGGGCCGGCCTTCGAGCGGGTGGTGCAGATGGTCGAGGGCGTGCGCGGGCTCGGCCTCGAGGCCTGCGCGACGCTCGGGATGCTCGACGACGCGCAGGCGCAGCGCCTCGCCGCGGCGGGCCTCACTGCCTACAACCACAACCTCGACACCTCGCGCGAGTACTACCCCGAGATCATCGGCACCCGGACCTACGACGAGCGCCTCGCGACAATCGCCCGGGTGATGAAGGCGGGCATCTCGGTCTGCTGCGGCGGCATCCTCGGCATGGGCGAGTCGATCCGCGACCGCTGCGAGCTGCTCCGCACGCTGGCGAACCTCACCCCGCATCCGGGCAGCGTGCCGATCAACGCGCTCGTCCCGGTCGAGGGCACGCCGCTCGGCGACCGGCCGCGCCTCGACCCGCTCGAGCTCGTGCGTGCGGTCGCCACTGCGCGGATCCTCATGCCGAGGGCGCTCGTCCGTCTCAGCGCCGGGCGCACCGAGCTGAGCCGCGAGGCGCAGGTGCTCGCGTTCCTCGCCGGGGCGAACTCGATCTTCTACGGCGACAAGCTCCTCACCACCGGCAACCCCGACGTGGACGCCGACCAGGAGCTGCTCGCCGCGGCCGGCCTCAAGGGCATGGCGCCCTTCGCCTCGCCCGATCCGGTCGTGCGCGCCACCCGCGAGCGCGGCCCGCAGGCCAAGCCCGGCGCCGCGGCGCTCGGCGCGCGCGCCCGCTGATCAGGGCAGGAGCTGGCCGGCCCGCACGCCGATCGTGCGCCCGCCGACCTCGAGCGCGCAGTCGACCGGCCGCGTCGCATCGACGAGGCGCGCGAAGTCGTCGACGGAGCGGGTGATCCGGTCCTCGTCACCGAGGCGGTGGCCTTCTTCGTTGGTGATCACCGCGCCGAACGCCGGGCCGCCCGCGTCGGCGTAGGCGACGAGCACGTAGCCGAGCTCGGCGTCCTGTACGACGTAGCGGAAGCCGCCCTCGGGGGTGCCGGGCGGCGGTCCGTAGAGCGCCCAGAGCCGGCACAGGAAGTTGCCCGGCTCGCCGCGCGCCCCCGTGCCCTCGCGCAGGCGGGCTGCGCCGGCCCAGCTCCGCGCGCGGGCTGCTTCCCGGCCTCGGGCGACCTCGACGGCCGCGTAGCGCGACGTGGGCGGGGCGCTCGCGGGATCGAGCACCGGATCGAGCAGGCCCTCGTCGCCGCCCCGCGTCTCGGCCGGCGCGCGGGACGGGCGTGGCGCATCGTCCTCTCCGCCGCACGCGAGCAGCCACAAGGCAGCCGGCAGCAGCGCGGCGCGCGCCCTCATCCCGGGCACCAGCCGCGCGCGCTGTCGTCGACTCCGGGCGCGCAGAGGTTCTCGGGGGCCCGCGCGTAGGACTGGTCGATGAAGTCCTGCATCGAGGGCAGGTCGAGGCAGGTCGCGACGTACTGCCGCTCCCACGCGAGGACCGCGATGGGCCACTCGAGGTCGGGCGCGGGCGCGAGGATGAAGCGGGCCGGGTCGTCGTCGCGGCAGAGCGGATCGGCCGGCTGCGCCGCCACGAGCGCCTCGAGTTCGTCCCGGAGCGCGCAGGCCGCGTCGTCGCAGCGGTAGGCGACGACCACCGCGCCGTGCTCCATCGAGTGCACGAGGTAGCCCCACGGCACCGGCGCGTCGTAGACGCCGAAGTCCGCCCAGAGGCCGTAGTGCGTGCCCGAGGTCGGGGGCATCGAGGCGGGCACGAGCGGGGTGCAGGGCGCGACGTGATCGCGGCCGAGCGAGGGCTCGCGCGCGATCATCACGGTGCACTCCTCGAACGGCGCGATGGGGGGCGCGTCGGGGTGCAGGACGACTGACTCCACGCCCGCGCTCGAGCAGCCGGCGGCGAGCAGCAAGAGGAGCCCGGAGCGATGCAGCACGCCGGAGGCATACCGCGGGTCGTGGGCCCGTGCGACGGCTCCCTGACGCGCTCGGCCCGCGCTCCCGTCCGCGCCCCGGTCTCGACGGCGGAGCGTCCGACGTCAACACTTGCCGCCATGGGGCACCGCGACGATCACGAGGCCGCGCGCGCGCGCATCGACGCGCTCGAGCGCGAGCTCGCCGAGACGAAGGCCCGCGCCGAGCAGGAGCTCGCCGAGGCGCGGGCGCAGGCCGCGCGGAGCGAGCGCGGGCGCAGGTCGGCGCCGAGCGCGCCGAGTGAGCCGCCCGATCCGCGCTGGTCCGATCGGCTGCGACGCGGCTACCTGCGTTCGGTGATGCTCGCCGTCGCCGTCGTCGATGCGCTGGTGGTCCTCCGCTTCGTCCTCTGGCCCATCGACGAGAGCGCGCCCGAGCACGTGCTCGGGCCGATGCTCGTCGGCTGGGCGCTCGCGCCGTTCGTGCTCCTGCCCGCCTGCTACGTGCTCGCGCGCATCGCGCGGGCGCCGCACCCGGGCAGCGTCTTCGGGGTCGGGATGATCGCCTCGATGTTCGGCGTGATGGGCGTCTTCGGCGCGATGGGCGTCGGCTGGCCCGAGGCGCTCGCCGTGCCGCCGTGGCGCTGGGTGGCCCAGCTCGGGCTGGGGCTCGTGACGATCGTCGTGCACGCCGCCGCGCTGGGCCACTGGACCGCCGAGGCCGTGCTGAGCGAGGACACCGGCTCGGACTGACGGAAGGCGGGTCTTGCCCGGCCCCCGGCGCCGGGTACCTTCGGCCCGTGCGCATCGAGGCCGACGTCGTCATCCCGTTTCCCCGCGAGGCGGTGTTCCGCGCCTACCGCGACGAGCTGCCGCAGATCGCGGCGTTCATCCCGAACGTGCGCTCCATCGAGGTCCGCGCGCGCAGCGAAGAGGGCTCGATCGTGACGCTGCACAACGTGTGGCACGGCGGCGGCGACATCCCGGCGGCGGTCCGCGCCGTGGTCGACGAGAAGGTCCTCTCCTGGGACGACTTCGCCCGCTGGGACGCGGCGCAGCTCGAGGCGAGCTGGACGATCCGCACGCACGCCTTCACCGATGCGGTGAGCTGCTCCGGCTCGACGCGCATCCTCGCGGTGGGCGAGAGCAAGAGCCGCGTCGAGCTGACCGGCGAGTTCGCCATCGATGCCCGCAAGGTCTCGGGCGTTCCCTCCCTGCTCGCAGGATCGATCGGCAAGACCGCCGAGGGCTTCCTCGCCCGGCAGATCACCGCGAACCTCGCCGCGACCACCGAGGCGGTGAGCCGCTACCTCGCCTCGAAGGCCTGAGGTCCGATGACCGACCGCCCGAGCCGCATCGCCCTCGTCACCGGCGCCACCGACGGCATCGGCGTGCCCACCGCCCGCGAGCTCGCGCGGCGGGGCTTCCACGTGATCCTGCACGGCCGCAGCGAGGAGCGCCTCGCGCAGGCCCTCGCCCAGGTCCGCGCCGCGCTGCCCGGCGCCTCGCTCGAGACCGCGCGGGCCGATCTCGCGCACCTGCCCGAGGTCCGCGCGCTCGGGCGGGAGCTCGCGGCCAAGCATCCGCGGATGCACGCGCTGGTCCTCAACGCGGGCGTGTTCGCCAAGGACCACGCCCAGAGCCGCGACGGCTTCGAGCTTTCCGTCGCGGTGAACCACCTCGCGCACTTCGCCCTCACCGCCGCGCTCCTGCCCGCGGTGCGCGCCGCCGCCGCCGAGGACGCGCACGGGCGCGTGGTGACGGTGAGCTCGATCGCCCACCAGAGCGGCGAGATCGATCTCGCGGGGCTGCGGCGCGGCGGGCGACACACCGACTACGAGGCCTACGCCGAGAGCAAGCTGCTCAACGTGGTCTTCGCGGCCGAGCTCGCGCGCCGGGAGGCCGCCGCGGGCAGCGGCGTGACCTCGAACAGCCTGCACCCCGGCGTGCTCTCGACGAAGCTCCTCCGCACCGGCTTCGGACGCGGCGGGGCGCCGGTCGACGAGGGCGCGACGACGAGCGTGCTCCTCGCAGCCGATCCCTCGGTCGCCCACACGAGCGGCGCGTACTTCGTCGCGGGCAAGCCGGCGCGGCACCACCGGGCCGCGGACGACGCCGCGCTCGGCGCCGAGGTGTGGTCGATCTCCGAGACGCTGAGCCTGCGCTGAGAGCGAAGCGCGCTCAGCCGCCCGCGAGGAGCAGCGCGGCGTCGGTCGCGACCGTGTACTCCGGCCCGGGGCCGTCGGTGCGGACCTGGAAGTAGATCCAGCCGTCCGAGCGGAAGTGCGGAAAGAGTGCCTGCTGATCGGGCGCCATGAAGGTGAGCCGGGTGCGCGCGCCGGTCGTCAGGTCGACGAGGTAGAGGTTCGAGACGCCGCGGTAGGGCGCGAAGGCGGGATCGCTCGGTCCGGTGAAGCCGAGGTCCTCGGCGTCGTCGTCGGTCGCGCGGTGGTGCGTGACGAGCCAGCGATCGTCGAGCGAGATGGCCGGCTTGCCGCCGGGGTAGCAGTAGCGCGCGATCTCCGGCGCGGCGATGGTGCGCGCGCCGCCCGCGTCGCGGCCGATGTCGAGGCGCCGGAGCACGTAGCCGAGCGGGCGGCCCTCGGCGGTCGCGATCTGGGTCACCATCATCCGGGCCGAGGGCGCGAGGATCGCGCTGCCCTCGTTCCCGAGCGTGATGCTCGTGCGATCGCCGGGCGTGAAGCCGCTGCCGGTGTTGCGCATGGAGATGAACGTGACGGTGCTGCTCGGGTCGACGAAGAGCGAAGGGTCCGCTCCGTTGCCGCCGTTGTCGCCGCTCCAGCTGCTGTTCACCGCCCAGTGATCGCCGCCCTCGAGCGAGGAGCCCATGTGCTGGTAGAGCGCGATGTCGATGTCCGAGGTGCAGCCGGGCTCGGTGAAGGAGAGGGCGGTCGCGCCGGCGAGCACGCTCTGCTCGCAGACCACCGTGCCGAGCGAGCCGCCCTGAAAGACGATGCCGCTGTTGTCGGGGAAGAAGCCGGGATCGTAGGAGGCGTTCGCCGGGACCGCGAGGCCGCGGAGCAGGTCGATCACGCTGGCCCCCGAGCCGGTGCCCCCGCCGTGCGCGACGAAGCGGCCGTCGGCCGAGCTGCGGGTCCAGAAGCTCGAGCGGTAGGGCGCCTCGAAGAGGATGCGCGCCTGGCTGCCCGGCACGACCGACCAGCCGGCACCCTCGGGGCGATCGGCGGCGAGCGGGTAGTCGCCGAGGCAGTCCCGCGCGGTCGCAGCGCCGGCGCATCCGTGCAGCAGCATCCCGCTCGCCGCGTTGCGGGCCGACCAGCCGCTGCGCGCGCTGTCCTCGACGATGGCCGCGACCGAGCCGGTGACCATCGTCGTGCACGCGCCGGGATCGACGCCGGGGAGGATCTCGTCTGCGAAGGGGGCGCCGCGCAGGAACCACTCCGTGACGAGGTTGAACTCGGCCTGCGTGAACGGCGTCTCGCCGACCGGGGGCATCGCCGCGCGCTGGAGGAAGGCGCGGTGCTCGTCCTCCCAGCCCTCCCCGTAGGCGAGCTGAAAGACGAAGGAAAACCAGGGGTTGTAGCCGCCGCTCGCGTAGACCCCGAGGTGCGACGCGGTGAAGATGCTGCCTTCGCGGAAGCAGTCGACGATCTGCTGCGCCTCGGCCGGCGTCGACGGGGTCAGGTCGGCAAAGCAGCTCGACCATGCGGCGTCGCTGAGCTCGCGCATGTGCGCGACGCTCTGGCGCGTCAGGCCGTGGCAGGCATGGCAGCTGCGGCCGGTGCCGCCGGCCTCGGTGGCGCCCATGAGGCGCAGCGCCTCGGTCGCCAGATCGCGGTCGGCCATCACCACGCCGGTGCGGAAGATCGGCGCGGTCGGGCCCGCGTCGGGCCGGGCGGCGTCGCGGCCGGCATCGGAGGGCGCCGGCGCTGGACCCGAGCAGCCGGAGAGGACGAGGAGGCCGAGCAGGAGCGGAGCGCGCATCGGCACAGTGTGGCCGAGCGGCTGGTGGCCCGTCGAGGATCGCGTGCGGCCGTCAGGCGCCGAGGGCGTGCCGGTGTGCCTCGCGCCAGCGGTCGACCACGAGGACCCTCCGCGCTTCGTCGAGCGCCGCCCGCACCGAGTCCACCCTGCGGGACAGGGCGAGGCGTGCGGCCGGGTCGGCCTCGCGGTGGGCCGAGAGCACGCGCTCGAGCTCGTCGCGGAGGGCGGCGTGGGCCGCGATCACGTCGAGCGCGCCCGCGTCGGGACGCAGGCCGAGCACCGCGAAGTAGTCGGCGTCCTCGATCCGACCGGCGAGGGTCTCGAAGCGGGCCCGCAGCGCCGGCGCCGCGCTCGGCCAGGGGTGGGGCGCCGGCGACGGCCGCACCGCGATGGCACCGAGTCCGAGCAAGGCGATGAGGACGCCGGGCTGCGGGAGCGCGGCGAGCAGGGTCGCGAGCGGCGCCTCGCCGGAGAGGGGTAGTTCGAATTCGAGCGGTAGCTCACATTCGCGGGCGACCTCGAGAAAGCTCGCGGTGCGGACCAGCGCGCCGTGCTCGCCGCCCGCGAGCGCGAAGACCCGATCCGCGCCGAACACCTCGGCGCAGAGCTCGCACATCAGCGGCGCGAAGCGGCGGGAGAGGGGCCGCTCGCTCGCCGGGGCCTCGACCGCGGGCTCGACGCGAAACCGCGCGTCGGGGGCGGCCACCAGCTCGCGGAGGATGGCGCGGCGGGCCTGCTCGGCGGCCCGTGCGCGCTCGCGCGGCGTCAGGACGCCCGCCCGCTCTCGCTGCTCGAGGGCCACCCTGGCCTCGGCCTCCGGCA
>Ga0209985_10001987_pt1 | contig 19093 bp, 20 predicted proteins | sample NOAtaG_FD_187305 | JGI IMG/M metagenome (GOLD analysis project Ga0209985, IMG submission 187305) | Freshwater lake microbial communities from Lake Erie, under a cyanobacterial bloom - NOAA_Erie_Diel6S_1000h metaG (SPAdes) (version 2) | ecosystem: Environmental > Aquatic > Freshwater > Lake ...
GTGCCCCCGGGGAGACTCGAACTCCCACAGTCAAAAACCAACAGATTTTGAGTCTGCCGCGTCTACCAATTCCGCCACAGGGGCCTGTCCCTATTCATTAACCTTCCAGGGCGCCCCCGTCAATGTAAAAATAGCGCGCCTCCCCCTTATCGCTGTTTTTCACGTCACACAAACAATCCATGGGCGCTTTTTATATCCTTTCACTGAGAATAACTAAACGGGACCATTTGACTCAAGATTTTCCATTGGACTCACCTCTTGAAAAAAGATAAAGTTTACGGGTTACTAGATTAGTTCCATATGGGAGGAATAAAAATGAACTATCGCGTACTTTTAACATTTATTGGCGCAGGAATTTTAGCATCCGGTGTCAGCGCTTCTCTTGACGGCGAAGGTCGCCGCGGTCATGATGAACATACAAGCGAACTTTCCGGTCAATATGATCCAAGGGGTCCCTTTCCCACAGAAGACGGTGCCACCATCAACGAAACTCCAGACTCCGTTGAGCGCGGCCCCCATGAACACAAAGGTGTTGGCAGTGCCCATCATAAGATGAAGCACGCAGATCCAGAGCATAAGTCTGACCACACGATGAAGCACGTAGATCCAGAGCATAAGTCTGACCATATGAAAGCCGAAGAAAAAAAGTAAACGCTTTTCCTAGACTAAGGGGAAAATACTTTCCCCTTAGTCTAGTTTCTTCCACAACTGACAAAAGGACGCCACTTCATGACGAGAAGTTAGGCGATTTTTTTTACCCTGAAACTTCTCAAACAACCCAAGATGATACCCACGTGCCGTGGACCCCTCGCGTGTTTCATAGGCGGCCGCCCATGTTTTAAGATCCTCAAGGGCCTTTTCCCTTACGTGAATTTCTGTCAGGACCTCGTCAAATTGTGGCCCCCTTTGCGTGAGATTCTCAAGACACTGCGCGAGCGGTATATCCAGCCACACAAGATGGGTCGCGCGAGGGGCGCAAAGGTCTGCCATCCACCCAAAGACACCCTCTATCACCCAGTTACTTTCTTGAATTAATTGCGCGCACGCAGCTTCTATCTCATTTTTAGGGTGTTTTTGTGCAAAGTGTCCTGGTTGCCAAAACAGCGTGTCCATGGGATAGAAAGGGATCTGAGCCGTGCGGGCAAGGGCCTTCCCAAGCCATGTTTTGCCAGCGCCACTATTGCCAATGATAAGAACCCGGTGACTCACTGCGCGCTCCCAAAAATCTCACGCTTCTTTCATACACCAAGTGAGAGAAAAAGAACCCTTAAAAGGGTTTGAGAAGCGTCCCAAAGGATTGCTTGTTCAACACTCCAAGGTGAAGGGTTTTCTCTGCCCGCTCCCCTTGCGAGAAGTGATAACTATGATCAAACTGCCATTTTTCTTGCAGGCAGATTTTTTGATCACTTCCTTCTTCACTAAGCGTTAAATAGACAGCAATATCAAAAAGATCCGATGCCTTGGCAAGCTCATCTCGCAGTAAACCATAAAACCAATAATCATGTTGAGGCGTGTGGTTGTGTGGTTTTTGATCTCGGCTTAAAAACACAAAGCTACACTCCCACACACTTTTGTCGTGAAACTTTGCACCGCGCTTTGTCAATAGCTCTCCTGACTGGGTCGGTGTTGTGGTGGGACTAAGGCGCGCACTCCCAAAAAAACCCCGTACCTTATCCTCATAAATCAGATAAACCGCGTGCTCATGATCAAATGCGCTTTTATGGCCATTAGTAAACAGCGCATCACGGCGTATGAACATTTCATCCAAAAGCCTTTGATGCATTTTTCTATTTTGAGGGGTCACAACCGTGAACATAGCCACCTTGTTGGAAAATCGTTTTTTATATATTATTTTTTTTAATATCTGAAGTGATGGCTTGTCAACAAAATAATGTCTTTTCGCCCCCTGCTGTTTTCTTATGTCATTTTTAGAGTTAATGACGATTATCTTTTCCTTTTACGAGTAACCTCATAAAATCTATAATTAAGTATGTATAGGCACCCTCTCAAATAATGAAAAATCTTTTTTTTATTTCTTTTGAACTCTTTGCTTGTGTGATCATCACTAACCAAATACGAGCAACCCCCTATTCAGGCCTCAGCCGTCCTTTTTGTGAAGCATATCTTGAAAAAATCGATGCAAGCGCTTCTGCTAATCTCTCCTCATCCTTTGATCAAGAGGGGCATGAAGTAGCGCCTGCAGATCTGCCAACCCAAGATAAATCTGAGGCAGTAGACGCCGACGGCAATCCTCTTACGCCCGCAGATCTTCAAGACGCGCCTGCCCTAATAACGCGTGAGACACTTTCTTTCCCTATCTACTTCGATTTAAAAAAATACAGAAATTCAAATATTTTTGACGGAGACAACACTTTAGATCATTCAAGACCACCTGTTTTCTTTGACAAAATGGCACTAGGACGTATAACCATAAACCCAGATGGAAAACTAACGTTTGAAGGCCAAGCTTTGACTCCAGACGACGAACAACTTTTTGAAAAGGATTGTCGTCAACTTTTGGCTAAACACGCTCCCGAACATTGAGGACACCATGGATATTGTTTCAGAAAAGATTTTTTTTCCCGGAAGTCTTGGACATCTTTTAGCCGCACGCCTTGATAGGCCCGTTAAAAACCCCCGGTTTTTTGCGGTTTATGGCCCTTGTTTTACGTGCACCAAAGATATTCTGGTCGCCAAACGTATTAGCGAAACTTTGGCCGCCCTTGGCATTGGCGTTTTGCGTGTCGACTTTACGGGGCTTGGCGAAAGTGCAGGCTCCTTTGCAGAAGCAAACTTTTCCAGTAACGTCGAGGACTTACTTGCCGCAAGCGCTTATCTTAAGGCGCATTTTGAGGCGCCACAACTAATGATCGGTCACAGCCTTGGTGGGACGACGTGCCTTGTGGCAACGTCAAAGTCACCCGACATTAAGGCCGTTGTGAGCATTAACTCGCCGTGCCATCCTAAACACGTGGCCAGGCACTTTCCTGGCCTTGAAGAAGAACTTTCCTGGAAGGGTGAAGCGGACGTTAAGATCGAAGGACGTGACTTTCGGATTCAAAAACATTTTTTTGATGATCTGCAGGGCCACGACATGAACCAAATTCTCCCCCAACTGGGCGCCGCACTTTTAGTATTGCACTCTCCCACGGACACAAGTGTGAACATCAAAAATGCTAGCTATATTTTTTCGACGGCCGCGCACCCAAAAAGCTTTATCAGCCTTGATCAAATGGATCATTTGGTAACTAAAAAAGACGACGCCCTTTATATTGCAAGACTCATTGACGCTTGGGGCGAGCGATATGTCATGGCATCAAGATCATAACCGCTATGGCCTCTTAAGCTAATCAGGAAGAACGTTGTCCTCTAATTTTTTGTGCCCCTGCTTTAACGCATACATTTTTTGATTTTTTTTACACTTATGTCCACGCGTTGACGTCTTTTTAATTATTTTTAGATAAGATTTACATAAAGACTGTATAAACCATAAAGGGACATCATGCACATGCCATCCTCCCTCTCCTCTCTTGAGATTTTTTTGCATGGAAAAATCATGCATGGTGTCATCATTGCGCTGGTGCTGCTTAACGGGGTTTTACTGGGTCTTCTCACGGATCATGACATTTCTGCCTCCCACGGCGCCCTCTTGCAAACAATTGATAACGTCATCATCGGTATGTTTGTTCTCGAGCTCTTGATTCGATTTGCTGCGACCAAAGAACGCTTTTTTAAGCGCGGGTGGAATATCTTCGACACGATTATTATTGCCACCTCTGTGGGGGCTCTTTGGCTAAATTTTCAATCCTTGGAAATTATCCGGGTTATGCTTTTATTTCGTATTATTGAATTTAGCCCTGATATGCGCAGGGTCATCGACGCCATTAAGCGGGCCGCCCTTGGAATTATTAATACAGGCCTTCTTCTTGGTATCATCTTCTATATTTTTTCTGTGTCGGCGACCTATCTTTATGGAAAGACGGCGCCGGATACTTTTGGCAGCATAGGCACCTCGCTTTTCACGCTTTTTAGGCTTATGACCTTTGATAACTTAGGCGACATCATGAACCCCATCATGAAGGTGTATCCTTATTCAGGACTTTTCTTTCTTGTCTTCCTGGCTTTGACGGCCTTTTCTGTTTTGAACCTTTTGATTGGTGTGGTCGTCCAAGCCATGCAGGATGCCACCGACGCCGTTGAGAAAAAAGAAGAAAAAAAGAAAGGATCAGAGTAGCCTGGGTCTTTGCGCGCGAAATGGTCATAAGGTTGTGCACACGGTCCTTTTTTCATCAAAATAATTGATTTTTTGACCGTTTTTGACTAGTATGATAAGTGGTGCTGCGGCATTACGTCAGGGCGATTTTCCCTGGGGCCGATACTCATCCTTAAGGGAGCTGTCCCTGCCATGACTTGCGGGTTATGGTATATGGCGCCCACCTGCATTTGCGGGCCACGTGAGGATATAATCATCCAACGATTGCTGCGGCCCACTTTTTTGGAGTGATCTTTGACCAAGGAAGGTTTACGGCGACTTCTGCGCCAACGGCGTGCTCATTTTGTGAGCACCTGCACAGCCGATGAACTAGACTGTCTTTCTTTACAGCAGGCAGCCCTTTTTGAGCGCACTTTTCCCTTGGAAGATTCTTGTGTGATTGCAGGGTACTGGCCCCTTTCCAACGAATGTGACCCGACGCCTTTGTTGCAGTGTCTTGCGCGTAGCCATAAAAATGTTGTCCTTCCCCGCATTGAAAGAAATCATCTGATTTTTGTGCCGTGGGCCCCAAGTGCGCGCCTTGAACCCGGCCCCCTTGGTACCTCGCAGCCCACGGCCAAAGCACCGATTCTTATGCCCGACTACATCATTACACCCCTTGTGGCCTTTGACAAAAAAGGCGCGCGCCTGGGACAAGGTGGCGGGTTTTACGATCGCACGTTTCACCGTTTTGCAAAGCAAACATACGCCTTCACCGTCGTTGGTTATGCCTTTGACTGTCAATACGTTGACTTTATCCCCCAAGACACGCAAGACTATCCCTTGGATTATGTTATCACCCCAACAACCCTTTACGATTTTAGAAACGGACAATAGATGCGCCTTTTATATTGCGGAGATGTGGTGGGACGGCCTGGACGAGAAGTGGTTCAAAAACTTATCCCTCTGCTCATTCAACATTGGGCTCTCGACTGGGTCGTTGTGAACGCCGAAAACGCCGCATCTGGATTTGGGGTTACTCCTCAAATTTGTGATGATCTTTTTGCTTTAGGGGTAGACATTATTGTGTGCGGCAATCATACATGGGATCAAAAGGACATCATCCCTTACATCGCCAAACAGCCGCGTCTTATTCGCCCCCTGAACTATCCTGAAGGCACGCCAGGAAATGGTTTATGTGTCCTGTCTAAACCCACCTGTCGCGGGCAATTGGTCGTTGCCCAACTCATGGGTCGTCTTTTTATGGAACCTTTGGATGATCCTTTTGTTGCCATCGAAAAAGCCCTGCAACCTTACCGTTTATCCCATCCATCCATTGGCGCCATCTTGGTGGATGTCCATGGCGAGGCCACCAGCGAGAAGATGGCCCTCGGCCACGTTCTTGATGGGCGGGTCACGGCGGTGATTGGAACCCACACTCATGTCCCCACGGCCGACTGCCAGCTTTTACCAAAAGGAACCGCTTATCAAAGCGATGCGGGGATGTGCGGGGATTATGACTCGGTAATCGGCATGGAAAAAGAAGCGGCCATCGCGCGCTTTAAAAAAAGGATTCCTACCCCGCGTCTTTCCCCTGCCCTAGGGGAAGCATCTTTGTGTGGAACGTTTCTGGACATAGATGACACAACAGGATTTGCCAGATCCATTCATCCTGTCCGTCTTTTAGGCCGTCTGTCTTCGTCTATTCCTCCGGGTCTTTCAAGTAATTTTCTTTCACTTGCATAAGTAAAGATAAACACCTTTAAACATGGGAGTGGGAAAAACCTTTATGAAATTAAAAAAATTCCTAAAAATTTTTAATTATTACAAATAATAAAGTGTATTTCTTTACTTAAATGACACAAATATCGATGTTTCAAAAATTCAAAATTAAATACTAATTAATAATTATAAGCGTCTAATATTTATATATTTTTGTTGACACAGACTCATAATTTTGGCTTGATATTTCTTGTGAAAAAGAAAATAAACAACAGGAGAGAGTACATGACCAAGGTTAACCTTGAAAAAAGAATGCCCGGACAAGAGCGTAGCGTCGCCATCACAGCCTAAGCCGCTTTATGTGAATCCTTATCTCTTCCTTCACAGTGTGGGGGAAGAGATTTGTGTGTGGGATTACTTTCACCATCAACAGTTTATTCTTGATGCTCCCCATCTTGATCGTCTGATTGCACACCTAACGTCTCCGCCCCTTTCATCTTCGCCTTTGGACAATATTTTCTTAGAAGAAGGTATTCTTTCTGAAACGCCCTTTCCTCGTCATCAGTGGGGTTGGGATCTTCTTGGGCAAATTTATCATTTTGGCACAAGAGATCTTGACGAACCTGAACAAAGATCCACACTCGCGCGTGCCACTGATTTTCTGAATGCCTGTAGCGCCTTTGAGAAAAGACAGTTGCAAACAGGGACGCCTGATCCTTTCATCGGACTCCCCCGCATCGATTTACCAGATTGGCGTTCAGATCACTTTGATTTGAATCTGGGCAAAGCCCTTGAGGCACGGATGACCAGTCGCGTCTTTAATGGCGAATCTATCTCTCTTCATGACTTAAGTGCGTGCCTTGGCATGACCTTTGCCCAAAAAGAAAACCCCTGGCCAGAAGCAGATATCCACAAAGTAACCTTTCTTGGCAAGCGGCGCACAAGCCCGTCTGCAGGGGGGCTTCATTCTGTCATCCCTTATATTGTCGCCTTTCACGTTGAAGGGCTTGCGCCTGGCCTATATGGCTATGATGACGTGTCCCATCAACTTGTCTTGAGGGCGAGCTACACAGCAGCCGAACTTGACACCCACGTCACAAGACTCTGCGGCGACCAGTTTTTTGGAGAGAATGCTGCGTGCGGCATCTTTTTTGTGTCACGTCTTGATCAAGTATGGACCAAATATCCTCACTCTCGTGCCTACCGGGATGTGTTTCTTGATGGCGGCCACCTGTCGCAAACGCTTCTTCTTTTAGCCACATCCCTTGAGTGGAATACCTGGATCACCGCTTACTTTCGTGATACAGAACTCGTGTCTTTTTTGCACTTACGGTCTGATGCGGATTTACCTCTTTTGTACGTTGCCCTTGGCAAAGGTGACCGCCAAGCCCTTCATCCGAGTGTTCTAGAGGCTTTGCGTCTGCGTCAAAAGGAGTCTACTTAGATGTCTTTGTCTCAGTCCCGTGATTTTTGGTGGGCATGCGTTTTAAACTTTTTAGAGCGTTTCTCCTTCTACGGCGTTGTCTCCATTTTAGTGCTTTCCATGGTGGATCACGGTCTTTCCGACTGGAAGTCTTATATGGTTTATGGTGTATTTACGACCCTTTGCTATTTGATGCCCATGTTAGGAGGCATGCTTAGCGACCACAAATTGGGTGAGCCCTGGACCATTCTTTGGGGCTTTTTTCTACAAATCATCTCGTGTTTTCTTTTAACGTTTTATACTGGTTGGGGAATGTGCCTCTGGACCGGTCTTGGGTTTATGGCGCTATCTGTGGGATTCATCAAACCAAGCCTTGTGTCGCTTGCTGGGCGCAGTTTTGATGACACGCCGCACGAAAAAGAATCTGCTTATACTATTTACTATGTTTTTCAGAATATTGGCGCACTTTTGGCGCCCTTTTTGTGCGGGACTCTCGGTCAAGTCTGGGGGTGGGAGCAGGGGTATATGACAGCCGGTTTTCTTTCAGTTGCAGGGTTTTTATGCTGTTTGTTTCGTTCTTTTTCCAAACGCTCTCTCTTTCATCTTGCCTATACCCATACAAAACTTTTGATTAGTTGTGGGTATATGGTGATGGTGCTGCCTCTTTTATGGCTCATCAAAGAATCTCTTTGGAGTCGCGATCTTTTGACGATTTTATGCGTGGGTGTGCTCATTTGTTTTTTCACCTATGTGATGATTCAGAGAATTTTTAATCTCCAAACAGTTGTTGTTCTTTTTGCAGGCACTTTGGCCATTGCCATCTCAGGCGCCCTCATTGGACACGGCGCCGATGCCATCAGCCTTTTTGCCAAAAGGAATGTGCACCTTTTCCTGGGCAATTTTGAAATCCTTCCTGTTCATTTTCAGATGATTAATCCCGTTGTGATTATCATTTTTGGGGCTTTGATGTCTTTTTTGTGGCGCGCGCTTTCAAAGGGCGGCATCACACTGAACGCTTTTATCAAATATATTCTTGGGTTTCTTGTGATTGCTGGGGCTTTCTTTTTACTAAAACACGTGTGCGCTGATCACATGGAAGGCCTTGTTTCTCCCCTATGGGTGATGGTCGCCCTTGGCATTTCGGCCTTTTCAGATTTGCTTATTTTTCCGGTTGCGCTGTCTGAATGTTCGCGTGTCAGCCCTGAAAAGTGGCGCGCCCAAACCATGGGTCTTATGGTTTTTGCCATGGCCTTTTCCCAACTTATTGGCAGTTATCTCGCCCAACTGGCAGCCCTACCAGGCCCACTTCCGCCCCAAGAGAGCCTGCCCATTTATGAGTGGTTTTTCACAAACCTTGGATGGTATGCTTTAGGGGTGATCCCATTGTTTGTACTAAGCCTAGGCGCTGTCAAATTCATCACAAAAGAAACGCACGGGCAAAGAGAATAGGATTTTTACGATGGACTTAAGCAAACTAAGAGTTTTTTATCACGTGGCAAAATGTCGCGGGGTGAGCGCTGCCGCCAGGGGCCTAGAGCTTAAGCAGTCCGCCATCAGCCAAAGCATTAAAGCTCTTGAAGAGGATTTAGGGTGCCGCCTTTTTCACCGTCATGCGCGGGGGATGACCCTGACAGAAGAGGGTGATATCCTCTTCAAAGCCGCAAGGGAAGCATTCTCCCATATTGAAGTCGCAGAGAACATTATGCGAGAACGCAGCGGCCTTTACCAAGAGAGCATCACCATTGGCACCACCGTTGGGCTTGCGGCCACCTATGTACCGAGCAGAGTCGTTGGATACTGCCAAACTTACCCAGACGCCCCTGTTCGCATTGTGGAAATGCACACCCATGATATCGACAATAGCGCGGCCGATGTGTTTATTTGTCCGTATATCTTTGATAAGCCTGAACTTGTCCAAACTCCCATTGAACGTTTTCCTTTTAAACTATGTGCAGCCCCCTCCTATATAGAAAAACACGGCCGGCCTCAAACATTTCAAGAACTAAGCCAGCACACACTGATTGCCTTTCCTGAAGACTCTCATAATCCTTTTAATCGGGTAGACCGTCTGCTGTTTCAAGATGAAGACAGCTCCCAGCAGCTACGCCGTCCCTTGATCGAGACGTTTACTTCCACAAGTCTTATGTATCTTGTGTCATCCGGTGTGGGGATCGGCGTTTTATCCACCAAGATGCCAGGCGCGGATGCCCTCATAGACCTTTTCCCAGACCTGCCAGCCATGGAAATCGAAATATATTTTGTCGTGCCAAAACGCCTTGCCCATATTGAACGGTTTGAGCGCCTTAAGCAGGCTTTCCTCAAGTAAACGTTGTGATTTGACGAGCAACATGAGACACTAGTCGTGTCTTGACAAAGGAAAAAGTCCCATGTCTTTTGATGTGCGTATTTATCAGCCTGCTAAAAGTGCCATGCAATCAGGGCGGGGAAAAGCGTCCTTTTGGGTGATAGAATTTCTAAATCTTGCCTCCATTGGTGAAGACCCTTTAATGGGATGGCAAAAAACAACAGCTCCCTTTAAAACAAAAAAGATCACGTTTTCCGATCGCGCGTCAGCGCTGGCCTATGCTCAAAAAAACGGTCTTTCTTACCGGCTAGAAGAACCCCACCGGGAAACCATCACGCCCAAGCAATACGGTCATCATTTTAGAGCCAATAAACCGCTCTAAGTCTCAGCGCCTGAAGATCACCTCTTTTTTTTTGGGCGAAGACCTCATCTGCCCTCTTGCCCGACCACAACTCTTCAAACATATGCTGATCTGGTGTTTGCCTATGCATACACCAGCTAAATTTCATTTATGAAGATAAATATTTGTTTACAGAGAATTGTGATTGACTTATGGGCTTTTTAGCCCCTAGAAATGTATGCCCCATTGGCGATTAAAGGAGTGATTTATGCGTTTTTTCATGAGACCCGTGATTTTGTTTGTCTACCTTCTTTCCACACCGGCACTTTGTCTTGCAAGCCTTAACGGGGATCAAAATGACGGCCCAGAATCAAAAACACCGTCAGGTTTGTTAAGATCCGTGAGCGCTGCGCCTCTTCCCGAAGAGTTAACAGCGCTGCCCGCCACCTCTCAATCTTCTCTAGGGGTAATGGGCGGGATCAAACTGTTTTTTACAAGCCTTTTTGAACCGTTCATTGATGATCAAGCGCAGGCTTTTTACCATACACAATTGGAGGCTATGCAACATCAAGGGGTTTTGGGATATGGGAAAGACCTTGTGATGACCCAAGCACAGTGGGCCAAAGACCATCCCATGGACGCGGTCCTGGATACGGTGAGTTTATCCGGTGCCGTTATTCTTGGTCACACCAATATTGCAGCCACCTATCCTCAGCTTTTAACGGCTTACCAAACCCTCGGGATCGCAAGACCTGTTGCGGCCGTTTTTAATGATCTTCCCTCGCAGGACGCTCGCAAATGGCTGCCACGCTTGTTGGAAGCAAGCGCCTATTCGGTCACCCTTTATCTAGTCTCACAACTCCCCATGGGGGCTGAGGCTGCTTCTTTTAATAGTTACGCAGACGCAAGACGTACTTATAGCGGGTATGGGTGTCCCATTGATCAACAAATTGTTTCAGATGCAACCGATGTGGGACGCTGCTTGGCAGAGCCTGGAAGCACATTGGAAATATGCCAAACAAGACTGCCAAACTATCCAGGACTTGAAAAAGATCTCTATGTTTTTACACGCCACCCGCATGTCACAAACCCCTCCCTTGATCCCGTCTCCGTGACACGTCTTGATTTGAATCAGACCTGTATCCAGTCTGCTCTTAGCCCTAATACTCCTGTTACACAAATTTGCTATAAAGGGGAACTTATCCCAACGTCAGCCTTCAAAGTCACGCGCCTTAATGACCTGACGTTAAGTCAGGGGCATGAAGGGTTAGAATCTGGTGAAAGCGCACGGCACCTTGGCATTCGTCATGGCGGTTATGGATGTGGTCTTTTTAATAAAGCGCAAACCACCTATGACCTAGGGAAACAACCCCTTTGTTTTAAAAGTGCCACAGAAACAGGGGGGCCTGTGACTCAACTTTGTGTTGACCCAGCAAGACCAGAAGTGATGACGGTAAAGGAAGTACCTGCAGACACCTCCCTGATCTTTCCCGATGACGGCTCTCCTGCATTTCGGGTGATTATTCCAAGCCGCAAAAGTGGGATTGATATCCACCCCGATGACGGAAGAGCGCCGACGGTGCAGCTTCCGATTTTTGATCCCCTAACACAATGCGCATTAAATGGTACTCGTCCATACCACGAAGTTTGCATGGCTCTTCCTGATAGCAATGTCCGCGCCCTTCCTTTGAACAACCATGGGACGACCAGCGCGGTTTTAACCTTTGATCCTTTGACACAATGCGCGTTAAATGGCACTCGTCCACACCACGAAGTTTGTCCAGCTCTTTCAGACGTCGCCCCCTCCCTTCCTTTAAACAGCCATGGGGCAGACGACTCTTTGACACAGTTTGGTCTGAGTGACGCACCGAATCTTGACACTGAGGAAGCAAGGACGCCGTCATCATTTTCTGACGCTGATCCCGAGGAGTTTGAGGACGAATTCGATTTAATCCAAGAGCTCTCGTCCCTTGCAACGCAAACAGCAAACCGATTTCAAGCCATTTACACTAAGTGGTCACACAGGAAGTGGTGGTTTCAGCGTCAAAAAACTCTCTAAATCAATAAAATACTTCATTTATGTCTGGGGCATCGCGCCCCAGACATAGTCTTATCATCACATCTATACATCCTTAACCGGATTTCAGGATAAAGCTTGACGCCTTTTTGCACGTATTTTTTTGACAAAAGGGCATTGCTTTTTTTGTCAAAAATACCTATACCCATGGGACTATGCTGTTCTTTTATTGTTTTTTGCCTTTAGAAAGTGCCCCATGAAGAAAATTAACCTGTTGTTAAAATTAAATAATTTCGCAGCTTATTTTTTGTTTTCATTGGCGCTAGGACCCCTGGTCCAGGCTTCGCTCTTTAACCAGAGCGACGAGTTGACATTAACGCAGCCGCTTACGCTCCCAAAACCCGCACTCCCTAGCGAGTCCCCTGTGATGCATGCTTCTTCAAGTGCCGGTCAATTTGATGAGTATGGCCCTCAAAGGGAGCGATACAAAAAGCCACGTCTTGGTAAAAAGCATAAATCTCTCTTAATGCAGGAAAATACAGAAGAGGGGGACGACTCTGAATCATCGATGTCTTCCTTGGACGCCGCGACAGGCTCTTCCTCTAGCTCACAAGATGAAGAGAATATACCCGTTGATTTTAATCTCGCTTCACTGCCGACCTTCTCTCCTCTTCGCCCGCAACCCGTTACATGCTTTAGCCCTTTCACGCCAAAAACCCTTAGTGATTTCAAAAGAAAGCGCATAGATCCCGAAACTTATAAAGAAGCCGTTCTTTGCCTTTTTCAGTCTCCCCAACGCAGGCCTTTGTCTATACCTCACACGTTGCCAACTGTGCGCAATGAGAAAATACAACAAGCCCTTTTGCAAAAAAAATTCTTTTATCAGCAAGCCCTCATCGAGGCTGGAAATGGCCACAAGTTACGCAGCCAAACACCCTCGGATATCGTGGTTCACGGAAAGAGACGCCCAGCCCATGTTTTGACCCATCAGGTGAGCGTCGTGCAAGAGCCTCGCGAAACCCGCGAAGCGCGCATCGCCCGTGAGAAACAACAAACAAAGCTTATAAAGCAGGCGCGACAGCACCAGTTTGCCCTTACGAATCCCGACGCGGTCTCCAAGGAGAGCGCACAAATTTCCCTGTACATTTGCTATTTATCTTTGCGAAAGCAAAAAGTGGACCCCGACAACTTGCGAGACACCCTCATTCGCAAAGCAGAAATTGAAGACGTTGTAGACGACTTATTCAAAGATGAAAACGCCCCAGATCTTGAGGAAAACCAAGCGACCTATTGGCGGCTTGAGATTTCTGGCTACGTTATTTTCATGCCGACATTTTTTGATTACACGACTAAGGATGCCTTCACAGGAGAAAGTGGATTAGACAGAATGAGACGTTTTCTTGCGCCCTTTGATCCCCATGGTGACTCGACCCACCTTCATCATGCGACCCTTTACGATAAGAAAACACATCATACGACCAGCTATTTAATCGCCATGAGTCACGCAGAGCACGAATCTCATCATAGCGGGCTCCATTTTACAGACACCCATTACTGGATGCCAAAAGCCCCGGTGGACAGAAACCTCTTTGGGCACGCCAAAAAAGAAATCTATCCTGCTGTGGCTGATTTTATCGAAAAGCGTCTGTCCCACCAATAGGGTGCCTATTGAACAAAAAGCCTCAACTGATCTTTTACAAAGTCAGTAAGCGATGGCCATGACTCAGGCTGACCCGTGACTCCAGCCCGGTAAACACAATAAACGCCTTTCGTGTGACGGTCGTAGCAATAGTGGGCAAGCGTGTCTGGCACTTCCATCAAGGGGGTCAAGTGTCCAAAAGATTGCTGAGGTTTTTCGCACAAAGCGCTTTTTTGCCCCCTGTAAAAGGCACGCCAAATAGCGGGATAGCGCCCTTTCGGGTGAGCTAGCTCCACAATCTCCCATCGAAGATGCGCGCATTCTTTGAAAAAATCCTTGACCACTTCTGGCAACATGCAAGGTAGCGTTTTTTCCAAATTCGTAAGATCTTCATCGCTCACTAAGGGAATGCCATCCGGGTATGTGGACGTTTTCAAATGAGGGACTTTGTCGAGCAGCTGCCCGAGCGCCTGATCTGTGCGTAAGCCCACAGAAGGGAACCGAGAGAGTTTCTCTTCTTCTTGGCTTGCAAATACAACGTTAACGGTGAAGAGCATTCCTATCATGAGAACGCGTGCTATCCATATATTTTGCATTTAATTAAAATTTATGTAATGACCTGAACCCTTATACCCAGAATGTGACTCTTGTGCAACAATTTAATGCATTTTTTGCCATATGAGCAATGACGCGTAAAAAAGCGCTCATTTGTGCCATATTGCTCCCTAAGCTGGTATCTTTATGACTAAAAAGTAGGAGCCCGCTAAAAATCAAACAGTGCTTATGACCTTATCTTAAGATATTCAGCTGCTCATTCAGGTAGGCTTTAGGTAAAAAGGCAAATCTCTATTTTATTTCAACAGTGCGACCATAGAATTTGCCGATGCCTCGAGCAAAGGCTTCATAAATAAGAGGTAGCTTCTTTTCTGTTCCCCCAGCTATGTCTTTTCTCATGTAGACCAAAAACTGTTGTGTTGTTTGTATGGGGATTTTGTAGGCGGGCGTGCCCGCAAGAACTTTAAGCGCCATCTCCCCAACGACGTTTCCTTGCTCGTAAGGTGATGCTCCCACGGAGATATACGCGCCGTCTTCAGTTACGAACCCGTTACCTCCGACAACGGGAATTTTCGAGTTTTTCACGGTCCACTCCATCACTTCTCTTGGGGAAATAAACCGCTCGTCTCCTTTTTTGCGCACAAGCTGCCTATAGTTTGTGATGAATAAGATGTCAGCCCTATTTTCAATTTCTTTCACGGCCTCTTTCCATTCTTGAAAATCTTCCACAAGAACAGAGTCCATCAGGTTAACTGGGGACCAGTTAAAGCCTAGGAGCTGCTTTTCATCAAGTCTGACGGTGCTTGACTGATCGCCAAGGTTAATAAATTTAATCTCCTCAGGCTTCTTTTTCGCGCCGATCAAATAGATAAATGTATCTCTCACTGCTGCAAAGGGTACGCGCTCTAAGATGCCTGTCACATTTCTCGTGTTAATATACCCATAGTCGTTGAGTTCGCCGTTAACACCCCCAAAAATAACGGTAATTCTGGGATCATCCACGTAGAATTTTGCAACAAACTCCTGGGCGTCATCATCCATTGCAATAATAATTGAGGGCTGAAGTCGGGCAATCAAACGCCTCACCAGCACGCCCATTTTTTGTTTGTAACTGACTGTGGGGTGATTTTTTGTATTCATGTATTGCCAGTGCAGGGAAAAATCCGTGCGGTTCCCAAAGGCCCTGGCAAGACCATCATTGATGTTCGTCACCCAGGTATAATCAGTTGCGTAGCTATGCAGAATGAGCACCCGAGGTTTTTGCGTATTAAAAAAAACAAAGTAAAAAATGACGCTCATCACGAACAAAAATTTTAAAAAGATCGAGCCACGTGAAGATAGATCCATCAGACAAGCCCTATGCTTTTCCAATGGGGAATCGCCACAAAAACCGCAATCACACGTGCCACATTCATGAGCAGGTTGAATCTTATAAATGATTCCTTATCAAAAAGTTCCTCTACCCCGCAGTGATCAATAAATGTCCCATATGGTGGATATTGGCGTGGAAAAAACCACATTTTTCCCCAAAAAAGGATAATAAAACTGACGACCCATGAGTTCACTTCGTATTGCTGCGCAATGGGCATGAAGAGGGTGGCTAAGATAATTACGGCAGGACCATAGGGAACAATCAGTCGCACCACTAGGACAATCACTAAAAGAACAAACGCAAAAATACGAAAATCTTGTTTCAAATATTGTCCTGACCACTCAATATGCTTCAGAAGAAAAACACCAATCCCCAAATAATCCACGACTGCCATCACCCCAATAAGCCCTCCTAAGAGGATTAAGGAAGGCCAATCAATGGTTTTTTGAAAGTGGTCTCGGCTTAAAACGTTAAAGCTTGTCAAGGCAAATAAAACCATAAGACCGATGGACATGGGGCTAAGACGATGAAAACTAGAGGTCATGACTCCTACCGTGAACATCAAATAACAAACCAGGGCCATTTGCTCCCGAATGTTCTTCTTTCCCAAAAGAGCCGCTTGCTCCTGTATCCTGTCTCGGTTTATGGAGATCTTCTCGGACACGCCTCCCCAAAAGAGGATGCAAACCCCAAAAAAAAATGTCATGACAAGTCCTGGAACGGCCGCCGCCTGAAGCCAACCAAGCCATTGAAATCGTTCCTGATCTTGTGCCCACAAAAGCCCTAAGATGATAAAGTTATGAAGCGAGCTACTCAAAAATATGGCGCTAAAGAGCATGGTACCGCTGTATGCTGAAATGGCAAGACGTGTGGCGCCGTGACCACCGGGAACTAACTTTGCATGAAAGACAAAATCGCTGACAACAGAGCCCATAATCGAAGCACGGTGCACGGCGGCTGGGACCGTAGGCGTCAAAAACAGACCCATCACAAATGCCGTGATATTAAGCCAAAACTGGTTTTCAGGGATATATTTCAGAATGGATAGAAACGAGCGATAAATGATTCCGGAGTGTATAATTACGCTTCCAAGCCCATAGATGCTAAGCGCTGTAATAAATGTCTCGGAGGCAAACCCTCCTAATATTAATTTTGAGGGGGCAATCCCCAAGGCGAGTACGGAGACAATTAAGAATATACCGGGAATATAGGCACTAACGGTTTCAAAGACCCACATACACAAGGCAATGGAAAGAAGAGCCAAAAAAATGCGCGACGATTTATCAGGAAGGGCATTTTCGAGGAAAACCATGATGCACAGAGGCACAATAATCGTATAAAGCCATCCCAAAACCTCTGAAAAGGGAAGTGTCTGACGCGCGCGTTCTTCATAGGTCATACGTCGAGGGCGCGGCATTAGCTCTTTCCCGAAATACGTTTTAAAAAGACTGTTCACAAATACATTTTCACACAGCATGTTCTCCCTAAACATGCCTTCCATGGCGTTATTAGGGATTTTGATCAGCGTTACGGGCTCTTTGACCACTGCGCGAGTGGCATAGGTGACAGCGTTTACACCCGCCTCTTGGCCAAAATAATGCCCCTTTGTGACAAGGACTGGAAGCTGCCTATCCCGCGTGTAAAGATAAACAGATCCTTCTACAACGTAGTAAGAATATCCTGCGTCTGTAGAGGGCTCAAACACAATAAGATCCGCGTCCAACGTGACAACTTCTGCATGGGATAAAAGACGTGCACGCGCCTCTGGTGTGGCCTTGGCCACAACATCATCCGTACTCATGTAAAAGCGTAGCGCTTGTGAATCGTTCATGAAGTGTATTTTTGTAATCCCTGTTAATTTAAACTTAATGTAAAGCGATGTTTAATACAAGAGACGAGTCAAAAAGATGTCCTTGAACATGCGGTGGTTATCAACTCTTAATGAAATTATCGATTCCTATGACGCTTTTATCCTGGACATTTTTGGATTTGTCCACAATGGGCTCACATCATTTCCAGTTACAGGGCCATGGCTTGAAAAACTTCGTGAGAAAAAAAAGCGCGTTTTATTTGTGAGCAACTCTCCCCTTTTGTCGGACAGTGTGAGCAAAACACTGCTTAAATACGGTGTTGGTAAGAATCTTTATCAAGACTTGCTGACGGCCGGTGACGAAGCTTATCGTCACCTTTACGACCAACAAGATCCATGGCACGCACAGTTAGGCAAATCTTGCTATTTCATTGGTGAAAGTAAAATGGCTCAAAGCCTTCTCCACCCTCCATATAAGAAAGTGTCTTCTGTTCAAGAGGCTGATTTTATTCTGCTAGCAGCCCCTGACCAGACAGAAGACGTTCTTCATGATTATCAAGATCTCTTTGAAGATGCCATTCATCTAAAACTACCCCTGATCTGCACAAATCCTGACCTTTATGTTTTTGAAGGAACAACTCAGCACCTGCGTGCTGGCAGCTTTGCAGTTTTTTATGAAAAACTTGGTGGCCTTGTGCGTTATCACGGCAAGCCCTATGAAGGCATTTATCGGTATTTAGAAAAAAAATGGCCGGAGCTGGACGAGCAAAAGACCCTTTGCGTGGGAGACGCTTTTGACACCGATATTAAAGGGGCAAGGGCCATGGGATACGACAGTCTTTTGGTTGTCGGTCCCCTTTGCTTACATGAGCTGGGACTTGAGGTCACGCAACCTATCCTTGCCAAAGATTTGCAGGAAAAAATTACTACTCAAATGGCAAAAGAGTCTTATAATCCCACCTACGGCTTACTATTTGATGAGAGTGTGGCATGGACGTCTCCGTCCCGATGATTTTGTTTTTATCTTTTTGTGTAATCGCCCTAATTGGATTATCTGCATTCTTTTCTGCATCGGAAACAGCGTTTGTCGCCACTTCTAAGGCGCGTCTTATTGCTCAAATCCGCAAGGGAAACAAAAAAGCAGTCGCCATTAAAAAGCTTGTGGACCGCCTCGAAACCCTCATTGGAACCATTTTGATCTGCAACACCTTAGTGAATACACTGGCAGCGTCTCTTACAACAGCCCTTTTAACAGATCTCTTGGGTGAAGCAGGCGTCGTGTATGCCACCTTCGTGGTAACAATCCTTATCGTCATATACGCAGAAGTCGTCCCAAAGCTTATCGCCATCAATAAAGGCGACCGCGTGACGCGCTTTATGGAGCCTTTGATTAGTCTTCTTGTTAAAGTTATCTCGCCTATTACCCGCGCCATTGAGTGGATCGCCAAACGAAGCCTTGCCCTCATCGGCGTGCGTATTGACCCTGACACCCATCTTTCAAGCCCCCTTGATGAACTGCGTGGGGCCATTGATCTTCTTCCCGAAGGAGGCCACTCAAAATCCGAAGAGCGTGCCATGCTCCACAGTATCCTTGATTTGCGTGAGGTCGACGTCGATGAGATCATGATTCACCGCCAAAGTGTTTCCATGCTGGATGCAAGTTTGCCAGCAGCCGAACTCATGGCCAAGGTGGTACAAAGCCCCTATACTCGTTTTCC
>Ga0209985_10001989_pt1 | contig 19089 bp, 16 predicted proteins | sample NOAtaG_FD_187305 | JGI IMG/M metagenome (GOLD analysis project Ga0209985, IMG submission 187305) | Freshwater lake microbial communities from Lake Erie, under a cyanobacterial bloom - NOAA_Erie_Diel6S_1000h metaG (SPAdes) (version 2) | ecosystem: Environmental > Aquatic > Freshwater > Lake ...
AGTCCGTCTTTCAGCGTGCGGCGGCAAGCGCCTCGCGCTTCGCGGAGATCTTGGCGAGGAGGTCGGTCCAGCTCTTGTTGAAGCTGTCGCGGCCCTCGATCTGGAGCGTGGTCGCGAGCGCGGAGAGATCGACGCCTGCGGCCGTCGCCGCCGCGAGGATCTTCTCAGCGGCGACGCCATCCGCAGGCATCGCGCCTTGCGGATTGCCCTTCTCGGCGACCGCAAGCAGCGTCTCCTCGGGAATCGTGTTCACCGTGTTCGGGGCACCCAGCGCATCGCAGTAGAGCGCGGGTGAAAGCGCCGGATCCTTGGTGCCGGTCGATGCCCAGAGGACGCGCTGCTCGGTCGCGCCCTTCGCGGCGAGCGCCTTCCAGCGCGGCGAGGCGTGGAGATCGAGCGCGGCCTTCAGGACGCGCCCCGCCATCGCGATGCCGACGGTGTTCTGGAGGTTCGCGGGCAGCGACTTCGTGGTGGCGCGGTCCCAGCGCGAGATGAAGACGCTCGCCACCGAGCAGACAAACGGGTCGAGCCCGGCGGCCACGCGCCGCTCGATGCCGCGGATGTACGCCTCGGCCGCGGCGAGGTACTGCTCGCGCGAGAAGAGAAGCGTCACATTGATGGGAACGCCGCGGAAGATGAGTTCCTCGATCGCGGGGCAACCCTCGGGCGTGCCCGGCACCTTGATGTACAGATTCGGCTTGCCCGCGCGCTTGTGAAGTTCGACCGCCTGGGCGACCGTGCCCGCGGTGTCATTCGCGAGCAGCGGCGAGACCTCGAGCGACACCCAGCCATCGACGCGGTTCGTCCGGCGGTGGACATCCGCGAAGAGGTCGGCCGCGCGCGAGAGGTCGGCGATCGCGCAGGCGAAGAAGATCTCCTCGACGGAGTGCCCCTTCGCGGCGAGTTCGGCGACCTGCGCGTCGTAGGTCGTGCCCGAGCCAATCGCCTTCTCGAAGATCGTGGGGTTCGAGGTCAGGCCCGTCACCGACAGTTCGCGGATGTAGCGCGCCAGCGTCCCCGAATCGAGGAGCGTGCGGGTGATGTTGTCGAGCCAGAGCGACTGGCCGAGGGCTGCGAGACGGGCGGTGGGAAGGGCTGCGGTCATATGTGGCCTCCGTGCGAATGCGGAAGACTAGCAGACGCGATTCCCCGCGGGCCGCACGGAATCGCCGCGTTTCCCCGTTCACATGCGGGCGGGATTGTGCCGATGATGCCGTCCCATGCCAGCCGACAACCGATCGAAGAAGACCGTCCGCACGCCCGCCGCCAAGGCGGCCTCCCGCGCCGCCCGCGAGGCCACTGCTCCGAAAGTCCCCGCATGGCATGTCGCGCCCGACAAGACGCAGGCGTGGAAGCGGCTCACCGCCCTCGCGAAGCGCGGACGCGCGCTCGATCTCCGCGCCGCGTTCAAGAAGGACCGCGTGCGCGGCACGCGCTTCTCCACCGAGGCGCTCGGCATCCATCTCGACTACTCGAAGAACCTCGTCGACGCAGCCGTCCTCGATGCGCTCGTCGCGCTCGCGAAGGAGTGTGGCGTGGCGAAGCACGCGAAGGCGATGTTCGCGGGCGAGTCGATCAACCTCACTGAGAACCGGGCCGTTCTCCACGCGGCGCTCCGCGCTCCGAAGGGCAGCACGATGAAGGTCGACGGCGAGAATGTCGTGCCGCACGTGCACGCGGTGCTCGACCGCATGGCCGCCTTCGCTGCGGCCGTCCGGAGCGGCGCGTGGCGCGGGCACACGGGCAAGCGGATCGTGACGGTCGTCAACATCGGAATCGGCGGAAGCGATCTCGGTCCAGTGATGGCCTACGAGGCTCTCAAGGACTTCACCGACCGCGGCATCGCATGCCGCTACGTGTCGAACATCGACGGCGAGGACTTCTATGAGAAGACTCGCGACCTCGATCCAGAGACGACGCTCTTCATCGTGAGCTCGAAGACCTTCACCACGATCGAGACGATGACGAACGCACGCACCGCGCGGGCGTGGACGCTCGCGAAATTGAAGGTTCCCGCTGCGATCGCCAAGCACTTCGTCGCCGTTTCGACGAATGCCGAGGAAGTGGCCAAGTTCGGCATCGACACCGCCAACATGTTCGGCTTCTGGGATTGGGTTGGCGGCCGCTACTCGATGGACTCGGCCATCGGACTCTCGACGATGATCGCGATCGGACCGGACGCGTTCCACGAGCTGCTGGCCGGCTTCCGCGACATGGATGAGCACTTCCGCTCGGCGCCGCCGAAGAAGAATCTGCCGTACCTCCTCGCGCTGCTCGGGATCTGGAACCGAGACTTCCTCGGGTTCGACACGGTGGCGGTGCTGCCCTACTGCCAGTACCTGCATCGCTTCAGCGCGTACCTGCAGCAGCTCGACATGGAGTCGAACGGAAAGCGCGTGCAGCTCGATGGTTCGCCATGCCGGTGGCAGACAAGCCCCGTCATCTGGGGCGAGCCCGGAACGAACGGGCAGCACGCGTTCTACCAGATGATCCACCAGGGGACGTCGCCCGTTCCCTGCGACTTCATCGCGTTCGCGCAGCCGCTGCACGACATCGGGACGCCCGAGACGGGCATGCATCACGACATCCTGCTTGCGAACCTCTTCGCGCAGGGCGAGGCGCTCGCCTTCGGCAAGACGCCTGCCGAAGTCCGCGCCGAGGGTACGCCCGACTGGCTGGTTCCGCACCGGACGTTCCCGGGGAACCGGCCTTCGAACACGTTGCTGTGCGAGAAGCTGTCGCCGCGCATCCTGGGAAGGCTGATCGCGCTCTACGAGCACAAGGTGTTCGTGCAGGGCTCGATCTGGCGGGTGAACAGCTTCGACCAGTGGGGCGTGGAGCTCGGCAAGGTCCTGGCGAAGCGGATCATTCCCGAGCTTTCGGGCGCGAAGCCCGCAAAGGGCGCGCACGACAGTTCGACGAGCGCGCTCATCGCGCGCTACCGGGCCTGGCGCGGGCGATAGCACGGGCGCGGCCCGCAGGAGCGAAGGCAAGAACCTAGACTCCGGACGTGGATCGCATCTATCTCGACTCGAACGCAACAACCCGCCCCGCCGACGAAGTCGTCGAGGCTGTTGCACGCGCCATGCGCGAGGCATGGGCGAATCCGTCAAGCGTCCACCGAGCGGGCGGCGAAGCGAAGCGCGGGCTCGAACTCGCCCGCGAGAGCGTGGCGAGGCTCGTCGGCTGCCAGGAACGGGAACTGGTGTTCAGTTCGGGCGGCACCGAAGGCGCGAGCATGGCAATCCGGGGCTCGCTCGAGCACTTCGCGACCCACGAACCCGCGCGACGCGTGCTGGTGACCACGAGGTTCGAGCACAGCGCCGTTCGAGAACTCGCGCAGCAGTGCGAGAAACGTGGAGTCGAGGTGGTCTGGCTGCCGGGCGCCTCCGCCATGCCGGGAACACCCGATCTCGACGCGCTCGAGGCGCTCCTCCTCGCGCGGGCGGGCGAGGTCGCGGTCGTAAGCCTGATGTGGGCGAACAACGAGACTGGCGCGATCACCGACATCGCGCGGGCCGGGGCGCTCTGTCGCGAGCACGGAGTGCGCTTGCATACCGATGCGACCCAGTGGGTTGGAAAGATGCCCACCGATCTCGCGGCACTCCAGATCGATCTCGCGAGTTTCGCGGCGCACAAGTTCCATGGACCGAAGGGCGTCGGCGCGCTGTACGTACGGCGAAATGTGCGGGTGACACCGCAGACCTACGGCGGGCCTCAGGAGCGTGAGCGACGCGGCGGCACGGAGAATGTGGCGGCGATCGTCGGCTTCGGGGTCGCGGCCGACCTCGCGCGTGCGTCCCTTGCGGGGGATTGCGTCGTGCGTGGCTCCGCGCTGCGAGATCATTTCGAGGAAGCGGTTGCCGGGGCGACACGCGGCGTGATTCACACGCGCGACGCGCCGAGGCTCTGGAACACGACAAACATCGGATTCACAAAGCTCGAGGCGGAGGCGATCCTGCTTCTCCTGTCTGAGCGAGGCGTGTTCGCATCGGCGGGTGCCGCGTGCAGTTCGGGCTCGCTCGACCCGTCACCAGTCCTCCTCGCGATGGGCATCGCGCCGGAGGTCGCGCACGGCTCCATCCGGTTCAGCCTCTCGCGCGAGACGACGGCGGCAGAGTGCGACGAGGCTGCGCGCCGCGTGATCGCGGCGATCGCGCGGCTACGTGCGTCCACCAGCGCGGCCGTCGGGTGACGCGCTCCGCAGCTATTCCCGCAGAGGTACGGAGTTCACGACGAACCCGGAAGCCCGCCGCGCCTATGTCACCTCGATGACGCGCCTCTCCGGATCCTTTTCGGGTCTTCAGACTTTCGTGTGGGCTATGGCACCGTCGGCTCCCGCCGGGCGGTGTGCGGCTGACGGTCTCGAGGTCTCTCACGGAAGCACGAAGGCGCGGACAGCAGGTGTCGCCGCGCATCACTCGCGGGGCCGAGAGGGAGAGGAAGAGAGGGAGAGGGAGAGGGAGAGAGGGAGAGGGAGAGGAAGAGAGGGAGAGGAAAAAGAGAAGCCAGGAGTCATGGTGAGACTCCAATCCAGGATCCTCTCCGTCAACGCTGCTCGCGGCCACGTGGAAGGGCTGGCATCCGTTCCCCCGTGCCACCCCTCCAGACCTGCTGCGCAGCGTCCAGCGCCGAGATTCCTCGAGGGCGCCTCAGTCGCCGCCGCCGCCATCGTTCGCGCTTGAAGCGGATACCGCCGCTCCGCCTGCCAGGGTTGCGTCTGACGCGCCATCGCGCATGGTCGCCAGCATCGCGATGCCGATCCCTTCGCCCTTGAACGGCTGGAACCAAAGTTCCGCCCCGTTGGTCGGATCAAGCGCCCAGGTGTAGCCGTTGATGCTCACGAAAATCCTGTCACCGCTCGGAAGCAACGCGACAAGTCCTGTCGACTTCTGAGCCTTCCACTTCCAGACGATGCTGCCGTCGAGGCGATCGACTGCAATCACCTTGTCGCCGAAACTCACGAAAAGAAGATCGTCGGTTGTGAGTGCACGAGCTGCCATAAGCAAGCGAGCCCAGCTTTCGCCAGGCTCGCTTCAGTGCGGTCGAGAGGACTTGAACCTCCACGGGTTGCCCCACTAGTACCTGAAACTAGCGCGTCTGCCATTTCGCCACGACCGCGGCGGGTCGCAAAGTGTACGACGATCCCGCCCCGCGATCAACCAACCTTGCGCATTGCGTGATTCACGGAGCTTCCACACCAAAAACGCAGGCAGAGCGTGAGGAGCCTCGCCGCCCTGCCTGCGCTACGCGAATGGACCATGCCTGAAGGGCGCCTGCCCCCCACTCTCCGCGCCACGGTCTGGAGAACCGTCGCGGGAGCACTTCGCTTGTACGACCTAGGTGCGCGGGACACCGACCTCGATCGCTCCGACACGATCAGGTCGATTCCGCACATCCTCGGCGCTGTTTCCTGCGATTACTCGTCGTCGTCATCGTCGCCAGCAGCGGCGGCGCTGGCTGCTGGGCCGCGGCCCTTGCTGGCGGCCTCGTTCGCGGCCATGCGCTTCTCGATCACGCGTTGGCGGATCTCGGCGAACATGGTGGGGTTGTCCTTGATGAACGCCTTCGCGTTCTCGCGGCCCTGGCCGATGCGCGTGCCCTTGTAGCTGAACCACGCGCCAGCCTTCTCGACGATGCCGTCCTCGGCCGCGAGGTCGACGAGGTCGCCCGTCGTAGAGATGCCCTCGCTGAACATGATGTCGAACTCGGCCTCGCGGAACGGAGGCGCGATCTTGTTCTTGACGACCTTTGCACGCACGCGGTTTCCGATGTTGCGCTCGCCATCCTTGATCGCGCCGATCCGGCGGATATCGATGCGGACGGAAGCGTAGAACTTCAGTGCCTTGCCGCCGGTCGTTGTCTCGGGCGATCCGAACATGACGCCAATCTTCTCGCGCAGCTGGTTGATGAAGATGACGATGCACTCGCTCTTGGCGATGGCGCCGGTCAGTTTGCGCATCGCCTGCGACATGAGACGGGCCTGGAGGCCGACGACGGAATCACCCATTTCGCCCTCGATTTCGGCCTTCGGAATGAGGGCCGCCACCGAGTCGATGACGATGATGTCGACAGCGTTCGAGCGGACAAGCATCTCGCAGATCTCGAGGGCCTGCTCGCCGGTATCAGGCTGCGACACGAGCATCTCGTCGAGGTTGACGCCGATGCGCTTGGCCCACGATGGGTCGAGCGCGTGCTCTGCGTCGATGAACGCCGCAACGCCGCCGTTCTTCTGCGCGTTGGCAACGACCGTGAGCGCGAGTGTTGTCTTGCCCGACGACTCAGGGCCGAAGATCTCGATGATGCGGCCACGAGGAAGACCGCGACCACCGAGCGCGAGGTCGAGACTCAGCGCGCCGGTCGGGATCGAGGGGATCGGCGCAAGCGAGTCGCCGTCGAGCTTCATGATCGAGCCCTTGCCGTAGGCCTTCTCGATCGCCTCCATCGCGCGGCCAATCGCCGCGAGCTTCCCCTTCTGCTGCTCTGCCTTCGCCGCATCGACCTTCGTCTGCGACGCGGCGGCCGGGCGCGGCTTGTCCTCGATCGCTGCGTTGCTGCGAGCGGGCGTCGAGCCGGGTCGATTGGCTGGGCTGTTCGTCGGAGTAGGCATCGTGGAAGTTTCCTTTGCGGCGGCTGCGCTGGAGGCTGCGGCTGAGTTTGCGTTCGAGTTCGTGTTCGCGACCATCTGTATCCCCTTCTCAGTTCTGCTGGGAGCCATGCGCCATGCCTTTCCGGGTTTTCTGCTTCTGCGCCGCGGTGACCCGATCGGCGTGAACGTTCGTTGGCATTTCGGGGCGGACGTGGCTCGGTGTTGCTGGTGCGGACCATTCGCCTTCAAGACCCGAACAGAATCCGCTCTTCTGTTTGGGTTATGTTCGTGTTCTACCACATCGGCATGACCGTGGGACCAAACCCTACCTTTTTCCGAACAGATTTTTGGACTTTCTTGCGTTGCGCCGTAAGGCCATTATTTGAAGGCGTTTACGCACGTGCGCCGCAGGTGCGCAAGTCCGCCATCACTCAAAGTGATGGCGCACGCCACGGCAGATGCCCCCGATGCTTGTCGCTTTGGCTTCGCTGCGCTCCGGCTTCGGCCAAAGCGAGCAAAGGCGAGCGCCGCGTCACTTTCGCGGCGGCCGCTTGCGGCAGCCGCCTTTGGCGTGATTCGCACCAAAGCGAGCAAAGGCGAGCGCCGCGTCACTTTCGCGGCGGCTGCTTGCGGCAGCCGCCTTTGGCGTGATTCGCACCAGAGCGAGCGAAAGGCGAGCGCCGCGCGGCTTCGCCGCGCCCGCTCGCCAGTTGCGAGCGCTCAAACAACCCGTCCCCCAGGCCGAGGCGGATTCACTCCGCCCGGCCTGACCAGAGCGAGCGAAAGCGAAGCGAGTCGCGAGCGCTCAAACAACCCGTCCCCCAGGCCGAGGCGGATTCACTCCGCCCGGCCTGACCAAAGCGAGCAAAGGCGAGCGCCGCGCGGCTTCGCCGCGCCCGCTCGCCAGTTGCGAGCGCTAAAAATTCGGCGTTGGCGCCCTGAACCGGCTGATGTCGATCGACTTGAAGTATGCGATCGTGCGCGCAAGACCTTCGCGCAGCGGGATCTTCGGTTCCCAGCCAAGCTTCGTGCGCGCGAGCGTGATGTCCGGCTTGCGCTGCAGCGGGTCGTCCGTGGGGAGCGGCCTGTCCTTCACGATGGTCGACTTGCTCCCGCTCAGTTCAACCGTCATCTCGGCGAGTTCGCGAATGGTGAACTCCCCGGGATTTCCGAGGTTCACGGGACCCGGCAGCCCATCCGGCGCATCCATCAGCGCAAGGAATCCGTCGAGCAGATCGTCGACGTAGCAGAACGAACGCGTCTGCGTGCCTTCGCCGTAGATCGTGATCGGCTGGCCCGCCAGAGCCTGGCGGATGAAGTTCGACACCACCCGGCCATCGAATGGATGCATCCGCGGCCCATAGGTGTTGAAGATGCGGACGACGCGGATGTTCACCCTGTTCTGCCGGTGATAGTCGAAGAACAGCGTCTCCGCGGCACGCTTGCCCTCGTCATAGCAGGCGCGCGGCCCGATCGGGTTCACATTGCCGCGATAGCTCTCGGGCTGCGGATGAACCTCGGGGTCGCCGTACACCTCGCTCGTCGACGCATGGAAGATCTTTGCGCCGACGCGCTTCGCGAGGCCGAGCATGTTCATGGCGCCCAGAACGCTCGTCTTCATCGTCTTGATCGGGTTGTACTGGTAGTGCCCGGGCGCCGCCGGGCACGCGAGGTTGAAGATCTCGTCGACCTCGAGCATGATCGGCTCTGTCACGTCGTGACGGATGAACTCGAAGTTCTTGTGGTCGAGCAGATGCTCGATGTTCGACTTCTGGCTCGTGAACAGATTGTCGAGGCAGATCACGTCGTGACCGAGCGCCACGAGGCGGTCGCAGAGGTGCGAGCCCAGGAATCCGGCTCCGCCGGTGACGAGAATGCGCTTGACCATCGGACGAGCAGTCTACCCGGAACGCGCGCCATGCACGGCTGCGACGTACGTCCTGTCCCGCCGTCGGGCGACAATTCCGGCGGCTTGCGAATTCACGCGGGAAGACCGACCATGACACCGTGCCTTCCCGACGTGTCCAACATGAATCCACGCCGCGCTTCGTCGTCGGCACGATGACGGGCACGAGCATCGACGGCGATCTTGACGCGGCGATCATCGCCGTGCACGGCCACGGCCTCGACATGCACGCGCCACTGGTGCATGGGCAGTCGTTTTCGCTCGGAGCGCTGACGGACGACCTGCGTCGCGCGGCCTCGGGCGCGGCCATGACGGCGCGCGAGTTCACTCGTCTCTCGCACGCGTTCGGACTGCTGCACGCCGAGGCGATCGAACTGCTGTGCGAGGCGGCCAGCGTCCGACCCGACCTCGTCGTGCTGCATGGACAGACCGTTGTGCACGCGCCGCCGCTCTCGTGGCAGCTCGTGAATCCCTGGCCTGTCGCGGTGCGCCTCGGGTGCCCCGTGCGCTACGACCTGCGCGCGTCGAACCTCGGTTCCGGCGGTCAGGGCGCGCCCATCACGCCGCTCGCGGACTTCATTCTCTACGGCGAGGATGCACGCGCGAAGACCATCCTCAACCTCGGAGGATTCGCGAATGCGACGCTGTTGCCCGCGCGAGGCGAAGGCCCCGATGCGATCCGCGGCCTCGACCTCTGCCCCTGCAACCATCTCCTCGACCGCGTGGCGCGCACGCGCCTCGGCCGCGCGTTCGACGAGGACGGGCGTGCGGCCAGGCAAGGTCGTCCGGATGAGCCGATCGCCGCCGCGATCGCCGAGATGGCGATGGAGCCACTGCGGGCACTGGCCGCGCACGGGCATCGGTCGCTTGGTTCCGGCGACGAGGCAGCCCAGGCGATCGAACGCACCGATGACCTCTCGCCCGAGGACGCCTGCGCCACCGTGGTGGAAGCCGTCGCGCGCATGCTCGCGGACGGGCTCGCGGCCGCAGGCCACGCTCCCAGCGCGTCCATCGTCGTCGCCGGCGGCTCGGCTCGACACCGCATCCTCTGCGATCGCCTTGCGCAACTCTCGGGTTCGCCCGTCGAAACGAGCGATGTGCACGCGGGAATTCCGTGCCATATGCGCGAAGCCGCCGCGATCGCGGTGCTCGGCGCCCTCGCCGACGACGGCGTGCGCTTCTCGCTTCGGCAGGTGACGGGCGTCGAGTCCGCGGTGCCCGAGTCGGCGGTGATCGGACGGTGACGTTGCACGATTCCGGGCCGTTCCGACCCTCTCTGAATCGACTCTTCACCCTTTCTTGACAGCCGGCGCGCTTCGATCCGTACCCTACAGGGCATGGCAACCGCGAAGGCACAAGTACTCATCGTCGAGGACGAACCCGAGATCGCGGAACTCATCGAGTTTCACGCCGAGCGTGCAGGCCTGCGCGCGCGGACGATCCACAGCGGCCGCCTCGCGCTCGAGCTGATGCGGCGCGAGAAGCCCGACCTCATCGTGCTCGATCTCATGCTGCCGGACCTCGATGGCCTCGAGGTCTGCCGCCGGCTCAAGCAGAACGACGAAACCCGCTCGATTCCGATCGTGATGGTGACGGCGAAGGGCGAGGAGGCCGACATCGTCACCGGCATCGAACTAGGCGCAGACGACTACGTCACCAAGCCGTTTAGCCCGCGCGTGCTCATGGCCCGCCTCCGCAACGTGCTGCGGCGCAACGGTCCGGTCGAGGAAGTGCCGACGCGCTCCGACCGGCTGGTGCTCCTTGGCGGCAAACTCGTCATTGACATCGACCGCCACGAGGTACTCGTCGAGTCGAAGAAGATCGACCTGACCCTGACCGAGTTCGGGATCCTCCACTACCTCGCGAGCCGTCCGGGCTTCGTGCGCACCCGCGACCAGATCATTGCCGCGGTCCACGGAAAGAGCACGGTTCTCTCGAGCCGCACCGTCGACGTCCACGTGACGGCGCTGCGCCGGAAGCTCGACGCGCTGTCCGACTGCGTCGAGACCGTGCGCGGGGTTGGATACCGATTCTCCGAAGGAACCGACGAAGACGAGAAGTGAGCGAGCCTCGCGAGCATGTCGAGCGCAACGCACGATCCCGACGTCGCGCGCCGAGCCTGAGCCTGAGGCACCTTCCCGGGACTACCATGTCCTCGGTGACACGACGAAGCAGCCCGACCCTCGAGGACCACGAGCACCACGAGCACCGCGAAGCCACGTGCGACGTCGCGTGGAACCCGGTGCTCGCAAGCATCGCGCCGATGGGCGCGGCGCCGGCCGGCGGCGGCATCGACCAGGACTCGCTCCTTCCGTGGCTCATCGCCGGCGCGCTGGGGCTCGGGTGGCTCGTGACCACGGTGGTCCGGAGGCGCAGCGCCCATCGACTTCGCCGGACGCTCGGCGAAGAGGATGGATCGTCCCGCGGCGAGGAACGCTTCCCGCTGCTCGACGACGTCGCCAGCGGCGCACTCCGCCGCATCCGCGCCGAGCGAGAGCGCAACCAGCGCGTCGAGGACCGCTTCCGCGAGATCGAGCGCGTCCTGCGCGCCACGCCGATCGCGGTGATCGCGCTCGATCATCTCCAGCGGATCGCCAGCTCGAACCCCGCCGCCGAGCGGCTGCTCCTCTTCGATGCGCGCACAGCGCGCGGCCGCCTGCTGCAGGAAGTGGTGCGCCAGCCTGCGCTGAACCGGGCCGTCGCGCGCGCCTTCGCCGCGGATGGCCGCCTCCACGACGAACTCCATCTCGAGCTCGATGCGCCGCTCGAGCTGCAGATTTCCTGCGAACCGCTGCACCATGACTCGCAGCCGCCCGGGCTCGTCGTGAGCCTCGTCGACGTGACGCGCATGCGCCGGCTCGAGTCGATGCGCAGCGAATTCGCGGCGAACGTCTCGCACGAGCTGCGCACGCCGATCACGAACATCAAGGGCTACGTCGAGACGCTGCTTCAGGTCGAGCTCGACGATCCCACGCGCCTGCGCAAGTTCCTCGAGATCGTGCACCGGAACACGGTGCGCCTCTCGGGCATCGTCGAGGACATCCTGACCCTCGCGTTCCTCGAGGAGCCCGAGGCGCGCCACACGATCACGTTCGAGCGCGTCGCCCTCCGCGATGTCGCGCGCAACGTGGTTGAGGCGCTCGAGTCGGCCGCCGCCGCGCGCGCGATCCGCATCGCGATCGACATCCCCGACGACGCGGAGATCGACGGGTGCCGATCGCTCATCGAGCAGGCACTCGCGAACTTCGTCTCAAACGCCATCCGCTACTCGGGAGAGGGAACCGAGGTCAGGATCACCTGCGAGCTCGCCGGCGAGCACGCCCGCATCTCGGTCCACGACCATGGTCCCGGCATCGCCTCGAAGCACCTGCCGCGCCTCTTCGAGCGCTTCTACCGGGTTGACAAGGCGAGGGCTCGGACGCAGGGCGGAACAGGGCTCGGCCTCGCGATCGTGAAGCACATCGCGACGATCCACGGCGGCAGCGTCGATGTCGCAAGCCAAGTCGGGAGCGGGAGTTGCTTCTCGCTGATCCTCCCGCGCCGTACCGGGCAGACCCAGATCCCGTCGGATTCTGGCGGATCAAACATTTCCTTGACCAAATCCACATAAACCGCCGCGAATCTACCGCCGTCCGACCGTGGACGGGGTCTCGCGACGCCCGCCGACTGTCGGACGACGACGCGCCCCGAAGGCGCTCGGCGACGCAGGAATGCGCGGATTGTCCGCACCGTCGACGGCCGAGCTCCATCGTGGCGATCGCTCCGAACCCACCCGCCCGAGGCACAACGTTCCGACCGCACCGCACGCACGATCCATCGCGCACGCAAACCAGAGGACCACATGATGAACCGCTTCCTTTCCGCCAGCGCACTCGTCGCCACCGCAGGCCTGTTGCTCGCAGCAGCGCCGCAAGACGCAAACCTCAAGGACCTGAAGGGCGTCGTCAAGATCGACGGCTCCTCGACCGTCTATCCGATCACCGAAGCCGTCGCCGAAGAGTTCAACGCCGCCGCCCCCAAGGTGCGCGTCACCGTCGGCGTCAGCGGCACGGGCGGCGGCTTCAAGCGCTTCATCGCCGGTGAGATCGACATCGCCGACGCGTCGCGCCCGATCAAGAAGAGCGAGTTCGATCTCGCCGCGAAGGCGAAGATCGAGTTCATCGAGGTTCCCATCGCCTTCGACGGCCTGACCATCGTGGTCAACCCGAAGAACACGTGGGCAACCTCGCTCACCGTTGCGCAGGTGAAGAAGATCTACAGTGCCTCCGGCAGCGCGAAGACCTGGAAGGACGTCGATCCATCCTGGCCGGCGACTCCGATCAAGGTCTACTCGCCCGGCACCGACTCGGGAACCTTCGATTACTTCAAGGAAGTCGTCGTCGGCAAGGACGGTGCGATCCGCAGCGACATGAGCGTCTCCGAGGACGACAACGTCCTGGTGCGCGGCGTGACCGGCGACGAGGGCGCGATCGGCTTCTTCGGCTGCGCCTACTACTTCGAGAACAAGGACAAGGTCCGCGCCGTCGCGATCGATGGCGGCAAGGGCGCCGTGATGCCGACGGTCGAGTCGATCGAGGACGGCTCGTACGCGCCGTTCAGCCGCCCGCTCTTCATCTACGTCAGCAAGGCCAGCGCCGGCAAGCCCGAGGTGAAGGCCTTCGTCGACTTCTACCTGACCAACGTCGCGAAGCTCGCCGGCGAGGTCGGCTACGTGAAGCTGCCCGACGCCGTCCATTCGCGCGTCCGCGCAAACTGGACGAACGGCCGCACCGGCTCGCAGTTCATCGACGAGAAGGGCGACCACGTCACCGGCTCGCTCGCCGAGTTCTACAAGTAATCCAGCACCCCCCGCACCGCGGCGGCGAGAGCCGCCGCGGTGTCTTTCCCGCAGTCCTCACAAAGCCCGAACCGAAGCCAAGCAGACGGGCGCGCTTCGCGGGTAGATTGCCGCTCCGACCCTGCCGGACCCGACGCCCCCTCCCCCATCCACCCCGTGACGACCGCGCCGTCCAACCTCCCCACGATGGTCGACCTCTCCAAGATCGGTCGCCCTAAGTCGGTCGCCGCCCGCAGGATGCGCGAGCGCGTCATCGTCGGCTCGCTTGCCGTCGCGGCCACCTTCTCGATCTTCGTCACGCTTTCGATCCTCGTGGTCCTCGCCCGCGAGACGCTCATTTTCTTCAGCTTTCCCGACGTCTCGATCGGCGAGTTCTTCGGAAGCCTCGAGTGGAACCCGCTCCTCGGCGCCGAGAAGCACTTCGGCATCTGGCCGCTTGTCTCGGGAACCCTTCTCGTCACGATGATCGCGGCCTCGATCGCGCTTCCGATCGGGCTCATCACGGCGATCTACCTGAGCGAGTATGCGAGCCCGCGCGTGCGCGCCGTGTTGAAGCCCGCGCTCGAGATCCTCGCCGGCATCCCAACCGTCGTCTACGGCTTCTTCGCGCTGATGTTCATCACGCCGACGCTCCAAAGGCTGAACCCGCTGCTCGAAGGCCTCGGTACGACGGAATCGCCGGTGAGTTTCGGCGGCTACAACGCGCTCGCGGCCGGCATCGCGATGGGAATCATGATCCTCCCGATCGTCTGCTCGCTCTCGGAGGATGCGCTGCGCGCCGTGCCGAGGAGCCTGCGTGACGGCGCGTTCGCGCTCGGAGGCACGCGCTTCGACGTCTCGGTGAAGGTGGTGCTGCCCGCCGCGCTCTCCGGCATCGTCGCGGCGTTCCTGCTCGCCCTTTCGCGCGCGATCGGCGAGACGATGATCGTGGCGCTGGCGGCCGGCAACCTCGCCCGCCTCACCTTCAACCCGGCTTCAGAGACGCAGACGATGACCGGCTACATGGCGCAGATCTTCGGCGGCGACGCGCCGGCGGGTAGCGTCGAGTACCAGTCGAGCTACGCCGTGGGCGCCACGCTCTTCTGCATCACGTTCATCCTCACCATGCTCGGCCAGTACATCCTGCGCCGGTTCCGCGAGGAGTACGACTGATGGCCGCGCCTCGCTCGGCGGCAAGCCGCCTCTTCCAGAACCGCGCGTTCCTCTGGCTCTGCCTCATCGCAACCAATCTCGCCGTCCTCGCGCTGGCGATTCTCCTCATTTCGATCGTCTGGCAGGGCTGGTCGACGCTCGACGCGGACTTCGTCACGCAGCGCGCGTCGCGCAAACCCGACAACGCCGGCATCCTGGTTCCCCTCTGGGGCTCCGTGTGGGTGTGCGCCATCTGCGGCCTCGTGGCGCTTCCGCTTGGCGTCGGCACTGCGATCTACCTCGAGGAGTTTGCGCGCCGGACGCGGTTCACGCGCTTCATCCAGACCAACATCCTGAATCTCGCGGGCGTGCCCAGCATCGTCTACGGAATCTTGGGCCTGACCGCGTTCGCGCGCATGTTCGGCGCATTCGGCACCGGCGCGGACGCCGGCGTCGAGTTCGGCAACCCCGACGGCCTCTTCTACTTTCGGCTCCCATTCGGCTCGAGCGTGCTGGCCGGCGGCCTGACCCTGATGCTCGTGATCCTGCCGATCGTGATCATCTCGACGCAGGAGGCGCTGCGCGCGATTCCTCCGTCGCTCCGCTCGGGCGCGCTCGCACTCGGCGCGACGACCTGGCAGACGGTCTGGGGCATGACGCTTCCCGCCGCTGTCCCTGGCATCATGACCGGCGCGATCCTCGCCATGAGCCGTGCGATCGGCGAGAGTGCCCCGCTTCTCGTCGTCGGGAGCGCGCTCTTCCTGATGGCGACGCCGAACAACCTGATGAGCGACTTCTCCGTGCTCCCGCTCCAGATCTTCAACTGGGCGCAGCGACCGCAGGCCGGATTCCACGACCTCGCCGCGAGCGCCATCATCGTGCAGCTCATCGTGCTCCTCGCCTTCAACGGCGTGGCCGTCTTCATCCGTCAAAAACTGCAGAAGCCGCTCCTGTGAGCGCTATCATGCATGTTGCTCCCCCAAGGTCAGGCCACATGAACCCTGAGACCGGAACCACAACCACGACGGGCTCAAAGCCGGCCTCGCACGGCCTCGGCGGGCTGCCTGCGCCGACGATCGGCCACAGCGCGCCCACGACGCCGACCACCACGGCGATCACCGTGCGCGGCTTCTCGAGCTGGTATGGGTCGTTCCAGGCGCTCAGGAGTCTTGCCCTCGACATCCCGGCCCAGCGCGTGACCGCCTTCATCGGCCCCTCCGGCTGCGGCAAGAGCACGTTCCTGCGGTGGATCAACCGTATGAACGACACGATTCCCTCGGCGCGCGCCGAGGGAACGCTCGAGCTGCACGGCACCGACCTGCTTTCGAAGTCGCTCGACGTCGTCGAACTGCGCCGCAACGTCGGCATGGTGTTCCAGAAGCCGAACCCTTTCCCGAAGTCGATCTACGACAACGTCGCGTTCGGCCCCCGGCTCCACAAGAAGTACTCGCGCTCCGAACTCGACCAGCTTGTTGAGCAGAGCCTTCGCCAGGCGTCGATCTGGAACGAGGTCAAGGACCGGCTCCACGCCTCCGCGCTGAGCCTCTCGGGCGGCCAGCAGCAGCGCCTCTGCATCGCGCGCGCGATCGCCGTCGGGCCGGAAGTCCTGCTGATGGACGAGCCGTGCTCGGCGCTCGACCCGAAGTCGACGCTGGCGATCGAGGAGCTCATCGAGACGCTCGCCGACCGCTATACGATCGTGATCGTCACCCACAACATGCAGCAAGCCGCCCGCGTGAGCGACCAGACGGCCTTCTTCTACGAGGGCGCGCTCATCGAGGTGGGCGACACCGAGAAGATCTTCACGACGCCAAGGAACAAGCAGACCGAGGACTACGTGACCGGCCGCTTCGGCTGAGAAGAGAGCGAGGGAACGCCATGGCAGTCAACCTTCAGTCCAGGGTCATCGATCTCCGCCGCAACCTGCTCGCCCTCGGCGCGCTCGTCGAGCAGCGTGTGGCCAGCGTCATCGACGTCATCCGCGACGGCGACGTCGAGCTTGCGCGCCAGATCCGCGCGGGCGACGCCGAGATCGACGAGATGCAGCTCGCGCTCGAGAACGAGTGCACGCGCCTGCTTGCGCTCGGAAGTCCGGTCGCGAGCGACCTCCGCCTCATCCTTACGACGATGCGCGTCTCGAACGAGCTCGAGCGCATCGCCGACATGTGCAAGGGCGTCTCCAAGCGCGTGATCCGGCTCGTCGAGTCGGGCAACTACCGCTACCCCGCCACGCTCGTGCGCATGGCTGAGGGCGCGCTCGCGATGCTGCGCGACGTTCTGGTCGCCTTCTCGAACAGCGATAGCAAGCTCTGCCTCGAGATCCGCCGCGCCGACAACTTCATCGACAGCCTCAACCGGGAAGTGGTCGCCTGGGCGCGGGACTGGATCGAGAACGAGGTCGAGAAGACGGCCGCCGCCATCGAACTCATCTCGATCGGGCAGCGCGTCGAGCGCCTGGCCGACATCGTGACGGCGATCGCGGAGGACACCTTCTTCCTCGTCGAGGGCCGGCTCGTGCGTCACGGCGCAGAGTAAGTGCGTCACGGCGCCGAGTACGTGCGTCACGGCGCCGAGTAAGCGCGTCACGGCGCCGAGTACGTGCGTCACGGCGCCGAGTACGTGCGTCACGGCGCCAAGTACGTGCTCGCATGACTTGTAACCTGCGGCAGTTCTTGCCCGATTCCGTCTTTGCGGGCAGGTCCATCTGCGTTTCTCGCGAAAATATTCAAGTCCACTCGCACTTCCGTGGGGTAGGCGTAGACTCGGCGTCAGAGGCGTTGCGGACGGAATATCCGTCGCAATCGCCCTCGTTACGACAGTCGAACACGCTGCATCCGAAAGCCTCGCAGTGGCCACCAATCGCAACCCGAAACTCACGCGGAGAGAGCCGATGCCCACAGGGCAGCGCGGCCCACGCGTTCGTTCGGTTGTGAACGAAGCCGCGCGCGGCCGCCCCGTCGCCGACGCCGCTTCGCGGCGCGCCGTATCCGAGGAAATGCTCCGCGCGCGCGACAGCGTGCGCCGCGACGTGCTCGATCCGGCAGATCCCCGCTGGATGCTGGCGAAGGCGACGCAGGATGCGCTCCAGGGCGCCGTGCTCGCGTTCGAGGACCGCAAGCGAGTCCTCGCGCTCGCGCAGCGGATCGGCATCCGCGCGTTCGATGCGAATCTGATCGTGGCGATCGTGCAGGATCGCGCCCGCCGGGGCGAGACGCTCGAGGCGGCAGCCGAGGCGATCGCCGTGGTTCCTCGTCCCTCGCCGAGTGGCTCTCGTGCCGCTGTCGCGTGGACGTGGGCAGCGGCGATCATCGTGGCGGTCGTCGCCGACGCGCTGCTGATCGGTTGGATCATCCTTCGCTAGCGGGCGTCCGCTCCGCGTCGGGAAGCACGCGAATCTCGCCGGCCTCGTTGCGCTCGACGATTCCGAGTTCGACCAAGGCCTCGAGCGCGGCCGCCTGTTCGGCCGCCTTCTTGCTTGTCGCCCAGCAGCCCGGGAACCGCCGTTCACCCAATTCGACGCAGATCTCGAAGCTCTTCGCGTGGTCGGGGCCCCTCTCGTCGAGCACTGCGTAGACGGGCGTCCCGAGCTCCCGCCGCTGGAGGGTCTGCTGGAGCACGCTCTTGAAGTTCTGCTGGTGTCCAAAACGCGCGGATTCATCGATGCAGCGGTCGAGAAGACGTAGCACGAGCATGCGTGCGGGCTCGATGCCGCCGTCGAGGTACATGGCGCCGATCACCGATTCGAACAGCGCGGCAAGCAGCGACTGCGGCAGCTGCGTGCGGCCACCCATCCCCTTCCCGAGTTGAACCGCATCGGCGAGTCCAAGCTCGACGGCGAGTTCGGCGCAGACGCGTCGGCTCACGGCGTTCGACTTGATCTTGGTGAGCTCGCCCTCGAGCTCCTCGGGAAAGCGCCGGTAGAGATGCTCGCAGACGATCGCGCCGAGCACGGCGTCGCCGAGGAACTCGAGCCGCTCGTTGCTGGCGGTGCGGACCGATGCAATGGATGCGTGTACAAGCGCCTGCGCCAGAAGGGCGCGGTCGTTGAACCGATAACCGATTCGCTGCTCGATGACCTCGAGCGGAACTGCGTCGTCCATGTTCTGCGCCGGGAAACCCGGCCCTCGCCTTTAGAGCGCGGACGATGCTGGCGCTCCAGGCGTCGCGACCGTCGCGGCGACTGGAGGACTGGCATCATTCGCGTGCGTCGTGACACCGTACGGCCCGAACGATCGTCTGAGGTCGGATCGGGCAACCCAGTAGGCCAACCCAGTAGGCATTGATCGACATTTCCTTGCAGGATGCGCGGATATTTCGGCGAAATCCCCCCGCTGTCCGCGCGCGCGGCGAGGCCGCGGCACGGCGGCATCCGTGTTCCCGGCCCGTCGGCGGCACCCGGACGGCCAACTGACCCGCGCCCCCCGCCGACGCCGGATCCGAGGGACGGTCTGCGAACGACAACCCCTTGCGGCGGGCCGCTCGCTCTGCTATCGTCATCGACCCGACAGAAGAGGCCGCTATGCATTACCCGCACAAGATCAGCCGCATCAAGAAGGTCCGAGCCACTGGCTTCCGCAAGCGCATGTCCACGCGCAAGGGCCGCAAGATCATCAACTCGAAGCGCCG
>Ga0209985_10001995_pt1 | contig 19060 bp, 14 predicted proteins | sample NOAtaG_FD_187305 | JGI IMG/M metagenome (GOLD analysis project Ga0209985, IMG submission 187305) | Freshwater lake microbial communities from Lake Erie, under a cyanobacterial bloom - NOAA_Erie_Diel6S_1000h metaG (SPAdes) (version 2) | ecosystem: Environmental > Aquatic > Freshwater > Lake ...
CTGAACTTACCAAAAATTGAGGCTGTTGCTCCGTCAATCCCTAAACTAATAAATTCGCCGAGGGGAATATAGCTAAAGGGAACAAGTGCTTTTTGATTAAGACTCGCCCAAACATTCCAAGCACAATATTGGGACTGCTGGAAGGCGACTTGAGCGGTGGCAGGGAGCAGACTAGAATTAGAGTCAAAACAACTTGCTAAGTCTCCAATCGCGAATACATCGGAATACCCCTTAACTTGCAAGGTTGTCTCTGTAGCGATCGCCCCTTGCCGACCATGTTCAACAGGTAGACTCTGAAGCATTTTCGAGAAAGTGCTTCCCACCGTCCATAAGATAATATCAACAGGTAGGGTGTCACTTCCGTCGCTGTAGTCAAGGGTAACTTCACCATCATTTACTTGCGAGACTCTGGTATTCAAGTCAGTCCAGACCCCACGTTTTGAGAGGGCTAATTCAGCTATCTGTCGATTTGCGTCCGTAGAGTTGCTTAAAATTTTATCGTTGCGATCAACGAGTCGGACTCGACCACGATCCTTGAGGCGATCGGCAATTTTGCAGGCAAGCTCTACGCCACTGCTGCCACCACCTGCAATACAGACACGAATCTTGTCACGAGTGGATGCTTCTAATAGTTCTAATTTACTATTAAGACGATAGAAGTCATTCAGATTGCGAAATGGAATAGCATGTTCCAAAGCTCCATCGACAAGATTCATCGGCGTTTCACCACCGATCGCTAATACAAGGCGATCGTATGCGAGTATCGTCCTCTGTCCAATATTTACTTCTACTTGTTTTGACTCAAAATCAATATTGGTAATTAAACCTTGAACAAACTGAATACCAGTATCAGCAAGTAATTCAGCAAAAGTTGGTGCAATCTCCCATTCTTGCATTTCTCCTGTGACTAGCTCGTAGAGAAATGGCGTGAATAAGAAGCGATCGCTTTTATCGATCAGGATAATTTCAGGCATGACCGCCCAAGGTAGGCGCGCGAGATTAAGCGCAGTATACAAACCGCCAAAACCACCACCAAGGATACAAATTCGTGTCATGTGAAAATCCAAGTTCTTTTTTCCCATCTTATCGCAAAGGTTAGATAAGGGTCGCTTTATGCCCCTCTTCTAACCTTTGCGATATAGCATATTAACTTTTGGTTAACCCTAGGTTATCTAATTTCTCTTGCCAACACATATCGCCGTCCGATAATGTACATTTATTACATTTATTATTTTTAGGATTTGTGTGGTCAAATCTGTGTTGCTGGCTCAGTTATCAGCAGAGCAATCTCTGATGTGGCACAATGCCTTGTCATCACATCACTTAGAAGTATGGGCTGCCTCTGAAACTGAAGATTTACTTAAACTCCTCGATCAAAAACGCCAATCAAAACAAAGCTTACCGCAACTGATTATTTCCGATATCGGCATCCGATATGGTGGTGGCACTTCGTTACTTGCCACTGAGCTTTGCAAATGGTGTGCCGATCATGCACCTGATTTAAAAGTTTTATTGGTTAACCCTCGCCAAATTCAAATCAAGGAAGTAGAGAAACGTTGGGCAATCCGTCGCGGTGCGATCGATTTATTACCAAAGATATCGCTAGAAAATTTAAATATCGCCTTTGGAATCGCTGCCCAAGCTTTAGCGATAGAGATTAAACCAGAAGCACTAAACTCTGCAATTAGCAATCTAAAGTTGCAGCAGTATCAACCAGACAAAGGCGCAGCTAAGGGTAAGAATATCAGGCAAACAGCCACTCAAGAATTAGCTCGCAAGATGGCTATGATTCCCTTAATGGTGATGGCAAGTGAGCCTGTAAATGATACAAACAATGACTTATCACCAAAAAGTATAAAGCGCCAATTAGCACTGGACTCTACGGTTGCTGAGTTAAATTTGTTCAATATCAAAGTTGATTTATCCCAAACAGGTGAATTTACTCGTCAGCTTTTTAAAGATAATCCTCTTTTGCCTGCACTTATTGTTTTCGAGCAAGATAAATATGTGGGTATGTTATCTCGTCGCAGGTTTTTAGAATGCCTGAGTCGCCCCTATGCTCTTGAGTTGTACACCAAAAGACCATTGAGAGTTCTCTTTGAACAAGTTCCTGTAGAGACTTTAGAATTGCATGGCAATACCTCGATTGTGATGGCATCTCAAATGGCTTTGGGACGAGCTAATGATGAAATTTATGAGCCAGTAATTGTTCGTTTAGATGCGGATAATTACTCGGTGCTTGATGTTCACGATCTACTACTAGAGCAGTCTAACATTCATGAACTAGCCACCAAGCTTTTGCGTGAGCAGACGCAAACGACTATGTTCCAAACTGAGAAAATGGCAAGTCTGGGGCAAATCGTGGCTGAGGTGTCTCACGATATTCGCAATCCTGTGTCGGCGATTTATGGGAATACTGAATGTCTCTTGACTTACATCGAAGGAGTCATGAAGATTTTGAGAGCCTATGAGAAAGAATACGGTATCTCATCAACCATAATTAGTGAAACCCTTGAAGAAGTTGATTGGGATTTTGTGCGTTCTGATTTGCCACAAGTGGTGCGGAGTATCCAATCTGGTGCAAGATATCTACGCCGACTAGTTGATACTTTACAATCTCTATCTCATATGGATGATCATGCTAATCCAGAGTCGATTAGTTTGCTTGACTGTGTAGAGAGTAGTTTAACAATTCTTAGTGGTCGAGTTAGGAATGTCCAAATTGTTAAAAATTACATCGAATTGCCAAAAATTAATGGCTATAGCGATCGCTTAATTCAAGTGTTTATGAATCTGATCAGTAATGCTCTGGATGCATTGGTGGAGATGAAATCACGTCCAGATCTGATCATAGAACATGAGCATCTTCTTCTCAGGGAAGATCGTGATAATGGGCACAGTAATGTCCAGACGAGTACGGACATTGCGTGGCAGCCTTTGGTAATGATCACATCAGCGATCGCTGAGATTGATAATCGCAATTGGGTGTCAGTTAAGATTGCGGATAACGGAATGGGAATTCCCAAAGAAATCCAAAATCGTATTTTTGATAATTTCTTTACTACTAAAGGTCAAGGACATGGTAGTGGTTTGGGTTTAGCAATTTGCCATCAAATCATTACCCAGCAGCATCAAGGCAAAATTGTGTTGCGATCGCCTTATTTAAATAACAATGGCGATGTCACGATTGGAACTGAGTTTGAAGTGTTGTTACCAATTAGTTAGGTGTAATACCAATTCACAGAAGAGTTGTCACACTTTTGTGAATTAAAAAACAAACTCTATAAGGGTTTTAAAAACACAAAATGGCTACACCATTTTATGTTTTGGTATTACAGCGCTTTGTGGTTCGTTTGATATGCCTACTCCCTTCTCAATACAAAAATAGACATTAAAACTCAAGGATTAGCGGCGCTTCGCGCCGCTAATCCTTGAGAGGCAACTAATAGTTTACTAAGGAAACAATCGGTACTTCTGGCAAAGCTTTTCTGCCGTTGAGGAAATCTAGCTCAATTAAAAATCCATAGCCAACTAGCTCTGCGCCTGATTGCTCGACTAGTTTGGATGCTGCCGCCGCTGTTCCACCCGTAGCAATCACATCATCGATAATCATCACGCGCTTACCTGAAGCGATCGCATCTTGATGCATCTCTAAGATATCAGTTCCATATTCCAAAGCATATTCAACCCGAAATACTGCTGATGGTAATTTTTTAGGTTTACGGACAGGCACAAAGCTACAACCTAAAGCCATCGCCAGTGATGCGCCAAGTATAAAGCCTCGTGATTCAATGCCAATAATACAGCCAATCTCCCCAATATTCAGTTCTGCAATTTTTGTTTTAAAGCCTTGGATAACTGCTGTCAGCCCCTGAGGATGTGCTAACAAAGGCGTAATATCTCGAAACATGATGCCTTGCTGCGGAAAATCAGGAATATCACGAATAATGCTTTTAAAATCCATAGGGTTGCTTGCTAGAGAGTGTCACAATTTTATCTGTATGCGCGATCGCATTTAACACAAGAGTATCGCAGTTTCATAACCTAATACCCATGTAGAAGCAGCATTTGAGGATGCAGAGAAGCTAATTTTTGTGGCGCGGCGAAGCCGCGCCACAAAAATTAGCTTCTTTATCTAAATTTTGATCTGCATCAAAAAACATGCATGTATACTGTATGCAAAGTATATGGGTTTGTTGCAATGTATGGCTTAAAAGCAATTGTCATCGGAGCGGGTATTGGTGGGCTTACTACAGGAATTGCCTTGCGACAAGCTGGTTATGAAGTAGAAATTTATGATCGGGTGCGGGATTTGCGTCCGATCGGCTCAGGAATCTCTCTCTGGTCAAATGGAGTGAAAGTCCTCAATCGTCTTGGGCTCAGCCAAAAGCTAGCTGTGATCGGTGGTGAGATGCATTACATGGAATACCGCCATCTGTCAGGAAATGTTCTTAATCATATTTCATTGCAACCATTAGTTGAAGAAGTTGGGCAACGTCCCTACCCTGTCGCAAGACGGGATTTGCAAAATGTGCTTTTAGAAGCTTTTCAATCTGAGGGTGGCAAGCTAACACTTGGAGCTAAGTGCATCGGTATTGTGGAAGGCTTTCGTAATGTCACTGCGAAATTTGAGGATGGCAGCACAGCCACGGGTGATCTATTGGTAGCCGCAGATGGAGTGCGCTCTCTCTTGCGCCAGTACATTCTCGAAGAATCAGTAGAACCTAAATATGCTGGCTATGTTAACTGGAATGGGCTAGTTCCTATTAGTCCAGAGCTTGCCGCAGCAGATACTTGGTCAATTTATGTGGGAGAGCATAAACGTGCATCGCTGATGCCTTTAGCAGGCGATCGCTTCTATTTCTTCTTTGATGTGCCATTACCAATGGGAACAGTTAACGATTGTACTAACTACAAAAGTGAATTGAAGCAACATTTCCAAGGTTGGGCTAAGCCTGTGCAGTTACTAATCGATCGCATCGAGCCTGAATCTGTAGCTCGCCTAGAAATTCATGATGTTGGTCCGATCGCAAAGATGGTGAAAGGTCGAGTAGCTCTGCTCGGTGATGCCGCCCATGCTACTTGTCCAGATTTGGGGCAAGGTGGATGTCAAGCGATCGAAGATGGATGGGTGTTAGCCAACTATTTAGCATCTACGAACTTAAGTGTTCCTGATGCACTACGACGCTACGAAAATGAACGCAAAGTCCGCGTCACTGAAATTGTCAACAAAGCCAGAAGTCGTGCTGAAACTATTCATGGGAAAGATCCCGAAATTACCCAAAAGTGGTATGACCAACTCTCTCAAGAAGATCCCTTGGATGTAACCAAAGCGATCGCCAAAATTATTAATGGAGGACCATTACATTGAGCCATTCATCAAGTTGTTATCCGATTACTATGCTCAACCAGATGAGCCAATCAGAGTTTACTGAAGCCATTGGTTCGATCTTTGAACATACGCCAGAAATAGCCGCTGAAGCATGGCGATCGCAACCTTTTGCCGATGTTCAGAATTTACATCAAGTGATGGCTGTGATCGTTTTGAAAATGAGCGATGATGCGCAATTAAAGCTAATTTGCGCTCACCCCGATCTTGGCAGTAAATTCAAAATGGCAGAGGCTTCAGTACAGGAGCAATCTACCGTCGGACTCGATCAACTCTCAGCAACAGAATACGATCGCTTCCAATATCTTAATCAAGCCTATAAAGACAAGTTCGCATTCCCTTTTATTATCGCTGTCCGCAACCACACCAAAGATAGTATCCTCAAAGCTTTTGAGCAAAGGCTGCTAAACAATCTGGAAGTTGAGAAAAAACAAGCGATCGCTGAAATTATTGAGATTGCTAGATGGCGGTTGATTTTGGCAGTTAGCGGCTAATTAATTACGAATTACGAATTACGAATTACGAATTTTCAGTTATCAATTACTAATAGATAATATTCGACTATGACATACCCAAGAGATATGATCGGCTATGGGAGATTTATTCCCGATGCAAAATGGAAAGATAATGCTCGTGTTGCTGTCCAGTTTGTAATTAATTACGAAGAAGGTGGGGAAACCTGTATTCTCCATGGTGATAGTGCATCTGAGACTTTCCTGTCAGAAATTGTGGGCGCAGTTCCCTTTAATGGACTGCGACATATGAATATGGAATCTTGTTATGAATATGGAAGTCGTGCAGGATTTTGGCGCTTATATCGTATGTTTTGCGATCGCAATATTCCCGTAACTATCTATGGAATTGCGATGGCACTAGCCCGCAATTCTGAAGCTGTGGCTGCCATGCTCGAAGCTGATTGGGAAATTGCTAGTCATGGTTATCGTTGGATTGATTACAAATATTTTTCGCCTGAACAAGAGCGGGAGCATTTGCAAAAGGCGATCGCCATACATACACAGGTTACTGGCGAACGTCCCCTTGGTTGGTATACTGGGCGCACTAGCGAGCATACAAGACGTTTAGTTGTAGAGGAAGGTGGATTTCTCTATGATTCAGATAGCTATGCCGATGACCTTCCCTATTGGAATTATGAATATGGTAAGCCACATCTGATTATTCCCTATACCCTTGACAATAACGATATGCGCTTCGCTACTCCACAAGGATTTAATTCAGGAGATCAGTTTTTTGCTTATTTGCGTGATGCTTTTGATGTTCTCTACGATGAAGGCGAAATGTCACCAAAAATGATGAGTATTGGTTTGCATTGTCGCTTAGTCGGGCGACCAGGAAGAGCGGCGGCTTTAGCGAGGTTTTTAGACTATGTGCAAAGCCGCGATCGCGTTTGGCTTTGTCGCCGTGTTGATATTGCTCAGCATTGGCATAAGTACCATAAGCCACTCTCTTAGTGAAACCAATTTTGGTGTTTCCAGAGCCTTTGGCTCTGGAAACACCAAAATTGGTTGTTATAGCAATGAAAGAGATAGCTATATATGCTAGGATGGCGAACGCCTTATAAACGTATGTATCCAGCCTATAGAGTTGCTTAGATAAATGCAGAATGAACAACTAATAATCCAACTCATAGCCCAAGAACTTTCTCTTCGTGCCGAACAAATCAAAAATGCTCTAGAACTATTCGCAGAAGGAGCTACGATTCCCTTTGTTGCGCGTTATCGGAAAGAGCGTACTGGCGAAATGAACGAGATTCAATTAAGAGATCTGCAAGATCGTTATGCCTACCTCACAGAATTGCGAGATCGCAAAGCGATAATTCTCCAAGCGATTACAGACCAAGGCAAACTAACCGATGCCCTCAGAAACAAAATCGAAACCTGCACCCAAAAGACCGAACTTGAAGATCTATATTTGCCCTATCGCCCTAAGCGGAGAACTAGAGCCGCGATCGCAAGAGAAAAAGGACTCGAACCACTTGCGGAAGCCATCAAAGCCTTCAACCGTCCAAACATTAACATTGCGTCGTTAGCACCAGAAGCCACGAAATATTTATCAGAGCAAGTAAAAACTGTCGAAGAAGCGATTAAAGGCGCATCAGATATTCTTGCTGAAGAAGTCGCTGACAGCGCCGAATATCGAGCCTATATCAGAGAATACTTGATGCAGTCAGGCTTCTTTGTTTCGCAGATCAAAGCCACCCATGCAGTTGGCACAACCAAATTTGAGATGTACCGCGACTATCAAGCAAAAGTCAAGGCGATCGCGCCCCATAATCTTCTCGCTTTGTTGCGTGGTGAAACTGAAGAAATCCTCACTCTCAATCTCGATTTTGATGAAGATCATGTGCTGACTTACTTAGAATCGCAACAAATTCGGGCGAAGACTCCAGCAATAAAGCAGTTCTATCAAGATATGCTCAAGGATGCCTTTAACCGCTTGATAAAAGCCTCTGCGATCGCATCGGTCATAACGGAGAAGAAAGCTTGGGCAGATGGCGAATCGATCAAAACCTTTGAAACTAATCTGCGCGATTTGCTATTAGCCGCTCCCGCAGGTATGAAACCGACCCTCGCGATCGATCCCGGATTTCGGACAGGATGCAAGACTGCCGTAATTGGTGAAACAGGCAAGTTTCTCGAATATCAAACTATCTTTCCACATCAGGCATTAGCACAAAGAGAGCAAGCCACTCGGACTTTGAGAACTTTGATTGAGAAGTATCAAATTCAATTAATCGCGATTGGCAATGGTACGGCGGGAAGGGAAACTGATGCTTTTGTGATGGAAGTTATTCAAGGGTTAAAAATTCCGCCAATTAAAGTAATGGTCAACGAGTCGGGGGCTTCCATTTATTCGGCTAGTCCAGTAGCGATCGCCGAATTTCCCGAATTAGACTTAACCTTACGTGGTGCTGTCAGCATCGGGCGACGCTTGCAAGATCCTCTAGCGGAGCTGGTAAAAATCGAACCAAAATCAATTGGAGTTGGACAATATCAGCATGATGTCGATCAAAAATTATTAAAAAAGAAGCTTGACGAAACCGTAGAAAGTTGCGTTAACTTCGTCGGTGTAGACCTGAACACAGCGTCTAAAGAACTGCTCACTTTTGTGTCTGGACTAAGCGCCACCGTGGCAAATAACATCATCACCTATCGTAATCAAAATGGTGCTTTTCGCGATCGCCGTCATTTGTTGAAGGTTCCGAAACTAGGTGCAAAAGCTTTTGAACAGGCGGCGGGATTTTTACGAATTCGTGATGGAGCTAATCCGTTAGACAATACTGCTGTTCATCCCGAAAGCTATAGTGTGGTGGAGGCGATCGCCCATGACCTAAATGTGCCGCTATCGGAAATCTCGCAAGCGGCGGATAAACTGAAAACGGTAAATCTCAAGAAATATGTGACGGATGCGATCGGTGAGCCAACCCTGCGCGATATTTTGCGAGAACTAGAAAAGCCAGGGCGTGACCCGCGTGCGGAGTTTAAATATGCTACTTTCAGCGATGCGATTCAGAAAATCTCTGATCTGCAAATTGGTATGGAGATAGAAGGGATTATTACCAATGTGGCTAATTTTGGTGCGTTCGTGGATATTGGTGTGCATCAAGATGGATTAATCCATATCTCGCAATTAGCCGATCGCTTTGTCAGCGATCCGAAGCAAATTGTTAAAGTTGGTCAGGTCGTAAAGGTACGAGTTTTGGAAGTAAATGAATCTCTGAAACGGATTAGTTTGTCAATGCGATCGGCATAAAAAAAACATAGAGTTTCGGTGCTTTGCGCTGAAACTCTATGTTTTTTTAACTGCAAACTTAGCTAGGCTGATTTCAAGTTAAAACAGGTCTGGTGGAAGTAACACAGTATCAATCACATGGATAACGCCATTAGAAGTTTTTACATCCGCTACAACAACTTTAGAATTGTCAATCACAACATCTTTAGTGGTCTTCGTAACTTTAATTGAACTACCTGCAACAGTTGGCACTAGGACGGAACCAGCTTTAATATCTTTGGAATTGACTTTGCCTGAGACTACATGATAAGTCAAGAGCTTGACCAAAGCGGCTTTGTTCTCTGGTTTCAGTAGTGTTTCTACAGTACCTTTAGGCAACTTGGCAAATGCTTCATCAGTTGGTGCAAATACAGTGAACGGTCCCTTCCCAGAGAGGGTCTCAACCAAACCAGCAGCTTTAACAGCAGCCACTAGAGTCTTAAAAGACCCATTAGAAACTGCAACTTGGACAATATTTCCTGTTGGGGATGCAGCTACTTTTTTTACGGTTGGAGTTGCTTTTGACTCGATAGCAAAAGATGGAAGACTAACCAAAAGACTCGCTGTAGCGATCGCTAGGCTAGCAACTTTAACCGAAAACTTGGGTAATTGTTGCATTTTCATGAATTGAATACTTAAAAATTTGGTGAGTTTTGTAACGAAATCTTAATATATAGCAATGTAAGCTTTGCTTAGGACATAAAACCCAAAAGATGGCAGAGCTTCGCTCTGCCATCTTTTGGGTTTTGAATTGTCCTATCTATCTCTTACGTTGCTATAACACTCGACAAGATGTTTTGTAAGTATCGTGGACTTCCAAAATTCAGGGTAAATCTGTGAATTGGTTAGGACTTACGCAAAAATGCCCTGAAAGCCTCATTTTGCCGTAGGGGCAATTCATGAATTGCCCCTACGGCTCGTTCTTTTGCGTAAGTCCTATTGGTATTACTGTTATTGCGTGGTTTTTATTCCCACACTCCTTAACTGACCAATGCCCTTGACCAAAGATGAAATTATAGAATTGTTAGAAATACCTTTAGAATTAGTCAAGAATGCAAACTTTGAATCTAATTAAATTTGCTTATTTTTAAGCTTTGAGATCTTCTATGCAGCCCAATGTAAAACTAAAACGGCAAATAATAGGTAAGAAATTTTCTTGGACTCCATATTTATTTCTATTGCCAGCGATCGCATTTCTTTGCTTGACTTCGTTTTTACCAGTATTCCAAGCCATATATTTAAGTTTTACCAATTATGATTTTGTTGGTAGTCCTGAATTTATTGGATGGAAAAACTATCTAAATCTCTGGAAAGATCAAACTTTTTGGAGGACATTAGGCAATACTTTAGCTTATCTCATCTTTGCCGTTCCTAGCCTCGTAATTTTGCCACTTGCTTTAGCGATATTAGTCAATCAAAAGTTACGAAGTATTAAATTCTTTCGAGCCATTTATTATTTTCCAGTGATTGTTTCTGTGGTTGTCGCTGGTATTGCTTGGAAATGGGTTTATGCTCAGAATGGAATTCTGAATTATTTTCTGTCAACCATTTCATTTCAAGATATTAAAATCCCTTGGTTAACTGACCCCAAAACCGCCATTTTTGCGATTATTGCAGTAGTAATCTGGCGAGGCATTGGTTACTATATGGTTATCTATTTAGCTGGTTTACAGGCGATTCCCGCAGATTTATACGAGGCGGCTGCGATCGATGGTTCTGATGGTTGGCAAAAACATTTAGATATTACGATTCCATTAATGAAGCCCTACATTATTCTCGTAGCAGTCATTTCTTCGATTGGAGCAATGAAGGTCTTTGAAGAGGTTTATATCATGTCTCAAGGTGGTCCAGCGAATAGTACAAAAACCGTAGTTTATTATTTGTATGACAAAGGTTTCACAAGTTTAGAGATGGGATATGCTTCTGCGATCGGAGTATTTTTATTTTTGATTATCTTTATTATTTCAATTCTAACTTTCAAATTTATTAATCCTGCCAAAACCATTTAAATATGATTAAGACTGTTTCTTTTTTTTTAAGTGCTTTTTTGTTTCTCTCTTTACCTGTTTTTGCTCAAGATAGCTCCATTAAATCAACTCCAATATTTCAATCGCAATTTTCTCAAAATCTTGCTAAAAACCTCCAAGAAGCAAAATCTGAAGGCTGTTTTATTTTGTATGACTTAAAACGCGATCGCTATATTCGCTATAACTCTCAACATTGTCAAAAACGCTTTATTCCTGCATCCACCTTTAAGATATTTAACTCATTGGTTGCTCTAGAAACTAAAGCGATCGCAGATGAAAATACCGTAATTCTCTGGGATGGAGTCCAACGTCGATTTCCTTTGTGGAGTCAAGATCAAAATATGCGAACAGCCTTTACGCGATCGGTTGTTTGGTTTTATCAAGACTTAGCGCGACGGATTGGGAATGAAAGAATGGCTAAATATATAAAAGCTGCTGACTATGGCAATCAAGATATCTCAGACCAGATTGATTCTTTTTGGTTAGATGGCAATTTGAGAATTTCGCCAGAGGAGCAAATCAAGTTTCTCATCAGACTTTATCAAGAGGATTTGCCATTTTCACCTTCTGTGATGAAAACTGTGAAAGACATCATGCTAATTGATCGTAAAGATAATTACATTCTTAGAGGTAAGACTGGTTGGGGAACTAATGTTGATGGAATGCAGAATATTGGTTGGTATGTTGGTTATATAGAACGAGATAACAACGTTTATTTCTATGCCTTAAATTTTGAAAATCAAGATCCTAACTTTGAAATGATTCCTATCCGTAAAAAGATTTTGTTTGATGTTTTTAGCGATTTACAACTCATTGCCAAGTAAAAGCCAGCAGTTTTTAGGTGGGCTTCGCCCATTTCAAAATTATAAGTATTAATATCATGAAAAATAAGCCCCAGAAACTATCATCACTGAATATCCTCAAAAATATTCCGCAATTTCTGCTTTTAATTGCGATCGCCACGTTAACCATATTTCCTTTGCTCTGGTTAGTAAGTACCGCTTTTAAATCACCAACCGAAAATATTTTTCAGGCAACACCACAACTCTTACCCGCCCAGCCTACCTTTGAGAATTTCCTCAAGGTCTGGAAAAATTCCCGCTTCGATCTTTATCTTTGGAATAGCTTTTTTGTTTCCAGCATCACCGTAATTTTAAATTTGCTATTCTGCTCCCTCGCTGCCTTTCCCCTTGCCAGACTAGATTTTAAAGGACGAGATTCTATATTTTGGGCGATCGTGGGTACGACGATGATTCCGTTTCAAATTACGATGATTCCCCTTTATATTCTGGCGGTGCAGCTAAACCTCAAAAATACCTATGCTGGCTTGATTTTCCCCTATGTAATTTCAGCTTTCGGCATATTTCTACTGCGCCAAGCCTTTCAAAGCGTTCCCAAAGAAATGGAAGAAGCAGCGCGAATGGATGGTTGCTCTAGTTTAGGGATTTGGTGGCATGTAATGTTACCTGCGGCGCGTCCTGCATTAACAACACTTGCTGTATTTACCTTTGTCGCAATGTGGGGCGATTTTTTATGGCCCTTAGTGATCGTCGATAAGGCTGAGCTTTATACATTACCAAGGGGAATTGCTAGTCTGGCAAGTGCCTTCTCTGAAGATTGGCGATTAATTGCCGCAGGTTCCGCGATTTCGATGCTGCCCGTCTTTATCGTGTTTGTATTTCTGCAACGCTACATCATTCCTACCGAGGCTAGTGTTGGAGTCAAAGGATAAAGACGACGCAGCGCGTCGTCTTTATCCTTTGACTTGTTGCTCTTGCCATAGTTTTGAACTTAGGGTAGTTTATGATTCTTAAGACTTGGGTTTTAAATTTAATATAGATTTAATATTTCTAGTCACTCTGCCCACTATCCTGTTCAGCAACTTCAGCAAATTTAAGGGAAGCAATCCGTACATGAAAATGAGCATCTGTAAGACATTTCAAGGCTTTATTTTTCAAAACCTGATTTATTTGCTTCCGATCGCAATCTTGTCCCCAACCTTAGCGATCGCCTCCCCTGTGGTCGCTCAATCACAGACATTGACTAGCTCATCAGCGATCGCCCAAAATATCATCTATGTAAATCCCCAAACAGGTAGCGATCGCCCCGAACAAGGTAGTACTGTTGCACCTTTCAAGACAGTTACCTATGCGATGAGTCGCGCTCAGACTGGACAAATTATTCAGCTAGCCTATGGAACCTACAGCAGTGCTACGGGTGAGCAGTTCCCAATGCGACTACGCCCTAATGTGACATTACGAGGTAATGAGGCAACTAAGGGCAAAGGCATCATAATTTTAGGCGGGGGAACCCTACGCACAGGATCGGGGTTTCCTCAAAATGTGGCGATCGCTCTTGGCGATGGTTCAGAATTGCGGGGCGTGACTGTAACCAATCCTAATCCTAGAGGTTATGGACTGTGGATTGAGAATGTGAGTCCTGCGATCGCCAATAATACTTTTATTGATAATCAGCAAGATGGTGGCTTAATTACAGGCAAATCAACGGCGATTATTTCTGCAAATCAATTCTTTCGCAATGGAACTAGTGGCTTAGCGATCGAGGGTGAAGCCAGTCCAGATATTCGTGGCAATCTCTTTCAACAAACTACTTTTGGGATGAGTATTCGCCAAGATGCGGCTCCGCAAATCACAGAAAACACCTTTACTCAAAATCAAAATGGACTCCTAATCCAATCCAACGCCAAGCCAGTTTTACGCGGCAATGCGATCGTCAATAATCGTGCTTATGGCGTAACCATTTCTGATACTGCCAAGCCAGATCTGGGCAAGCCTAACGATGATGGTAACAACACTTTTCAGGGAAATGGCACATTCGATTTGCAAAACGTCAGCCGTAATGCGGTTGCTGTGATTGGCAATCAATTGGACAGTAAAAGAGTGAAGGGAAATTTACAACTGTCGGGTGTGCGTCTGCCATCCAATCTATTTGTTAATAATCCTTCAGCAAATGCGACAACTACAAATGCTGTGGCTGTAAGTAAGGCTTCACCAAGAATTACACCAAAAAGCGATCGCTTTGCCAATATCAACCAACAACTAGAACAACAGATAGCCAACAGTCAGCCCATGAATCTTTCGCCTAATCTTGATACTCCACCAGCATTGGTTAGAACGAACTCTTCAAGTCAAAGCAATAGTTTTATTCCAAACAATCAAGCAAATCAAGCAAATAATCCTTTCTGGTACGAGCCTGTTACTTCTGTGATCGTCAGAATTACGCCCAAGAGCTTTAGTTCCCCGATCCCCGCTAATTCCGAAATTAGTACTAGTTTGCCACCCGTGCGATCTAGTCCTCCTAGCGGCGAACCCGTTAATCAACCGATCCAAATTGCGCCGCTGGCTAATACCAGTTTTAGACCTCAAACCCCACCTCGGTATCGTGTGGTAGTGCCTGTTTCTTCACCTAATGCTGTTGCTCAAGTACGTCAAATTGTGCCAAATTCCTTTGCGTCTCGACTTAATGGCTATTTGGTAGTGCAGATTGGAGCCTATAGCGATCGCCGTATCGCTGAAGTCCAAGTTTCTCGGCTCGCACAACAAGGTTTATCCGCAAGAATTGAGTCGATTAATCCATAGCCAAAAAATAGAGGTGACACTTCTTCTCACCTCTATTTTTTGGTTTTGCTATAAAATGCAGATGTCTAAATCTTTTTTGAAACTTGTCCTATGACCTTAAACAAAGTTCACCTAGTCGGACGCGCAGGACGTGATCCTGAAGTTAAATATTTTGAGTCTGGCAAAGTGGTTTGCAACTTCACGATCGCAGTTAATCGAAATACCAGCAACCGTGATGATCCGCCCGATTGGTTTGACTTAGAAATGTGGGACAAAACCGCCGAAGTTGCGAAGAACTTTGTCAGAAAAGGAAGCCTAATTGGTATATCAGGATCGCTTAAATTTGATCGTTGGAACGATCGCACTACTGGTGATGAGCGCCAAAAACCCGTAATTCGTGTGGATCGTCTAGATCTACTTGGCTCTCGTAAAGACAATGAAGCAGCTAGCAATAGTAGCGGCAGCTATGACGACGATTTTTAAGTACAAAAGCCTTGTTTATCAAGGCTTTTGTACTTTACTATTCGGTTGAAATACGGTTTTCCTACTCAAAACTTAGCGATCGCATCAGTAAGAATATATGTAGATATTCTTAGCGAATCCAAGATTCGAGGAACCTATACATGTTTAACCTAGGCGAACTTAACTCCAGCAGCAGCAACCTTTTACTCGATTACCTCAAAAATCAATCGCCTGAAACTTTAGCCACAGTCGCGCAGTCCGTCACCCCTGAAGCGCAACAAATTATCAACCAAAATATTCAAAACTTGCTGGGTATTTTGCCACCGCAGCATTTCAACGTCAGTATCACCACTGATCGCGAAAACTTAGCAGGACTAATAGGCTCAGCGATGATGACAGGTTATTTCATTCGCCAAATGGAAACGAGAATGCAGCTAGATCATTCATTAGAAACACTATAGCTATTGCCCCTAAAAAGTAAAGGCGGCGCTTAGCGCCGCCTTTACTTTTTAGTGGTTCTAAATAAAAAAGGGAGCGCTTAGCGCTCCCTTTTTTATTTGTGTTTATGACCGTGAAACCGAATACCCAAGAAAACATCGTATATAAAACCAGCTAGATCAGGCATCTTGAAAATTCCTAAGGTCTGAGGTGAGCCATTAGCATCGAGCAAAGGCTTCATTTGATAATAGGTCTTCTCGTAATAATACCAAGGCACATTTGGCCAAAGATGATGAACTAAGTGATAGTTCTGACCTAATAACAAGATATTTAAAAATCTTCCTGGGTAAACTCTGGCATTCTTCCATCGCGATCGCTCAACAAAAGGACGATGAGGCAAATAGTCAAAAAACAAGCCTAACAAAAGTCCCATAACGGCTGCTGGTACGAACCAGAAGTTCATCATGTAGCCGAGGAACCCATAATGATAACCAACAAACAATGTGGCGACTACAATCAACCTGCTAACTGCCCATTCTAAAAGCTCGTAATTTCTCCATAGCCGACGCTGGAAAAAGAAAACTTCGTGATAAAAAAAGCGAGCAGCAATCAACCACAAGGGGCCGCCAGTCGAAACATAGTGGTCAGGATCATCTTCCTCATCATTCACATGGGCATGATGCTGCATGTGGACACGAGTAAATACGGGAAACACAAATCCTTGCAAGATTGCTGCAATATGCCCGATCGCTGCATTGACAATGCGATTTGGGTGAGCAACGTTATGGCAAGCATCATGAATTACTGTTCCCAGTACATAAAGCGCCGAAAAATTACAAACAAATACGAGCCAGTGCGCCCAGCCCCATACCCAATACCCTGTTGTCGATGCAGTTCCTAAAATGATCGAACCCAGTAGCAGTAGTATCGTCGGATTAAATCCCTGTGCTGCGCCCATCACACCGATTGGAACAGTTAGGGCTCTGCCCTGCTGCTGCATTGTGTCACTCCTTACTCAAATTTCCTATCTTTAATCTAGTATGCGTTTTTGGTTTGTCAATTGACAAACTCAAATATATTGGAAAAATATATTTGATTGTTGCGTTTTATTACATTTTTTATTATCCCCTATGCTACCGATAATAGAGCGAGATTGCAACTTTGATTTTGAGTTGCTCTTGATCGTTAGTTATTTTTGTTAGCGATCGCTATTTCACACACTTACGCAATATAGCTGTCGCCCTTCTTGTTAGGAATAGTGAGAGGCAGCGCTTTGCGCCGCCTCTCACTATTTGGGTTTTGATTTGTCTTGATAAAAGTGGCTAATACCAAAACACAAAATGGCGTAGCCATTTTGTGTTTTTAAAACCCTTACAGGGTTTGGGTTTTAATTCAAAAAAGTGTGGCAATACTTTTTTGAATTGGTATAAGGCTATAGTTACTGACTCAAGCCATGTACTCAAGTACGGGCTATAGAAATAAAAGGTTTGCTTAGTACATAAAACCCCAAACAAAAGTGGTAGCGCTTCGCGCCGCCACTTTTGTTTGGGTAAGAAAGAAATAGCGGTACGCAGCTTTGCTGCGCAACGCTATTTCTTGAATGGGAAGAGAGTATCTACTTATTTTTTAGTCATCAATCTAGATAAATTTTGCTTTTAGTCAAAAACTTTAGCTGTTCATTTACTTGCGCTATTTTTCAAAACATTTATCGCTGTTATATCTATCAAAAATGTTTACAATATCCTCAATCTGAATAGGCTTAGTAATAAAGTCATTCATTCCTACATCTAAGCATAACTGACGATCTTCAGGTAAAGCATTAGCAGTTACAGCTACAATCCAAGGCTGTTGACAACAATCCTGCCGAATTTGCTTAGTAGCAGTAAGTCCATCCATTTTCGGCATTTGCATATCCATAAAAATTACATCGTATTTTTGATTTTTGATAGCATCTAAAGCCTCTAAGCCATTGTTGGCGATCATCGGGCTATAACCAAGTGTTTCTAAAAATAGTTGTAGCACTCTTTGATTAACGAAATTATCTTCAACAATGAGAACTTCTAAACTAGATGATTTAGTAGTTTCTTGAGCTACAGGAGATAAAATTGGTTGAGTAATGCTAGGTATTTGAGAATTAGCAACTTCTGTGGGTAAAGTTCTCAACACGAGAGTAAAGTAGAACACAGAACCGCTGGTATGAATCGTTTCTGGATCAAACATCCAATTGTCAGGAGGCTTACCACCAATTCGTCCAAGACTCTCGACCCAAACTGTACCTCCCATTAACTCAACCAAACGCTTACTAATGGCAAGCCCTAATCCTGTCCCACCATACTGACGACTGATGGAAGAATCAGCTTGAGTAAATGGTTGAAACAATAAATTTAGCTGATTAACTTCAATACCAATACCTGTATCTTCAACTGCAAAGACTAATTCGCACTCATCACTATTTACGATTAACCTAGGCTCGATCGAGATCGTCACATTGCCTTGTGGAGTAAATTTAATCGCATTACCTAAGAGATTGATTAAAACTTGACGTATCTTTGCGGCATCACCTAATAAATCATGAGGAATATCTGGATGCATTGAATATTGAATGCTGAGATTTTTATCGCTTGCTTGTTTACTTAAAAGTTCAAAGACAGATCTGACGATATCTTCCAGTACGAGCGAACGGCTTTCTATTTTTAGCATTCCAGATTCAATCTTAGAAAAATCAAGAACGTCATTAATAATTGTTAAAAGCAAATCGCCACTATCACGAATTATCTGTACATAATCTCTCTGTTCTTCTGTCAAATTGGTAGTTGACAATAAATCCGTCATTCCAATTACTCCATTCATTGGCGTACGGATTTCATGACTCATATTAGCTAAGAAAGCACTCTTTGCTCGATTTGCAGCTTCGGCAAGCTCTTTGTCATGAGCTAAAGCAATTTCCTTCAGTTCAAGCACTCTCACCTGTGCAAGAGTTTCCTCTAGTTGTTTTTGTTGTTCCTGTAAATGAGAAACAAAAGCAAATGTTCTATCAATTGTTATTTCTAAATCATCAAAATCAATAGGTTTTGTTACAAAATCAAAAGCGCCACAGTTCATTGCCATCCGAATATTTTGGATATCTCCATAGGCTGAGACTACTACTGCTTTTATGTTTTGATTAATTTCAGCTAATTTTGAAATAAAGGATAATCCATCCATTTTAGGCATCCTAATATCGGTAAGGATCATTGAGATGCAATTTGTTTCTTTCAAGATTGCCAAAGCTTCTATTCCATTTGAAGCAAATATAAAATCTAGTTCTTCAGATAGAATTCTTTTTCTAAATCTCTGTTTAAATAGTCTTTGGATCTCAATTTCATCATCAACTACTA
>Ga0209985_10001997_pt1 | contig 19048 bp, 13 predicted proteins | sample NOAtaG_FD_187305 | JGI IMG/M metagenome (GOLD analysis project Ga0209985, IMG submission 187305) | Freshwater lake microbial communities from Lake Erie, under a cyanobacterial bloom - NOAA_Erie_Diel6S_1000h metaG (SPAdes) (version 2) | ecosystem: Environmental > Aquatic > Freshwater > Lake ...
GGCCAATGCGGTGGTGGCCCTCAGCCAGGGCATCGCGTACTTCCACGCCGGCCAGGAAATGCTGCGCAGCAAGTCCATGGACCGCAACAGCTACGACTCGGGCGACTGGTTCAACCGCATCGACTGGACCTTCACCGACAACGGCTTCGGCACCGGCCTGCCACCGCGCCAGGACAACGAGTCCAGCTGGCCCCTCATGGCCCCGCGCCTGGCCAACCCCGCCCTCAAGCCCATACCGGCCGACATCGCCTGGACGCGTGACGCCTTCCTCGACCTGCTGCGCATCCGCGCCAGCACCACCTTGCTGCGCCTGCGCAGCACCGAGGACATCCAGGCGCGCCTGCGGCTGCTCAACACCGGGCCGCAACAGGTAGGGTCCGGCGCCGTGGTAGGCGCCCACCTCGACGGCCAGGGCTACCCAGGCGCGGGCTTCAAGCGGCTCGTCTACCTGATCAACGCCGACACCCAGGCCCACCGCATCCCTGCACCCGAACTGGCCGGCCAGCCCTGGAAGCCGCACCCCGTCCTCACCGCCCCCAGCGCCACCGACCGCCGCGCCGCCGATGCCCGCTGGGACGCCGCCAGCGCCAGTTTCACCGTGCCGGCTCGGACGGTGGGGGTGTGGGTGGTGGAGTGAGCGGTCCGATACCGAGGATCAAGCGAGCAGTGACACCCCCAACAGCGGTCTGATCGAAACGCGCTCCTGAGCCTGACGAATGCCCCCATGAGACACCTGCGCAATCTCCTCATCAGCCTCGGCATCGCCTTCTCCTTGCTGCTCAGCTCGTGCGGCGGGGGCGAGTCTGGCGCTGACGGCCACCGCTTCCCCCTCGCGGTCTCGGCATCCAACGTACCCGCCGAGACGCAGGAGGAGCTGTACCAGTTCTTCGCCATCGCCTTCGGCGCGGCCCCCGGGGTCACCTACTGGGGACAACTGCTGGAAGCCGCCGAAGCCAAGATGTCGGTGCAACGCATCGTCAACGTCTTCACCACCAAGCCGCAATTCACCGAGGTCTACCCGGAGGCGATGCCCAACGACGCCTTTGCGCGCCTGCTGGTGGACAACGTGGTGGGCGACAGCGCCAGCGAAGCCTCCAAGGCCGAGGCTCGCAATGACATCGTCGCGGCTCTCTCGCTGCCCAACTGGACGCGCGGCGACATCACCTACGCCATCTTCCGCAACCTGGCGCGCAAGCCTGCGGACGACCCCCAATGGGCGGCCACAGCCCAGCGCATGCGCAATCAGGTCACGCTGGCACGGCACTTCACCGAGGTGCTGCAGGTCAACACCACCGACTTGCCCACGCTGCGCGCCGTGATCCGCTCGGTGGACCAGCACACCACGGTGAACGCGGAGCTGACGCCCCTGGTGGAGGCGGCCCTGGGGAACGGCTCGCGCCACGCGCTGACGCTGCGCGCCGTACCGGCAGATGCCGACGGCGTGGCCTCCGCCACACCAGGCCCCGCCACCTCGATGACGGTGCATTACCGGCGCAGCGACGGGCAGTACACCGGCTGGCAGATCCACACCTGGAACGCCGCGCGAGACCCAGGCTGGAACCAGGGCTGGGCACCGGTACGGTACGACAGCTTCGGCGCGGTGTTCGAGGTGCCGCTGGTGGCCGGCACGGGCAGCGTGGGGTACCTCTTCCACAAGGGCGACCTCAAGGACCATGGCAACCGTGACCAGGCGTGGACGCTGACGGGCGGGGCCAACGAGATCTGGCGCCTGCAGGGTGACGACACCACCTACACGAGCGACCCCTCCAGCGGCGGCAGTGCGCCGGCCGGCACCTCCAACCTGCGAGAGGCCCGCGCGGTGTGGCTGGACCGCCAGCGCGTGCAGTGGCCCGGCGTGTCGTCGTCTACCGGCAGCTTCCGCCTTTACGCGTCCGCCGCTGGGCAGGTGCGCGCCCAGGTGGGTGCGACCGTGAGCGGGCACGATGCTGCACTGTCCTTGGACACGATTGCCGCCACCAGTCTGCCTGGCGAGCTGCGCGACCGCTTCCGCTGGGTGGGCTCTGGGGCCGTGCTCGCGTTGAAGACGGCCGACCTGGTCCGCCTGCCTGGCCTGCACCGCGGTCAGCTCGTCCTGGTGCAGGAAGACGCTTCTGGCCGGGTCGTCAACGCCACCAGCACCCAGGTCGCAGGCGCCCTGGATGACCTGTTTGCCAACTCGGCCGAGGCCGCGATGGACAGCGGCATGCCGCTGGGCGCCATCGTCGCCAACGGCACGACCCAATTTCGCGTGTGGGCGCCCACGGCACGTCGGGTCAGCCTGTTCATCTATGCATCCGTCTCAGGCGAGGCCGCCAGCGTGGACGAGATGGCGCTGGACCCCACCACCGGCATCTGGAGCGCCAGCCGTGCCGGCGATCTCTCCGGCACTGCCTACCGCTATGGCGTCGATGTCTTCGTGCGCGGCGTGGGCCTGGTGCGCAACATGGTCACCGACCCCTATGCACTGGCACTCACTGCCAACTCTCAGCGCAGCGTGGTGGTCAACCTGAACGACCCCTCGCTCAAACCCGCCGGGTGGGATGCCAGCCTGCCACCGGCCAAGGTGGCCGCGGCGCCAGACATGAGCATCTACGAGCTGCACGTGCGCGACTTCTCGGCCAACGATGCCACCGTGAGCGCGCCCCACCGCGGCAAGTATCTCGCCTTCACCGAGGCAGGCTCCAACGGCATGAAGCACCTCAAGGCCCTGGCCGATGCCGGCTTGAGCGATGTGCACCTGCTGCCCGTCTTCGACATCGCCAGCGTGCCCGAGGTGGGCTGCACCAGCCCCAGCCCGACGGGCACGGCCGCCGGCGACACGCAACAAGCCGCGGTGAACGCCACGCGCGGCACCGACTGCTTCAACTGGGGCTACGACCCCTGGCACTTCACCGCCCCTGAGGGCAGCTACGCGACGGACGCCGCCGCCCCGCTCAAACGCATCGTGGAGTTCCGCCGAATGGTGATGGCCCTTCACGCCGCTGGCCTGCGCGTGGGCATGGATGTGGTCTACAACCACACCACCGCCTCCGGCCAGAACGAGAAGTCGGTGCTGGACCGTATCGTCCCGGGTTACTACCACCGGCTGGACGAGAAGGGCACCGTCACCAACTCCACCTGTTGCGACAACACCGCCACCGAGCACCGCATGATGGCCCGGCTGATGAGCGACTCGGTGCTCACTTGGGCGCGGGACTACAAGATTGCGTCTTTCCGCTTTGACATCATGGGCCACCAGCCGCGCAGCGTGATGGAGGCGATGAAGGCCCGTATGAAGGCCGCCACCGGGCGCGAGGTTCAGTTCATCGGCGAGGGCTGGAACTTCGGCGAGGTCGCCAATGGCGCGCGCTTCACCCAGGCCAGCATGTACAGCCTCAATGGCAGCGGCATCGGCACCTTCAACCCGTACCTGCGCGACGCCGTGCGCGGTGGCGGCTGCTGCGACAGCGGCAACGCCCTCATCAGCAACCAGGGCTGGATCAACGGCCTGCACTTCGACCCCAACGCCTTGGGCGGTGGACGTTCGCGCACCGACCTCATGTGGCAGGCCGACGTCATCAAGGCCGGCCTAGCGGGCTCCATCCGAAGCTTCACGCTGACCACACACTGGAACGCCAACCTCACGCTGGAGCAGATGAACGCCGGCGGCAGCCCTGTGGGCTACGTGCTGGAGCCGGGCGAGGTGGTGAACTACGTGGAGAACCACGACAACCTCACCCTCTTCGACAACAACGCCTTCAAGCTGCCGGCCGGCACCAGCCGGGAAGACCGCGCACGGGTGCAGATGCTGGGCGCCGCCCTGGTGACCTTCAGCCAGGGCGTGCCCTACTTCCATGCCGGCATGGACACGCTGCGCAGCAAGAGCCTGGACCGCAACAGCTACGACGCCGGCGACTGGTTCAACCGCCTGGACTGGACCTACAACGACAACTTCTTCGGCGTGGGCCTGCCCATGGCCAGCGACAACGGCAGCAGCTGGGACCTCATGCGCCCGGTGCTGCAGTCCACCGGCATCAAGCCCGCCCCGGGCGACATCGCCTGGGCGCGCGACACCTTCCGCGACCTGCTGAAGATCCGCGCCAGCACCACCCTGCTGCGCCTGCGCACCGCCGAAGACATCAAGGCACGGCTGCGTTTCTTGAACACCGGCTCGGCCCAGGTGCCCACGGTGGTGGCCGCCCGCATCGACGGCAGTGGCTACGCCGGCGCTGGCTTCAAGGAGCTCGTCTACCTCATCAATACCGACAAGGTGCCCCAGACCGTGAGCGATGCGTCACTGGCGGGTAAGGCTTACGCGTTGCACCCCGTGCACCGCGCCGCCGGTGCGGCGGATCCGCGGGCGCGAGAGGCCGTGTGGGAGGCGGGCTCCGGCAGCTTCACCGTGCCGGCGCGGACGGCGGTGGTGTGGGTGGTGGAGTGAGGGGCGCCAGCGGGCTGCCCGGTTTGGAAACCTTGGGGAACAAGCAACTGAACGACCCCATGTGGGGTGGAACGGCCCAGCAGTTCAGTAAGCAGCTCGCCGTGGCACACCCCTTATCCGAAAAGATGGGGGTAGCCACCGAGACCCTGGCCACGCTGCGCGGGGTGATCGGCAACGTGACGCCGGACACCGACGTGTCCACCATCGACAAGATCGTGCAGATCATTGGAAGCGTGCCGCCGGGGGGGTGAGACCTTGGGTTGCGGCGGTCACACGTCGCACGATGCCCCGCAACTGCTCAGCGCCTCCGCCCCACCCCACCACCGCCCAGTTCTCCACCCGCAACCCCGGGACGTCCTGAAAGTCGGCCCCGTCGACCCGGGGGCCAAGCGCTGGGTTTCGGCAGCGGTTTTCCGTGCTGGAATGAGGGGGGCTGCCGGTCCGGCCGAAGCCCTCAACCGCCCGAACTGATCTGCACTTCCCATGGCTCGCAAGCCCCCCAAGCCGCCCTCGCCCTACGTCGACATCCACGGCCGCCCCATCGATATCTGGAAGCTGGCCATGGGCGAACACGGGGCGCCGCCGCCCCCAGCGCCCAAGGCGCCCGCGGCAGGGCGTGAAGCGGTGCCGCAGCCGCAGGACGTCGAGGCGGTGTTCGAGGCACTGTGCCTGGCTGGCTTGCCGCGTGGCAAGACCTGGCTGGCGCAGTTCATGCGCCATCTGGGCAGCCGTCACAGCAGTGGCCGTTCGTTCAGCATCCAGGACGTCACAGCGGCCGCCCAATTGCTGGTGCAGCAGGGCCGCGCCGTGCAGTCCGAGGGCCTGGGTGTTGATGCCGCCCAGCCCGCACGCGAGGCCTGGCTCACGGCTCACCTGGAGCCTGACCTGGCCGCCAAGGCCTACCCCGCCTGGGCGCGCGCGTCGGCCACCTACAACGCTGACGGGCCCGGGGTGCCGATCCCGGCCCTGCGCGACCCGGCCGAGGCCATCGCCTTGGCCCGGCTGCTGCTGTATGCCGGGCTGAACGCATCGGCCTTCGCCAGCCAGCGCGCAACCTTCTTGCGCAACTGGAACACCGATGCCTCTGCCATCGCCCAGGCGGCCATGACGCCCTTCTTGCCCGAGCGCTTCGAGCATCTCGACGCCGCGCTGCGTAACGGGTTGCTCAAGGAGTGGCTGGACCACTTCATCCTCGAGACGCCGTTGTGGACCCCGCTGATGAACTGGCTGGACGGGCAGGCCCAGCGCGCCCCCGACAGCCTGTCATTCGGTGCCCGCGCCGCAGTGGCCGAATGGCGTTGCGACCGCGCCGACGCTGAAGGGGCTCTGAAGATGCTGACAGGGCTGGAAGGCCCTCGGATCGACGCCTTCAAGGCTGCGGTCGTCGCCATCCAGGGGCAATGGGGTGCGGCGGCCGACGGCTTCGCTGCAGCCCAGAAGGCCTTGAGCGCGCTGGCCAATGCCCGGCGCGGCCTGCTGAGCAGCAACCACCTGCGGCTGTACCTGCTGTGCCTGCTGGCCCAGCCCCAGCCGCAGGCCTGGACGGCCGCACGCAAGCTGGCCACGGCGGAATCCGGCTCGCGCAAGCCGCCGCCGTCAGACTGGGGGCTGTGGGCCCATGCGGCGGCTGCACGGATGGGCGACGAGCCCGTTGACGCCGCGGCCTTTGCTCACCATGCGGGCTGGGGCGGCTCGCCGCACCGCGCCAATGCCGACCGCCTGGTGCTGGCCGCCTGGCTGGGCCATGAACCAGCGAAGTGGGGGCCGGCGGAGGTCGACGCCGTGGTGCAGCACTTCGAGTCCATGGGCCGCACGCTCTGGGCTGACCTGCTAAGGCAGGCCGCAGCGCGTTTTGGCTGGGCCGTGCCGGCACACACCCGCCCCGGTAACCCCTGGGGCGTGGCGTACTTCGGCGGCCCGCGCGAGACCTGGCGTGACGCCCTGGCGGCCATCGCGGCCCTGGGAGAGCAGAAGGTGGCTGCGGCAGCAGACCACGCGGTGGACCCCACGCTGCTGTGGCAACTGAGTCTGGACGACGACGGCCGCGTGATCGACATTGACCCCTTCGAGCGGCCCGCCAGCGCCCGCTCACGGGCGCTGCCCAAGGCCGTGCCCCTGTTGCGCATCAAGAAGAGCGTACGGCTGGACCCGCGCGACGCCGCGGTGGCGCGCTGCATCGAGAAGTCGTCCTACGGGGGCAGCACGCTCGGCTTGGATGTCGTGGCCGCCGCCATGGCGTTGGTCAACCACCCAGGCGTGACGCTGGACGATGACCCGGGCCGGCCGGTGGAACTGCGCGAGTCGCTGCCCGAAATGGAAGTCAGGCGCGTGCGCCAGGACGACGGTACCGACTCCTTCGAATTCCACCTGCTGGACCCCCTGGCCCACTCCAAGGACATCGACCTGGGCAAGCGCTGGGCAGGCTCTTCATGGCCGACGAGACCCGAGCGTCGCAACACGCTGCGCGTGCTGCGCGACGGCGAGGACCGCGCACGGCTGATCCGCATCACCCCGGCGCAGCGCCGCGTGGCCGAGCTCGTGGGCCAGCGCTGGGCGGTGCCAGTGGATGCCAAGGCGGAGCTGGACGCCGCGCTGCGCGTGTTGGCCGGCCACTTTCAGCTGCACAGCGACGCAGCCGCCGGCCAGGGCGTGGCGAGCGATGCACGCCTGGTCGCTCAACTGGTGCCGCGGGGTGACGCGCTGCAGCTGCGCCTGCTGGCGCGGCCTTTCGGGAGCTTCGGCCCGGTGGTGCAGCCAGGGCATGGGCGTGCGCGGCTGCTCACCGTGCACGAGGGTCTGCAGCTGTCCACCGAGCGTGCCCTGGACGCCGAGCAGGCGCACCTGGCACAAGTGCTGGAGGCCCTGCCCTTCCTAGCCGATGCCGACGAAGGCGACGCCACCTGGCTGCTGGACGACCCCGAACAGGCCTTGCACGCGCTGGAGGTGCTGCCAGGGCTGCCGGCCGTGGCCAGCCTGGACTGGCCGCGCGGCAAGCCCGTGCGCGTGACCCCGGTGGCCTCGCAAGGCGTGAAGGTGGCGCTGTCCAGCGGGCGTGACTGGTTCACGGTGGATGGCGAGGTGCAGGTCGACGACACGCGCGTGCTCAGCCTGCAGCGGCTGATGCAACTGCTGCGGGAGTCCCGCCAGGGCCGCTTCGTGGCGCTGGGCGAGGGCGAGTACCTGGCGCTGACCGAGCGGCTGCGCGCGCAACTGGCCGACCTGCAGGCCATGGCCGACACCACCAAGGACGGCCTGCGCCTGCCAGCCGCGGCTGCGGCCTTCCTCGAGCAGACGCTGGAAGGCACCGCCGTGCAGGCAGACAAGCCCTGGGCCAAGCGTCTGGCCCGGCTGGAGGAAGCCGCCATGCTGCAACCGGCGCTGCCCGCCGGCCTGATGGCCGAGTTGCGCAGCTACCAGGCGGAGGGCTTTACATGGATGGCCCGCCTGGCCCATGCCGGGCTGGGCGCCATCCTCGCCGACGACATGGGCCTGGGCAAGACCGTGCAGACGCTGGCCCTGCTGCTCACGCGCGCGCCGCTGGGCCCGGCGCTGGTGATCGCGCCCACCTCGGTGTGCGGCAACTGGGTGGCCGAAGCCGCCCGCTTCGCCCCCAGCCTGCGCGTGCTGAGTTACGGCGAGGGCGACCGCGCCGAGATGCTGCAAAACTGCGGCCCGGGTGACCTGGTGGTGGCCAGCTACGCGCTGACGCAGATCGAAGGCCAGGCCTTTGCCGAGCGCGAGTGGGCCACCCTGGTGCTGGACGAAGCGCAGGCGTTGAAGAACGCCGCCACCAAGCGCGCCAAGGCCATCGGCGCCCTGAAGGCCGACTTTCGCCTCGCCCTCAGCGGCACGCCTGTGGAAAACCGGCTGGCCGACCTGTGGTCGCTGATGAACCTGCTCAACCCCGGCCTGCTGGGCTCCTCCGGGCAGTTCACCGAGCGCTTTGCAGGGCCCATCGAACGCCAGCGTGACGAGGCCGTGCGCTCGCGCCTGCGCCGCCTGATCAGCCCCTTCCTGCTGCGCCGCACCAAGGCGCAGGTGCTGGCCGACCTGCCCCCGCGCACCGAGATCGTCCACCGCGTGGAGCCCGGCCCCGAGGAGCGCGCCTTTCTGGAGGCCGCAAGGCGCAGCGCCATCGAGCGCGTGGCGCAGATCGACGGCGAGGACGCACAGGCCGCCTTCCACGTGCTGGCCGAGCTGACCCGGCTGCGCCGCGCCGCCTGCGACCCGCGCCTGGTCGCACCCGAGTTGGGGCTGGTGGGCGCCAAGGCGCAGGAGTTCGAGCAGCTCGCGCTCGAACTCGTGGCCGGGCGGCACAAGGCACTGGTGTTCAGCCAGTTCACCGACTTCCTGGACCTGCTGGCGCAGCGCCTGCAGGCCGCAGGCGTGGCCTACCAGATGCTCACCGGCAGCACCCCGGCGGCTGAGCGCACCAAGCGCGTGGCCGCCTTCCAGGCGGGCGACGGCGATCTGTTCCTCATCAGCCTGAAGGCCGGCGGCTTCGGCCTGAACCTCACTGCGGCCGACTACGTCATCATCGTGGACCCCTGGTGGAACCCCGCGGCCGAAGACCAGGCCAGCGGCCGTGCCCACCGCATCGGCCAGCAACGCCCCGTCACCGTCTACCGCTTGGTCACCGCCGGCTCCATCGAGGAGCGCATCATCGAGCTGCACCGCCACAAGCGCGACCTGGCCGACGGCATCCTCGAAGGCCAAGACCAGGGCAAGCCGCTGGGTACGGCGGAGTTGAGAGAGTTGTTGGAACCATGACGACTGAACAGATCCGCTACACCGTGGATACGCTGCAGACCCTGCGCGCCCTTTACCCCGCCCCCAAGGAGCGGGCCCTGCGCAAGGAACTGACCCGCCTGGACCCGCACTGCCGGCGCTTCGTCGAGCTCTCGCCTTTCGTCGTGCTCGCCAGCTCGGGCTCCGATGGAACCCTGGACGCATCCCCGCGCGGCGGTGCGCCGGGCTTTGTGAAAGCGCCTGACGAGCACACGCTGCTGATCCCCGACGCGCCGGGCAACCACCGCCTGGACACGCTGGAAAACATCGTGGCCACCGGCCGCCTGGGGCTGCTGTTCATGATCCCAGGGGTGGACGAGACGCTGCGCGTGAACGGCCGGGCCATCCTGTCCACCGACCCCTCACTCATCGAGCAAGCAGGCGACGACCGGCGGCGCCCGGTGGTGGTGATCCAAGTGCAGGTCGAGCAGGCCTACCTGCACTGCGCCAAGGCCTTCATGCGCTCGCGCCTGTGGAGCCCGCAGGTCCAGGTGGAGCGCAGCCTACTGCCCACTATGGGCCGCATGATCAGCGAGCAAACCGGGCTGGCGGGTGCCGATGAGACCCAGGAGCAGATGCTGGCGCGCTACCAGGCCGATCTGTGAACAGCCCACGTCACTCAGCCGAATCCCCCATGCCCATCGACCTCCCCAAGGACACCCGCGCCCAGGCCATCGCCTCCATTGAGCGCTGGTGTCGCGAGCACCTGGACGAGCCCATCGGCAACGTGGCCGCCGGGGGGCTGCTGGGCTTCTTTCTGGAGGAGATCGGCCCGAGCATCTACAACCAGGCCGTGGCGGACGTGCAGGAGCGCCTGCAGGCGCGCGTGGCCGAGCTGGACATCGAGGTGCACGAAGATGAGTTCGGGTACTGGCGCAAGTTCGACGTCCGGCGCAAGGGGCGGGGCTGAAGGCCGCGGATCACCGCTCCCCACCCATGACGCCCCGCATCACTGTCATCACGCTGGCCGTGGCCGACCTGGAACGGTCACTGGCCTTCTACCGGGACGGCCTGGGCCTGCCCACCAGCGGCATCACGGGCACGAAGTACGCCATCGGGGCGTGCGTCTTCTTCCAGCTCGAAGGCGGCCTGAAGCTCGCGCTGTGGCCGCGCACCAGCCTGCGGGCTGACACTGGCTTGGCCGACAGCCCGCCCGGCGGCGGCCAGGTGCTGATCGCGCACAACGTGGGCTCCGAGGACGAAGTGCGCCAGGTGCTGGCCCAGGCCGAGGCCGCCGGCGGGCGCCTGCTCAAACCCGCCCAGGCCACCTTCTGGGGCGGCTATGGCGGCTACTTTCAGGACCCGGACGGCCACGTGTGGGAGGTGGTGTTCAACCCCCACCTGCAGGCCTTGGGCTAAGGGCCTCAGCCTCCTGCGCTGGCGGCCGGCACAGCCTGCGGCACCTGAGAGGCGCACACCGCGGTGCGCCCGGTGTGGTCCGCCCCCCAGGTACGGTAGCCCGCCGTGTCGATGTGGATGCGCCCGGACGGGTAGCGGCTGAGCCCCATGCGCCACACCCGTCCTTGATCCCGCCAGAAGGCGCACAGGCGCTCGGTCGGGTCCACCCCGTCCGCGGGCGTGAAGTCCAGGGCGAAGCTGCGCAGGTGCGCGCTGCCAGCGGCCCCTTGCGCACAGGTGTTGAGGGCAGGCCCTCGGTAGCCGGAGTGGATCTCCAAGGCCCGACCCACCACCCCCGCCGCCTGCAAGGCCTGCAGCAGCCTGAGCACTTGCACGACAGCTGGCCACTGCTCAGCGGGCGGCAGCGCAAACGGCTCGGCGGCACAGGCCTGCCAGGAAGACGCTGAGCGCAACAGTTGATGCAGCGGCAGCACGTCTGCGACGCCCTGCTCGCCCAGGTGACGGGCCAGGGCGTCGACCGTCGGAGCCTGCCCGGCCCGCCACGTTGCAAAGGCGAGCGGCCCACGGGGAGTGACGGCGCAGCCGGTCAGCCACAAAACGCTGGCCATCAGCACCACGGCTGTGCCGAACCTAGCGGGCCGCTGGCAACGCGGTGTCTGGCTGGTCGAGTGCGCCCGCCTCAGCATCAGCGGCGCGGCGCCACGGGCATCAACATCAATCTCCTTGAACCCAACCTTGCGGCACCGCCAGAGGTCACGCGTGGACTGCCGGCAGCGCCGGCGCCGCATTCACCCCGCACCACCGCGCCATGAACACCGCCAGCACGGCACTCACCTGCTGCATGCTGTCTATCGACACCCATTCGTCGATGCCGTGGATGTCCGAGCCCTTGGGCCCGTAGCAGGTGGATGGGATCTGGCCGTACAGGTGGAAGAAGCGCACGTCAGTGGTGGCGGTGGAGGCGCGTTGCGGTGATTCCTGCCCAGTGACGTCGCGGTGGCAGCGCAGGAGTTCCTGGATCACCGGCTGCTGCATGTCCACGATCAACCCCTCGGCCTGGAAGCCCTGGTAAGTAACGCGCCAGGTAACGCTGTCGTGGTGCGGGTGGGCTTGGTGCGCGGCCTCCAGCAGCGCTTCCACTTCAGCGCGCACCTGCGCCGGCTTCACACCGGGGTAGAAGCCCAGGCGCATGTCGACGCGGCAGTGCGTGGGCACCGAGGAGGTCCACTCGCCACCTTCGATGCGGCCGAGGTTGAAGTTGATGGGGTGCTCGTGGTGGCAGTAGTGCGGGTGGCGCGCGTCGGGCTGGTTCCAGGCCGCCTCCAGTTCCTTGAGCTTGCCCACCAGGTACTGCGCGTAGGCGATGGCGGCCACCCCCGTGTAGGCCGTGGAAGCGTGCACCGGCACACCCAGCACGTCGATGGTGATCCACATGACGCCCATCTGCCCGGTCATCACACCCTCGCCCGGCTCGGGAATGATGGCCGCATCGGCGGTGTAGCCCTCCACCAGGCAGGCCAGAGCGCCGTTGCCCGTGCACTCCTCTTCCACCACCGACTGCAGGTACACGGGCGCCGCCGGCTCCAGGCCCAGGCGGCGCAGCGCACGAAAGGCCAGGGTGAAGGCCACCAGGCCCGCCTTCATGTCCGCGGCGCCGCGGCCATACAGCCGGTCGCCCTGCAGACGCGGCTCAAAGGGCGGACTGGACCACAGGGCCGCCGCACCCACGGGCACCACGTCGATGTGGCCATTGAGGATGAGCGAGCGACCCGTCACCGGACCCGACGGGCGGTGGATGCCCACCACGTTGCGCCGTCCGCTGTAGGAGATCAAGGAAGGCGAGTAGCCAGGATGGTCGCGAATGCGGTCCTCGTCCACCTCGAACTCGTGGATATCCAACCCGTTGCGCTCGAACTCGCGCCTCATGAGCGCCTGCGCACCCGGCTCGGCGCCCAGTAACGAGGGCTCGGACACCAGTTCCTGCAGCAGCGCTACCGCTTCGTCACGCTGCGCGGCCACGGCGGCAAGGATGGCGGCTTCGCTGGCGTGGACGGGGGGAGCAGTGGCGAGATCCATGGAGAACTCCGGTCGGGGCTGGTGTCGAATGTCGCCTCAGGCGGCAGGACTCACGATAGCGTAGGTCTTCTTCAAAGGCTCAATGACTTCGAAGGAGCCGACAAATCCCCCGGGAATGAACAAGGCTTCTCCAGGGCCGGCCTCCTGGAAAGATCCGTCGGCGGCGTGAACCCGGCATCGACCTTCCAGCACCGTGAAGAGTTCGTGCTCCTGTGGCGGGAAGGCGATGCGCCAGTGCCCGGGCTCGCAGTGCCACACACCACAAGACAACACGGCCCCTGCGCTGGGAGCGTCCACCAGATTCCAGGTGTCACGCCGGGGCTGACCGGAGAGGGCCCGCTCCGGGCTGGGGCGGTCGCTGGACGGCGCACCAGGCGTCTGCGCCTGCAATTTCAGGAGTTGAGGTGTGGGACTCATGAGGGGTTTCCAGATGGCGGAGGTTGGCGATGGGTGGCATCAAGCGCACGCCTGCGCAGCCACCACAACAGGGGACCGCTGAGGCTGAACCACCCCAGCGAGATGCCGAACAGCAGCAGCAAGGCGGTGTGGGGCGCACCCCAGAGCTGTCCTGCATGGAAAGGGTAGAGCCAGCCCTGCAGGCGCGAGCCGAGATCGGCTTCGTCCCAGCGAGTGCGCTGCAGCACGGCCCCCTGTCGCGGGTCCAGCCAGACGTAACTCTGGCCGTTGGGGTGCGGGTCGCCGGGAAGGTGGTATCGCAGCCTCACCGGCCCCGGCTTGCCAACAGGCAGCCCGATGTCCACCAGACGAGCACCTTGTCCGGCCGCACCTGCGCCGGCACGCACCAGCGCATCCAGTGGGGGCGCTGGCGCCGCGCCGTCGGGCGTGTCAGGGATCTGCTGCGGCAGCACCGGTGGGCCGGCCCGTGGCGTGGACGCTACGGAGTTGACCCAGCCTGCCAGAGGCCGCCAGACCACGTAGGTGCCACTGGCCACGGCGCTGAGTACGAGCAGGCCGAGCAAGGCCCCCGCCAACCGATGCCCGTCGGCCAGAGCCACCGTGCGACGCCCGCGCCAACGCATTTGCAGCGCCGTACGCCAGCGAGCCGGCCACCAGACGATCAGGCCGCTGGCCAGCAGAGCGGCAAAGACGGCCCCCACCACGGCCAGCAAGGCCTTGCCGGTGTCGCCCAGCAGCAAATTGCTGTGCAGTTCGAACATCAGGTTGTACAGGCCCTGGCTGTCCTCTCGTTGGGCCACGATGCGCGCGGTCGCGGGGTGTAGGAAGAGTTCGCCATGCCAGCTGGCCGTCTTCACGAATGCCGTCACGCAGGCGCGCTCACCGTGTGGCATGCGCAGGGTCAGCGATGTCAGGGAACCCAGACGTTCGCGCACAGCGTCAACCAGCGCCTGGTGATTCACCACGGCTGGGGCGTCACCGCACAAGGCCGCGATCTGGCGCTTGTCGGCGGGGCCCAGCAGCGCCAGCCACAAGCCGGTACTGGCGCTGACCAAGAGCACCGCGCCCACCGCCAATCCAAGCCACCGGTGCAGCGCTCGCACCCACAGACGCCCGCGCGCTGAGGGCCTGGCGCCCGGCAATCCTCCTGGCGGCATGGGCCTCAGCGCCTGCTGGCCACCGACAGGTGCCGGTAAAGCAATGACGCCGCCCAATCGACATCACCTGTCAGCAGCGCATCGATGATGTCGATGTGCTCGCGACAGGAATCAACGGGGTTGACGGGCCGCGCCACGAAGCTGGCGAATTCTTCCAGTCTGCGCAACTGGTTCTGCTGACGCACAGCCTGTTCGATGAATCGGTTGCGGGAGAAGCGCGCCAGCATCTCGTGGAAGCTGGCGTTCATTCGGTAGAACTCGCCCGGCATGGCGTCCCGATCCTGCGAACCGTTGCGATCGATGAACGCCAGTTGCTCCTCGCGGGCACGGCGCAGTTCATCGAGGTCGACCTCGAAGTGCGGTTCACGCAGACCTGCGCATTCCAGGATCATTCGGAAGCGATAGCTTTCGGCCATCGCCGCCGGGGTGTCCAAGGCGGGGGTGAAGGTCCACCCATGGCCGCGCCGGCGCTCGATCAGGCCCTCGCGCGTCAGGCGCAGCAAGGTGCGTCGCAAAGTGCCGCGGGGAGCACCGTAGCGGGCGGCCAAGGCAGACTCCGACAGGGACTGCGGCAGTTGATGCGAAGCGCGGTCCGCCAGGATGCGCTTGTACAGATTGTCCTCGCCCTCATCAGGCGGCGCCAGCACAGTGGCAGCGCCCTGTACGGACGCCTCGGCGGCATCGGCAGCAGACTCGGCCACGAAAGTCCCGGCGTTGGCGCGAACCTCCACCAAGCCTTGCTCCTGGAGCAAGCGCAATGCGTGCCGCACGGGGGTGCGTGACACGCCGTAGGTCTTGGCCAGGCTCTCCTCGGTGAGGTGGTCACCTGCCTTGACCAAACCGCTGCGAATCATCTCCAGCACGCGGCGTGCGATGTCGATCTGCAGGGCACTGGCTGGGGCTGCAGAGGCCGATGACTTCCTGGATGAGCGTGGTTCCATCGGGCCGAGGCTGGGCGAGCACAGTGTCAAATCATTGTAGGCAGACGCTCCCGAACGCAGGACGAGCGGCGGCGCGCGCCGCACAACCCCTGACGAAGCAACACCCCACCGGCGCGCACGCGCCTGAAGAGGCCGCTGCGGGATCAGAACAGATCCACCTTGGCCGTGAACGACACCGCGCGCGGGGCACCTACGGCGATGTAACCCGCTCCGCCAGCCTCCCAATACCGCTCATTGCTCAGGTTGCCCACATTGGCCTGCAGAGACATCGGGCGGCCACCTACCTTGAGCTTGTAGCCCAGGCCGGCGGTGAAGATGGTGTAGTCCGGTATCTCAGCCTGGTTCAACGGGTTGATGAAGCGCTTTCCAGTGTGGTAAGCCCCCACGTTCATGCTCAAGCCCGCCACTGCGGCGGGCTTGTATTCCAGCAACAGACTGGCAGTCACCTTGGGCGTGTTGTCAGGTGTCTTGCCGGTCAGGGCTGCCGTGGCAGCCCGCTTGAGCACCGGGTCCAGCACCATCCCAGATGCATAGAGCGACAAGCCCTTGGCGATCTCACCGCTCAGCGAGGCCTCCACACCCTTGATCTCCGTGCGGCCATCGAGCACGACGAACCGGTTGGCATCGGTGTAGCTGGTGGCGCGCTCGAGTCGGAAGTAGGCCACGCTGGCCAGCATGCCCGCCAGGGCCTCGCTGCGCAGGCCAATCTCCGACTGCTTGCTGATGGCAGGAGGCAGGATCGCGCCGGCATTGGCCGCCGTGATCGGGGCGATCGGGCCTTCCTCCAGGCCTTCGATGTAGCTGGCGTAGACGCTGGTGTCCTTGCGCACTTTGTAAAGCACCGCTGCCGAATAGGTGGTGGGACTGGCCGTGTAACGCGTGGTCACCGGTGGGTTGACGGTGTTGCGCACCGTGGTGGACTCGTACTCGGCGCTGCGTACCGCCGCCGTGACCTGCAAGGCCCCTAGCGTGATGCGGTCCATCAGATAAGTGCCGCGGTCCTGGGTATTCACCGGGTTGAGGATGCTGACCGAGGTCTTCGCGATGAAGGCCACGGGCCTGGGGTCGTACAGATTCTGGGTGACGGAGAAGGCCTGGCTGTTGGTGCCAGCCTGGTAGAGGCGGTTCTGCATCACGCCCAGGGTGAGGTCATGCGTCATGCCGCCGAACTTGACGCGGCCGCCGATCTCCAGACGGGCGTTGCGGTTGACGAAGTTCAGATCCCGCGTGAGCAGGTAGTCCAGGCGGCCCTCGCCAGTGACGAGGTTGACGTTGACGATCTCGCTGTAGTCACGCTTGTCGCGGCGGGTCTGCGCGCGTCCCACTTCCGCCAGCGCGTACCAGTTGTCGTTGATGCTGTAATCAGCGCGCAGCAGTGCGTTCTTGGCCGAGGCGTCGTTCTCGGGCCAGTTGCCGGCGATCAGCCGCGTGGGGTCAGGCAGGCGCGGCAGCGTGATCACGCCGTTGACCGCTGCGGGAATGGCGATGGTGGCCGGCTCCGTAATCCGCTTGCGGATGTCCTCGAAATCCACCGCAAACGACAGCTTGGAGCCGGCGCGCCAATCCAGCGCTGCGGTGGCCAGCGAGCGTCTGCCGGTGGCCCCGTCCATGGCGTTGCGCAACGTGCCATTCACGGCGTTGATGCGCGCACCAAAGGCTCCATCAGTGCCGAACTGACGCCCCAGATCGACATGCTGGACGAACTGCCCGAACTCGTTCGCACTCAAGGCCACGCTGGCTACCGGCTCGGTCCGCGCGCGCTTGGTCACCAGGTTGACCACACCCACTGGCGTGGTGAATCCGTAATAAAGCGACGAGGCCCCTTTGAGGGCTTCCACGCGCTCCTTGTTCTCCATCGGCATGTCCACCAGATTGATGATGGGCAGCGAGCCGTTGAGGCGGTAGTTGGTACGGTTCTGCAGGCTCACGCCGCGGATGGCCAGGTTGTCGTAGACCGAGCCACCGAGCTGCGAGCGCGAAACGCCTGCGGTGTTGCGCAGCGCATCGTAGACACCCCGGGAGTCCTGCGCCTCCAGCACCGCGGAGGTCACCACGTTGACCGTCAGTGGCACGTCCAGGATCTGCTGGTCACGAAAGGCGCCCACCTGCACCGTACGAGCCTTGAAGCCAGTCGGACGCTCGGCCACCACACTGACGACCTGCAACTTGTCATCCGCCTCGGCCGCAGGCTGAGACGCAGGGGAGGCCGGCGTCTGGGCCAGAGCCGCAGGCGCGGCGATCGCGGCCAAGGCCATGCAGGCGGCCAGGGACAAAGCAGTCTGGTTGGCAGGAACTTTCACGGCGTGGTCCTTTGACAAGGCCAACAGGCCTCGCGTGGGGTTGAGGGTCTGCTTAGGCTATCAATGTTTTTTTAATTTGTAAAGAACAATCATAGTCGATGCACCAGGAGAGCGACCAGCCCATCGCCCGCTACTCGTCTCTACCCCAAAAAACCCCTCAGACTTTGTGATAGCTTGCGGTTTCAAATCAAGGACCACGATCAACCACAAGCATCTCACGGGACCCCAAAGCCTGCAGGGCGGCTTCATTTTTTGCACCTTCTTTTTTGATAGTGCAATATAGTCGTCCCAACACAGCCCCGAATTCAGCCCTTGATCGGTTCGAGGCCAAACGGAAAAGATGCGCACACCCATGGTCAATCCCTGCCAGTTCATCGAGGTGGCCGGCCCCCCGCAGGCAAGAGGCCTGCAGTACGGCCGCGCTGCCGGGGAGCGCATCGCGCTGGGCATCAGCCACTACCGCGAGCAGCTCGCGCGCTCCGACTTCGGGATGCCGCAAATCGAGGCTGCGGTCCAGCAACTACTGCCGCTCATCGAGGGCTTCGACCCGAGCTTCGTTCCCGAAATGCAGGCCATCGCGCAGGGCGCCGAGCAGCCGCTGGCGGCCATCGTGTTGCTCAATGCGCGCACGGAGTTGTTGCAGATCGCCCACCTGCGCCGGGGTGTGGACGCTCAGGACGACGATCCCGACGGCTGCACCGGCGTGGTGGTGCTGCCGCAGGCCTCACGACATGGCCGGCTGATTCAGGCCCAGAACTGGGACTGGAAAGTCGATTGCGCGCAGACCGCCGTCGTGCTGAAGATCCGTCCAGAAGACGGCTCACCCGACCTGCTGACCTTCACCGAGGCCGGCGCCCTTGCCCGCAGCGGCTTCAACGCCGCAGGAATCTCCATCACCGCCAACTACCTGGAATGCGACCGCGATTACCGGCACACGGGCGTGCCGCTGGCCCTGATCCGGCGCAAGGTGCTGCAGCAATCAGACTGGGCACGGGCCCTGCAGGCGGTCTACTGCACCCCCAAGTCGGCCTCCAACAACATCATGATCTCGCATGCGCAGGGGCTGTCCATCAATTTCGAGTGCGCGCCCGACGAGACCTTCCAGGTCCACGCCACCGATGACCTGCTGATCCACGCGAACCACTGGCTCAGCCCGGTGGCCCTGACCAAGTTGCGCGAGACGGGCGTGAAATCAACGCCTGACAGCCTCTACCGCGACCTGCGCGTGCGCTCGCTGCTCCAACCCCTGCACGGCCGTATCGAGACGCGCCACGTCAAGGGCGCCCTGTTCGACCGCTTTGGTGGCGACTGGGCGGTGTGCCGACCGCCCCGCAAGAACCTGACTCACAACCTCAGTGCTTCCGTGGCCATGGTCGTCATGGAGCCTGAGGCGGGGCTGCTGGAGGTGGCGATGCTTCCGGCATTGAATCGAGAGTTCCAGCAGTTCACGCTGGACATGTCCTTTGCCCGGCATGAAGCCGACCCCCTGCTCAAGGAGTGATGATGAAGAAGAACCTCACCGCCCTGACCACCTGCGTGCTCGCCGCCGCCGTCGGCTGGCCTGTCACAGCCGAAGCTCAAGCTCAGAGC
>Ga0209985_10001998_pt1 | contig 19039 bp, 13 predicted proteins | sample NOAtaG_FD_187305 | JGI IMG/M metagenome (GOLD analysis project Ga0209985, IMG submission 187305) | Freshwater lake microbial communities from Lake Erie, under a cyanobacterial bloom - NOAA_Erie_Diel6S_1000h metaG (SPAdes) (version 2) | ecosystem: Environmental > Aquatic > Freshwater > Lake ...
GCCACCGCCACCGCCACCGCCACCGCCACCGCCACCGCCACCGCCGGTCCGCGGTCCGCGACCCTTGGGCCCACCGCGACCACCGGCCTTCTTCTGAAGGAAGCTGTCGGCGCCGACATAGCCCTGTGCCGTCCGCATAGGATCGGGCTGGCCCGCACCGGCGCCGCCGCGACCACCACCGCCACCCCCACGGGGTCCATTGCCCGGGCCATTGCGGCGCTTGCCGCCACCCGAGCCGCCACCACCGCGGTTCGCACCCCCACCCCCTGTGCCGCCGCCGGCAAACCGCTTGTCGAAAGTCTGCTGCAGGGGGTTCGGAATCGGGCCATCGTCGCCGTACTCGCGCCTGGGCGGCTTGGCGCCTTGCACGGCACGCTTGTCAAACGTCTGCTGCAGCGGATTGGGGATCGCCGCAAAGTCGTCGTGTTCGCCGTCCTCGGACCCTCCGGGCACATTCGACCGCTGACGCGACGCGGCCTGGATCGCGCGGCGATCAAAGGTCTGCTGCAGCGGATTCGGGATGTGGCCGGTGAAGTCGTCGCCGTCCGGGTCGGGCTCGGGCGCAAAGCCCGGCTCCGTGGCAGGCGGTGCGCCAAAGGCCATGGGTGCGCGCGGCACTCGGCCACCTCGGCCCGGACGCGGCTCCAGCGGACTGCGTTCGGGCTTGGGGAGCCGAGGATCGCGAATGTTGCGCGGGATCGGCTCGACATCGTCGTGCTCGCCACCCTGTGGCCCGCGGGCTTCGCCGCGCGACTGCGGCGGCAATCCTGGGCCCTCGCGCAGGCCCTCGCGGTTCTTGTTTCGGCGCCGTCCGCGCTTGTTGCGGCCTTCGCCCGCTTCTCGGTCATCCGGGCGCGGCTCACGAGGCTCGCGCGGCGGCCTGGCCTCCCGGGCTTCGCCAGGTTCGCGCGGTTCACCGTCGAGCCCCGCTGCGGACCCGTCCACGGCCGCACCTTCGGCCTGCGGGGCCTGGGCATGCCAACGCAATGCCCGAACCTCGGACTCGTCAAGTTCGACCCAGATGCCGCGCTTCAGGCCGCGCGGCAGCACCATCGCGCCGTAGCGAATCCGGATCAGACGGCTGACGGCATGGCCGGCGGACTCGAACAGCTTGCGCACCTCGCGGTTGCGGCCCTCGCTGATGGTCACGCGGTACCAATGATTGGCGCCCTCGCCGCCGCCGTCGACGATGCTCTGGAACGCCGCCAACTGGCCATCGATCTCGACACCTTCCAGGAGCCTCGCACGGCCCTCTTCGCTGAGCACACCCAGCGAACGCACCGCATATTCGCGTTGCACGCCAAAGCGCGGGTGCATCAACTGGTTGGCCAGTTCGCCGGAATTGGTGAACAGCAGCAGGCCTTCGGTGTTGATGTCGAGTCGACCGACCGACTGCCACTTGCCACGCTGCAGCCGGGGCAGGCGACGGAACACGGTCGGCCGCTGTTGCGGGTCGTCATGGCTGACCACCTCGCCCGCGGGCTTGTGATAGGCGATCACGCGCGCCGGAGGCGGCAGGATGCGGTAGCGAACCGGCTTGCCGTCCACGGCAATGCGGTCGCCAAAGACCACCCGCTGACCGACGTGGGCAGGCTGGCCGTTGACCGCGATCCGGCCTTCGACGATCCACTGCTCGATGTCGCGCCGGGAACCGACGCCGGCCTGACCCAGCACCTTCTGCAGCTTTGGCGCCTCGGCGTCGGCCTTGATCACCCGCTTGGGCGGCAGGCTGCCGTCGGGCTCGGCTTCAGTGTCGTAGTGGCCGGACACGACGTCGGCAAACAGCTCGTCGGGTTCGCGCTGCGGCAAGGTCGGGGTCACCACCGGCGGCCCAACCTGACGCTCGCCCCGTTGCGGACGAGCAGGTCGCTGGCGCGGCAGGGTGTCGATGTCGGAACTGGGGTCGCCCGAGGCTTCGACTGGCTCGACCGGGACCGCCGCAAGCGAACCATCACCCGGATCGCCATTCGGGGCGGTCTCGGCAACCTGGCCTGGCGGCTCGGCGTTGGCGTCGGCCGGGACCGCATCGTCGCCACCCTCGCCCGCTTCGCGACCGGCACCCCGTCGCCCGCGCCGGCGTGGCCGGCTCCGACGAGGCGCGGCATCCGAGAGTTCGCTCGCTCCGTCGGCCAGGGCTTCGGGCGCGACCGGTTCGGCAGGCTCCGCTGGCGACTCGTCGACGGGTTCGGCGGGCGCCGGGACCGCGCTCTCTGCAACGGCTTCGATGACGGCTCCACTGGCGCCTTCACTGACGGCTTGGGTGCCGGTTTCGGCGACCGTTTCAGGGGCGGCGGTCGTCGCCTTGCGCGGAGCGCGGCGGCGCTTCGGCGGTGCAGGGGCTTCGGCTTCAGGAGCCGGTTGCAGGTCTTCGGGGTGATCGCTCATTCGCTGACAGTGGGAGCGGTGGGAAGAACCGCTGGGGCGTCGTCCGCGGGAGCGGCTTCGGCAACATCGGCTGGAGATTCATCGAGCGGCAGAACGGCCTGGCCGTCACCCAACAGCGGCGTCGCCTGCAGGGCCGCCAGGGCCTCGGTCGCGGCGTTGTCGCCGTGGCCCGGGGCCTGCAGCTCTGGCAGCTGGTCGAGGCTGGCAAGTCCAAGGTCGTCCAGAAACTGGCGCGTTGTGGCGTAGAGGGCCGGCCGGCCCGGCGCCTCTCGATAACCGATGGGCTCGATCCAGCCCCGGTCCTCGAGTTGCTTGACGATCTGGCTGCTGACGGTGACGCCCCGGATGTCCTCGATGTCGCCGCGTGTCACCGGCTGGCGGTAGGCCACGATGGCCAGGGTCTCCAGGGCCGCCCGCGAATAGCGGGGAGGCTTTTCAGGATGCAGGCGGTCGAGGTACACGCGCAGCTCCGGACGGGTCTGGAAGCGCCAGCCGCTGGCCAGCGCCACCAGTTCGACGCCGCGGCCGTCCCAGTCGCGGCAGAGCTCATCCAGAAGCCGACGCAGCGTATCGCTGCCGACCTCGCCGTCGAACAACGCGCGAAGGTCGTTCAACGGCAAAGGAGCATTTGCGCTGATCAGCGCGGCCTCGAGCACAAGCTTGGCCTCTGCGGTGTTCATCCGGCGATGCGGTTCTTCGGTGGGCCTGCGGCCCGCCTGGGTGGCACGGCTTCATCGTGCCGACCGGCGGGCGCCGCAAGGGGTACGCGACCTGGGTGACGCGCCCGGCCGCAGACCAGGAGGTCAGTGGCAGTGTCGGGCGGGGAGGGGCAGCAGGCGCGGCCGAGCCAGCAGCACTGCAATCAAGGGACATTGTAGCCCTGCGCTCGGCAGCTGCACTCCGGTCAGGCCCGAAGGTCGATGCCAAGCCGCGTCAGCGCCGCGGCCAGGTCCGCTGGCGGGGGCCGCGAAAACGACAGAGGCGTCGACAGGACGGGATGCGGCAGTTCCAGCAACTCCGCATGCAAGGCCTGCCGGACCAGGCCGAGTTCCGGCTCGCCGCCATACAGGGCGTCGGCCACGAGCGCATGCCCGCGCTGGGCCAGGTGGACCCGGATCTGGTGCGTGCGGCCGCTGTGCAACGTACAGCGCAGCACCGACACCGCGCGGCCGGACTCGGCCTGCCCCAGACCGATGCGCAGTACGTCGGTGCGCGCCGGCTTGCCGCCGGCGACCACGGCCATGCGCAGGCGCGAACGCGGGTCGCGGCCGATCGGGGCGTCGACCGAAAACGACTCGGGCTCGACCTTGCCCCAGGCGATTGCCACGTAGCGCCGGTGGACCTCGCGCGCGGCGATCATGCGCACCAGTGCCGTGACCGCCACCCGCGTCTTGCCGACCAGCATCAGGCCCGAGGTGTCCTTGTCCAGCCGGTGCACGATGCCGGCCCGCGGCAGTTCGTAAGCACCCGCGTGGTGGGCCAGCAACCCGTTCAGCAGGGTGGCGCTCCAGTTTCCGGGCGCGGGGTGCACGACCCGGCCGGCGGGCTTGTCCAGCACCAGAAGGTGTTCGTCCTCGAACACGATGTCCAGCGGCATGGTCTCGGGCCGGTAGGCGCGGCTCTCGTCGGTCGGCACCAGCGCCAGGGCGAGGCGCTGGCCGGCCTGCACCCGCTTGGCCGCCTGAGCGACCGGCCGGCCGTCGAGACGCACATGGCCCAGTCCGAGCAGATGCTGCAGGTGGCTGCGCGAGAACTCCGGCGCCAGCGCGACCAGGGCCTTGTCCAGGCGCAGCCCGTGCAGCGACGCATCGAGCACGCACTCGCGGGTCTCGAAGGCCTCGGCTTCGTCGTCGCCGGCTGGCTCGGCCGGAATCACCGGCTCGCTAGAATCCGACCCCTTCCCGACGTCCTGGCCCGCCGCCCGATGACCGCTACTTTCAAGATGTTCCACGTCCCCAATGATGCGGGCAATGCGATGCGCAGGCAGCGGGTGCTGTTGCTGGCGGCCGGTCTGGTGGTCAGCGCCCTGTTTGCGGGCTGCGGGTCCAAGCCCAAGACCGAAGCCCCGACCCAGGCCGCCGAGCGCCTGTACCAGGAAGCCAAGGACGACATCCAGTCGGGCAGCTGGGAGCGAGCCGCCAAGAGCCTGGAGCGCGTCGAAGGACTGGCCGCCGGCACCCTGCTGGCGCAGCAGGCGCAGTTGGAGCTGGCGTATGTCCAGTGGCGTGCCGACGAGCGCACGCCGGCGATGGCGACCATCGACCGTTTCATCAAGCTCAACCCGAGCAGCCCGGCCCTCGACTACGCGATGTACCTCAAGGGCCTGATGAACTTCAACAGCGATCTCGGCCTCTTCGGCGCGATCTCGGGCCAGCAGTTGTCCGAACGCGACCAGCGCGCGGCACGCGACTCGCATCAGGCCTTCAAGCAACTCGTCGAGCAGTTCCCGTCGTCGCGATACTCGCCCGACGCCCGCGAGCGAATGGCCTTCATCGTCAACTCGCTCGCCGAGTACGAGGTGCATGTCGCGCGCTACTACTACCGCCGTGGTGCCTACGTCGCTGCCGCAGGTCGCGCCCAGCAGGCGGTGTCGGAGTACCAGCAGTCACCCGCCATCGAAGAGGCGCTGGCGATCATGGTCCAGAGCTACGACCGCCTGAACCTGACCGAGCTGCGCGACGCCGCGGATCGCGTGCTGCGCAAGAACTACCCCGACAGCCGCTTCATCGGCCGCGAGATCGGCAGCAGCGGCCCGACCCAGCCCTGGTACCGGCGGCTCTGGCCTTTCTGACCTGACCCGCCGCCAACCCACGGCTCAGGGGTGCTGGCGGGACAGCTCCGTCAGCCAGTCCAGCGCCTGGGCCTCGTCGGCCAGCGGCGTCATCGGCGGCAAGGCGGCCATCAGGCGCCGGCCATAGCCCTGCCGGGCCAGGCGCGGATCCGTCACCACCAGCAGGCCGCGGTCGGTCTCGCTGCGGATCAGGCGACCGGCACCCTGCTTCAGCGACACCGCCGCCTCAGCGAGGTGGAACTCGGCGAAAGGGTCGCCACCGGCGTCGCGAATGCGGCGCACACGGGCCACCACCAGCGGATCGTTCGGCGGCGGAAACGGCAACTTGTCGATGAGCACGCACTGCAGCGCGTCACCCGGCATGTCGATCCCTTCCCAGAAGCTGGCCGAGCCCAGCAGGACTCGGCCGCGGCCGTCGCCGTAGCGCTCGAGCAGCCGGCGCCGCGGCTCGCTGCCCTGGACCAGCAGCTCGAGATCCTGCCCGGCGTCGCGTGCCGCCCGCTCCAGCGCTGCGGCAATCAGCGGCAGCACGCGCAGCGTCGTCGTCAGGATGAACGTCCGCCCGCCCACGACAGCCGCGAGCCGTGCGGCAAGCGCGCCGACTGCGGCCGGGTGGCCGGGTTCGTTGGGCAGCGGAAAACGCGCCGGCACCCAGACCCGGGCATGGGCCGCATAGTCGAAAGGACTCGCCACCCGGAGCGTGGCCGCGTCGGACAGGCCAGCGGGCTTCGCGAACCAGTCCAGCGACTGGTCATCGCCCAGCGTGGCGGACGTGAAGATCCAGGCCTTGGGCGCGGCTGCGCGCTGCTCGGTGATCGCATCGCGGATGTCCAGAGGCGACTGGACCAATCGAGCCTGGTGAGGCGTCAGGTCGATCCAGCGCACGGTCCCCGGCGTGGCCTCCTCGCAGAAGCGTTCCGCCAGCGCCGCAAGCTCCTGGCAGCGCTGCTGCAGGCGCGGCCAGTCGGGTGAGGTTTCGGCCACATCCGCAACCGCCTGTGCCGCCGCACGCAGCGCAAGGGCCAGGTCTTCCAGCGGTTCCACCAACGCACCGGCCCGTGCCCTTTCGTCCCAGCCGAGCTTGAGCACACCCGTGACGTGCGCGATGTTGCCGGCGCAGGCCAGACGCAGGTCGCGGCTCGCCAGGTCCAGCCGCTGCTGCAGCTCGGCCCAGGGCCGCAAGCCGCGCGCGTGCTGCAAGCCCAGCGCGAGAAGGTCGCGCGCCGCATCCTGGGCCGCGCCCGTGGCGAGTTGGGTCCCGAGGAACTGCACGCCCGCTTCGACCAGCTGGTGAGCCTCGTCGAAGACCGCCACATCGGCGGTGGGCAGCAGCTCGGCAACACCCCCCTCGCGCAGGGCGAGATCGGCGAAGAAGAGGTGGTGGTTGATGACCACGATGTCGGCCGCCAGCGCCTCGCGCCTGGCGTGCATCACATGGCAGCGGCCGTACTCAGGGCAGTCGCTGCCGCCGCAGTTCTCGCGCGTGGAGGTGACGATGGGAATCACCGGCGAGCGCTCGTCCAGGCCAGCCAGCTCGGCGAGATCGCCGGTGTTCGTTGTCGGCGCCCACTCGCTGACGCGAGCCAGCGCCCGGACCGCAAACCGGTCGGGCAGGGCCGCCCCGACCTGCGCCTGGAGCAGCCGGTAGCGGCACAGATAGCTGGCCCGGCCCTTCAGCAAAGCGATCCGCGCCGGAACCGCCAGGGCCTGACGCAGGCGCGGCAAGTCGCGCAGGAAGAGCTGGTCCTGCAGACTCTTGGTCGCGGTCGAGACCAGCGCCCGGCGACCCGCCAGCAGCAAAGGCACGAGATAGGCGTATGTCTTGCCGATGCCGGTACCGGCTTCGGCCACCAGTGCTCCGCGCTGCTCGATGGTGTGCGCAATGCGCTCGGCGAGTTCGTCCTGCGCCGGGCGCCGCGTGTGGCGGGGATCGGCACGGGCCAGCGGACCGTCGTCGGCAAAGGCCTCGGCCACGGCCCGCACCAGTGGGCCGACCGTGTCGCCGGTCGCGTGATCGCCGCTCACGCGGGCTCGGGGGGTTGCAAGCGCATCTCCAGCGTCGCGATCTGGTCCCGCAGCAGCAGCCGGCGCTTCTTCAGGCGGCGCAGAGCGAGGTCGTCGCCGGGCTTGTCGAGCAGGTTGCGGTCGATCAGGTCATCGAGATCGGCATGCTCCATGCGCAACTCGATCAGTCGGCGCTGGGGGGAATGCAGGTTCTCGTCCATTTCTCACGCCGCGAAGGCGAAGCCGCTCAGCCGTGGCAACCGCACACCCGTGACCACGGGTGTGCGAGCGTCTGTCGCCACCAGCATGAAGTTTATATTCGACCCCATGGTCACCGCCGCCACCGCCCTGCCCTTCCGCTTCAGTGCTGCCACCGGCCTGCACCGCGGGGACCGTGCGTACCAGCAGGACCAGGTCGAGATCCTGGTCCATGCCAAGCACGCCGGGACGATCCTGGCCATCGTGGCCGACGGCATGGGCGGCAAGAGCGGCGGACGCAAGGCCGCCGATCAGGTGCTGCTGACCGGTCGCCAGATTTTCGAGCGCTACTCGCCGATCACCGATGACGGCGCCGACATGATGCGCCAGTTGGTCACCGAGGCGCACCTGATGATCAAGCTGACGGCCATCACGTCGGAAGAAGAGCCGCACAGCACGATCGCGACCTTCCTGCTCAACCCTGGCCTGGAGTGCCACGTCGCGCATGCGGGCGACTCGCGGGTCTACCACTTCCGCGGCGCCGAGATGATGCGCCGCACGATCGATCACTCGTTCGTGCAGCGCCTGGTCGACGAAGGCAAGCTCAGCGAGGAAGCCGCCAACACCCACCCGCAAAGCAACCTGCTCACCGGCTGCCTGGGCACACACGCCGATCCGCCGATCGCTTTGTGGCACATCGACCGGCTTGAGTACGGCGACACCCTTCTGGCCTGCAGCGACGGCCTGTGGCACTACTTCACGCCCAAGGAAATCGGCGCGATCCTGCACGCCCTGCCACCACGCGAGGCCAGCGAGATGCTGATCGGCAAAGCCCGCCAGCGAGCACGTGGCGGCGGCGACAACCTGTCCCTGGCGCTGGCCAGGATCGATCCGCTGCGCTGACGCGTCAGCGCGGAGGGGCAGCCACAGCCGGAGACACCGGCAGCGGCTGAACCGGTTTGCCGCGAAGGCTGCGCTGCATCTGACGCTCAGCGACACGGTCCCGGTCCGCTTGCGCCTTGGCTTCGCGCTCGCGGCGCTGCTGCACCCGAACTTCGGCCTCGCGGCTGCGCAGGTTCGACGCCTCGCCGCGCTCGCGCGTTCGGACCTCCAGCGATTGCGGCTCGACGGCCGGGCCCGGGCTTGCCGGCTCGCGCACGGTTGCCATCGCCGGCTGGGGCGGCGGAACCGGTCGCGCGGCCAGCGCCTGCTGCTTGTCCGCGATCTGCTGGCGGCGTTGCTCGGCCCGCCGCTGCCGGCTGAGGGCGTCGAGGGCCTGTTCGCGATCGCGCAGCGGCACGAGGCCGCGCCGACGGTCCTCTCGCGCCCGGTCGACACACGCCGTGACCGCGAATCGACCCTGGCACTCCGCCACACGCTGCTCATAGGAAGTCTCGATGGCACGGCGCTGGTCGGCGAGCGAGGTCGCTTCATCCACCCCTTCCGCCGCCATGCACGCGGTTGCGAGTCCGGCAAGGACCAGGGACAACAGGTGACGCGAAACCTTCACGTCAAGGCCGTGTCGACATCGCGGCGCGCCAGCGCGAGGTAGGCCGCCGACTGCATCTCGGACAGGCGCGACACCGTGCGCGGGAACTCATGCGCCAGCGGCCCTTCGGTATAGAGGTCCTCAGGCGGCGCCGCCGCCGAGATCGCCAGCTTGCATCGCCGGTCGTACAGCACGTCCACCAGCCAGGTGAACCTCCGCGCTTCGCTGGCCAGCCGCGGCGGCATCTGCGGTACGTTGGACAGGATCACGGTGTGGAAGCGCGCGGCGATCTCGAGGTAGTCGTTCTGCGACCGCGGTCCGCCGCACAGGGTGCGAAAGTCGAACCAGACCACGCCGCCGGCACGACGCACGGCCCGCAGCGAGCGGTGCTCGATCATCAGGACGGGGTCCTCGTCCCGCGCCTCGGCCAGGCGCTCGAACGTCGCTTCCAGTTCGCGCTCGGCGGTCTCTCCCAAGGGGCAGTGGTAGAGCGTCTGGCCGCTCAGGCTGAGTTGGCGATAGTCGGTTCCGGCGTCGACGTTGACCACCTCGAGCCGGCTCTTCAACAGCTCGATCGCCGGCAGGATGCGGTCGCGGTGCAGTCCGTTCGGGTACAGGCCATCGGGGTGGAAATTGCTGGTCGTGACGATGCTCACCCGGTTGGCGAACAGCGCGTCGAGCAGCCGGTGAAGAATCATCGCATCGGTGACGTCGGCGACATGGAACTCGTCGAAACAGATCAGCCGAAAGCGCCTGGCGATGCGCCGGCCGAGCTCGTCAAGCGGGTTGGCGGTTCCCTTCAGGTCCTGCAGCTCGCGGTGGACCTCGCGCATGAACTCATGGAAGTGCAAGCGTGTCTTGCGCGTCAACGGCACCGCCTGGAAGAAGCAGTCCATCAGGAAGCTCTTGCCGCGCCCCACCCCACCCCACATGTAGACGCCGCGCGGGATCGGCGGACGCACGAGCAGCTTGGTGATGGCATTGCGACGGCGCGCCTTGTACTCGGCCCATTCCTGCTCGCAGCGCGTCAGCGCGGCCAAGGCCCGCAACTGCGCGTCGTCGGCGCGGTAGCCGCGCTCGGCGAGCGTGCGTGCATACAGGCGTTCGACCTCTGACATGCTGCTCAAGCCGGACAGACTCGGTTGCGCCCGGCGCGCTTGGCCGCATACAGCTCCTGATCCGCTCGCTTCACGACCTGCGTGAACGAGTCGTCAGTGCCACCCACGGCGACGCCGATGCTGACCGTGACCGCCAGACCCGGTGCCAGCTCGGCCCAGTCCGCGCTCTCGATGTGCTGTCGCAGCCGCTCGGCGATCGACATCGCCCGCTGCGACCCGGCCCCGTCGAGCAGCAGCATGAACTCCTCGCCGCCCCAGCGACCGACAACATCCGGCCCACGCAAATGCTCCTGCAGCACCGCACCCAGGCGACGCAGCACGGCGTCGCCGACCAGGTGCGAATGTTGATCGTTGATCGCCTTGAAATGGTCGACATCGAGCATGGCCAGCGCGAACGCGCCACGCCCCTGAACGCGCCCGAACTCGATCTCCAGGCCGCGCCGGTTGAGCACCCCAGTCAGCGCATCGAACTGCGCCGCGCGGCTGATGTCTTTCACGGTGCGGGACAGCACGCGGTTGCGCTCCTCGAGGTCGACGTTGAACAGCCGCAGCGCCTGGGCATCGACGATGCCGCTGAGGCCTTCGGCCGGCGTGTCGAGCAACGCGACCACATTTCGCCGCAGCAGCGCCATGCTCCGCGACAGCGCTTGGTACGCTTCGTCCATGCGTCCGGCGACCTCGGCCAACTGGGCGATATTCTCCAGTTGCCACATCGAGGTCGCCGCATCCGGCGCTTCTCGAGCCTCTCGCAACAAGGCCTCGGCCAGCGCACGGGCCTCGTCCCGCGTCGCACCCTGGAGGGCCAGGGATTGCGCCAGCTCTTGACGCGCGTATCGGAGCAGCGTGTTGGGCGCAGCAACGTCCGCACCCTGCACGTCGCGCAGGCAGGCGACGGCCTCATCGACCCGACCCTGCCGGCGCCAGACGCCAGCCTGCAGGACGCGGTGAAACAGGCGCAACCACGGCGCCATGGCCGCCAGTTGGCCCTCGACGACTTCGATCTGGTCAAGCGCCAGACCCAGCCAGTCTTCGCCGCCAAGGCCATCGGGCAGCGAGGACGACTGGTCATGCATGACCGTGAGCACCATCGCCAGGTTCAGCCGGCGAAGCATGCCAGCGCCATCGCCGGGTTCCGGCGGCAGGATGCGCACCGACTCCTGCGCCATGCGGGCCGCATGGAGACACAGCCCGAGCTGGTAGTAGGCAACAGACAAGCCGTTGTAGGCGCGCTGGCGGTGCTCGACATCGAGTGAACTGTTGGCGAGCAGTTCAACGGCACGCTGGATGGCTTGAGCCGCACCCGCACCATCGCCCAGGGACGCCCGTACGCCAGCCAGCACCACCCAGGCATCTGCACGAGCCGCCGCTGCCTCTGCCGTGCGCGGCTCGGCCAAGACCTCGTCCAACCACGCCGAAGCGCCCGCCAAGTCATCCCCGTTGGCGCGCACCCGGGCAGCCACCACGGCCGCGTCGAGAACGATCTCCATCGGCCCGGCTTGGCGCCCGTCGGCCCACATCGCTTCGGCCAACGTGCGAGCCTCGGGCCAGCGGCCGGCACGCTCGGCCGCGTGGACCGCCCGCATCCGCGCGTCCCAGTCGTCCGCGGCATCCAGCGGCATGGCGGGGTCTACCGGGCCACGACGGCTCAGAAGTTCAGCGTGCGCTTGTCCACCGCCAGCGCGGCTTCCTTGGTCGCTTCACTCAGCGACGGGTGGGCGTGGCAGATCCGCGCGATGTCCTCGCTGCTGGCCCTGAACTCCATCGCGACGACGGCCTCGGCGATGAGCTCGCTGGCCTGAGGGCCGACGATGTGCACGCCGAGGATCTCGTCACTGACGGCGTCGGCCAGGAACTTGACCATGCCGGTCGTGTCGCCCAGCGCACGCGCACGCCCGTTGGCCATGAAGGGGAAGGTGCCTGCCTTGTAGGCCGCGCCGCGCGCCTTGAGCTGCTGCTCGGTCTCGCCGACCCAGGCAATCTCGGGGCTGGTGTAGATGACCCAGGGAATGGTGTTGAAGTTCACGTGCCCGTGCTGGCCGGCAATGCGCTCTGCCACTGCCACGCCTTCTTCCTCGGCCTTGTGGGCGAGCATCGGGCCTCGCACCACGTCGCCGACCGCCCACACGCCGGGCAGGTTGGTGCGGCATTCGGCGTCGACCACGATGGCGCCCCGCTCGTCGAGCTTCAGGCCCACGGCATCGGCGTCCAGGCCGATGGTGTTGGGCACCCGGCCGATGCTGACGATGAGCTTGTCCACGGCCAGGGTCCGCGCCTCACCCTTGGCGTCGGCGTAAGCCACTTGGACACCCGACTTGCCGGTCTTGATCTCACCGACCTTCACGCCGAGCTCGATCTTCAAGCCCTGCTTCGTGAAGGCCTTGTGGGCCTCCTTGGCGATCTGCTCGTCCACCGCGCCCAGGAAGGTCGGCAGGCCCTCGAGCACCGTGACCTCGGCGCCCAGGCGGCGCCACACCGAGCCCATCTCCAGTCCGATGACGCCAGCGCCGATGAGGCCGAGCTTCTTCGGCACCGCGCCGACCCGCAACGCGCCGTCGTTGCTGAGGATCTTGTCCTCGTCGAACGGCGCGCCCGGCAGCGCGCGCGCGTTGCTGCCGGTGGCGACGATGACGTTCTTTCCGACCAGGGATTCGCCGCCCACGGCCACCTCCCAGCCCCCCTCGGTCGCCTTGACGAAGGAGCCGCGGCCGTGGAAGAACGTGACCTTGTTCTTCTTGAACAGGTACAGGATGCCGTCGTTGTTCTGCTTCACGACGGTGTCCTTGCGGGCGAGCATCTTCGTCACGTCGATGCTCAGGTCCTTCAGGCCGATGCCGTGGTCGGCGAAGTGGTGTCCCGCCTGCTCGTAGTGCTCGCTGGACTGCAGCAAGGCCTTGCTCGGGATGCAGCCCACGTTGGTGCAGGTCCCGCCCGGCGCGGGTCCGCCGGCCGCGTTTTTCCATTCGTCGATGCAGGCGGTCTTGAAGCCGAGCTGCGCCGCCCGGATCGCGGCGATGTAGCCGCCGGGGCCGCCACCGATGACGACGACGTCGAAGTTCTGGGCCATGGTGAGTGCCCTCTTCAGATGTCGAACAGCAGGCGCGACGGGTCTTCCAGCGCCTCCTTCATGGTCACCAGTCCGAGCACCGCCTCGCGGCCGTCGATGATCCGGTGGTCGTAGCTCATCGCCAGGTAGTTGATCGGACGCACGACGACCTGGCCGTTTTCGACCACCGCCCGGTCCTTGGTGGCGTGCACGCCCAGGATCGCGCTCTGCGGCGGGTTGATGATCGGCGTGGACAGCATCGAGCCGAAGACACCGCCGTTGCTGATCGAGAAGGTGCCGCCGCTCAGTTCTTCCATGCTGAGCTTGCCCTCGCCGGCCTTCTTGCCGTACTCGGCGATCTTCTTCTCGATGTCGGCAAAGCTCATCTGGTCGGCGTTGCGCAGGATCGGCACCACCAGGCCCCGTGGCGAGCCGACGGCAATGCCGATGTCGAAGTAGCCGTGGTAGACGATGTCGTTGCCGTCGACGCTGGCGTTGAGCACCGGGTACTTCTTGAGCGCGGCGACCGCGGCCTTGACGAAGAAGCTCATGAAGCCGAGCTTGGTGCCGTGCTCCTTCTCGAACTTCTCCTGGAAGCGCTTCCTCATCTCCATCAGCGGGGCCATGTTGACCTCGTTGAAGGTCGTCAGGATGGCGTTGGTGCTCTGCGATTGCAGAAGCCGCTCCGCGACCCGGGCACGCAGACGCGACATCGGCACCCGCTGCTCAGGGCGGTCGCCGAGGTTGACTGCCGGTGCCGCCACCGCCGGCAGCGGGCGGGCGACGGCCGGCGCCGCGGGCACCGCCACCGGTGCCGGGACCGCCGCTGGCGCGGGTGCCGGCGCGGCCATCGCCGCGAGTACATCGCCCTTGAGCACCCGGCCGTCCTTGCCGGTGCCGACCACCGAGCCGGCGGCCAGGCCGGCGTCGGCCATCCGCTTGGCGGCGGCCGGCATGGCCACGCCCGATGCCGCCGCGCCCGCAGCAGCTGTCGGAGCCGCTGGGGCTGCTGCCGCCGCCGGGGCCGCAGGCGCAGCGGCCGGTGCAACGGCGCCGGCCTTGGCTGCGGTGTCGATCTTGGCGATCAACTGGTCGGCCGCGACCGTGGCACCGTCGCCGGCGACGATCTCGACCAGCACGCCGGCGGCGGGCGCCGGCACTTCGAGCACGACCTTGTCGGTCTCGACCTCGATGAGGATCTCATCCACGGCCACGGCCTGGCCGGGCTTCTTCTTCCACTGCAGCAGGGTGGCCTCGGCCACGGACTCGGACAGTTGCGGAACCTTGACTTCGACGATTGCCATGTTGGTCTCGTACGGCTTTCTTTACTTGGTGAGCACGAAGCCCTTGAGCTTGCCAAAGGCCTGGTCAAGCAGCGCCTTCTGCTGCTCGACATGCAGGTGCGAATAGCCCACCGCCGGCGACGCCGATGCGGCGCGTCCGGCGTAGCCGAGCTTCTGACCCTCGCCCATGTTCTCGTGGATCTGGTGCTGGATGAAGAACCAGGCGCCCTGGTTCTGCGGCTCGTCCTGGCACCAGACGACCTCGGTCAGGTTGGGGTAGCGCTTCATCTCGGCCGCGAAGGCCTTGTGCGGGAACGGGTAGAGCTGCTCGACCCGGACGACCGCGACGTCGCTGGCCTTGCGCTCCTCGCGCTTCTTCAGCAGGTCATAGACCACCTTGCCCGAACAGGCGATCAAGCGCTTGACCTTGTCGCCGTCGATCTCGTCCTTGGCCGGCCCGATGACGGTGCGGAACTCGCCCTTGGTGAATTCGGTCAGCGGCGAGCCCGCGTCCTTGGCCCGCAACAGGCTCTTGGGCGTGAGGATGACCAGCGGCTTGCGGAACTGGCGCACCATCTGCCGGCGCAGCAGGTGGAAGATCTGCGCCGCGTTGGTCGGCTGCACCACCTGCATGTTGTTGTCGGCCGCCAGCTGCATGAAGCGCTCCAGGCGAGCCGAACTGTGCTCCGGGCCCTGGCCCTCGTAGCCGTGCGGCAGCATCAGCGTCAGGCCGTTGACACGACCCCACTTCACCTCGCCCGAGGCGATGAACTGGTCGATCACGACCTGCGCGCCGTTGACGAAGTCGCCGAACTGCGCCTCCCAGATCACCAGGGTGTTCGGCTCGGCACTGGCGTAGCCGTATTCGAAGCCGAGCACCGCCTCTTCGGACAGGATCGAGTCGATGACCACGAACGGCGCCTGGTTCTCGGCCACCTGGGTCAACGGAACGTAGGTCCCGGTGTCCCACTTCTCGCGGTTCTGGTCGTGCAGCACCGCGTGCCGGTGCACGAAGGTGCCGCGGCCGCAGTCCTCGCCCGAGAGGCGAACGGCATAGCCGCTGGCCACCAGCGACGCAAACGCCAGATGCTCGCCCATGCCCCAGTCGACGTTGATCTCGCCGCGGCCCATCGCGGCGCGGTCGGCGAGCACCTTCTCGACCAGCGGGTGGGCCTTGAAGTCCTTCGGGATCGTCGTGATCCGCTCGGCCAGGCGCTTGACCTCGGCCAGCGGCAGTGCCGTGTCGGCGGCGTCGGTCCACTTGCGACCCAGGAACGGCGCCCAGTCGACCGCGTACTTGCTCTTGAAGTTGGTCAGCACCGGGTCGCTGGTGTGGCGACCTTCGTCGAGCGCCGCGCGCAGGGCCTTGAACATCGCGTCCGGGCCGTCGGCCGGCAGCACGTTCTGCGCGACCAGCTTTTCGCCGTAGAGCTTGCGCGTGCCGGGGTGCTGGCCGATCTTCTTGTACATCAGCGGCTGCGTCAGGCTCGGCGTGTCCTGCTCGTTGTGGCCGAGCTTGCGGAAACAGATGATGTCGACCACCACGTCCTTGCGGAACTGCTGGCGATAGTCCATCGCCAGCTGCGTGCACAGCACGACGGCCTCGGGGTCGTCGCCGTTCACGTGCAGCACCGGCGCCTCGATCATCTTCACGACGTCGCTGCAGTACAGCGTCGAGCGGCTGTCGCGCGGGTCGCTGGTCGTGAATCCGATCTGGTTGTTGACGACCAGGTGCACCGTGCCGCCCGTGAAGTAGCCACGGGTCTGAGCCAGTGCCAGGGTCTCCATCACGACACCCTGGCCGGCAAATGCGGCGTCGCCGTGCACCAGCACCGGCAGCACCTGGGCGCCTGTCTTGTCGCCGCGGCGGTCCATGCGCGCCTTGACCGAGCCTTCGACGACCGGGTTGACGATCTCCAGGTGGCTGGGATTGAACGCGAGGCTCAGGTGGACGGGACCGCCCGGCGTCGAGATGTCCGAGCTGAAGCCCTGGTGGTACTTCACGTCGCCGGCGGGCAGGTTCTCGGGCGCCGTGTGTTCGAACTCGGCGAACAGGTCCTTGGGCATCTTGCCCAGGGTGTTGACGAGCACGTTCAAGCGGCCACGGTGGGCCATGCCGATGACGATCTCCTGCACGCCCTTTTCGCCGGCGCGCTGGACCAGTTCGTCCATGCTGGCGATGAAGCTTTCGCCGCCTTCCAGGCTGAAGCGCTTCTGGCCGACGTACTTGGTGTGCAGGAAGCGCTCCAGGCCCTCGGCCGCGGTGAGCCTGTCGAGGATGTGCTTCTTCTCGTCGGGGCTGAAGCTCGGCTTGCTGCGGATGCTCTCGAGTCGCTCCTGCCACCACCGCTTTTCGGTCGGGTCCGTGCAGTGCATGAACTCCGCGCCGACCGTGCCGCAATAGGTCTCGCGCAACGCCCGCACGATCTCGCGCAGCGTCATGTTCTCGGCCTTGCCGAAATACGTGTTGGCAGCCGAGAACGTGATGTCCATGTCCGATTCGGACAGGTCATAGAACCCCGGCTCGAGTTCGGGGATCTTCGGCCGCTCGGTGCGCTTGAGGGGATCCAGATCGGCCCAGCGGCTGCCCAGGAATCGATAGGCCGCGATCAGGCTCTGCACGTGCACCTGCTTGCGCGCGACCGCCAGGTCGGCCTCGCTGGCCTTCAGGGCAAAGGCGTTGGCCTTGGCGCGCTGGGCGAAGCTTTCGACGACGGGGGCGTGGGCGACGTCCCGGCTGGTCGAGCCATCGACCGCGGGCACGTGCTGGAGATTGTCGAAATAGGCGCGCCAGTTGTCGGGCACGCTGCCGGGGTTGTCGAGGTAGGCCTCGTAGAGCTCTTCGACGTATGGGGCATTGCCCCCGAACAGGTACGAGTTGGACCTGTATTGCTGCATCATCTTGCGCTCACCTTTGCCCCAGGTTTTCCGGGGCGACCGATGGGTTGATCAACCTTCCGCGACCCCGGCTGCACCGGGCTGGCGGACTAGCGACCCGCCTTGCTGAACGCACGAACCGAAAACAGACACCAGCAAGGGGACGGGAAGGACCATGGATGGAAACTCCGACCGGTGTCGACTCTAACACCGGCTTTCCTGGGGATTGCTGACAACGCACCATGAAACCGCCGCGTCGCGTCATCCTGGTGCACCCCGATGCACCTGCCAAGCCGCCGCTGGGGTCGACCTGCAACGGCTGCGGCTGGTGCTGTGCCGCCGAGCCCTGCCCGCTGGGTGTCGTGGTGAGCCGGCGCGTCAGCGGTCGCTGCGCCGCGCTGGAGTGGGACGCAAACGAACGGCGCTACGGTTGCGGGGTGCTCATGACGCCCGGCCGATGGCTGCGCGTGCTGGGCTGGCTCCCGAAGCGCTGGTCCCAGGCCCTGGTGGCGCGGTGGATCGCCGCTGGCCGCGGTTGTGACGCCGATCTGGAGTCCGGCTGACGGCAACACCCGCGACAGGGCAATCCCGGAGCGGTCAAGCGGCCGGTGTCGGCCTAGCATTGACGTTTTCGCGCCACCGGGGCTGTGTACCCGGGTGAGCCGGCGCGACACCCAGGAGCAATTCAACCATGTCACGAAACACACTGAAGTCCGCCGCACTGGCGCTGGCCCTGGCCTCCGCAGCCGCCGTCATGAGCCTGCCAGCCCACGCCCAAACCCTGCGCTGGGCGGCACAGAACGACATCCTGACGATGGATCCGCACTCGCAGAACCACGCCACGACGACCGCCATCCTGCAGCACGCCTATGAGGGCCTGGTACGGTTCAACAAGGACTATGTGCCCGAGCCGGCCCTGGCCACGAGGTGGACCCAGGTCAGCCCGACGCTGGTGCGTTTCGAGTTGCGCCGGGGCGTGAAATTCCACGACGGCTCGCCGCTCACGGCCGACGATGTGGTCTTCAGCTTCGGCCGCATCAAGCAGCCCCAGGGCACGATGGCGATCTACGTCGCGGGCGTCAGCGAGGTCAAGAGGGTCGACGACTTCACGGTGGACTTCGTGCTCTCCGGTCCGAACCCGCTGCTGCTGCGCAACATCGTCAACTTCTTCGTCATGAGCAAGGGCTGGGCCGAAAAGAACCGCACCGCCAACACCCAGGACTTCAAGGCCAAGGAAGAGAACTTCGCCAGCCGCAACGTCAACGGCACCGGGCCCTATCGCATCGTGAGCTGGACGCCCGAGCAGCGCATCGCGATGACGGCCAATCCCGACTGGTGGGACAAGCCGACCGGCAACGTCAAGGAAGTGATCTACACCCCGATCAAGAGCGACCTGACGCGAGTCGCGGCACTGCTGTCGGGCGACGTCGACATGCTGACCGACCTGCCGACTCAGGACGTGGCGCGGCTGCGCGGTGACAGCAAGCTCAAGATCGTCGACGGTTCCGAGGTGCGCACGATCTTCCTCGCGCTGGACGTGGGCAGCCCGGAGGCCAAGGGGACCAATGTCACCGGCAAGAACCCGTTTGCCGACAAGCGCGTGCGCCAGGCCCTGTCGCTGGCCATCGACCGCACGGCGATCCAGCGCAGCACGATGCGCGGGCTGTCGGTGCCGGCCGCACTGATGGTCGCTCCCGGCGTCAATGGCCACAGCACCGAGCTCGACACGCCCGCCCCGGCGAACGCCGACGCCGCGCGCAAGCTGCTGGCCGACGCCGGCTACCCGAACGGCTTCGAGATGCGGCTGAACTGCCCGAACAACCGCTACGTCAACGACGAGGAGGTCTGCCA
>Ga0209985_10001999_pt1 | contig 19037 bp, 21 predicted proteins | sample NOAtaG_FD_187305 | JGI IMG/M metagenome (GOLD analysis project Ga0209985, IMG submission 187305) | Freshwater lake microbial communities from Lake Erie, under a cyanobacterial bloom - NOAA_Erie_Diel6S_1000h metaG (SPAdes) (version 2) | ecosystem: Environmental > Aquatic > Freshwater > Lake ...
AAATTGATGATAGCTAAAAGACGTAAAATACAACCCAAATACACTCAGACACTCGATCCTCAAATCAATCAGTATGAAAAAGAACATTAGCATCAACATCAGCGGCATCATCTTTCACATTGAAGAAGATGGGTATGAATCGCTTCGAAAATACTTGGACTCCATCAACCGCTACTTTGGCTCGTTTGAAGACAGCAGCGAAATTTTGTCGGACATAGAAAGCCGTATTGCTGAAATTTTCCTTTCGCGTCTCAATGAAGGAAAGCAGGTTATTACACTCGAAGATGTAAACGGCCTGATCGCAACGATGGGTAATGTAAACGATTTTAAGGCCGCTGAAGAACAGGAGATCGGAAACGAGTCACCCAAAGCCGAGCATAGCCGCCAGGAATCCAAAACTCGTCAGTCTGCTTCTGATACTGCTCACAAGAAATTATTTCGTGATGAAAAACGAAAAATTTTAGGCGGTGTGTGTGCGGGTCTGGGTCATTATTTCAGTGTTGATCCAGTTTGGCCACGTGTTCTGTTTGCCTTGCTGGTTTTAGGCAGTTATGGTGGTTTGTTTTTGGCCTATATCATTTTATGGATTGTCATCCCGAATTCAACCGAGCTTCCCGATGATGCAAGCATTAAAAAAATGTATCGAGACCCGGAGAAAAAAGTGTTGGGAGGAGTCGCAAGCGGAGTCGCAGCTTTTTTTGGAGTTGACGTGACTGTAATTCGTGTGCTATTTATCGTGTTTGCCTTTTTGGGAGGGCTCGGTTTACTTCTTTATATTATTCTTTGGATAGCGCTACCGGAGGCAAAAAGCATTACGGAAAAAATGGAAATGCAAGGGGAACCCGTGACGTTATCCAATATTGAATCAACTGTTAAGAAAAGTTTAAACGAAAAAGAGGAGGAAGAAAGCACCCTTGCAAAGATCGTTCTGTTTCCCTTCCGGTTGATGGCTACGTTCATTACTGCATTGGGCAAGATTTTAGGGCCGCTTGTAAACGTACTGGTAGAGTTTATTCGTGTCGTCTTCGGACTAGCCATCTTTTTTATTGGGTTAGCGCTGCTGATCAGCATCATAATAACAGGTGGAATTTTGTTAGGCTTTTTCACCACCGCTATTCTACCCGACTATTGGGGCGGAGGTGAAATACAAGGCTTAAGCTTGCCTACCCAAGCAATTAGAAACACATTTCCAGTTTGGAGCATGGTGGCTGCGTTTACAGTTGTCTTGATCCCAAGCTTAGCCATATTACTTTCAGGGAGCTCCATCCTAGCGAAACGTTCCCTTGTGAATCAACCCGTGAGTTGGGTAATGCTGGGACTTTTTGTGACGAGCATACTGGTCTTGAGTTTCACCGTTCCGAAAATGGTTTATTCGTTTAAAGAGGAAGGCGAGTTTAAAGTAGAAAAAACCTTTGCACTTAATGGAAAAACACCCATTCTCAAACTCAAGGAAGTTGGAATGGACAACTACAATGTCACAGAATTAAACTTGAAAGGCTATGAAGGCTCTGAATTAAAACTAGTGCAGCGATTTAAATCACAAGGATTCTCACGAAAAAACGGTTCGGAGAATGCACAAATGGTCACCTACGCGGTGTTAGAACAAGATAGCACACTACTGTTCGACTCAAATATCTCATTCAAAAAGGATGCGAAGTTTCGTGCGCAGCGTTTGGAGATGGATTTATTTATTCCCTACGGCCAAACATTTTTGGTTGACGAAGATCTGTGGCGGATTATTGAAAATGATTACCGCGACTACGATGGCTACAGAGATTCAAACATGAATAAGATTTGGAAAATGACAGACCATGGCTTTGAATGCACCAACTGCAGTGAACCCACCGAAACCAAACAACTTCAACTCAACGATCAGTATGGATTTAAAGATTTTAACGAAATCGAGATGACCGGGATTTTTGACCTTGTCATCGCTCGTGGGGACGCCTTCTCTGTACAACTGGATGGACCGCAAAAGGAGAAAAGAAAGTACGAGGTTGACGCTACGGGAGAAACGCTGGACATTCGGTATCGCTCGCGCAGCAATACTTTTTGGGAGAAGGGTTTTGATCTGGAGGATCGCGTTAAAATCAATATCACGTTACCCCATTTAACCAAACTCAAAATCAAAGGAGCTGGGCAATTCAGAATTCGTGGATTTGATGAAGAAGAAATGGATATCACCTTACTTGGCGCCATGACAGGCGATGCGGATCTTCGCGTGCGTAGTCTTACTCTAGACTTAGCTGGACCAATGGTGCTTCAACTAGATGGAGAGGGTCATTTTTTAGATGCCGAAGTCAAAAAGCTCTCCCAACTAAAGGCGGGGCAATATCAAGTGGAGGATGCGGTAATCGAAGCGAGGGGGATGGGCCGGGCGCGGGTCAATGCCTCTCGGACGGTTGATATTGATACCGATGCCGTCAGTTCCGTCAAGTATACTGGCGAACCGAGAGTAACCAGAAGAGATTAGTTAATCAAAGCGATAAGTTGAATCGGTTATAAGCTTGATTTAGAGTAAACACCTACTCTAAATCAAGCTTTTTCTTTACATTTCAGAAACCAATCTGTATGGATGTAAAGATCAAATTTTTGGGTGCAGCCCGCAGCGTGACAGGTTCAAAGTATTTTCTTGAAATCGGTCACCAAAAAATATTGGTCGACTGCGGAATGTTCCAAGGGAAAAAAGAATTGCGACTTCGCAACTGGGATCCATTGCCGATCAATCCCGCTGACATCGAGATAGTGGTGATTACACATGCCCATATTGATCATATCGGCTACCTGCCGCGGCTTGTTAAGGATGGCTTTAATGGTAAAATAATTTGCACACCTGCCACCGAAGATTTGATGAAAATCATGTTGTTGGACGCAGCCAAATTACAGGAGGAAGAAGCGCTCTTTGCGTTGAAAAAAGGCTATTCAAAACATGAAAAACCACAACCCCTTTTTTCGACAGAAGATGTTAAGTTAGTACTGATGTTGATTGACAGCCATCCGCTACACCAAGAAATTTCACTTAGCCCAACAACTTCTATCCAGTTTTTTAATGCAGGGCACATTCTTGGTTCTGCGTTTGTAGCCATGACGCTAAAAGGCGAACGCGAAACCAAAAAAATGTTATTCTCCGGAGATCTGGGACGTTACGAAGATCCAGTTATGTACGCTCCAGAACCTGCAGTTGATGCCGATGTAGTATTCATCGAATCCACCTATGGGAATCGGGTTAATCCTCAGGTAGATGTAGAAGAACAGCTCACGGCCATCGTTCAAGAAGCATGCGATGCCAATGGTGCACTGGTTGTTCCGGCATTTGCGTTGGGGCGCACACAAACGTTAATTTACTATTTCCATCTATTGATGGAACAAGGAAGCATCCCCACCCTACCCATTTATATCGATAGCCCGATGGCGATCAACGTAACTGATTTGTATGAGCGCCACGGGGACTTACATAAAATAAAAATCACAAAACAAGTATCACAATTATTGAGCATTTTTGATTCGCCACAAATTCATTTTTGCCACACGCGAGAAAGTTCACAAGCATTGAACGATATTAAGAAACCATTGATCATCATTTCGGCCAGTGGCATGGCAACAGGCGGGCGGATTTTGCATCATTTGACGCATCGCCTTCCTCGGCAGTCTGATACAGTTTTACTAGCAGGCTACCAGGCGGAGGGGTCGCGTGGTCGTAGGCTATTGGAAGGTGAAAAAACGATCCGCATTTTTGGAGAGGACATTCCGGTTAACTGCCGCGTTAGAGAGGTATATGGGCTGTCGGCACATGCAGACCAGACTGAATTGATCCGGTGGCTCAGTACTATCAAAAAAAGCCCCAAGTTTACATTTGTGACACATGGCGAGTTAGAAAGTGCTACAGCATTTTCTTCCCTTATCGAAACCCAGCTTAAATGGAAAACAATGATACCTGATTACCTCCAATCAATGACACTCTTTGAAGGCATATAGGACTAAGAACAAAAACTATGACAAACAGATTGTATTCGCTTGATGTTTTTCGGGGGATCACTGTTGCCGCGATGATCCTCGTCAACAACCCTGGTAGTTGGAATAGTGTTTACCCTCCTCTGCTTCATGCCAAATGGCATGGCTGCACACCTACAGATTTAATATTTCCATTCTTTCTTTTCATTGTTGGCGTCTCTATTCACTTTGCCTATCAACCCAAGTTGAACGAAGGGCTTACAAAAAAGAATGTTTCCAAAATTCTTCGTAGAACAGTAATCATTTTCTTGTTGGGCATGATGTTGGCATTAGTGCCAACATTCAATTTCTCTTCGGTAAGGATTCCAGGAGTGTTGCAGCGCATCAGTTTAGTTTTTTTATTTTGCTCACTGATCTATTTCAAAACCAATTGGCTTTCGCAGATTCGCGTGGCCTTAGTTTTATTGGTAGGTTATTTTGTGTTGATGACCATGGTACCGGTGCCGGGCGTTGGTGAGGCTAACCTCGAACCCGAAACAAACATTGGTGCGTGGTTGGATCGGTTGCTGCTGGAAGGCCACCTATGGTCGCAAAGTAAAACGTGGGACCCCGAAGGGATTGTAAGTACGATCCCCGCAATAGCCACAGGATTAATTGGAATGTTAACGGGTCAACTTTTTTCAAGGTTTGAGCAACCTGCTGAGAAAGTAACCTGGCTGCTTTTTACAGGAGCTCTTTTAATTGTGGCGGGGTTAGCCTGGGGACTTATCTTCCCAATTAATAAAGCCTTGTGGACAAGCAGTTATGTGCTTTACACGGGCGGAATCGCCATGCAATTCTTGGCTGCTTGTTACTGGCTCATTGATGTGCAGGGGGTTAAAAAATGGTCTACACCTTTTATCTACTACGGCATGAACGCGATTTTCGTTTTTGTAGCATCGGGCTTTTTGGTGAAGCTGTTAACGCGTATTAAAATGGGAGAAGGTGAGAGCGAACCATCCTTGTGGTCCTACTTATACGAAAATCTATATGCCAGTTGGCTCACTCCGATGAATGCCTCTTTGGGCTTTGCATTCACCCTTATTCTCTTCTTTCTGGTCATCCTTTGGCAAATGTATCAACGGAAGATTTTTGTGAAAGTCTGAAATCCTCTGACAGGCGAAAAAGCGCTCTTCCGAGCGATTAAGGCAGAATCTACCTCGTCAGATTCAGCCAAATGCGTATTTATTTATAAATCCATGCAACCCCTTTGCGCGTATAAGCATCTTGTTACTGAATTTGCTTAAATGACTTTACAGATTTACCGAGCGAAAGAAAAAGATTGGATAGAAGGCTGCAAACGGCAAAACCGGGACGCACAGCATGCCCTCTACTCCTTTTTCTCCGGTAAAATGTATGCCCTTTGCTGCCGATACATTAAAGACAAAATGGAAGCGGAGGATGTATTGGTTATGGCCTTTACCAAAATTTTTGAACGGATCGATCAGTACAAAAATGTGGGAAGCTTTGAAGGCTGGATCAGAAGGGTTATGGTAAATGAATCGTTGAGTTATTTGCGCAAGACTAAAAACATGTATTTGGAAATGGACATTGCCGCTGCAGATCGTGAACCTGACTATAGCAGAGCAGAAAGCGATTTAGAGGCTGCGGATTTACTGAAGATGATTGGCGATTTGCCCACCGGTTATCGAGTAGTGTTTAACCTGTATGCAGTAGATGGATTTTCGCATCAGGAGATTGCAGAACAACTAGGCATTAGTGAAAATACCTCCAAATCACAATTGAGCCGAGCGAGGGCACTTCTGCAAAAAAGACTTGTACAAGCCGACCAACGGCTAGAACAAAAAATGAGCTAATATGGAAAACAGGGTAGACGAACTTTTCAAAAATAAGCTGGAGCACTACGCTTCTTCTCCACCTTTAGGCGCTTGGGCGCGAATTGAGGCCAGCTTGGTAAAAAAAAATAGCCCATTGGTTGTTTGGCGTCTTGCGGCTGCATTGTTGCTGATGGGTTGTTTACTTACTGCTCTTTATTGGGCAACACGCGATAACGATTTGAATCGTAACTCGAGTATTATTCAAATAATAGAACCCGTGCAATTAGCTCCCACTGAAACTGAGAAGCCCACGATAAAAGTTGAAGAGAAAAAAACAACAACTAAAATTGACCGGACTACCGTGAACCAAACGAACCGGGTTATACTACAGGTCGTTGATGTAGAAGTTGACCCGACAGTAATGCTAACCGCAACTGCAGAGACCGTAGAGCCCACAGCCAACGAGGTGACCATCCCGTCTACCACATCAACACTGGCGGTTGCTCAGACTGAAAAACCAATTGTTCTAGAGATTACGCTTGCACCGATTGAAACTATTGTAACAGCTCAGGTAGAAGAAAAAAATAGCGGACTAAAGAAATTCTTCATCAAAGCTAAAGAGCTAAAGAACGGAGAAAGTGGTATCAACTTAGCCGACTTTGCAAACCGGCTTTTTGCTTCCAATCATAAACAAGATCAAGACAAAAACAACCTCAATTAAAAAACGACTTTCATGAGAAAAATACTAATTATATATGCCCTAATCGTGACGTGTAGCGTCATGGCAACAGCACAAAAAAAGGCCGATACAGTAGTGATCAAGGTGGGCGAATCCAGCAAAGTGATTTTTGCCATTCAAGACAAGAAAGACCTAGAGACATTGAAACATTACAATTTTCAATCATTGATGAGCGATATGATTGCCAAACTTGAGAAGAGAGACTCAACGCAATTAGCACAACCTTCTTCGGCTTACCTTAAAGACACAGTTGCAGAAACAACTACTTCAGGAAGTCAAATCGAATCGGTGGAGGAGTGGCCTTCCGAAGAAGATAGAAGACGTTACCGTGAAAGCGGTAGAGGTCGCGCGTACAACGACCGTGATCACAGCTACAATTATGTAAGCTCCCGATCGCGCAACAGATCGGGACGAAGAACCTACAGTTCTTTCAACATCGACCTGGGCACCAACAATTTTTTGGAAGGCGGAAAATTCCCTGCCGATGCAAATGCAGTGTACACGGTACGTCCTTGGGGTAGTTGGTATGTGGGGCTAAACTCCATCCAACGTACGCGCATGGCCAATAAACTTTTCTTAGAATGGGGAGGTGGGGTCAGTTGGTATAATTTCAAGTTTCAAAACGACAGGACGCTTTTGACAAAAGATGATACGCAGGCCTATTTTAGTTTCGATACCCGCACCGATCTCGATTTTAAAAAGAGCAAGCTGACTGTGGTCTATGTGAATTTCTCAATGGTACCCGTCATCGATTTTGGGGGCAATAGCAAAAAGCCAGGTCTCTTCAGTGGTCGCATGTCAAGAGGCTTTCGCATGGGACTAGGGCCTTATGTCGGCTACCGAATTGACAGCTACACCAAACAAGTATATGTACAAAATGGTGATGATAAGGTGGAACGTCATCACGACCCTTACTATCTCAACAACATTCGGTATGGTGCGCGACTGCAATTTGGATTTAGAGGAACCGATCTCTTCTTCAACTACGATTTAAATGATCTTTTTGTGAAAGACAAAGCTCCTCAGTTGAATGCATTTACTTTCGGAATTACGTTGTAATTAATCGCTTACAAATAGAGATCCATCATTGATGTCTTACGCGGATTAAATCAGAGCCACGAATGCACAAATAAACACGAATAAACCCAAGAACGCATTCGTGTAGTTTGTGTGATTCGTGGCAAGTTTAATCACGTGGTGTAATTCTTGTTTATCACTTTTTACTTAAACGCCTCCCCTTTCGTTAATACCATCTGCTCTTCATCGCCACGCAACTTTAGGTCTTTGCTTACCCTCCGCGGACTCGGCCATTGAAGCACCAACCAAATTACCAATCCTAAGAAGTAGATAGCAAACCATTCGCTGCCAGTCAAAAACAAACCGGCCGCCATAAACAGCGAAGTCGCCACGATGGCAGAAAGTCGGATCACAGCAACTGAAAAATATTTCTCCAGGCGCACACCGAGACTGATCTCTTTGTTGAGCAATGAAAATTTTTTGCGCACCACCAAGTGAACAATCGTTAGGTCTAGCACCGCCAGAATTGGGAATGCAATCAAAATAATCCGTTCAACCAGTTCGCTTTGTATAGAGGGAGAAATCTGGTTGGTCAAAAACAAGTAGTAGATGACTAAAAAAGTGCCGATCGGTATAAACATCATCAACAAACAGATGTTATACAACTTGTAGAAAAATTCGCGAAGTGAGCTATAATTCATTTTGGTTAACTTTGTGCAATCAAAGCTAATTATAAATTACCTTTGTCGCACCTATTACTAAGGACCTGATGGAGACGGTAGCTAACTTAACCAGAAAAGAACAAGTCATTCGCAGTGCGGCTCAGCTGTTCAGAGAGAAAGGGTATGCGGCTTCATCCATGCGCGACCTGGCTCAGAAATTAGGCATCGAAGCGGCCAGTCTTTATTCGCACATCAAATCAAAAGAAGAAATCCTGCAGAGCTTATGCTTTGATATGGCCACTGAGTTTCGAAAATCACTGGAGGAAGTAGAAAAGCAAAAACTGTCACCGTCAGAGAGGCTTCGCAAAGGCATCATTGGACACATTCAAGTGATGGCAAAAGATCTTACCGCTTCAGCCGTTTTTATGAATGAGCACCGCCACCTCAGCCAGCCCTTTCTCCGTGATTTTTTACTACTTCGCATCAACTACATCAACCGCTTCAAATCGATGATAGAAGATGGAATCCGTACGGGCCAGTTTAAGGAATCAATTGATAAGAAGTTAGCGGTGATGACACTTTTCTCGTCATTGAACTGGATGCCTATGTGGTATGACCCGAAAAGCGACATAGACCCGACTGAACTTGGACAGCAATTGTCTGATATGTTGGTTAACGGACTCAAAAAAAACTAATAACTCCCAGTTAAACACACAACTCGAGCAGCTAAAAAAAGGAAAAATCCATTCTCCTTTTTCTTGCTACCTTGAGCCGAAACCTATCACCTATGATCAAATTTATCATCCAAATCTTCAAACGATTTGCCTGGTTTAAACGCTTCAATGCGAAAGTGACCTACGAACTGCTCGCTAAAAACATTCCTGCGAAAGACTGGCATTTTATGAATTATGGCTATACGCCTACTAGCAGCGAACCCAGTTTAGAAGTAGCCGATGATCCCAAAATTCAAAAATACTCTCTTCAAATGTATCACTACCTCGCTGCAAAAACCGATCTGGCAGGCAAGCATGTGTTGGAAATTGGGAGTGGACGTGGTGGTGGAGCAAAGCATGTGGCATCACACTTCAAACCAGCCAGCTACACTGGTCTGGATATTGCCGCCAGCGCGGTGGATCTGGCCAATAAAATTCATAAAGTGCCGGGGCTGAAATTCATTCAAGGAAGTGCTGAAAAAATTCCTTTGGCCGATAACAGCATCGATGTGGTTCTCAACGTGGAGTCTTCTCACGGGTATGGAAATGTAGATACCTTTTTGAGTGAAGTAAAACGGGTACTAAAACCGGGCGGAAAACTATTAATGGTTGATTTTAGAAATAGCCCAGAGAACATGGCCATCTTCCAAAACCAAATAAAAAACTCAGGGCTACAACAATTGTCGCAAGAAGACATAACGCCTAATGTCGTTGAGTCCATCGAAGCAGAGGACGATTCAAAAAAAGAGCGCATCAAAAAATTGATTCCGGCACGTTGGCAAAAACTATTCAATGAATTTGCCGGGGTGGTTGGGTCAAGGTTTTATGAAACGTTAAAAAATGGTACAAGGCCGTATTATCGGTTTGTGCTAACTAAAACCTGATAGTTAACCTTACTCTGCCCTCTCATATTTTAGTTAAAAGAACCTCGGCTAATACTGGCGGTACTATCCCCTTTGCTCCAAACGGATAACTTCAAAAAAGTTAACATCTTCCCTACTTCTTTGTTAAATTGCAAACGATTGTTAGGAGTGTCTCTAAATCAGGTAAAATCACTTAAATTCTCATATTATGTACGGTGGAGGAAATACGTTTGAGGGCATTAAAACAGATGAAGTAGCGCAAGAAGATCCCATTTTATTGGCTGTCTTTGAAGCACGTATTGCGCGGGGTGAAAAGATAGAACCGACCGATTGGATGCCTCAACTCTATCGCAAGCAGCTGATTCGAATGATTGAGCAGCACGGGCACAGCGAAATTATTGGGGCCTTGCCTGAAGGAACGTGGATTACCCGTGCTCCTGGCTTCAAAAGAAAAATGGCATTGATGGCCAAGGTGCAAGATGAAGTTGGCCACGCGCAGTTACTCTACAGCGCTGCCGAAACATTGGGCAAATCGCGCGAGCAAATGATTGACGATTTGATTACCGGCAAATCGAAATACTCTAACATTTTCAACTATCCTACTTTCACCTGGGCAGATTGTTGTTTCATCTCCTGGTTAGTTGATGCCGGAGCCATTGTGAACCAGTTGGCGAATGCCAAAGGAAGCTATGGCCCTTATTGCCGCGCACTCGATCGGATTTGTGCAGAAGAATCTTTCCATTTAAAATACGGACATCATTGTGTCATCTATTTAGCGAGCGGCACACAAAAACAACGCGACATGTTTCAGGCAGCTTTGAACCGCTGGTGGCCTCCAATGATGCACTTCTTCGGGCCTTCCGATAAAATTTCTGTTCACACAGAAATGCTGATGAAATGGAAAGTGAAGATGGGAACCAACGATGACATGCGCAATCAATTTTTGGATATGTACGTACCGAAGATTTGGGAACTGGGCTTTGTGATTCCTGATGCTAACCTAAAGAAAAACGAAGAAACCGGAAGGTGGGATTACACAGAACCAGACTGGGAAGAATTTAAACGCGTGATCAATGGCGGTGGCCCTTGTAATAAAGAAAGACTCGAAGTGAGACGCATTGCAGAAGAGCGTGGTAAATGGGTGCGTGAGGCTTTGAAAACACCCAGGACCAAGTATGTAATGCCGTTGGCTTAATCTAAAGTTACAGGTTACCGGTTTCTAGTTACCAGTAACCAGCAACTTGAAACCGGAAACAATAAATTAATAAATACATTGAACTCCTTAGACCCCCGCGTAACCCGGCTGCCTCACATTGGTGAAGTAGGAAAAATTGTTCCGAAGGCTTCGCTGGATCAGTTTGGTACGTACGAGGTGTTTGTGCAGCCCAAGGAAGGGAAACCATTTCAGCATGAAGGCATTGTGCATGCACCTAATTTAGAGTTAGCATATGTACTCGCTAAGGAAACCTTTACACGGAGATTTACCTGTACATCATTGTATGTGACAGACACACGCGATGTATTCGTGTCACCCCTAACAGAGGGAGACAAAAATGCCTACGATCAGATTACGCCTTCGGTAGCAACTGCCGGAATAAAAAAACAATTTGAAATTTACCATTTATCCAAGCGAGGCAAACAGCACGTCCATGCAGGCAGTGTGGAAGCTAGTTCACCGGAAGAAGCAATGAGCGCGGCCAAACAAAAATTTAATCAGGGAAAAATAGTTTTTAATATCTGGGCGATTGAAACCAACAACATCAGATTCACCTCACCTGACGAACAAGAGTTGTGGCTCACACTACCCGATAAAAAGTTCAGGGATGCTGCGGAATACAAGGGTGGAGATAAGCTGAAGAATTTTTTGGAAGCACAAAGTAAGGCATAGGTAGTAAGATGTAAGTAGTAAGATGTAAGACACAAGATGCAGTTAAAATATAAACTTGGATTCTTCATTTCATTTTTCATTGTTGCCATTGGCTTAATGTTGTTACTAGCTGGCAAGGATAAAGAAGGTGTGATCATTTATTTAGGGCTTGCGCTCTTTGGTTGTTCCGGTGTATTCTATATTATAAAAGACAAGGTGAATAAAAACATCCAACCAAACTGGTTAAAACTTATTGGTTACGTTCTGATCATCATAGGCGTTGCCGCTCATTTCCTCTATCAAGTAGATACCAAATTATTGGTTATCGGACTAAGTGCGTTACTCAATCCTTTTCAAAAAATAATTCAACCATATCATACTGGTGGAGTACGGTAAATTGTTTATTTCAATTAAATAAAGAACGAGTAATATTTTGAAAAAGAGTAACTTTATGAAAAAGTAAGGCAGTGGCTACGAAAGAAGAGATAAAAAAAGAAGTGGATAAATTGCCTGCTAACCTTTTGGATGAAGTGTACTCCTATTTGAAAAGCGTAAGAGATAAAAATAGCCTTTCAGAAGAAGAAGCCAGAAGAAAATGGAAAGAATGGTGGGACGATCCTGAAACAACATTTTCACCTGATTTTATGAACGAGCGTATTCAACCTCCTTTGGAGAATCGAGTAAAAATGTTTGATTGATGGCTTATCTACTCGATACTGACACCTGTATTTTCATCATGAAAAAAGTGCGGGCAATCCAGCAAAAGTTTGGTTCAATAAATCCAAGTCATCTTTTCGTTTCATCAATAACTGTTGCCGAATTGGAGTATGGTGTTTCAAAAAGTAAGCTCGCTGAACACAACACCAAAAGACTTGGCGACTTTCTTTCTCGATTAACCATTTTAGACTTTACAAAACAATCGGCTAAACAAAATGGTCTGATCCGTGCTTCCCTTGAACAAAGAGGTATGCCCATTGGAGCAAACGACATGCTAATTGCGGCCATTGCAAAAAGCCATGACCTTACTCTCGTCACGAACAATGAAAAAGAATTTTCACGAGTCGAGAGTTTAAAAATCGAAAACTGGCTTAAAGAATAGTTAGATGGAAAAACTCCCCCTCAAAGAACTTCTTTACAAAATGGCCGATGACCAATTGATCATCGGGCATCGTAATTCTGAATGGACGGGCTTTGGCCCATTGCTGGAAGAAGACATTGCCTTCTCCTCCATGGCGCAAGATAAAATTGGTCATAGCTTAGCGCTCTATACCATTCTTCATGAGTTAGGGGAAAGTGATCCTGATACGGTAGCCTTCACCCGCAACGCCAACCAGTTTCACAACAGCATTTTTACAGAGCTGCCCAATCAGGAATATGACTTTAGTCTTGTGCGTCATTTCCTATACGACACAGCCGAGGCATTGCGTTTTGAGTTATTGACTAACTCTACCTGCGAGCCATTGGCACAGGTGGCACACAAGGTACGAGGCGAACTTCGCTACCATACGCTACATGCTAAAACATGGATGAAACAACTGGGCTCCGCGACTGAAGAAAGTGTGAGTCGTTTGCAAAAATCACTAGAACAAGCCATGCCCTATGCGTTAGGCATGTTTGAAGAATCGCCTTACGAAAATGAGATAATTGAAGCAGGTATTTTTGAAGGAGAGCAGAAGTTGAAAGAGCTTTGGATGGCGAAAGTAGAAGAGACCATCAGTCAAACGAGTTTGCATTTACCGGATTGGAAAATTGTTCAACCTATCACAGGGGGAAGAATTGGAAAACATACAGAACACCTTCAGCCTTTGCTGGATGAAATGAGTGAAGTATTTAGAATTGATCCGGGGGCGGAATGGTAATTATTAGTCCGGAAGACCGAAAGACGGGAAGTCGGTAAGTTAGAAAGTTGATTTGAGTTTATTATCCATGACTACCATTAGTGCATCGGTGAAGAAAATCTATGAGTGGCTCGAGGATGTCAAAGATCCGGAGATACCTGTTTTGTCATTGGTAGACCTGGGCGTGATCTCTAATGTAGAAATTGACGGAGACAAAGTGAGTATCGAGCTCACCCCTACTTTTGCGGGTTGTCCGGCAATGGAGTATATGAAAAACGAAGTCATCGAAAAGTTAAAGAGCAAGGGAATACCTAAAGTAGAGGCAACCATCTCTTTCCGGGTGCCGTGGTCATCGGAATTTATTTCGGAAAAAGGAAAAAAAGCGCTCAAGCAATATGGATTTGCACCCCCTCCTTCCAACAAGCTTTTTACAGAGCTGGAAATACTGGAAAACGCAATATGCCCTCGGTGCGATGGCACTAATACTGAAATGAAAAGCCCATTCGGCCCTACCCTTTGCAGGTCACTCTACTACTGCCATGATTGCAAAGAGGCCTTCGAACAGTTCAAACCATTGTAAAAAGTAGATGCACATCTTAGTTTGGCATAAAACCTTTAAACTTGTGGTTAGTTTAGCGAACCACATGAGATTATTGAAAAGACCAATTGCCGCAATACCCTTTCTTTTTGGAGGGATGTTATTGATGAGTTGTGGCCGATCTGCCACGATCAACGAAGCGACCACCTTTACTCATCTTGATTCGGTGACTGATACCTATTTATCATTACAAGATACTTTGCTGTATTCCTGGAATGTACTGGTAAAGGACGATCAGGAAAAAGTAGACGCAATGGAAAAAGCGTTGCATCAATTGATTCAATTGCCGGTCCCGGAAAAATCTCAGTTAGTCACTTTACAAAGTCGCCTGCAGCAACTAAAGCAATTGCGCATCACACAAAAAACATTGACCAACCCGTATGTGGTAGAAGAGTATGATTTCGCAACCAGCTCATTGGTGGCCGAAATAGTTGCTCTTTCTGAATCTAACTCTGTGTTGATGCAGAACAAAAACCTCTCGGTACTGATTGAGAAAATTAAAGTTGCTGAGCAACATACGCCATTATTTCGATCTAGCTATGACAGCATTGCCTTACTTTTTAATGCCTTTCTCGAGAAGAATGAATCTTCGCTGAAGGAGATTGATAAAAGTGGTCCCCTTGAAAAGAGGCCATTGTTTAGCGGGGTAGCTGGCAAATAAATATTCGAGACTTTTTGATACCCCCCTGTCACGTTTAGTCTCAGCCTGAGACGGTGTGACAACGCCAAAAAAAAATCGAGGCCGAAAGTTTTCACCTTCAACCTCGATTTGTTAAGTAACAATTACCAATCAACCAACAACGATCAACGAATAACCATCAACGATTTCAAATTACCATCTCTTCTTCCGCTCTCCCCCACTGGCACCACCGCTTCCACCGTACGAACGACCACCACCTCCACCATAACGCTTACCTTCGCTGCCTACTTTTCCTTCTCCACTTCTGCTGCCGCCATCAAACGAACGTCTCTTGCGTTGGTAGCCCACGCCACCTTCGCCACCACCACTTCTCTCACCACCGCCACTGCGCTCGCGTCTCTCGCCACCACCTTCTCTGCGTTCGCCTGTCATTTCTAATCTTACTTTACGACCGCGAACTTCTACGCCTTCAAAGCCTTTCATCACTTGCTCGGTCACATCTTTTTCTAATTCAAAGAAAGAGAATGCACCCTTCAAGTCAATCTTGCCAATCTTGCCTTTGTCAATTTCACCGTAGTCACAGATTAAGCCAAGCAAATCGCCCGTCTCCAATCCATCCATTCTGCCGATGTTGATAAACACACGGTCACCACTCGGGCGACTGTCTCTATCACGGTCATCGCGACCGTACCGATCATCACTTACAAATGATTTGGTGCGATCTGATTTGTTCAAGTCACGTGCATCGCGATAATACGCTAAGAAACGATTGAACTCAATCGAAGCAAAACGCTTGATGATATCTTCTTTCGATAAGTCGATCAGTTCATGATATACTTCCGGCAAGAAGCTGTCAATCTCCTCTTCGTTCACCTCTACGTTGCGCATCTTGCGTGTCAGCTCCATAATCTTGCGCTGGCACACCTCATCACCCGTAGGGATCATGATTTTGGTAAACCTGCGCTTCAATGCTTTTTCTATCTGGCTGATCTTGCCCATCTCTTTTTTAGAAACGATGGCCAACGAAATACCCTTCTTACCAGCACGGGCCGTACGGCCGCTCCGGTGTGTGTAGTACTCCATCTCATCCGGCATGTTCATGTGAATCACGTGCGTGATGCCCGTTACATCTATACCGCGGGCCGCCACATCCGTAGCCACCAACATTTGTAACGTTTTGTTCTTAAAACTCTTCATCACACGGTCGCGCTGCATCTGCGTAAGATCCCCATGAAGGGCATCTGCATTGTAGCCATCTTTCATCAAACTTTCTGCTACCCGCTGCGTGTCAATTTTAGTACGGCAGAAGATCACCCCAAAAATATCGGTGGTGTAGTCTACCATTCTTTTCAGCGCCTGGTATTTATCTCGCTCGTCTACTACAATGTATTGATGGTCGATGTTCTCGTTGCCCTGATTGCGCTCGCCCATGGTGAGCTCCTGCGGGTTGTTCATGTAGTTCTTCGATATCTCGCGCACCTCGCGGGGCATCGTAGCCGAGAAGAGCCACACATTCTTTTCATCAGGCGTGCCCGACAAAATTTCGTCTATCGCATCTTTGAAGCCCATGTTCAACATCTCATCGGCTTCATCCAACACTACATATTTAATCGTGCCCAGGCTCACCACCCTGCGTTCGATCAAGTCAATCAATCGGCCGGGCGTAGCGACAATAATCTGAGCGCCTCTTTTTATTTTTCTAATTTGATCTGATATACTCGCACCGCCATATACGGTTACGATGTTCAGGTCTTTCACCGACTTGCAAAAGTTTTCTAAGTCAGTAGTAATTTGCACGCTTAGTTCGCGTGTAGGCGCCAGAACCAATGCTTGCGTGGTGCGGTCTTTCACATCGATCAGCTCGATCAACGGAAGGCCAAACGCGGCAGTTTTTCCAGTGCCCGTTTGGGCTAATCCGACCAGGTCGGTGTTTCCTTTCAACAAAACCGGGATGGCTTGTTCTTGAATGGGCGTTGGAGTTTCAAAGCCCATTTGGCGGATTGCCTCCACCACTTGCTCCGAAAGTCCCAGTTCACTAAATGATTTCATTCGTTTCTAATTTTTTTTTGGTCTCATGGAATGGCTCACTAAGCTGCACCTCAACAATGAGCGCAGTGTGTAACCATTTCATTAAAATTGTTTATGTGTAAAAATTAAGGCGCAAAGGTAACCTAATTAATTGGAAGTGATATTATTAGCTCAATCAGCAGCCCCAACGCTTAATCTGCTGCCACAGGCAAAACCACCCCTACTTTATTCTGAAAAGGAGGGTTTTTGCAAGAATGGCCCGCAAGCCAGAAATAAACAATTGGGCGTGCCCCTTGCCGAGGCGGCCGGGTCGCGCTGTCGCTACTCGCCATCAGCCGCACACTCCATTTCGGGCTCAAACCCCGATAGCTATCGGGGCTCCATCGCTCACGCTAATTGGGTCAACCAATATCGACCTTGTATTATAAAATGCTTTGGGGATTAGTGAAAGAACACCATCTATTCTAGAAGTATAACCAACTGGGTCTTGTATATTGCTTAAATATAGGAGTATACGATCAGATGAATGGAGCATATATCAATGTTACGCCCCGTTCTTCTATCCCTAACGCAAAATTTATCCCTAAATGATAAATTATTCGGAAGTTTACGTTTTTACTGACCAGACTACAACCTGTCCGAAATGTGGTTCAAGAACAGAGATTACTTTGGACTTAATTGAAACACAAGAACAAACTCAACATCATAAATGTCTGACAGCCAATTGCAGTTTTGAATTTGTTATGCAAAACGATGACGTTGAATGAAAGAAGGGCAAAAACTTTGGACAAGAGAAGAATTAATTTTAGCAGTTAATCTTTATTGCAAAATTCCATTTGGAAGATTACACAGACTAAACCCAGAGGTAATAAATCTCGCAGCCCTTATCGGCAGAACTCCAAGTTCAGTTGCATATAAACTTGTAAATTTTGCAAGTCTTGACCCAAGTCTAAAAGCAAGAGGTATTAAAGGCGCATCTAATGCAAGTAATTTGGATAAAGAGATTTGGAAAGAGTTTTTTAATCATTGGGATGAACTACCTTTTGAAAGTGAAAAACTGCTTGCAAAAATTGAAAAGACAACTGTTGAAAGATTAAATCGCATACCCGAGACTGAATTACCAAAAGAAGGAAAAGTGAGAGAACAAATGGTAAAAATCAGAGTAAATCAATCGTTTTTTAGAAGCTCTATTTTAGCCTCTTACAATAACACTTGTTGCATAACAGGAATTCAGCAACCAGAATTCTTAATAGCAGGTCATATCAAACCTTGGAGTGTTGATGAAAAGAATAGATTAAATCCTCAAAATGGAATTGCTATAAATGCTCTTCATGATAAAGCATTTGAAACCGGCTTATTAACAATCACAACTGATTTTAAAGTCAAAATATCGCCAGTTCTGTTGAAGCAAAAAAAATCAAAAGCGATTGAGGACTATTTTATCAAATACGATAAAAAGGATATTATTTTGCCTTCTAGGTTTCTTCCTGATGTTGAATTCTTAAAGTATCACAGCGAAGTTAGGTTCAAACACTGAACTGAACTAGGGATAGAAGTTCAGCCCTCATTGATATTCTTCATCAACAAACGAGATGAAATCTCTCAGCCTTGGTTCGTGTCTTCACGAATCCAGCAAACTTAACGCAGTTGTGTTTCGTGAGGACACGAACCACGGGTGAAGACAATCTTGAACCGCCCTATGATCATGTTGCTATATTTGATGAGGCTCAGCGCGCTTGGAATAAAGAGCAGACGGTTAAATTCATGACTCAGAAAAAGAATCAGCCAAGCTTTGATCATTCTGAACCGGAATTTCTAATCTCTTGCCTTGATAGGCACAAAGATTGGGCAATTGTCATTTGCCTAGTCGGAGGAGGTCAAGAAATCAATACCGGTGAAGCGGGAATTTCAGAATGGTTAAATGCAATCCATAATCAATTTTCAGATTGGGAGGTTTATATTTCTCCCAACTTAACTGAAAGCGAATATTCAGCTGTTGATTCAATTAGGCTATTACAAAGTAAATATACGGTGAGGTTTAATGAAGATTTGCATCTGTCTGTTTCAATGAGATCATTTGGAGCTGAGAATCTTTCGTTGCTTATTAAAAGTATTTTAGATTTAGATGTTGAAAAAGCCAAAACTACCCTCTCTAGCGCAAGCGTCTCGCTTGTGCTTCTACTTCTGTGGTGGCTGACAATAGTCCAAGCGTGACGCTTGAACTAGGTTGAGGCAAAAATCAGAAATAAGATATTCAAGAATAAGATTGTTGGTCGGGAGGCCAACAATAACCAAAGGATTGTT
>Ga0209985_10002001_pt1 | contig 19028 bp, 13 predicted proteins | sample NOAtaG_FD_187305 | JGI IMG/M metagenome (GOLD analysis project Ga0209985, IMG submission 187305) | Freshwater lake microbial communities from Lake Erie, under a cyanobacterial bloom - NOAA_Erie_Diel6S_1000h metaG (SPAdes) (version 2) | ecosystem: Environmental > Aquatic > Freshwater > Lake ...
GTAAAATCGGTTCGAATCACGTACTCGATAAGCTTGCGAAGATTCGCTAGATCGTTTCTGGATCCTAGGATTTCGAAATTGCCGAACCTGACAAAGCTAGGTGCGACTCGGCAAACAATCGCTCCGGGCTCGCGTTTGGGTCGACCGTCGTAGAACATGTCGCGCACTACCAAATCGCCTGTCCCGACGAGCGACAGGGCGCGTGTGGTCGGAACCCCCAGATGGTGCATCGCTTCGGAACAGAGGAATTCACGGACGCTCGATCGCAGGACCGCGAATCCGTCGGCGCTGCGCGAGTAGGGGGTTGGACCGGCCCCCTTGAGTTGCAGCATCCAACGCTTCCCTTGTGCGTTGATGACCTCACCGAGATTGATCGCTCGGCCGTCTCCGAGTTGGCCTGCCCAATGACCGAACTGATGGCCGCCGTAGCACATGGCAAACGGTTCCATCTGCGGCAAAAGCTTCCGGCCCGAGAAGGCATCGAGGAACCACTCGGATTGCACCTCGGCGTCGCTAAGCCCGATCAAATCCGCCACTTCCGAGGCATGGGCAAGAAGCTTTGGTGCGGTGGGTTTGACGGGCAGGGCGGGTGAATAGCATGCGCCCAGGACCTGGCGCGACGGACTACGCCCCGCGCCCTCGGTCGTCTGGTTCGAGAGGGATTCGCCCGGTAGTTCACGCACGAATCGGTTGTCGAAATCCAGGGGCATGCGTTGCAATCTAGCTGGTTGTTGGGAGGTTAGATCAAAAGAGCGAGTCGGCTTTGCAGCTCGTTATTCGAGGACCATGATTTCGACTTTGCGGAAGTCGATCGGATGGCTCTCGGATTGCAGGGAGATCGTCCCTAGCCCGAGTTGGACCATTCCATCTCGGATCAGAGGCTTGGCATTTGCGTCGCTCGGATCGAGCTGCGGTCGCTGGTACTCCAAGACGACTTGGCCATCGACGATATGTCGGATGACTTCGTTGCCGAGGACTTCGAATTCCGCCGTGACCCATTGGTCGCCGTGGTAGGTTTTCGATTTCGAGTTGGTGCAGTGGGGTTTGAAGAGCTTACCGTCCATTTCGACGTGGGTGCCTGGAGTGCACAGGTTGAGCGTCGTGCGGGGGTCTTTGCCGTTGCCACCTAAGAATTGGGCTTCGATCGAGCAGGGGAAGTCTTGGTCGATGGACATGGTTTCGGGGCGTTGGCCGTGGAGCATCACACCGCTGTTGCGGATTGCCCAACCTGGCCCTCCGGTGGCTTGCTCGCCTACGAATCGGTATTCGATCTTGAGGCGGTACTTGGAGTACACACCGTCGAAGAACAGGTGTCCGAATCGCTCCTCGAACTTTTCGTAGCCGTCGTAGCGGACTTGGATCATCCCGTCCTGAACGCGAAAGGTTTTGGCGTAATTGTTACCGAGTTCGAAGCCTCGGATTTTTGGGGTCCAGCCAGTAAGGTCCTTGCCATTGAACAGGGAGACCCATTGGCCTTTCTTTTGGTTTGGGGTCGCGGGTTGAGCGTTCCGTTGCTCGAGGGTATCCAAGTGGACTTTTGCCACGTCCCCCATGTAGCCTGGTACGCCAAGCGCGACGCACTTTTGCATCCATTCGAGGGCTTTGGCTCGGTTGCCGACCGCATCGTAGTACAGGCCGATGTAGAGGTAGCCATAGAAGCGATCGTAATCGGCTCCGTTGACCAATCGGCGGTTCTTTTCCGTAGCCGCGATGACTTGATCGACCGTCGCTTTGCCTTGGATCATCTGCTGGATTTGCATCATCGGTACGCGTTCATCATTGCCCGATAGGAGTACGTCTTTTTGTGCTGCTGCAAGCCCCTTGAGTTTGACGGCGCAGAGGAAATGCCAGAAGGCGTTTTCGACGTCGTTGGGATTCACTTCGCGGTGGACCGCGAATTGATCGAGTCCCTCTTGGAATTTCCCTGCGTAGTACAGAGCGATCCCGCGCTGCCATAGGTAGGGTTTGACCTTGGGGTCGATGGCGATCACTTTGTCGAAATCCGGCAGGGATTCATCGATTTTCCCGGTGCGAAACAGCAGCGATCCTCTGGCCAAGTAGAGTTGGGACAGATCGGGTGCGGCGGCGATAGCTCGGTTAACCCCCTCGAGAGCTTGGTCGGCTGTCCCCTCTCGCAAGGCTTTTTCGACGACATTGTTCCAGCCTCGCGTGTCCTGAGGGTCCGGTTCACGGTCTTGGGCCATGGCCAGCGATAGCGGCAAGGTGGCAAAAACCCAGATGGAAAAAACCCAGGTGGAAAAAACCAGGGGCAGCAGAATGCATAGGGCCCGCGAGGCGAATCGGTGCGAGAGGTGCTTGCGCATATCCTGGACAATCCTTCCGAGATTTTCGGATCAAGTTGGACAATCGGACTACAGGTGACGGGCGATCTTGGCTCGTCATTCTATGATATTTCGAGATAATTGCATCGAGGTGATTTTTTCGTAAGCTTTAATCGAGGTGAATTCCATGGTATCCCGGACATCGCATGGTTCGACACTGATCCGAAACGCCCAGGTGGTTTTTCCTGGTCGAGTGGCCCAGAGCAACATTCTATTACTCGACGGAAAGATCGCCTCGGTCGACGCGGCTCCGACGACCACGGCCGACCAGATTGTCGACGCCGACGGATTGGTTTTGTTTCCCGGATTGGTCGACGACCAAGTCCATTTTCGCGATCCGGGACTGACCCATAAAGAAGACCTCGGGACTGCGAGCCGAGCTTGCGCTGCGGGCGGTGTGACCAGTTTTTTGGAAATGCCCAACACGAAACCCGCTGCGATCAATCAGGAACTCATCGAACAAAAATACGCGATCGCAGCGTCGAAGTCGCTCGTCAACTATGGCTTTTACATGGGTGCAACGGCGACCAATATCGAAGCCCTCAAGGTCGCCACTGGCATCCCCGGCATCAAGATTTTCATCGGATCGAGCACCGGGGATCTGCTCGTCGACGAACAAGAAGCCCTCGAGCGAATATTCGCTGAAACCAAAGTCCCTATCTGTGCCCATTGCGAAGATGAAACGACCGTCCGATCCAACCAAGCTCGCTTGGGTGCGAACCTGACGGTGCACGACCATTCGCGGATCCGGGATTATCCAGCGGCGATCATCGCCACGCGTCGATCGATCGATTTGGCGGTTCGGCATAAGCATCGATTTCACGTCCTGCATGTGAGCACCGCCGACGAAATCCCTCTTTTGGAATCGCATGGAGGTCTGATCACTTCCGAACTGTGTCCCCATCACTGGCACTTCCATGTCGGCGACTACGATCGCTTAGGAACCCTGATCCAGATGAATCCATCGATCAAAGCCGCTAGGGACAACGAGCTCCTTTGGCAGGCCTTGCTCGATGGAAAGATTCAAGTCGTCGCGACCGACCATGCTCCCCACACTCTGGAGGAAAAAGCCCAACCCTATCCGCTATCACCAAGCGGTTTGCCGGCCGTCGAGAACTACTTTGCGCTCTTGCTCGATCGCGCCTCGCGGGGCGAATGCACTTGGAATCAAATCGCCTCCTGGACGGCTGACGCTCCTGCGCGGGTTTGGGGGATCGTCGGAAAAGGTCGGATCGAGGTCGGCTATGATGCCGACGTCGTGCTGGTCGATCCCAAGCTGACACGCACCATCCAAAACGAAAAGCAGTGGACCAAATCCAAATGGTCTCCTTGGCACGGAACGAGCCTTCAAGGTTGGCCTATCCGGACTTGGTGCAACGGCCAGTGCGTCTACGAGCTCGACCCCTCGGGCGACGGGACCATGCACGACCAGGGCGTTGGTCAGACGGGAATCGTCGGATCCCTAGGGGGTGCTCGACGCTTGACGTTCGATCATCAGCGCGGTGGTTACTGGAACACCCCCGACGGGATTGGGGTCTAGCCTCCAAAATCGGTACCGCACCAACCCATCGCCCAGAGCAATTGCAACTGGGCGCGGTTGTAATTCGATACGGTGCTCAGGTAGGCTCGCTCGGAAGTTTCCATCGCTTGGGCTGATTGGAGAACCTCGATCGGTAAACCTTGGCCTTGGCCGATCCGCTCGAGATTCTTCATGTAAGAATCGCTTGCCGTTCGTACGGCTTGGTCGCTGACCTCAAGTTGTTCGCGTCGGACAAGGACCTGAACCCTAGCTTCGGAGATCTCCTGCGCGACTTGGTCCATCCATCGGATCTTGTTGAACATCGCCTGCTGGATCTGAGCTTGCCGCTCCCGTCGAGCGGCTTGTTCGCCTAACCCCATATTTCGCAATTCCCAGGTCATCAGCGCATCGATGTCGTATCGCCCGCCCCAGTCTCCGAATTGGTTTCCGAGTCCTCCACCAAAACCGCCCGTGCTGAAACCCAACAGGATGCTCGGAACCAAAGGAGCATTCTTTTCCCTCGCATACGCTTCTTTGGCAGCCGAGACCAAAGCCTGCGATTCGGCTAACTCGGGGCGACGCACCAGCCCACAGAGAACTTGGTCGTACTCGGGCGAATCCACCTCGGCCAATTCCAGAGGCACGACCAACGCGTCCTGAGGGACCAGACTACTTGTGGTCGGAATACTCAATACCCGGGCGAGCCGAGTCGAAGCCGAGAGCTTTCGCTCTTTGGCTCCCAATCTGCGAAGTTCGACCAAAGAGACTTCGGTCTCCATACGCTGAGCATCGGAAACCAAACCACTTCCGACCCGAGCGTAATCGCGGGTGATCTTTGCGATCCCACCGAGCCGATTGGAGGATTCCTCGAAAAGACTTTCTTCTTGATAAGCGTCCAGAAGATCGACATAGGCCAATGCGGCCGAGAGCATCAGTTGATTTTCGGCGGCTAAGGCTGCGTGTTGGCGCGCCCAAGCGTTCCTCTCGGCGACCTTGGGCAAAAAGATCGCATCGGCAAGATGAAACTGAGCCGATAGGCCAGGGCGGGGCGTTGTTCCGGCGGCGATCGCACCGGCCCCGAAGCCCGCTTGGAGGGAGTTGCTGTTGATATCGACGATCGATCCGTTGATCGCTTGATAGTTTCCATCGTGGCGATGGTAGTTCATGCCTGCTTGGATCGAGGGGAGCCAAAGGACTTCGGCGCGATCGAGTTGGGCATAGGCCTCTTGAACGCGCCATCGCGCGTGTCCGACGATCGGATGCGTGCCGCCGATCCTGGCCAACGCGCTCGGCAAATTGATCGGCACCTGATCCGTCTGATCTGTCCGATCTGTCCGATCTGTCCGATCCGTCCGATCCGTCTGATCCGTCTGATCTGTCTGATCTGTCTGATCTGTCTGATCCGTCCGATCCGTCCGATCCGTCCGATCCGTCTGATCCGTCCGATCCGTCCGATCCGTCTGATCGATCAAGATCGCCGTGCGGGTCGGAACTGCTACGCAGCCGCCGAGGAGCATGCTGAGGATCCCTAGCTTGAGGATCGCTTTCTTTCTGCTGTGCATCGTGGCGGTGTCCTATCCGTTGGAATCTCTTGTTCCAATTTCGGCATCCGACTTGGCAATCTATACCGCTTATGATGGATATTCCGAAGCGATTTGTCCAAGCGTGGTCGCTCGATCGATCAAAAAGGGTCCTTTGGCGCAGGGCTCTGTTAAGCTAGGTAGGCTCGGTTGAGTTTGCCGCTCTTATTCCATTCCGAACGATTTCCCAGCACCCTCAAACGGAACGAACGACGCATGCAATTGATTCTTTCGGCAATGCGCCGTCCGGCGACGGTTTTGGTGCTGGTTGCTAGCGTTCTGTTGGCTAGCGGCTTGGCCGTCGGGCCGGCACTGTTCCAGCAGTGGAAGTGGAGTTATCCCGAGGGTCTGCCTAAGGGGATGGAAGTCGACATCTTTCCGAAGCTGAATCTGCCGGTGATCTATGTCTGTCAGCCTTACGGAGGGATGGATCCGGCGCAGATGGAGGGGTTCTTAACGAACTACTACGAGTACCATTTTCTGTACATCAGTGGGATTCATCATGTCGAGTCGCGGAATGTCCAAGGGACCGCGTTGATGAAGTTGTTTTTCCATCCTGAGACCGATATGGCTCAAGCGATGGCAGAGACGATCAACTACGTCAATCGATCGCAAGCGTTCATGCCACCGGGGACAGTGTCACCCTTCGTCATGCGATTCGATACCGGTAGTGTGCCGGTCGGTTATTTGGTCCTCTCGAGTGACACTCGCAGCATTTCGGAGATTCAGGATTTGGCGCTTTTCCGAGTCCGTCCGATGTTCTCGAACTTGCCAGGCGTCTCTGCTCCACCTCCTTTTGGTGGATCGGCCCGCTCGATTGTCATCACGGTCGATCCGAAGAAATTGCAATCCTATAGCATGTCCCCTGAGGAGGTCATCACGGCCCTGACGCGGGGCAACACACTGAGTCCCTCTGGCAATGTTCCCATCGGCGATCTGTATCCGATCGTGCCGGTCAACTCGGTGGTCAAGGATCCGCAACAGCTTTCGACGATTCCTATTCGCACAGGTGACCATCCGGTCTATATCCGGGATGTCGGATCGATCAGCGACTCGGCCGACGCGCCGGCTGGATACGCGTTGGTCAACGGAAGACGGGCGGTTTATATTTTGGCGAATAAACGTGCCGACGCTTCGACCTTGAGTGTCATCGAGCAGATCAAGGGTGCGATTCCGAAAATGAAGGATGCTTTGGGTGCCGACGGAGAAGGGATCGATGTGCGATTTGAATTCGATCAATCGCCGTTCGTAACCCGAGCCGTCCGCAGCGTCGTGAGCGAGGGAGCCATCGGAGCGGTCTTGGTCGGCTTGATGATCCTGGTGTTCCTTCGCGATTGGCGGAGCGCTTTGGTGGTCGTGTTGAATATCCCTTTGGCGATCGGCTGTTCGATCGTCGCGTTATGGTTGACCGGCCAGACGATCAATCTGATGACGCTTGGTGGGTTGGCGTTGGCGATCGGCATTTTGGTCGACGAGGCGACTGTATCGATTGAGAATATCCATGCGCATTTGCAGAAGGGAGAGTCAGTGGCGCGAGCCGTCCGCAACGGTTCGCTCGAAACGGTGGTACCTCGATTGCTCGCTATGTTGTGCATTTTGGCGGTATTCATCTCCTCGTTTTTCATGCAGGGTGCGGCGCGGGGGATGTTCGTGCCCTTATCGTTGGCCGTGGGCTTTGCGATGATCGCATCGTACCTTCTTTCGAGCACTCTGGTTCCGGTGCTTGCTGTTTGGATTTTGCGACCTGCCCAAGTCCATGCCCATACGTCCCTCTCGCGCTTCTCGGATTGGTATGGACGCTTGCAGAGGGCTTATGAGTCCATCGTAACGCGATGCATTGCGGCCCGCTGGATCCTTGCTCCTTTGTATTTGATCGCTTGCTTGATGCTCCTAGCGACACTCACCCCGAGGCTTGGCCAAAGTATATTCCCCGTGGTCGATGCGGGTCAGTTCCGTCTTCGGATGCGGGGTCCGGATGGGACCCACATCGAGAAATCCGAAGCGCTCGCCAAGCAAGCGCTCGAGCTTATCGGCGATGAGCTAGGTCGCGAGAACGTGGAGTTGACGCTTGGGTATGTCGGAATGATCCATTCGAATTTTCCGGTCAATGCCGTCTACCAATGGTCGCGGGGCCCTGAAGAAGCGATCTTGTACGTCGACCTTAAGGATGGTTTTCCTCTTTCCGATCAGGAGCTCAAAGAACGCTTGCGAGTCCGTTTGAATCAGCAGATGCCTGACGTGCGATTTTCGTTTGAACCCTCGGACATCGTCAACGAAGTCATGAGTTTCGGATCCCCAGCTCCGATCGAGGTTGTCGTCAACGGGACCGACTTTGCCAAAAACCGTGAGTTCGCCGATCAGCTCAAGCAAGTGCTCTCCGAGGTACCTTCGCTGCGCGATTTGCAGCTTGGCCAATCGATGGACTATCCGACCTTGCAGGTCAATGTCGATCGCGAGAAGGCTGGGTTGGCTGGATTGATGCCGGTCGATGTTTCCCGAGCTTTGGTCACCGCAACGTCCTCGAGTCGTTTTGTGGTTCCAAACTATTGGGCCGACCCCAAGAGCGGTATCGCTTATCAAGTACAAGTCGAGATCCCTCGTTCGGTGGTCCGCTCGGTCGTCGGTGTCGACACTCTGGCCTCGAGCGAGCAGCTCGGAAGGATCCCATTGAAGAAAACCGACAACGGCCAAATCTTGATCCGCGATGTGGCGAGCATCGAGCCGGGCAGCATGCCGGGTCAATACGATCGCTACAACATGAAGCGACAAGTCACCCTGACGGCCAACATGGTCGGCAACGACTTGGGGGCGGTCGCCAGAGAGGTGCAACGAGCAATCCAAAGGGCAGGAGCTCCACCGGCGGGTAGCGCCGTCGAGGTTCGCGGTCAGATCCCACCGATGCAACAGATCCAATCCGGATTAACGATCGGTTTGTTGTTAGCGATCCTCGCGGTGCTGTTGTTGTTGACCGCAAGTTTTCAATCGGCTCGATTGGCTTTGGTCGCCTTGTCGACGATCCCAGCGGTATTGGTGGGGGTGGTAACGATCCTGTCGGCGACGCAGACCACGATCAACATCCAGTCGTTCATCGGGGCGATCATGGCGATTGGGGTGGCGATGGCCAATGCGATTCTGCTGGTGGACTTTTCGCAGAAACGGGGTCGTGAGCTGGGCGATGCTCGGCTCGGGGCCTTGGGTGGGTCCTCGAGTCGACTGCGAGCGGTTTTGATGACGAGCTTTGCTATGATCGCGGGAATGTTGCCGATGGCTTTGGGCTGGGGTGAAGCCGGTCAGCAGAACGCTCCGTTGGGATTGGCTGTTTTGGGTGGTTTGATTGCCGCCACGCTATCGACTCTTTTCGTGCTGCCGATGTTTTTCGTCCTAGCCCAATCCAAAGCGAATTGGGCTTCGGCGTCGATGGATCCGGATGATCCGCAAAGCCGTTACTATGGAACCTAGACCCATGAATCCGTTTTCAGTGATTTGGAACATTGATGTTCGAAACTCGATGCTACTCGGCACGACGATTCTCTTTGGGATCACCGGGACCGGCTGCAATCGAACCGATCGGGATTTGACGGGGGAGTCGAAGGTCCCGTCGGAGACGAAGGCTTCGTTGTCGGTAGTCGATCGCGTTTCGGCCGGGCCGGTGCCTCGGAAGTCGATGCAGCTCTATTCGTTGCAACCGGGCCGCGTGGAGCCTTATGAGCAAACGCCCATCCTTTCGAAGACCTCCGGGTACGTCGAATCGGTCGCGGTCGATCTAGGGGACAAGGTCCGCAAGGGCGATACACTGATCCAACTGCGGGCTCCAGAGTATCAAGACCAGGTAGCGATCAAGCTTGGGGCGATCGAGCAATCCAAAGCTCAGATCGAACAAGCCGAAGCGGCATTGGGAGCTAGCCAAGCCGCCGAGCGATCGGAGCTGGCTATGGTCCAGGAGGTGCAAGCCAGGGTTGAGCGGGCCGAGGCTCAGTACCAACGATGGAAATCCGAGAGCGCACGCACTCGCGAATTGGTAGCAGCCGGTGCAGTCACCGAAAAGCTCGCTGACGAAACGTTGAGTCAATTCCAAGCCGCAGCGGCGGCTAGGAACGAGATCGCCGCGAGTATCGAATCCCAAAGAGCCAAATTGCTTGAGGCCCAAGCTCATGTGGGCCAAGCGCAAGCCGATTTGAAGGCAGCACATGCAAAGCTCACGGTGGCCCACAGTGAACATGCTCAATCCTTGACGATGGTCGAGTACCTAACGCTCAAGGCTCCATTCGACGGAGTCGTCACCTCGCGAAGTGTCGATGCGGGGCACTTCGTTCAACCAGCGGGTTCGAGCAACGCTACGCCCCTTTTGACGGTCGTCAACTCGCAGCGAGTGCGGGTACTAGTCGATCTGCCCGAGAGCGAGGCGATCTACGTCAACGCCGACACTTTCCAGGGAAATCAGGGGGATAGTGTCGAAATTCTTCTTCCAGCTCAACCAGGCAAACGGATTGCTGGACGGATCACCAGGACGTCAGCAAGTCTCGATGCGGAAAGTCGTAGTTTGTCGACCCAAATCGAACTCGATAACTCGGAAGGCAAACTGCTCATGGGTGGGTTTGTGCAGGCCAAGATACTCCTTGAGGAAAAGAAGGATGCTTGGACGCTACCGATCGGTGCGGTCGTACGGAAGAACGAAGAAGCGTATTGCTGCTTGGTCGTCGGAGGCAAGATTGAGTTTCGGCCCATCCAAACTGGGCTCAGGGTCGGCGACGAGTTCGAAATCGTGTCCGGCTTGGACGGGACAGAGACCGTGGTATTGGCCAGGGCTGGTGGGCTCAAGGCTGGTCAGAGCGTCGAGGTTCTCGCTAAGAAATAGCTGGTGCGCTTTTAGTTTGGAGCTGGGAGATCGCGACGGGTGAATTTCCAAAATGCTACGGCATAGGCGAGCGTTCCTAGGCCCATCAACACGCTAATGTACCCCATCGGTCCGAGTGTCTCTTGCCAATTTTTAGCCGACGACGCATTGCTCCAGTACCATTGCTTCGCTGGTTCGTTGTGGACGAGCTGCACCATCCAGTCGGGTTGATATGCCGAGAGGAAGGTAAAGGGCTTGAACATCGACATCCCTGGGGTCGATTTCGAAAGGATGAACAGGAGCAAATTCAGCACGTAGACCCCGATGACGATTCCGATGGAACGCCATCGGTATTGATCGAAACTGCTCGCCATCACACCTATGCCTAAGATCGCGAATCCCAGAGAGAACAGATTCATCGTCGCAGCGATGAATTCCTGCGGCTGGACCAGTTGGCTCAGAGGTATCTGAGTCAGTTGTTTGGCCGCCATTGGGTTAGGTAGGGTCCATCCTAGCCATGGGATGGTCCATGGGGTGTTGGTCGCTACGGGGGTCGAGTTGGTGTTGATGCCTAGATAAACGCCGAGATAAATCAAAAGGCATAGCAGAGCCAACCCCGAGACGGTGATGATCGCGTGGCATGTGAGCAACATCCAGCGTTGCACCGGTTGGGCGAGGAGCATCTCCATGGTCCCACGGTTGAGTTCTCCGCTCACCACGTCGGTTCCCCTAGAGATGCACCAAGTCAAGACGCAAAGAAGCACTACCGGTTCATCGTAGGTGATACCGATGATTCCATGGTAAGTCAGAAACTGTTCCAAGGGGACCGGTGAGAACTTTTCGAAGGCTTTGAATTGCTCGATCAGCGGGGCAAAACCGGTCAGTTCAAATTGGCTTACTGTCCAGATCCTTACCCAGGGGAAGAAAAACAGCACGAGGGCCAAAGCCAACCACAGCCAGATGGATTCTTGGTAGTACTTTTTTAGCAGAATTCTGAACATGGCTCAGCAAGCCCACTTCCTAAAGGCCTGCGTGTAGACATCGACGGCATGGTTGAGTTGATCGATCGAAACCCACTCGTCTTTGCGATGGGCCTGCTCGATGCTGCCTGGTCCGCAGACCACCAGTTTGCTCAAGCCTTGCAAGACCGAACCATCGGTTCCGTAGCAAACCGTCTGCGATTGGTCTTGGCCCGTAAAATCCAACATTTGACGGATCCAGGGGGCTTGTGGATCGACGTACCAGCTAGGTTTTTCCCCTCGATCGATCCATTCCAAGCCGTAGTCCTTTTGGATTTGACGAAGCCTGTTTTCGATGCGACTAAGGTCCAGGCCGGGCATCGGTCTGTAGAAAATTTGGACTTCGGCTGTCGCGGTCGTCACGTTCAGAGCCAGCGGTTCGTTTTTGATCACCATGTTCCAGGTCAGGGTAGGGGGGTCGTAATCGCTGTTTCGGTATTCTGGGGAAGTCTCTGTTTCGTCTCGCAAAGCCAATAAGGGGGCCAACGCTGGGATCAGTGCGTAATTGGCGTTGATCCCTCGGCCAGTGCTCGTATGTGCACTTTGGCCGTTGGCTCGGAGGATAACACCATAGGTCCCTTTATGGCCGTGAACCACCTGCATTTCGGTGGGTTCCCCGATGATCCCTACCACATCTCGTTGGATCATTTCCTTCCAGAGCTTGGATCGTTTATCCACGTGTTGGGCTCCGTGCATCCCTACTTCCTCGTCGGCCGTGACTACCATAAAAAGAGGCTGTTTTTGGGAAGCTTGTTCTATTTGAGAAGCCGCGAGGATCGCGCAGCACAAGGATCCTTTCATATCGCAGGTTCCTCGGCCATAGAGTCTGCCGTTTCTTTCGACGGCTTCGAAAGGGCCATTAAAACCGGTGTTCCAGTCATCGACCGGGACGACGTCGGTGTGAGCTAGGTAGCCAGCTCCCCCTGTGTCCTGGGTAGCATGCAACGGTCGGCGCACTGCGACGATGTTGGCTTTGGGAACCCCTAGGGAATCCTGGTACTCGACCCATTCGATGTCGAAACCTATGCTTTCGAGCCAATCGGCTACCTTTTGGCTGGCCGAGACATTGCTCAAGCAGCTTACGGAATTTTCAGCCACGAGTTCCTTCACTAGGCTTTGGATGCCTGCTTTTCCTATCCATTCCCTATTCATCACCTTGGGTATAGTCCTCTTTTCTTTCCTGCGTGCTAAAATAGGGAATCATCCTCCTTTGACTTAAATTTACCCTGCGCTCGATCAGCTAAGCTCGATCTTGATGCTTCCCCACCCCCGAGGTTCCCTATGTCGGCTTTGGATCTTAAAAGCGTTACTTCCCTCATTCTAGGGGGTGGTCGAGGGACCCGTCTTTACCCTTTGACGAAAATCCGAGCGAAACCTGCTGTTCCTTTGGCGTCCAAGTACCGACTCATCGACATTCCAATCAGCAACTGCTTGCACAGCGATATCAATAAAATTTATGTTGTAACGCAGTTCTTGAGTGTTTCGTTGCATCAGCACATTCGTCAGACGTACCGTTTTGATAATTTTTCGGGTGGTTTTGTCGAGTTGCTCGCGGCACAGCAAACGATGGATACCGATGGGGCATGGTTTGAAGGGACGGCCGATGCGGTTCGCAAGAACTTGATCTATTTCGATGATCAGAACTGCAAGTACGTTTTGATACTTAGCGGCGATCAACTTTACCGGATGGATTACCGGCAGATGCTCCAGACGCATGTGGATTCCAAGGCGGACGTAACGATCGCGGCGATTCCGGTCGCTCGATCCGCGGCGCATGCGTTGGGGATCATGCGATGCGACGACTCTGGTCGGGTGGTAGGATTTTTGGAGAAGCCCAAGACCTCCGAAGAGATCGACATGGTCAGCATGTCCCCATCGTGGATCGATGCTAGGGGGATCCAATCCAAAGGTCGAGATTGTTTGGCGAGTATGGGGCTATACATCTTCAACAAAGAGCTTCTTTTTGACGTGCTCAACAAGACCAATTACAGCGACTTTGGCAAAGAGGTATTTCCTGCAGCGATTCGTTCGAGGAAGGTTCAAGTCCACCTTTTTGACGACTATTGGGAGGACATCGGGACGATCAAAGCCTTTTATGAGGCCAACTTGTCGCTGACAAAGCCCAATCCGCCGTTCGATTTGTTTTCGGCAGAGAACCCCGTTTACACCAGGCCCCGGTTTTTACCGCCGACGGTCATCGAGGGCTCGACGATCCATTCCTCTTTGGTGGCCGATGGGTGCAGGATTGGAAAAGGTTCCATCATCGAAAACAGCGTTATCGGGCTTCGTTGCGTCATTGGCGATGGAGTAACGATCCGCAATTCGATCGTCATGGGGGCCGATTACATGGAGACCGAAGCCGACGTGGCTAGGTTGGCCAAGGAAGGGCTGCCACGCGTAGGGATAGGTTCAGGCAGTTTGATCGAAGGAGCCATCTTGGACAAAAATGCTCGCATCGGTAGGCATGTCCAGGTCGCCAATACGTTGGGACTGACCGATTCCGATGATTACGATCCTTGCTGTGTACGGGAAGGAATTTGCATCGTCACGAAGGATGCAACGCTTCCCGACGGATGGGCCATGAGTAAGACCAAGGTCGGTACTACTAAGTAGTTAGTAATATAAATCTTGTTGTAGTTGAAGAGAGCCTAAAGGGGCTGTAGGAAACTAGAGTTTTTGGTAGCAACAAACAGCCGAAAGCCAGTAAAAAAGAAGGCCAAGCGGCAGAAAACCCGCTAGCCAAAACGGTGGAAAAAAGGTCGATCCGATGGCAAAACGTGTCGATCAAGGGTTGGAAACCAAGGGTGCTACCAACAGGGAAAAACGACTGTCAAAAACCAAGGCGATGGTCGCACAGGGAAGCAAAGGAAACTGACAAGTTTTGAAGAGCGAACAACCCATCAAAATAGAAGCCGTAGCGTTTGATATGGACGGGTTGTTGCTCAATACCGAGGACCTCTATGAGGAGGTGACCCAAGCGTTATTGGCCAAGCGGGGGAAGGTTTTCAAAGAGGAAGTTCGAAGAAGGATGATAGGGCTTCCGGCCCCGAAGGCTTACCAAGTCCTGATCGAAAGCGAGTCGCTCGAAGAAACCTGGGAGCAGTTGCATTTAGAAACCGAGCTGGTATTCGAACGCATGCTCGAGGAACGCTTGGAGACCATGCCCGGGGTGCAACGAATCTTCGAAGCCATCAACCAACGAGGGTTACCCAGGTGCGTAGCGACGAGTTCGACCCGAGGCTTTGCGCACAAGGCGTTGGCCAGGGTAGGTATCCTGGAGCATTTGGACTTTGTGGTAACGGCCGAGGAAGTCGCGCGAGGAAAGCCTCATCCCGACATCTACATCGAGGCCGCAAAGCGGATGCAAAGCCCCATCGAGCGGATGCTGGTGCTCGAAGATAGCGAAACCGGTACCAAGGCTGGCGTCTCCGCTGGGGCTTATGTCATCAGCGTACCCAATAGGCATACGAACCAAGGGAGCTTCCATGGAGCCAAGTGGATCGCCGATAGCTTGATGGATGATCGCATTTATGAACTGTTCCGGTGAACGGTTAGCCAAAGCCCACAACAGAGAGATCGACGATGATTCGATGGATGCTTCTTCGACATGCCAAGAGCGACTGGGCAGATAGCGCGTTGGGGGATCAAGAGAGACCCTTGAATTCTAGGGGCAAAAAAGCGGCTTGGTCCATGGGTCAAAAACTAGCTCAAAACGATCTGATTCCCGAGCGAATCCTCTGTTCGACAGCACGCCGAACGGTCCAAACGCTCCAGGGAATCCTCCAAACGCTAAGTGAATACAGCCAGCGAGGCGTCCCGGAAATTCTGTATTTCGACGAGCTCTATTTGGCGAACCCCGAGACGATCGTTCGAGTCGCCCAAGCGAATCACGGAGGCAGGTCGAGCGTCATGTGCATAGGGCACAACCCAGGTATGGAGCTTTTAGCAAGCGGCCTGAGCGGCCAAGAGATCGAAATGAAAACCGCGCACCTGATCGTTTTCGAAAAGCAAACGGAAACGCAATCGGAAAAGCCAGCCTACTGGGGAAATGCTAGCGAAATGTACAAAGGTTGGAAAATGACAGGGAATTTTCGAGGGGAAGGCGATGGAGGCCAAGAGGGATGAAAAGCTATAGCGAGCAATAACGCATTTCGGCTAGACTCCGGGGCGATCGGACCGATTAACCAAAGAAGGAGAGAGCAAGGATGCTGGCCAAAGCGAAGAACAGAGCGGAACGCACGAAATACTTGGCAATGTTTGCAGCGATGTTGGTGAGCGGCTCGCCAAGGTTGGCTCAGGCTCAAGACACCGACAGTTTGGTAGCCTCCGGGTTGGGTTATACGCCGCAGCAGCAAGAGGTCGTCTATGACCTAGTCGAGGCCAAGGAAGCGTCCCAGTGCACCGGTAAGTACGAGACGATCGGAGGGGTCGACGGATTGATGATCTACGGCCCGGATGGAAGGCTCTTGAGGAGATTTGCGGACACCAACGGGGATCGCAACGTCGACCAGTGGAGTTATTACAAGGACGGGATCGAAGTTTATCGGGACATCGATTCGGATTTCAACGGGACAGCGGATCAATCTCGATGGTTGGGGACGCAAGGAACCCGCTGGGGGATCGACAAAAACGAGGATGGTCAGATCGAGTCATGGAAGATCATATCGGCTGAAGAAATCACCATGGAGGTCGTCGAGGCGATCAAGAAGCGGGACACCAAACGCTATCAAAAGCTCCTGATGAGTCCGAGCGAAATCGAAGCGATCAAGCTAGGAGACAAGACCAAAGTCCGCCTGACGGAAAAAATAGAAAAATCAAAGTTGGCTTTTAGCGAATTTTTAGAGAGTCAGCGTTGGATCGATGCACAGGCGAGTTGGGCGCAGTTTGCGGCCGATAAGCCAGGCGTCATCCCAGAGGGCACCGATGGTTCTACCCAAGACTTGACGGCGTATGAAAACGTCATTGCGATCGTTGAGAGCAAGGGGAGCAATCAGCAGTTGATGGTAGGTACGATCGTCCAAGTCGGGAGTACTTGGAGGTTGATCGATGCGCCTCGCATGGTCGATAGCAACAGTGTCGGGGATTCGGGATTCTTTTTCCCATCGTTGGCGGTCAATCGCGATTTGGTGGCATCGGCGAGCGAGACAGGGATGACCGATGCGATGCAAGGTCTGCTGAGCGAGCTCGATAAGGTCGATGGAGCAATGCGAGAGGGCAATGCGACTCCAGAACAGTATCAGGAGCGAGGCAGGATTTTGCGCAAACTCATCACAGCAAGCCAAGGGACCGAGGACATGGGTTCTTGGATCCATCAGTTTGCAGATTCGGTCAGTTCTGCCGTACAGACTGGAGTTTACACTCAAGGACTCGAGGAGCTCAAAAGTTTAGAGAGCAGTTTGGATCAGGTCGCGGGAGGCAAGGAGCATAAATCCTACGTGGCTTTCCGGGTTGTCTCGTCGGAGTTTATGGCACAGATGAGCGATCCTAAGGCCAATCATGCGGCGATTCAGGAATCGTATATAGAGAAACTCAAGGCGTTTGCCGAGCAGTATCCGACTTCGCCGGACGCAGCAGAAGCGATGATTCAGATCGGACTCAACGATGAGTTGGGTGGGCAGGAGACGGAAGCTCAGGAGTGGTATCGCAAGGTATCGACTTCCTTTCCAGGTACAGACTTTGGAAAGAAGGCCTCTGGAGCGATCGTAAGGCTCAATTTAGAGGGCAAGACATTGAACCTTCGAGGGAAGACCTTGGAGGGCAAGGACGTGCAAACCACCGGGCCGACGATCGTTCACTATTGGGCGACTTGGTGTGATCCGTGCAAGGCCGATATGGTGGAGCTACGAAAACTGCAGGCCAAGTATGCGAAGCAAAACCTTCAGATTGTCGGCGTGAACTTGGACAACGACGCGGCTACGGCGGCGAAGTTCCTGAAAGAAAACGCGGGCAAGTACCCTTGGGCACATATCCATGAGCAAGGCGGCTTCCAGAGCGATTTGGCGACCAAGCTAGGGGTCTTGAGTGTCCCGGTGACGATCTTGATCGATAGCAAGGGAGTGGTCGTTAAGCGAACAGCAGGTTTGAGCGCCAATCCCGAGATGATTCAGGCGATCGAGAAGCTCATGGAAGGACCATCGGCCGCGCCGGCCAAGCCAAAGCAAGCGACAGCGAAACCATCGCCTAACAAAAAATAGAGCGAGAGTAGAGCGATAGAGATTAGGTATCGAACAGCTCCTTGACGATCGAGCCTTGGCTAATGGCCAGGGGTCTACCGATGGGAGTGATCGACTCTAGAGCCGGATCGATACCGAAGCTATGGAGGATCGTCGCGTGAAGGTCCTCGATTTTGACGCTCTTTGTGACACCGGTGATCGGGTCTTGGCCGTCGGGGATCGGTTCGTGGGTGGTTTGGCCGTGGACGTAACCGCGGCGGAAGGGGCCACCGAAGATTGCCGAGCTGAAGCCGATTGGCCAGTGGTCTCGACCGTCAGCGACATTGATTTTTGGGGTTCGGCCAAATTCGCCGCTGAAGAGAACCACGGTGGAATCCAGGAGGTCACGGGCTTCGAGCAAGCGGATCAGGGATGCCAAAGCGGGATCCAGGATTGCGCATTGTCCGGCCTGAAGCGAGTGGTTTTCGATATGCGTATCCCAACCGCTGAGTTCGATCTCGACGCAGGTAACACCTTGTTCGATAAGTCGAACGGCCGCTAGGCAGCCGCGACCGAAGGGAGTGTCGCCGAATGGATCGCGGATACTCGCGGGTTCACGATCGATCTCGAAGGCTTGGATTTGTTCGCTCGACATCATCTTGATGGCGCGTTGGGTCGAGATGCTATGAAGGGTTTTTTCCGTTTCGAGGTTCTTCAAGCGACCCTTACGGAAACCTTTCTCTAGGATTTCAAGGTCCGAGACACGTTGATCGAATTGCGAAGCAGGAATCTGGCTCTTGAGATTGGGTAGAGGGTTTTTTGGATCACCGAGTTGGAATGCGTCGAACTGGCTCCCTAGGTAACCGCCGCGCGAGGGCCACTGGCCCGAGAGGATAGAGACGTGGCGAGGGATTTCTATGTTCTGCACGCTTTGGTGGCATAGAACAGAGCCGATCGCTGGGTGGATCAACGTTGGGTCGGGGCGCCACCCGGTTTTCATGTTGTAGGTCGCGCGTTCGTGGTCACCTTCTTTGGAGACCATGGAGCGAACCAGGGTTCCCAGGTGCATGACTTCGGCGGTTTGCGAAAGGGTGTTCGCGATCTGCAGACCTTTGAGCGAGGTGTTGACCGCGACGGTAGATCCACCGATCGCGCTATTGGGATGCGGGTCAAATGTCTCGAGTTGGCTCGGTCCGCCCTGCATCCACAAAACGATCATCGACTTGGGTCGACCCGATGGCTTGGTGTTGTCTTTCGAGTTGGCCAAGGCGAGGGATTCGGCCAGGGTTGTCCAAAGCGAGCCGGCTGCAAGCGCAGTCAGAGAGCCTTTCTTGAGCCAGTCTCGACGGTTCTGCGATTGGTCGAACCAACGTCGATAAGAATCGCAGGCGGCTTGTTGATTTTTAGTTGGGAGCATCGCGCATTATCCACTTCGAATCGGCAACCACGATTCTAAAAGTTAACAACGCACTGGCGGCGACTTTGGTGCAACACTTTGTTCGTGCGTTTTCTCGTACTCGTACTCAGTCCGCCGCGGCGGACGGTACTCGTACTCGTACTCGCGTCGATCCAGTATAGCAAT